>Ga0208179_1000113_pt1 | contig 61043 bp, 52 predicted proteins | sample Malvired_Geostar_FD_184238 | JGI IMG/M metagenome (GOLD analysis project Ga0208179, IMG submission 184238) | Marine viral communities from the Global Malaspina Expedition - Malaspina viral metaG DeepMed_Geostar (SPAdes) (version 2) | ecosystem: Environmental > Aquatic > Marine > Oceanic | place... | reverse complement strand
ACAGAGCGGTGACCCGGCCTTGCGTCGGCTGGCCATCGAACGGCGTGTTGCCCGCGGTCGCTTTCATCTTGCCGCTGTCGACCACCCAGGGCTTATCGGGATCGATCAGCGCGATATCGGCGTCATAGCCCTCGACCAACGCTCCTGCCTCGACGCCCAGCAAGCGCGCGGGCGCCGCCGCGACCAGATCGAAAGCGCGCGCAGTGTCGATGACGCCGTCGCGCACCAGCGTCAGCACCATCGCCAGCAGCGTCTCCGCCCCCGCCATCCCCGGTGCGGCATCGGCGAAGGGCAGGCGTTTCTGCTCGGGCCCGCGCGGATCGTGGCCGCTGGCGATCACGTCGATGGTGCCGTCGGCGATGGCCTCTATCACCGCCTGCCGGTCGTCCTCGACTCTTAGCGGGGGCGACAGCCGCATGAAGCTGCGGAACTCGGCGGTAGCCAGATCGGACAGCATGAAATGCGCCGGTGTAACCCCGGCGGTGATGGCCAGCCCCCGTGCCTTCGCCGCGCGCACCAGCGCCAGCCCGGCGCGCGTCGTCACCTGGCGAAAATGCACTCTCGCTCCGGCCATCTCGGCAAGCGCGATGTCGCGTGTCAGCGCCAGCGCTTCGGCTTCGGCGGGCGCGCTCCGCAGTCCGAACCGCGTCGCCATCTCGCCCGCAGTCGCCACTGCATCGCCGGTCAGCGCCCCATCCTCGGCATGGGTCACCACCGTCAGATCGAGCATGGCGGCATAGTGCAGCAGCCGGAGCATCACCCCGGTGTCGGCGATCCAGCGCCGCCCGGTGGATATCCCCCGCGCGCCCGCCTCGCGCATCAGCGCGATCTCGGCGAGCTGTGTGCCCTCGAGCCCGCGGGTCGCGGCAGCCAAAGGATGCACCCAGAAACCCGGTTTGCCGCTCTTGGCGATATAGGCGACCCGGCTGGGCAGATCGAGCGGCGGCGACTGGTCGGGCATCAGCGCCGCGCGGGTGATTCCACCGAAATGAAACGCCGGCTTGTCCACCGCGAAGACGCCGTAATCGATCAGTCCGGGCGCCACCAGTTGGCCTTTCGCATCGAGGATTTCGTCGCCCTCCTGCCGGGCGACATCCACCAGGCTTTCGATTCGGCCATCGACCAGCCGGATCGCGCCCTCGCGCACCCCATCGGCGAGGACCAGCCTCCCCCCGACGATAGTCAGCGGCTGTACCTGTTTCATGCCGCCCACCCCTCGACGCCGCGTGTACTGCGGGTGAGCACGTCGAGGCAGGTCATCCGGATCGCGACCCCCATTTCCACCTGCCGCGTGATGAGCGAGCGATCGCCCAGATCCGCGACATCGCTGTCGATCTCGACCCCGCGGTTCATCGGTCCGGGATGCATCACCAGCGCCTCGGGCGCGGCGGCATCCAGTCGCGCTCTGGTGAGGCCGTAGAGGTGGTGGAACTCGCGCTCGGAAGGAATGAACTGCCCGCTCATCCGCTCGCTCTGCAGGCGCAGCATCATCACCACATCCGCGCCTTGCAGAGCCGCGTCGAAATCGTGGAAGACCTCTGCGCCCATGGCTTCGACCCCCAGCGGCATCAGCGCGGGCGGCGCGCACAGCCGGACGCTGGCCCCCAGCGCCTGCAGGCACAGCAGGTTGGAGCGCGCCACCCGGCTGTGCATGATATCGCCGCAGATCACGACGGTGAGGCCGGTGAAATCCTCGCTCGGCTCGCCCCGGTCGCTCAGCGCCTCGCGCAGCGCCAGCGCATCGAGCAGCGCCTGCGTCGGGTGTTCGTGCTGACCGTCGCCCGCGTTGAGCACCGGGCAATCGACCTTGCTGGCGATCAGCTGGGTGGCGCCGCTCGATCCGTGGCGGATCACGATCGCATCGGCGTTCATCGCGTTCAACGTGATCGCGGTATCGATCAGCGTCTCGCCCTTCTTCACGCTCGATTGCGCAGCGTGCATATTGACCACATCCGCGCCCAGCCGCTTGCCGGCGATCTCGAACGACAGCAGCGTGCGGGTGGAGTTCTCGAAGAAGGCGTTGATGATCGTCAGGCCCGCCAGCGCATCGTGATGCTTGTTCGAGCGGCGGTTGAGCTCGACCCATTGTTCCGCCTCGTCGAGCAGATAGAGGATCTCGTGCCGCTCGAGCTGGCCGATCCCGGTCAGGTCGCGATGCGGAAAGGCTTGCCGGCCCGCGGGATAGCGGCCGGCGGCGGGGCGGAGCGGCGGCGATGTCATTAAAGGCAAGTCCCTAGTCGAGCGGCATCGCCCGCTCAAGCACAATTGCATGGCGTTTCGGCTTCGAGCGCCTAGTTAGGGTCCTCATACTCCTGAAGGATCGACTATGAAATTCGCGGGCCGGGTCTGGCGCTTGCTGGTTGGATTGAAGGACGGGCTGGTGCTCGTCTTCATGCTGCTGTTCTTCAGCCTGCTGTTCGCGGTCCTGACCGCAAGGCCCGGTCCGGCGCAGGTGCGCGAAGGCGCGCTGGTTCTTGAACTCGACGGGGTGATCGTCGAGGAACGCACCGAGATCGATCCCTTCGCCGCGCTGCTGGCGCAAACCGCGCCGGTTGGCGAATTCGAGGCCCGCGAGCTGGTCCGCGCGATCGACGCGGCGGCCGGCGACGACCGAATCGAAGCGGTGGTCCTCGACCTCGACCGGTTCCTGGGTGGCGGGCAGGTGCATCTGCAGGCGGTGGGCGAAGCGCTCGATCGGGTCCGCGCGACGGACAAGCCGGTGCTCGCCTTCGCCACCGCCTATGCCGACGACGGGGTGATGCTGGCCAGCCACGCCAGCGAGATCTGGCTGGATCCGCTGGGCGGTGCGGTGATCGCCGGACCTGGTGGCGGACAGCTCTTCTATGGCGAATTGCTCGATAGGTTGAAGGTCAACGCGCGCGTCTATCGGGTGGGCACCTATAAGAGCGCGGTCGAACCCTACACCCGCGATTCGATGTCCGAACCCGCGCGCGAGAACTACGCCGCGCTCTACGGGGCGCTGTGGGAGGAATGGCAGGCGCATGTGAAGAAGGCGCGCCCGCAGGCGGATATCGCCAGGGTCACTCGCAACCCGGTCGCCTGGATCGAAGCCTCGGGTGGCGATCTCGCCAAGGCGGCGCTATCCGCCGGGCTGGTCGACAAGCTTGGCAGCCGTCAGGAATTCGACGCCAGAATGGTGGAACTGGTCGGCAAGGACGAATGGAGCAGCGCGCTCAACGCCTTCCCGCAAACCGAGCTCGAACCGTGGCTACAGGACACCGCGATCCCCGAGACCGGCTCCGCCATCGGAGTTGTCACGATCGCGGGCGAGATTGTGGATGGCGACGCCGGACCGGGCGTCGCGGGCGGGAAGCGGATCGCCGAGCTGCTCGACGAAGCGCTCGAGGCCGATCTGGCCGCGCTGGTGGTGCGAGTGGATTCGCCGGGCGGATCGGTGTTGGCGAGCGAGGACATCCGCCGCGCCATCCTGCGCCACAAGGCACGCGACATTCCCATCGCGGTGTCGATGGCGAACGTCGCGGCAAGCGGGGGCTATTGGGTCGCGACACCCGCAGACCGGATCTTCGCCGAGCCGGAAACCGTAACCGGTTCGATCGGCATCTTCGCCGTCATTCCGACCTTCGAGAATCTGGCGGACGAGATCGGGGTCAACGTCGACGGGGTGCGGACCACCCCCCTCTCCGGACAGCCCGATCTGATCGGCGGGTTCACCCCCGAGGTCGATGCCATCCTGCAGGCCTCGGTCGCCGACGGCTATGCCGATTTCATCGCGCAAGTCGCCGCAGCGCGCAATCTGTCCCCGCAGGAAGTCGATCGGATCGGTCAGGGGCGGGTCTGGGATGGCGGTGCCGCGCGCCAGATCGGCCTGGTCGACCAGTATGGCGGCCTTGACACTGCAGTGACCTGGGCCGCCGCACAGGCGGGTCTCGATGAAGGCGAATGGTTCGTGGACTATCTGGGTCACGAGCCCGGCACATACGACACGCTGCTGCGCCAGTGGCTGGTCTCCGATGGCGAAAATGCACGCGCCGATGTCGCGACGCTGTTCTCCCGCCAGCAGGAAGCACTGGGCGGGCAACTCGTTGGCGATCTCGAAAGACTGCTGACGACGCGCGGGGCGCAGGCCTATTGTCTCGAATGCCCACCGCAGGCAAGGCATGACGCTGCGGACGGTCGCGAACTGACGGGTTGGCTGGCCAGGCTGATGGCGCTTTTCGCTAGCTGATCCTTCCTGCAACCGCTTGCCAAGCGCGCCGCTCCCGAGTAAAGGCGCCCCCCTGCCCGATCCGGTCGCCAATGGTGCCGGGGAAGCTTGGGCGGGCGCGTAGCTCAGTGGTAGAGCACACCCTTCACACGGGTGGGGTCGCAAGTTCAATCCTTGCCGCGCCCACCATCTTTTCGATGAGTCGTAAGATGCGAGCTGCGTTTCCATGGAAAGACATGGAAACGACAGAGCAAGGTGCCGAACATCGGTAGCGGTATTCGCATAGGCTCTTTACCAATTGCTTCTAGCCAGACGGCTTGCCCAAATATTAGTAGCGAATTGGGTGGGAAGCGGACCATGCGAACCCGCAGCGATCTAGCTCCGAACTATCGCGATTGGCATCGAATTTCCCTCTTCCTCAGAACCAGAACCGAATGCCGACGAGGTAATTCGTCACGCTTGGATCTTCGCCCTCAGCACGCGCATAATCGGCGCTCTGCCCGATGCGCCATTCCTGATCGATCCCGATGTAGGGCGCGAACTCGCGCGCGAAATGGTAGCGCAGGCGCAGACCGGCTTCGATCGCATCCAGGCCCGCGCCGATCCCCAGTTCGGGAACGTCTTGGGCCGAAAACGAGGCTTCCACACGGGGTTGCAAGATCAGGCGCTGCGTAATTCGCTGGTCCAGTTCGGCCTCGATACGGGCTGTCAGGTTGCCCTTGTCGGACAGGAAAGCAGCTGCATCCACTTCGAAGAGGTAAGGGGCAAGCCCCTGAATGCCGACCACGGCATGGGTGCGCCCCATCGGGGCCAGGTCCTGTCGAATACCGGCTTGCAGGTCGAAGAATGGGGCGATCGCACGGCTGTAGAGCGCCTGGACCTCGGCGCTCTCGATCTCCTCGCCAAAGCTTCCTTCGCCTTCCGATTTGAACCAGAACTTGTCGAGATCACCGCCGTAATAGCCCTGCACATCCCACAGATACCCGTCTTCGCCTTCACGCGCGCGGTATTCCACCCGGTCGCCCTGCACCCAGTAGTAGAGGGTGTCCCCGAGTTCGGACGGGAGACCGTCGCGGCTCGCGCGCATCGCATCCGCGCCCCAGATCGCATCGGCGGCGCGCGGCGGACCGGAGCCTGCCTCGGATGGCGGAGGGGAGAATGGAATCTCGGCAGCGCCGGATTGCTCCATCGCTCCGTGACCCATTTGCGAATGGTCCACGCCTTCTATCTGGCTGTGGTCCATCTGGGAATGGTCCATGCCTTCCATCTGGCCGTGGTCCATCGGGGAATGGTCCCTCGCCCCGTGATCCATCCCCGCGGGGCCTTCGGGTTCGCACTGCCCCTCAGGCACGGGATGACCCATCGCACGGTGGCGCTCGGCCTCCTGCTCGCAATCCGTCTCTGCGGATTTCGTGGCAGGTTCATGTTCGGCGTGGCCAGCGTGATCCTGCGCGAAGACCGGCGCAGCGGTGGTCAGCAACAGCGTAAAGAGCACAGTTCTCATCGATCGCTCCCCACGCGCGGTTCCTCGGCTTCTGAGCCCTTCGGTGCGACCGTCACGATCTGGAACATGCCCGAATGCATGTGGTACAGAAGGTGGCAGTGGAACGCCCAGTCGCCTTCTTCATTGGCGGTGAGGTCGAAGGTGGCGCTGCCGCCTGGCTGGACGATGACCACGTTCTTCAAGGGCTGGTGTTCCGCCGGCGCTCCGTTCACCAGCTCGAAGAAGTGGCCGTGGAGGTGGATCGGATGCGCCATCATCGTGTCGTTGACCAGTTTCACGCGAACCCGCTCGTTATAGGCGAAGCGGATCGGATCGTCGGTGACGGCGGAGAACTTCTTCCCGTCGAACGACCACATGTAGCGTTCCATGTTGCCGGTGAGGTGGATTTCCATCTGCCGCGAGGGCGAGCGGGCGTAGCGATTGGCCTCGAGCGCCACGAGATCCTCGTAGGTGAGCACCCGGTGCGGCACCTTGTCGAGGCCGATGCCCGGATCGCCCATCCGATCGACCGGGTTCATCGAGACCATGTCGATACCCGGCCCGACGTGGACGTCGGGCGGTAGGAGCGAGGTGTCGCGCATGTTCATGCCGCCCATGCCCGCCGCGCTCATCGTCTCAGGCGCGGTTGTCTTGGCGGGGATCGCCCCATGCCCCATCGTCGAATGGTCCATTGACCCGTGACCCATGCGGGCCGTGTCGCCCCCATGATCCATAGCAGCATGATCCATGCCGCCATGGTCCATTCCAGCCATGCCCATTGCCGCCATCGTCAGCAGCGGCGGTTCGCGCAATGCAGGAACGGCAGCGCGCGCGCCGGGACGGCTGACGAGATGTGCCAGCGCCATCCCTGAGCGGTCCATGCTCTCGGCCACCACCGCCATCGCCTCGCCGGTCGGCTCGACGAGGAAGTCGTAGGTCTCCGCCGTGCCGATCTGGAACTCATCGACTTCGACCGGGCGCACCGCCATCCCGTCGGCGGCGACAATCGTCAGTTTCGCGCCAGGGATGCGGATGTTGAAGAAGCTCATCGCGCTGCCATTCATCACCCGGAAGCGCACGCGTTCGCCGGGCCGGAACAGATATTCGAGCCCTTCCTCGGGCCCCATGCCATTGGCGAGGTAGGTGTAGGTGGAGCCAGACACGTCCGTGATGTCGGTCGGCATCATGCGCATTCTGGCCCACATCCGCCGCTCTTCGCCGGTCAGCTCGTAATCGTCGGCCCAACTGCGCTGCTGCATGTTGAAATAGGCTTCGCCCTTCTTGAGCTTCTCCATGATCGTGTGACCATGCAGCGGCGTGAATTCCGAAAGGAAGAGCACGTAGTCGCGGTCGGCCTGGATCGGATCCGGCCCGGCGGGGTCGACCACCAGCGGGCCGTAATGACCCGACTGCTCCTGCAAACCGGAATGCGAGTGCCACCAGTAAGTGCCCGACTGGCGGATGGCAGGCAGGTCGTAAACGAATGTCTCTCCAGGCCGGATACCGGGAAAGCTCACTCCGGGCACGCCGTCGAACTGGAACGGGACCAGCAGACCATGCCAGTGGACCGATGTATCTTCCTGAAGGGCGTTGGTGACATGGATGCGGACCGGTTCACCTTCCTTCAGCCGAACCAGCGGGCCCGGAATTGTGCCGTTGACCGCAACCGCATGACCCCGACGGCCCTGCACGACACGCATGCCCTCGCCGACGGTCAGGCGAATGTCGCGACCCGACACCTCGTCGAAGCCGGTGCGGATCATGCCGCCATGGTGAAGCGACGCACCGCGCGCCCATGCTGGAGCCGCAGCGCCGGCAGCCAGCAGACCGCCAGTTGCGATGCCCGAACCCATGAAATTTCGGCGATTCATTGCTTGCATCGTGGAGTCCTGCTTGAAGAAGTTCGCTCTGTCCTACGCGGTCCAAGGCCCGTTGCCTCACTCGAAGATGGCTGCTTCCCGCAACCTCTTCCGCGCACGATATACCAGCGATTCCAGCGCCTTTTGGCGAATAACGAATAGGTCGGCCAGTTCCTACTGCCTCCAATTCGCAGTAGCGCCAGCGGCACGCTACTGATTATCAGTATTAAGTCGTTGAATTTATTTGATTTTTTGGATCGCCTTCGCTATCGGCGTGTTAGATAGGCGAACACGACAGATCAGGGCAACAGATAAGGAGCTCCGCGATGCATTGCGAGAACTGCAAGTTTTACCAAGCCATGAGCAGCGAATGCCGCCGCTATGCGCCATCCCCTGCGGAGGGCGACAAGAAGGCGCATTGGCCCAACGTGGCGCAAGACGATTGGTGCGGCGAGTTCGTCGCAGCCGACGTCCGGCGCCAGGTCGCCTGATCGCGATCCTCGCCTCCGCTCGACCGGGTGGACACGGCGAATCGAAAACCGGGTGCCTCGAAAGGGTCCACCCGGTTTTTCGTACGTGATATGCAATTGGTCTTGAATTTTCCGCTACTGCAAGTCATTCTCATTTCCGACAGGAGATGGGTTTCGCTTATGCTCGATTTGTTTCGCCTCGCCGGTCCTGCTCCGATGCAGCCGGCCAATGACGTGATCGATCTGCCGCCACGCGCGGCGGGACACCAGATTCGCTGGTCGGTCGAGCGGGTAACCCAATTGCTCAGCCGCGCCGGGCGGCGCCCGCTCGAGGTCAGCGCTCCGTGTTCGCTCAAGCGGACCCCGCAGGAGCGGCTGCTCGAATCGATGATGCAGGCGATCGCTCGCGGCGAGGAAAGCCAGGCGCTAGGCTTCGCCGAATGGCTGGTCGCCAAGTGCGAGGCGCCGCGACTGGTGCGCTGGTCGCAGCCGATCGCGCGCCATTGGGCGCAAGCAGCGTAGTCGCAGGCCGCTGCTTTGGCCGTCTGGTCGCCGGATTGCCGCAAGGTCGGCCATGCGAGGGCAGATCTGCTTTAGAAGGCGATCGTGCAAGCAGAAGCAGGTGCCGAATATCCTTCGACACCTGCGATTCCGATCGAGTTTGAAAGCCGGCTTAGCTGGTGGTCTCGGCTCCGCCGGACCTTGTGCCTGAGTTCTTCTCCGAGAGCTTCTTCGCGGCGTAACCGCCCGCCGCGATCGCGGCCATTGCGGGCAGGCTGATACGGCGCAAAACCGCCGTTCCTACGACACCCAATGCCGCGCCTTTTGCGCCGCTCATTCCGCCGGTCCGCTTGGCCAGCCTGTCGCCCACGAACGCTCCGATAATCTTGCCGATCATAGTGTAATCTCCTTTGCCCGACCAACGGCCCGGCGCCCAAGCCGTTCCGGAAGAGCGGCTAAACGGGGTCGGGCCGGTTGCTGGCAAGGCCCTTGGCCAGCAAGAGATTGGCACGCGTCACGACCGCGGCGCATTCGGGATCGCCCTCTTGCGCCCAGATGGCATAGCGCAGACCGAGAAACACATTCATACCCATAACCGCCCAGGCTTCGACTTCGCCGAGACCGGAGCGCATCTCGCCCTTTGCCCCGCCGCTGGCGAGCCGATCCGCGATCCGTTGCGCGATGGTGCGGTAGTGACCCTGATAGCTCTCGGGGTCGACGAATTCGGCCTCGTCGATGATCCTGTAGATTTCCTTGTGCTCGCCCGCGAAACGCAGAAACGCCTCGAGCGCGGCGCGCTCGATCTCGAGCGGCGGCATGTCGGGCGAGATCGCTTCGCGTGCCGCCATTTTGACGGCATCGCTCATATCGCTCACCAGCGCCCGGAAGATCGCATCCTTGCTGTCGAAATAGGTGTAGAAGCTGCCCAGCGCGACCCCCGCCCTGCGGGTGATGGTGCTGATCGAAGCTTCGTGAAAACCCCGCTCGCCGAATTCGCTCGCCGCCGCATCGAGCAGCTTGCGCAAGGTACGGCGGCCACGCTCGGTCCGCGGCGCCTTGTCGCTGTCGCGCGTTGCGGTTTCCATCTCAGCCCCTTTCCCTCGCTCTTACGATGCCGATCCCGACCGATCTCGCATCGAAAGTGGGCCCGCGCAAGAACAAACTTGAAAGGTGGTTCAGGTTTCATTATTGCGACATGCGAGAGAGTTCCAGAGGGGAGAGAGTCGATGAGTTTTAACCGTTCGCGTATCTGTGCCGGCCTGTTGGCAAGTGGCGCCGCGCTGGCCTGTGCCGCGCCTGCCCTGGCGCAGACCACCATTCCTGCAACGGCCGAGCCCGAGGCGACCGCGACGCAAGAAGCGGTTCCCGGCGACGATGGCGTCATCATCGTCACCGCGCGGCGACGCGAGGAACGTCTGATCGACGTCCCGCTTTCGGTGACCGCTCTTTCCGGCGAAGATTTGCTACGCAGCGGCACCCAGGACCTCACCGAGATCGCCCAGGAAGTGCCCAATCTGACGCTCGAGGTCAGCCGCGGCACCAACACCACCCTCACCGCTTTCATCCGCGGTGTCGGTCAGCAGGATCCGGTCGCCGGGTTCGAAGCGGGGGTCGGGCTTTATGTCGACGACGTCTATCTCAATCGGCCACAGGCCTCCGTGCTCGATATCTACGATGTCGAGCGCATCGAGGTGCTGCGCGGGCCGCAGGGTACGCTTTACGGTCGCAACACCATCGGCGGTGCGATCAAGTATGTGACCGCGCGCCTGCCGAATGAAACCAGCTTGAAGCTGCGCGGCACCTATGGCTCCTATGATCAGGCCGATCTAATCGTCACTGCATCGACCCCCCTGAGCGACAATCTGAGCGTCGGGGCAAGCGGAGCCCGCCTGTCACGCGGCGGCTTCGGCGACAATCTCACGCTCGGCACCGAAAACTACAATAAGGACGTCTGGGCGGCGCGCGGGACGATCGAATTCGACAACGGCCCGCTGTTCGTCCGGCTCTCGGGCGACTATGTGAAGGACCAGAGCGAGGCCCGCCAGGGCAGCCGACTGATCCCCAGCCTTGTCACCGGCGCCCCGGTGCTCGACGATCCCTACGACACTCGCGCCGGGCTCGACGTGGTCGATCAGGAAGTCGAAGCCTATGGCGGTGGCCTCACGGTCGAACTCGAGGTTTCCGACACTCTCACGCTGAAGTCGATCACTGGCTATCGAGAAGACACTTCGACATCGCCGATCGACTTCGATAGCCTCCCGGCTGCCGATCTCGATGTGCCGGCGATTTACGAGAACGACCAGTTCAGCCAGGAACTGCAGCTGCTCTATCAAGGCGATCGTCTGAACGGCGTTCTGGGCGCCTATTATCTCAGTGCCAACGCCTTCACCGCCTTTGATGTGGCGATTTTCACGACCGGCGCGCTGCTCGGCCTCCCGGGGCTCAATGCACAGACCCTGGGCGATGTCGGCACCGAGACCTATTCGGTGTTCGGCGATTTCACCTACGATCTCACCGACAAGCTCAGCGTCTCGCTGGGCGGTCGCTATACCTGGGATACGCGCGACAGCCGTGTGTTGCGCACCACCTTCATCGGCGGTTATTCGGATTTGTTCGGCCCGACCGCCGCGATCCCGATCGCGGTCACTAGCGATTTCCGCGGCGAGGAAACCTTCGAGGAATTCACTCCGCGCGCCTCGATCGCCTACAAACCGTCGCGCAATCACACGCTCTATTTCACATATTCCAAGGGCTTCAAGGGCGGCGGCTTCGACCCGCGCGGACAGACCTCGGCGGCGCCCGATCTCGATGACGACGGCGATATCGACTACGACGACGAGTTCGCCTTCCTGCGCTTCGCCCCCGAAACAGTCGACAGCTACGAACTGGGCTACAAGGCCTCGCTGCTCGACGACCGGCTGTTCCTCTCGCTCGCCGTCTTCAAGGGCGATTACAGCGATGTCCAGATTCCCGGATCGGTTGGGATCGACGCCAATGGCGACGGCGTCAACGAGACCTTCATCGGCATCACGTCGAACGCCGCCAGCGCCGATGTCAACGGCGTGGAATTTGAAGGCAACGCTGTGGTCGGGCGCGATTTCGCCGGATTGGGCAGCCGCTTCGGCTTCAATTGGTCGCTCGGCTTGCTCGATGCCCAATACAACACTTTCATCGATGCTCTCGGCGTCGATGTCGCCGACCAGCGGGTGTTTCAGAACACCCCCGACATCACCGCGCATATGGGCATCAACCTGGGCCTGCCGGTCGCCAGCGGGATCGTCGACTTCCTCGGTTCGATCTCGCTGCGCTCGGACGCCAGCCAGTTCGAGGTGGCCAACGACTTCCTCGACCAGGACGGCTTCGCGCTGGTGGACGCATCGATCGTCTACACTGACGACAGCGACCGCTTCTCGATCGGCGCCCATGCCAAGAACCTGTTCGACAAGCGCTACATCGTGGCCGGCTATAATTTTGTGGCCGGAAATGGCCGCGATGTGCCCTTCACCCCGACGCTGGGGCGCGAGGGGACGCTGACCGGTTTCTACGGCGATCCGCGGCGCTTCTTCGTGACCGCCGAGGTCAAGTTCTAGGACCAGACAAGTCCATCGAGGAGAACGGGGCCGGGCGCTGCCGCGGCCCCGTTTTTTCGGGAATCAGTTCATGGCAACCGCCGCGCCCGTGGCTTGCCGATCGGCACCTTCGACCTGGATGTCGTACTGCCGCACGTAGTCGCCCAATTGCTCGTTCACCTGCTGCGGCGACAGGCCGAACTGTTCCAGACTGTAGCGATGCGGCCGCTGCTTCAAGCGGCGTGAGCGGTCGATGAAATGCTCCATCCCCGGGACCGCCGGTTCCATCTCGAGATCGAGAAAGCGATAGATCCGCGCCATCGTGCCGCGCCAGTCGTCGTCCATCGCGCTGTAATGCACATCGATCATGCGATCGGGCGGGATTGCATCGCGCGCGGCGCGCATCCGCTCGATCTGCAGCCGGGTCTTGCGCAGCCATTCCTCGCCCACGCCGCGCGGATCGACATGATCGGAATAGATCACCGTCTGGTTCCAGGCGAGCGAGGCAGCGCTCCCGACCACCTGCCGGGGGTCGCGGTGGGTGAAGATCAGCCGCGCGTCGGGAAAAACCTCCAGCAGTGCGGATAGATCGAGCATGTGCTGCGGGGTCTTGAGTATCCAGGGGCGCAGCGAACTGCTCTGCTGCGACCAGCCGACCAGCCGCAGCAGGTCGGCCATATGGCGATAGGCGGGCGCGGCGTCCTGGCGCTCGCACCAACGACCATAGGTCGGCACATGCCACTGCGCCTCGTGCTTCATCCCCCACATGCTCGCAACCAGCAGACCGAGCTCCTCTTCGGGCTCGTACGGACCCGTAGGGTGGATGGTCAGCGTCCGCGGATTGGCGAGCCGGGCGACCTTCATGATCCGCTCCGCCAGGATCGGCCGGAAATCGTCCTTTTTGCCCGCCAGCACCTCCTCATAGCCGGGGCGCGGAACCGGGCTGATCGTCTCGAAGCTGCGCAGATGGCTGAACCGCCGGTCGCTGGCGAGCAGCCGGTGCAGCCGCGTGGTGCCCGAGCGCATCGGCCCGACGATGACCACCGGCCTGCGGATCGGGCGCGTCAGTATCTCCGGATGGAGCTCGAACCACCATTGGGTCCGCAGCCGATCGCGCAGCACATGGCGAAACTGGTTCGTCGCCGCGAATTCGCCCGCCGGATTGAGGCGCGCCTCCATGCGTATCGAATCGAGCAGTACCTCCATCGGCCTCTCGAACCAGCGATCGCCGAAATCGGTTAGGCCCGTCGCGTCTACCGCTTCGTCGAGCAGGATATCCTTTTCCAGTCGCGCCGGGGCCACCGCTCCGACAGCGCGACCTGCGCGGATCGCGAGGTTGAGACCGTCGATAAAGCGGGTGCGGCGCGGCGGGTTGTCGGGAATGGTTTGCACGTCTTGTCGGCCTCGAGCTGCGGTTTCGATACGGCAGCGCCGCAACAGCACCGATGCCATAGATGGCTCAACTGCCGACGCGCGCGGGAGTGCCCGGCGATCTTTCGCAGGCCCCTTCGCGGGCAGCGTTCCTGTGTCCAGGCCCTCCTCCGGCCAAGCCCTCTGGCCAAGCGGGGACCGAGCGGGCATAGGCGCTGGCCATGCACGACATTGCCTTTATCCGTAAGCATCCGGGTGAATTCGATGCGGGGCTCCAGCGCCGCGGCGCCGAACCCGCTGCGGATCGCATCCTGGCGCTCGACGCCCGCCGCCGCGAAATCACCACAAGGCTGCAGGAGGCGCAGAGCCGCCGCAACGAGGCCTCGAAGGCGATCGGTCAGGCGATGGGCAAGGGCGACAAGGACACCGCCGACAGCCTCAAATCCGAAGTCTCCGAGATCAAGCAGGCGATGCCAGCGCTCGAGGAGGAAGACCGCAAGCTCGGCGCCGAACTCCACGATTTGCTTGCCGCGCTCCCCAATCTCCCCGCAGAGGATGTCCCCGACGGCGCCGACGAGGCGGCGAACGTCGAGCTGGCGCGCTGGGGCACTCCGCGCGAGTTCGCCTTCACGCCGCGGGAACACGCCGATCTCGGACCGCCGCTGGGGCTCGATTTCGAGACCGGCGCAGCCATCGCGGGCGCGCGCTTCACCTTCCTGCGCGGCGGTATGGCGCGGCTGCACCGTGCGCTGGGTCAGTTCATGCTCGACCGCCAGACCGGCGAGAACGGCTACACCGAGTGCGCGCCGCCGCTGCTGGTGCGCGATGAGGCCGTCTTTGGTACTGGTCAGTTACCAAAGTTCGCCGATGATCTGTTTCGCACGGAATTGAACCTCGATGGCTATATGCGGTCGGTATTCGAAGAAGTTGCGCGCTTGAGCGACGAAGAACGTCAAGAAGATCCGAAAGACTTCGAAGCCAAAGAGCTAAAGGCAGTGACGATTGAGCAGGCGATGGCCGCTTGGAAGAAGGTCTCAGAAGATAGCCCGAAAACACGCCGCTGGCTGATCCCCACCGCCGAGGTCAGCCTGACCAATGCGGTGCGCGAGCAGATCCTCGACGAGGGCGCGCTGCCGCTCAGGATGACCGCGCTCACGCAGTGTTTCCGCTCCGAGGCAGGTGCCGCCGGGCGCGACACCCGCGGCTTCATCCGCCAGCACCAGTTCGAGAAGGTCGAACTGGTCAGCATTGCCCGTCCCGAAGACAGCGAGGCCGAGCACGAGCGCATGACGCAGGCCGCCGAGGGCGTGCTGCAGGCGCTCGACCTGCCCTATCGCAAGATGCTGCTGTGCACCGGCGATATGGGCTTCACCGCGAGGCGAACCTACGACCTCGAAGTCTGGCTGCCCGGCCAGGGCGCCTATCGCGAGATCAGCTCGTGCTCGAACTGCGGCGACTTTCAGGCGCGGCGGATGAATGCGCGCTACCGCCCCGAAGCCGAGAAGAAGACCCAGTTCGTCCACACGCTCAACGGCTCGGGCCTCGCGGTCGGCCGCACGCTGGTTGCGGTGCTGGAGAATTATCAGCAGGAGGACGGCAGCGTTGCGGTGCCCGAGGTCCTCGCCCCCTATATGGCGGGCGTCACGAAGCTGGAGCCGCTCTCGTGAAGATCCTCCTCACCAATGACGACGGCGTCCACGCGCCCGGGCTCGAGGTTCTCGAGGAGATCGCGCGCGAATTCACCGACGACATCTGGATCTGCGCTCCCGACGAGGAGCAGTCGGGGATGGGTCATGCGCTCACCCTCACCCGCCCGGTGCGGCTGCGCCAGCATGGCGAACGGCGCTTCTCGGTCACCGGCACGCCGACCGATTCGGTCACGCTGGGCCTGCGCAAGGTGATGGACGGAGCGCCCGACGTGATCCTCTCGGGCGTCAATCGCGGCGCCAATCTGGGCGACGACGTCACCTATTCGGGCACCGTCTCGGCGGCGATCGAAGGCGCGCTGGCGGGTATTCGCTCGATCGCGCTGAGCCAAGTCACCAGCCGCAGCGGCGAGGCCGGAGCCGATACCTTCGATGCGGCGCGCGGCTGGGGTGCCAAGGTACTCGGCCCGCTGCTGGATACACCGCTGCCCAAGCGGACGCTGGTCAATGTCAACTTCCCCGCTTTGCCAAGCGCCAAGGTCGCCGGCATCCGCGCGGTGCGGCAGGGTTTCCACGACTACGCCCGCGGGACGGTGGTCGAGGGCCGCGATCCGCGGGGGTTCCAGTACTATTGGTTCGGGCTCGAGCCGATCGAGCACACGCTCGACCACGGCACCGATCTGGAAGCCATCGACGACGGCTTCATCTCGGTCACCCCACTCCAGCTCGACCTGACCCACCATTCGTCGCTGGGCGCGCTTGCCGATCGCTACCAGCCGTGAGAAACACGGTCGGATGAGCGACAAGAAGCAACTCGATACGCTCACACCGACCGAAGCCGGGCGGGTCTATCGCGGCGCGCGCCATACGCCTCTGCGGCGAGCGGTAAAGATTCCGGTCTGGGGCGACCTGGGCATCAGGCTCGGGTTGGCGCTGTTCCTGATCTTCATCGTGGTGATGATCCACTGGTGGGACCGCGAGGGACTGGTCGACAATCTCGACGGCGAAGTCAGCTTTCTCGACGTGGTCTATTTCACCATGATCTCGATCACCACCACGGGCTTTGGCGATATCGCCCCGATCAGCGATCGGGCGCGGCTGGTCGAGGCGGTGATCGTCACGCCGATCCGGTTCGCGGTGTTCTTCATCTTCGTCGGGACGGCTTACAATTTCATCATGAAACGCAGCTGGGAGAAATGGCGCATGGCTCGTATCCAGGAGCAACTCTCGAACCACATCGTGGTGCTGGGCTACGGTGTCTCCGGCTCGGAAGCGGTCGCGGAACTGATCGATCGCGGAACCGACCCCAATTGCATCGTTGTCATCGACCCCAGCGAGGAGCGGCTGGCCGATGCCGAAGCGCTGGGGTGCAACATCATGGCCGCCGATGCCTCGCGCGACGAGACGCTCAAGGCGGTGCGGATCGACCAGGCGCAGAACGTGCTGATCTCGGCCGGGCGCGACGACACTACGATCCTGATAACGCTGACCGTGCGCGCAATGGCGCCCGAGGTGCCGATCAGCGTCGTGGTACGGGCGAACGACAATGAATCGCTCGCACTGCAGGCGGGCGCGAACAATGTCATCAATCCGGTCCGCTTCACCGGGCTATTGCTCGCGGGCTCTGCCAAGGGCGAGCATATCGCCGATTATCTCGCGGATCTGGCTTCGGTCGCGGGCCGGGTCCAACTGGTCGAGCGCGCAATCACCGCCGAAGAGGATGGGATCGCACTGAGTGATCTGAAGACCGGCGGGCGGGGCCTGCGCGTCTATCGCAACGGTCAGGCGCTCGGGTTCTGGGAACAGGCCTGCCAGATCCTGCAGCAGGGCGACATCCTGGTCGAGATCGTGCCCACCCCCAACGGAGAGACCAAGGGCGACGGTCGCCCCCAGCCGGGCGAATAGACCCGGGCGCTGGCTTGCCTAGCGGAACAGGAGGAAGACTCCGCCCATTGCCGTCATTCCGGTCACGATATGGCCGGAATCGATGAGGAACAGCGTCAGCGTCTTGCGCAGATAGAGATAGTGGATCCCCAGCGCCGGGACCATCACCGTCGCACCGAAGCCAACCGCCATCATCATCGTCGCGCGATCGCTGGCGCCGCTGCGCGCAATCCCGTGCCACAGCGTCGAGGCGATCAGCAGTTCGAACAGGAAGGTCAACCCGAAGATCAGCGGCATATTGCCCGAACGCACCGTCTCGTCGCTCAAACGCGCGGCTCTCTGCCAGACCTTGCCGAACAGCACACCGTACCACAGCATCCCGACCACGAAGAAAGCCAGCGCCCCCAGCAGCACCGCGAAAAAATTCATTTCGTTCATGCCGAACCCCATGCTGCGAGTTGCGCGCCCGATATGCGCCCCTCGGAAGCGCATAAGCGCGCGACGCTAGCGCAATTGCCCGGACAGGTGTAGGGGCGCGCGCAATCATGAACACCGCCACCACCATCCTTCCCGACCAGAAGAAGATCGGCATGGTCAGCCTGGGTTGCCCCAAGGCGCTGGTCGATTCCGAACGCATCCTCACGCGGCTGCGCGCCGACGGCTATGCCATGAGCCCCGATTACGCCGGCGCCGATGTGGTTCTGGTCAACACCTGCGGCTTCCTCGACAGCGCGAAGGAGGAAAGCCTGCAGGCGATCGGCGAGGCGATCGCCGAGAACGGGCGCGTGATCGTGACCGGCTGCATGGGCGAGGAGGCAGAGACCATCCGCGCCGCGCATCCGGCGGTGCTGGCGATCACTGGTGCGCATCAATACGAATCGGTGGTCGAGGCGGTTCACACCCACGCTCCGCCGAGTCAGGGTCCCTATGTCGATCTGATCCCCCAACCCGACATCAAGCTGACCCCGCGGCACTACAGCTATCTCAAGATTTCCGAGGGCTGCAACCATTCCTGCGCCTTCTGCATCATCCCGCAATTGCGCGGCAAGCTAGCGAGCCGGCGGATCGACGCGGTGCTGCGCGAGGCGGAGAAGCTGGTCGCGGCGGGGACGCGCGAGCTGCTGGTGATCAGTCAGGACACCTCGGCCTACGGGGTCGACACCCGCCATGAGACGCGCGAGTGGAAGGGGCGGGAAGTGCGCGCGCACATGACCGATCTGGCGCGCGAGCTGGGCGGATTGCGCACGCCGGACGGGCAGGTCCCCTGGGTGCGGCTGCATTACGTCTACCCCTATCCGCATGTCGATGCGGTGATCCCGCTGATGGCCGAGGGGCTGCTGACCCCCTATCTCGACATCCCGTTCCAGCATGCCAGCCCCAGAGTGCTCAAGGCGATGCGCCGCCCCGCCAACGAGGCCAAGGTCCTCGAACGGCTCAAGGCATGGCGCGAAATCTGCCCCGAGATCGCGATCCGCTCCTCCTTTGTGGTCGGCTTCCCCGGCGAGACCGAAGAAGATTTCCGCTATCTCCTCGACTGGCTTGAGGAAGCGCGGCTCGACCGGGTCGGCGGCTTCCGCTTCGAACAGGTCGAGGGCGCACGCGCCAATGCGCTGCCCGATCACGTCCCCGAGGAACTCAAGGAAGAACGCTACGCGCGGCTGATGGAAGTGACCGAGCGGATCAGCACCGAACGGCTCGCGGCGAAGGTGGGCAAGCGCATCCCGGTGATCGTCGACGAGGTCGGCGAGCCCGACGAGGACGGCGACATCGGCGCCACCGCGCGCAGCCAGGCCGATGCGCCCGAGATCGATGGCCAGGTCTATCTGCGCAACGTCCCGGCGACGCTGGCGTCGGGCGCGGTGATCGAGGTCGAGATCGAGGATGCCGATGCGCACGATCTGTTCGGCGTCCCCGCCTGATCGGACTATATTTCCCAATGTCAGAAACCCGCGTCTTCGGGGGGCGTTGCCAAGCCGCATGTCCATAAAAATTGCCGCCAGCTTTGCCTTCACGCTCGACCGGCCGGCCGACGTCCTGCTCCAGTTCGAGGCGGCAGCGATCCCCGAGCAGGAGATCGTCGAAAGCGCCACGCGGATGAGCGAGGCCGAGCATTGCGCGAGGGTTCCGGCGCAGGACGCGATCGGCGAGCGTATCTGGCTACGCGCCGAGGGCGATTTCGAGGTGGAATACACCGCGCTCGTCCGTCCGCAGCGCCAACTGCCCGAGCTCGGCAGCCTCGGCCGGGTCGATCCGCACGATATGCCCGGCGAGGCGGTGCAATATCTGTTCGACTCGCGCTATTGCCAGGCGGACAAGTTCCAGCCCTTCGTGAACTCCGAATTCGGCGACACGCAGGGCGGCGCGCGGATCGCAGCGATCCGCGACTGGATCGCCGATCACTTCAGCTACGAGCCGGGCACTTCGGATTCGCGCACGACTGCGCTCGACAGCTTCGTCGAAAGGCGCGGAATCTGTCGCGACTATGCGCATGTTCTGGTGGCGCTGGCGCGCGCCAGCACCATCCCGGCGCGCTTCGTCGCCTGCTACGCTCCCGGGGTGGAGCCGCCCGATTTCCACGCCGTCGCCGAAGTTTTCCTCAAGGATCCCGAGAAGCCCGGTGGCGGCACCTGGCAGTTGGTCGATGCCACGAACATGGCCGATCCCGCCGAGACCGTGAAGATCGGCGTCGGCCGCGATGCCGCCGATGTCAGTTTTCTGACCAGCTTCGGACCCAACGAGTTCCGCCGCAGTTCGGTCAGCGTTACCCGGGCCGACTAGGAGCACGCGTGTTGGCATGACCCTTTGCAGGGTGTTACGCCAGCAAAGGCAAACTGAACGAAGGAGGATACGACACCGCGATGAGCTTCACTGCGGACCGGCTGCTGCTGTTCGGCGCGACGGGCGACCTCGCGCAGCGGATGCTGCTCCCCTCGCTGTGTGCGCTGCATTCCGACGGGTTGCTGGCCCCCGACCTCACAATCGTCGGCACCGCACGCACCGAGATGTCCGACGACGAGTTCCGCGATTTCGCGCGCGAGGCGCTGGAAGAATATCTGCCCGTTGCGCGCCGCGACGGGGTGGCGGAGTTCCTCGATCGGCTGGTCTATGAAGCGGTCGATGCGACCACGCTGGATGGTTACAAACGGCTGGCCGAGCGGGTCGGCGAGGATTGCGACGGGCTCGCGATCTTCCTCTCCACCGCGCCCAAACTGTTCGAGGCGACCATCGAAGGGCTGGCGCATGCCGGGCTGACCGGCCCGCGCACGCGGATCGGCCTGGAAAAGCCGCTCGGCACCGATCTCGGCTCGAGCTGCGAGATCAACGACGCGGTCGCACGCGAATTCGGCGAAGACCGCATCTTCCGTATCGATCACTATCTCGGCAAGGAGACGGTGCAGAACCTGCTGGCGCTGCGCTTCGCCAATCTGCTGTTCGAGCCGGTGTGGAATTCCACCTATATCGACCATGTCCAGATCACCGTTGCAGAGACAGTGGGGCTCGAAGGCCGCGCGGGCTTCTACGACGAGACCGGCGCTTTGCGGGACATGGTCCAGAACCACATGCTCCAGCTGCTGGCGCTGGTGGCGATGGAGCCGCCGACCAGCTTCGATGCCACCGCGGTCCGCGACGAAAAGGTCAAGGTGCTGCGCGCGCTGCGTCCGGCCAGCGAGGGCGAGACCGTCACGGGGCAATATCGCGCCGGTGCGGTCGCGGGCAAGGCGGTGCCGGGCTATGACGAGGAGCTGGGCGAGGACAGCGCCACCGAGACCTTCGTCGCGGTCAAGGCGCATGTCGACAATTGGCGCTGGAAGGGCGTGCCCTTCTACCTGCGCACCGGCAAGCGCCTGCCCGAACGGGTGACCGAGATCATCGTCCAGTTCCGCTGCATCCCGCATTCGATCTTCGAGGCGCGCGGCGCGACCACGAGGCCGAACCGGCTCGTCATCGGCATCCAGCCCGAGGAGAACATCCAGTTCTCGCTGATGGCCAAGCTGCCCGGTCTCGACCGCGAGGGGCTGCGGCTGCGCGAGGTCCCGCTCGACGTGACCATGCCCGATGCCTTCTCAGACACCGTCCGCCGGATCGCCTACGAACGGCTGCTGCTCGATCTGGTCGAAGGCGACCAGACCCTGTTCGTTCGCCGCGACGAGGTCGAGGCGCAATGGGAATGGATCGATGCGGTCCGTGCGCAATGGCAGGCCAGGGGCGGCACGCCGAGGCCCTACACCGCAGGCAGCTGGGGGCCGAGCGCGGCGATCGCGCTGGTCGAACGCGACGGAGTGAGCTGGCATGACGAATAGGCCCCTCAACGACACCATCCACCGCGTCACCCAGCGGGTAATCGCCAATTCGCGCGACGGGCGTTCGCGCTACCTCGAACTGATGGAGCGCGAGAGGGAGCGGATGCCCGAACGCTCGCAGGTCTCCTGCTCCAATCTCGCGCATGCCTATGCCGGCGCGGACGAGGACCAGCAGGCGCTCAGGGCGTCCACCGGCCCCAACCTCGCCATCGTCACCGCCTATAACGACATGCTCTCCGCGCATCAGCCCTATTACCGCTACCCCGAGCGGATGAAGATCTGGGCGCGCGAGGTCGGCGCGACCGTTCAGGTGGCGGGCGGCACCCCGGCGATGTGCGACGGCGTGACGCAGGGCGAGGACGGGATGGAGCTGTCGCTGTTCAGCCGCGACGTCATCGCGCTGTCTACCGCAGTCGCGCTCAGCCACCAGATGTACGATGGCATGGCGTTACTCGGGATTTGCGACAAGATCGTGCCGGGACTGATGATCGGGGCGCTGCGCTTCGGCCACCTGCCGGCCATTTTCGTGCCAGCCGGCCCGATGCCCAGCGGCATCCCCAACAAGCAGAAGCAGGCGGTCCGCCAGCTCTATGCCGAAGGCAAGGCGGATCGCGCGCAATTGCTCGAAAGCGAAATGCAGAGCTATCATTCGCCGGGCACCTGCACCTTCTACGGCACCGCCAATTCCAACCAGATGATGATGGAGATGATGGGCGTGCACGTGCCCGGCGCGGCCTTCGTCCAACCCGGTAAGAAGCTGCGGCAGGAGCTGACCCGCGCTGCGGTCCACCGGCTCGCCGCAATCGGTAGAGAAAGCGACGATTACCGCCCGCTAGCACGCGTCATCGACGAAAAGGCGATCGTCAACGCCGCCATCGGCCTGCTCGCCACCGGCGGTTCGACCAACCACGCGATCCACATCCCGGCCATGGCGCGTGCGGCGGGGATCGCCTTCGACTGGAACGACCTGGCCGAACTGTCGAGCGCGGTCCCGCTGGTCGCTCGGGTCTATCCCAATGGTGCGGGCGACGTGAACCATTTCCACGCCGCCGGCGGGATGGCCTATGTCATCGGCACGCTGCTCGACGAAGGGCTGGCGCATCCCGACCTGCTGACCGTCTGGGACGGCGGCGTCCCGGCCTATGCGCGCGAACCGTTCGAGAACGACGAGATCCTCGACTGGCGCGACCCGGGGCCCAGCGGCGATGCCGAGATGCTGCGTCCGGCCAGCGAGCCGTTCCAGCCCGATGGCGGGATGCGGCTGCTGCAGGGCAATCTCGGCCGCGCCTGTTTCAAATCTTCAGCGGTCGAGCGCGAACGATGGACGGTGGAGGCGCCCTGTCGCGTGTTCGCCACCCAGCACGCTGTGGCCGAAGCTTTTGCGCAAGGCGAGCTCGACCGCGACGTGGTGGTGGTGGTCCGCTTCCAGGGCCCGCGGGCCAACGGCATGCCCGAATTGCACAAGCTCACCCCCGTACTCGGAGTCCTGCAGGATCGCGGCTACCGCGTGGCGCTCGTCACCGACGGGCGCATGTCGGGGGCGAGCGGCAAGGTCCCGGCGGCGATCCACTGCAGCCCCGAGGCGCGCGGCGGCGGGCCACTGGCGCTGCTGCGCGATGGCGACAGGGTGCGCGTCTGCGCCGTGACCGGCGAGCTTTCGACCAGTGCCGATCTCGCTGCGCGCGAACCCTCTCCCGATCCACAGGCCGAACTGGGTGTGGGACGCGAACTGTTTGCGATGTTTCGCGCACATGCGGACGAAGCGGAACGCGGCGGCTCCTCGATGCTCGCGCTGGCGGGGCTGTGATGCGGCTGGAGCACTTGGGAGGCCGGCCATCATGACCGATCTCGTCGCGGCCGATATCGGCGGAACGCATGCCCGCTTTGCGCTCGCGAAGATCGGCGCGGATGGCGCAATCGCGCTGGGCGAAGTCCAAACGCTGCGCACCAGCGAGCACCCCAGCCTCGACGCCGCGTGGGAGACCTACCGCGCCCGGATGGACCGTCCCCTACCCCCGGCCGCCGCGCTTGCTTTCGCCGGTCCGGTAGCGAGCGACAAGATCCAGCTGACCAACAATTCCTGGCATGTCCGGCTCTCCGGGCTGGAAGAACGATTGGGCGTCTCGCGGCTGACCCTGGTCAATGATTTCGAGGCGGTCGGCCATGCGGTCGCGCGCGCCGACCAGGAGCACTTCCTCCATCTGGCCGGGCCCGACCACCCGCTGCCCCCGCACGGCATGGTGAGCATTCTGGGGCCGGGAACCGGGCTGGGAGTGGCTCATCTCGCGCGCTCCGCCGGTTCCGGCTACCGGGTCCAGGCGACCGAGGGCGGCCATATCGGCTTTGCCCCGCTCGACGCGGTCGAGGACGCGATCCTCGCCCGGCTGCGCGAACGCCTGGGCCGCGTTTCGGTGGAGCGGGTGGTCTCGGGACCGGGCATCGCCTCCATCTACCGCACCCTCGCCGATCTGGAAGGACGCGACCCTCCCGAGCTCGACGACGTCGCGATCTGGCAGGGCGGGCTATCGGGCGAAGACGATCTGGCGGTCGCGGCGATCGAGCGGTTCTGCCTCGCGCTCGGCAGCTTGGCGGGCGATATCGCGCTGGTCCAGGGCGGGTTCGGCGGCGTCGTCATCGCCGGTGGGCTGGGCTATCGCATCCGCGAGACGCTGCGCGGCTCGGGCTTCGCGCGCCGCTTCGTGCTCAAGGGTCGCTACGAGGAGCTGATGGCCACGATCCCGGTCAAGCTCATAACCCATCCGCAGCCCGGGCTGTTCGGCGCCGCTGCCGCCTTCGCCTGCGAGCATCTGGAGACCCGACCGTGACGAGTATCGCCGCCATCATGCAAGCCGCTCCGGTGATCCCGGTGATCGTCATCGACGAACTGGAACACGCGCGTCCGCTGGCCGAGGCACTGGTGGCCGGCGGGCTCACCGCGCTCGAGGTCACCTTGCGCACCCCGGTTGCGCTCGATGCGATCCGGGCGATGCGCAAGGTCGAGGGCGCGGTCGTCGGCGCCGGCACGGTGACCGGCCAGCGGGAACTGGCCGATGCGCTCGAAGCCGGCGCGCAATTCGTGGTATCGCCCGGACTGACCGAGCCGCTAGCGCGCGCGGCTTCACGCGAGGGTATCCCGTTTCTGCCGGGCATCGCCACCGCAGGCGACATCATGCGCGGGCTCGATCTCGGCCTGACCCACTTCAAATTCTTCCCCGCAGTCGCCGCGGGCGGCATCCCGGCGCTCAAGGCGCTCGCCGCGCCCTTTGCGCAATGCCGCTTCTGCCCCACCGGCGGGATCGGTCCCGGGGATGCCGGCGATTGGCTGGCGCTCGAGTCCGTGCTGTGCGTCGGGGGTAGCTGGGTCGCGCCGCGCGGCCCGGTGGACCGCGATACGATCACCCGCCTCTCCCGCGAAGCCGCCGGACTGACCCGATGAAGACCGCCGCCGATCTCTCCGCCCGTCTCGCCCAGCTTCACGAACGGATCCGCGAGACGCCACTGTTCAACCCGGTCTTCCAGCTCTCGCTCGATCTGTCGCGGCAGCTCGAATCGGGCGACATGACGCTCGAGGATTGCGCCGCGCTGGTCGAAGAACTGGAATGCGTCTCGTTCCAGAGCCGCGCCGAGCGCTTGCGATCGCTGGTCGCACCCGTGTCCCGCGACGACAATCTGATTGCACTGGCCAGCGGCGACGAGAATTTCGCAAGCTTCCGCGCTCGCTGGGAAACGCCCGCGTTGCATGCGGTCTTCACCGCACACCCCACCTTCCTGCTCACCCCCCGCCAGAGCGAGGCGATCGCCGAGGCGGCGAGCGGCGGGCGACCCGTCGACGAACGAGCCTGCGCCGACGCAGGAGAGCGCCCGGCGATTACGCTGGCCTACGAGCACCGGCGCGCGATGGAAGCGATCGCGCGGGCGCAGGATGCACGCGACGCCATCGTCACCCGGGTTCTGGGCGAGGCGCAGCAGCGCTGGCCCGAGCGCTGGCAATCGCTGTCGCCGCTGCCGTTCCGCTTCGCAACCTGGGTCGGTTACGACATGGACGGGCGGACCGATATCAAATGGTACCATTCGATCGGCTTCCGCCTCTCCGAGAAGGCCCAGCGGCTCGAACGCTATGCCGAGACGCTGGCAGGTTTCGCGCCCGATCATGCGCTGCTCGACCCGCTTCGCCGCGCCGCCGCCTTCGCCGCAGCCCGGGCCGAGGATTTCGCAGGCGACCTCACCGATCCCGAAGCGCTGTCGGCCGCCGCCAATCGCCTCACCGCCGATCATCCCGACAAGCTCACCAGCCTCTCCGCCATCGTCGAAGCGCTCGATAGCGAGGCCGCCGATACCATCTCCGGCGGGAGCGACAACGCGATGGCCCGCAAGACGCTTGCCGCGGCGATGCGCGCCGACGGGCTGGGCATGGGCGGGGTCCATTTCCGCGTCAACGCCAGCCAGTTGCACAACGCGATCCGCCGCAGGATCGACCCGGACAATACGCTCGATCTCGCCAGCAAGGGCGCGATGGCGGTATTGCGCGATATTCTCGAACGGGTGCAGCCGCTGCGAACCAATTTCGCCGCGCTGGCGATCGAAAGCAGCACCGCCATCCGCCAGTTCCTGGTGATGGCGCAGATCCTCCAGCACATCGATGGCGATGCCCCGATCCGGATGCTGGTCGCCGAATGCGAACAGCCCTCGACCGTGCTGGCGGCGCTCTATTTCGCGAGACTGTTCGGGATCGCCGGCAAGGTGGATGTCTCGCCCTTGTTCGAGACCGAGAATGCACTCGAACATGGCGGGCGCTTCCTCGATGCGCTCTGCGCCGAACCGGCCTACCGCGATTACGCGCGGCAACGCGGGCGGGTCTGCATTCAGACCGGCTATTCCGACGCCGGGCGGTTCATCGGCCAGATTCCCGCCAGCCTCGCGATCGAAAGACTGCAGGGGCGTCTCGCCGGAGCGATGGCGAACAACGGGCTCGGCGATGTCGCGGCGCTGATCTTCAACACCCATGGCGAAGGCATGGGGCGCGGCGCGCATCCCGGCGGTTTCCCCGACCGGCTCGCCTGGCCGCTGAGCCCCTGGGCGCGGCGCCGCTTCGCTCGCGAGGGAATCGCGCTCGAACCCGAGGCGAGCTTTCAGGGCGGCGACGGCTATCTGTTCTTCGCCACCCCCGAACTGGCGCTGGCGACCTTGTCGCGCATCGCCGATCTGAGCCCCGACGGTCCCGACCGGGGCGACAAATCCGGCGAAGAACCCGATCCCTTCTACCGCCGAACCGATCTGAGCCTGGATTTCTACCGCGCGGTCCGCAGCCACCAGCGCGACCATCTCGAGAGCCGCACCTACGCGCGCGCAGTGACCGCTTTCGGGCTGGGTCTGCTCAACACCACAGGCAGCCGCGTCTCGCGTCGGCAGGGCGACCTCTCGGGCGATCGCGAGATGAGCCTGCGCCAGATTCGCGCAATTCCGCACAACGCGATACTCCAGCAGCTCGGCTATCCGGTGAACATCATCTCCGGGATCGGCAGCGCCGCGGAAGGCAATTACGAGGACATTGCCGCGCTGCTCCAGGAGAGCGCGCGCGGGCGGCAGATGATGCGGCTGGTACGCGCCTCCAACGCGCTGGCCAGCATCAAGACGGTCGCCGCCTATGGCGAGCTATTCAATTCGGCCTATTGGGCCAGCCGCCCCTATCGCGGGATGGAACAGCATCTCGCCCCCGCCTGCGAAACTCTGGCCGAGTATCTCACCGGCGACGATCGCAACGGCGTGTTCCGCCGGCTGACCTCGAGGTTGCGAGTCGATGCGCTCAAGCTGCACCGCCTGTTCGGGCTGTTGCCCGACGAGGCTCCGCTCGAGGGTCGCGAGGAGATCCGCCGCACCATCGGCGCGCTGCAGGCGCTGCGGCTGGCGCTGCTCAAGCACATGTTCCTTAAAGCGGTCTCGATACCCGCCTTCAGCCGCGCCAACGATATCGACCGCGACGATGTGCTCGAGATGGTCTTCACGCTACGCGTCGACGAGGCCCTGGCGCAGATGCGCCGTGCCTATCCCACCAGCTTCCCGCAGCTGGCGGATTTCTCGGTTGCGGAGCCGAGCGACTATCCCGATGGCTCGGGCGAGGGATATTCGCAGATCGGGCGCGACTATATCGACCCGATCGAGCGCGCGCAGGCGCTCAATCTGCGGATCGGCACCGCCATCGCCAATCTGTTCGGCGCGCATGGCTAGCGATTAACCTGCGGCTTGCGGGTGGTCCCCCAACGGGACGGGCGACGCCCGGCCGCTGGCTTTCCCGGACGAAATCGCTATTTCTCCCGGCCATGGATCCGACCCTCAAATGGATTGGCGGCGCGACGCTTGCGGTTTTGCTGGTCCTTGGCGGGCTGGCCACCGGGGGCGGGCTGATGGCCGAGAGCGCCGCCGCCGACGACGCGGTCGAGATGGCGGGCGTTGCCGAGGTGCAGCCGCCGATCGATCCGCGTCCGGCGATCGAGGCCAGGGTCGCCGCCGATGCGCAACGCCGCGCCGCCGAGCGGTTCACGATCAAGCGCGTGCTGCCGATCGAAGGGCCGATGAAATACGGCGAATGGCATTGGGACACCGACGGCGTGCCGCAGGATGGCAAGCTGGTCGTTACCGTCGATCTCGAAGCGCGGGTCGTCTCGGTCTTCCGCGATGGGTATGAGATCGGTGCGGCGGTGGCGATGCTAGGCACCGACGAGCACCCCACCCCCACCGGCAATTTCCCGATCCTGACCAAGGAACGCCACAACGTCTCGGAAAAATACGGCAATGCGCCGATGCCCTGGACCTTGCGGCTGACCTGGGACGGTATAGCGATCCATGGCGGCTCGGTGGTCGAGAACGGCTATGCCAGTCACGGCTGCATCGCGGTACCCGATCCCTTCGCCGACAAATTGTACGAGGCGGCGCATAAGGGCGATCTGGTGGTAATCACCAACGGCCGACAGATCGGAATGGGCGACAGCCTGCTCTAGCCGGACCGTCGCGGCGGCTCGGGCCGGAAGGTCCACAACTCGGCACCGCTTTCCTGCGAGGGCGTGGCGAGAACCCCCGCCAGCGAAGCATTGTCGCCACCCGCCAACCGCGCGACAAGTCGCGCGATCTCCGAGCGTGGTGCCGGGGCATTCATCTCGGCGAGAATGCGTCCCACCACTTCGATCCTGATATAGTCGGTCTGCGACACGGCGAAGCGCCAGCCATCGTGCCGGCGTGTCACGCCGTCGCGCCAGGTCGCCTCGACCACGGACTGCAGCGCCGCCTCGGCCTCGCCCAGCAGCGCCGCGCTGCGTGCCAACGCCAGCGGATCGAGCCAGTCCGCCCCGGCTAGCGTCCGCCTCATTCTCACACGGTCGAACCGCGTGTCGCGATTGGAGGGATCCGCGATGCGCTCGATCCCCGCTGTACGCACCAGCGCTTCGAGCTCAGCCTTGCGCCAGCCGAGCAGCGGCCGCACCAGCAGCCCCCTGCCTCCCGGCACCACGCCGCTGGGTCGCACTCCGGCAAGCCCGGGCAAGCCGCTGCCGCGGTTGAGCCGCATCAGCAGCGTCTCCGCCTGGTCGTCGGCGTGATGCGCCGTCGCCACGGCGTGGAGGCTGCGTTGCCCCATCCACTGGTCGAGCGCATGATAGCGCGCCGCGCGCGCCCTGCTCTGGAGATTGCCCGGGGCAACCTCGACCCGCAGCGTCTCGTGCGGCACGCCAAGCGTCTCGCACAGTCTCGCCACCCATTGCGCCTCGGCGGCGCTTTCCGGGCGCAAGCCGTGATCGACTGTCGCGGCCTCGATTGCGCCGGGTCGCGCCGCATTGGCCAGCAGCAGCAATCCGATGCTGTCAGGCCCGCCCGAAACCGCGATTGCGAGCTTTTGCGGTCGATCGTGTGTCTCAGGCCAGACCGCCGCAAGATCGCCGCGGAATCGCGCGATCAGTTGCGGATCGACCGCCGCGTCAATTGCAGGTCACCCGCGCCCGGTTGCGCTCGTACTGGTCGAGCAACCGCCCGGCGGCGAGCGCCGGGTAGGTCTCGGCGAATTCGGCCAGCGCGATGCAGGCGCGGCTGGTGTCGTCCAGCGCGATCATCGCCTCGGCGAGGAACAACAGGCTGTCGCCCGCGCGCGCCGCGGTCTTGTCCGCCTGGTAATTGCGCAGGAACCACGGCGCCGCCTCGCGCGGCTTGCTGTCGTCGAGATAGGCCCGGCCGAGCAGATTTCGCCCATAGGTGGCGCGCCAATGCTGCGGGTTCTGCTCGACGAACAGGGTCAGTTGCTGCTGCGCTTCGGGATAGAAACCCGCCTCCCACAGCCGGAAACCATAGGAATATTCGTCATCCGCGGGATCCTCGGTCTGCGGCTTCGCGATCGCCGAGACGGCGGCGAGCCGTTCGGGATCGGGTGCCGCGGCTGCGGGTGTGGAGGTGGGTGTGGATGTTGCCGTCGGCGTTGCTGTCGCTGTCGTGGCCGGGCCGCGAGCCGGAGTGCCGCTGGTAAGGCCGCTTGAACCTCCGGTCGGCGCATCGCCCTGCACCGCACCGGCATCGAGGGTTTCGAGCGCCTCGACCCGTTCGCCAAGCGTGCGCAGGGCGAAGGTGTTCTGCTCGGTCTGTTCGGTCAGCCGCTGGATCTGGGTTTCCATCGCATCAAGCCGCGCGAGAATATCGGTGACGGCGGTGGTCGACGGCTGGGAAACCGTGGTGCTGGCCTGCGGCTGGCCGGTGATCTCGGGCTCGAAATAGCGCCCGTCGCCGCCGGGGAACACGCGCCGCTGCAGCGCGCGCACTTCGGCTTCCAGCTTGCGCACGCGCGCTTCGTCATTGCTGCTTTGGGCCAGTGCGGGCGGAGCAATCGCCAACAGCGCGAGCGCGGCACCGCCGACTCCGACGAACCGCAGCCCCCAATTGCTTGACCCGGCAATCCGGGCAGTCCGAACCGTCATTATCGCATGGCTCCTTCGGGCGAGTGTTGGCGTGGCGATGCCTTAACCATGCTTGGCTGTCGAGAGGATGAAGCGCAAGTTTACCCAGCGGATCGCAGCCGCTGCGGCGAATTTGCCGCGTCAGTTTACCGTGAGGTCGCCGGTGGAGGCATCGCTGCCGGGCGTTGCCGAGGGTTCGCTCCTTGCCAGCAACGCCTCGGCGGTCACGGGGACGTCGCGCACGATCTCGTCTTCCTCGGACAGCTTGGGCACCGGGCGACCGTCGATCGTGATCGCGAGCGCATAGGGCCTGCCGGTCCAGACCTGCGGCCCTTCGGCATCGGCGGGAATGGTGTAGCTCTCGCCCTGCGCCATCTGCGCCTCGTAGAGCCGTTCGCCGCTGGCGTCGTAGAATTTGACCCAGGTGTCGTTCATTTCGGAAGTGAAGACCACTTCGGCATCGGGGTCGATCGCGGGGGTCCCGTCTGTCGATGGGGTGCGATCCACCTCGGCGATGACCGGTGCGCGCTCCTCCTGCAGGGGTGCCGGGCCGAGCCCGGGTGCGAAATAGGTGCGATAGAAGGCGAAGCCGCCAACCAGCAGCAAGACCGCGGCCAGCGCGCCGAACCATGCCAGTTTGCGCGACGGGACGCGCGCCGGATCGCCAGGCTCGAAGCGCGCGGGCGCGGTGTTCAGACGGCTGCGATCGTCGCCAAGCTCGGCGCGCAGCTGGTCGAGCAGCTCGCGTTCTTCGAGTTCGAGCACCCGCGCATAGGTGCGGGTGAAACCGATCGCATAGGTACGCGAGGGAAGCTGCGCATAATCGCTGTTTTCGATGGCGACGAGGTGGCGCTGGGGAATGCGGGTCTCGGCCGCAATCTGCGACAATTCGATCCCCTTGGCCCGGCGCGCGGCCTGCAGGCGTTCGCCCACGGTAAGAGCGGGGGCGTGCGTTTCTTCTTCGACGAGCGGTTCTTCTTCCATCAAATCCCCAATACCGGTCGGGTCCGGTCCGATAATATGTACGAAAGCGACAGCTTGCGCCGAAGTCAACCGCCTGGCCCCGCTGCTCCAACGACAGGATCGCCGAAGCGGTCCTGACAAGCGGTCAGATTCAGTCCGTCTCGATGTCCCGCTCGCTCGCCCAATCCTGAAGCGCGGCGCGCATGTCGAGGGGTGGCGAGGCCAGCCAACCCTGCATCGCGCCGCTCAATTCTCCCAGATCGATCTTGCGCACGAGTTCCTTGATCGGGCCGACCGAGGCCGGGGTGATCGAAAGCCGGCGATAGCCGATGCCCAGCAGCGCAAGCGCTTCCAGCCGCCGCCCGCCCATCTCGCCGCAGACGCTCAGATCGACGGGATGGCCGACGACGCCCTGGGCTATCCGCTGCAGAAACCGCAGGATCGACGGGCTCAGCCAGTCGTAGCGTTCGGCGAGCTTGGGATTGGCGCGGTCGGCAGCGAACAGGAACTGGGTGAGGTCGTTGGTTCCTACGGAGAGGAACGACAGCTTGGGCAGGATCAGATCGAGCGCTTCCGCCAGCGCGGGCACTTCGAGCATGGCGCCGTAGCGGATTTCCTCGGGCAACCGCTTGCGGCGGTCCCTGAGCCAGGCGAGCTGTTCGTCGAACACCTCCTTGGCTGCATCGAATTCCCATGGCTCGCTGACCATCGGGAACATCACGTTGAGCGTCCGCCCGGACGCAGCTTCGAGCAGCGCGCGCGCCTGCGCTTTGAGCAGACCGCCGCGTTCGAGCGACAGGCGCAGCGCCCGCCAGCCCATTGCGGGGTTCTCCTCGCGCTCGCTCATCGAGGCCTCGATATAGGGCACCGCCTTGTCGCCGCCGATATCGACGGTGCGGAAGATCACCGGCTTGTCGCCCGCTGCGTCGAGCACGTCGCGATAGAGCCGGGTCTGGCGCTCGCGCTGCGGCAGGGTGGAGGAGACGAGGAACTGGAACTCGGTCCGGAACAGCCCGACCCCGTCCGCCCCCGACATCGCCAGCGCGCTCATATCGTCTCGCAGGCCGGCATTCATCATCACCCCGATGCGGGTGCCGCAGCGGGTGAAGGGCTCGACATCGCGCAATTCGGCATAGGCGGCCTGGCGCTCGCGTTTCTTGGCGAAGCGGGCGTCGAAGGCCTCGCGCATCGGCGGGCTCGGGCGCAGCGTGACGCTGCCTTTGTCGGCATCGAGCAGCACCTCGTCGCCCTCGTTGACGCGGCGCAGCACCCCCTTGGCGCGGCCGAGCACCGGGATATCCATTGCCCGCGCGACGATCACCATATGCGCAGTCAGCGAGCCTTCCTCGAGCACCACGCCCTTCAACCGTCGACGGTCGTATTCGAGGAGTTCGGCCGGGCCCAGATTGCGCGCCACCAGGATCGTGTCGCGGCGCAGGCCCTGCCGCGCCGCGGTGCCCAGCTGGCCCGAGACGATCCGCAGCAGCCGGTTCGAGAGGTCCTCGAGATCGTGCATCCGGTCGGCCAGCAGCGGATCGTCGATCTCGCGCATCCGCATCCTCGTGCGCTGCTGGACGCGTTCGATCGCCGCCTCGGCGGTCAGGCCGGAATCGATGGCCTCGTTGATCCGCCGGCTCCAGCCTTCGTCATAGGCGAACATCTTGTAGGTCTCGAGCACGTCATCATGCTCGCCCCCTTTGCCGAATTCGGGCTCCTTGCCCATCGCATCGATCTGGTCGCGCATCTTGTCGAAGGCGCGATAGACCCGCTGGCGCTCGGCTTCGGTGTCTTCGGCGACCACCTGATCGATCTCGACCCGCGGCTGGTGGAACACCGCCACCCCTTCGGACAGGCCCTTGACCAGCGCCAACCCGTCGATCAGTTCGGGCCCGCTCGGCGCCTCGGCGAGGCCGAGAGGATGATCGAGGTCGACCAGTTCCTTGTGCGCGATCAGTTCGGACAGAATCATCGCCGTGGTCTGCAGCGCCTCGATCTCGACATCCTCGTAGCGGCGCGGATCGACATGCTGGACGCTGAGTGCCCCCACCGCGCGTTCGCGATAGACGATCGGCACTCCCGCGAAGGAGTGGAATTTCTCTTCGCCGGTCTCGGGATGATAGAGGAATTCGGGATGCGCCTTGGCCTCGGCGAGGTTGAGCGTCTCGATGTTCTTGGCGATGGTGCCGATCAGCCCCTCGCCCAGCCCGAGCCGCGTGACGTGGACCGCATCCGCATTGAGCCCGCGGGTGGCGAACAGTTCGAGTGCGCCTTCGCGCAGAAGGTAGATCGAGCACACCTCGCTGGTCAGGCTCTCGCCGATGATTTCGACCACCTGATCGAGCTTGGCCTGCGCGTGCAGGCGCGAGGCCATCACCTCGTGCAGGCGGGTCAGGATCAGGCGGGCGCTGGCGGCGGCGGTCATCGGGGCGGTCTATCGCAGACCGGCCAAACTGCAAAGCCGCCGCAGCGCCCGTATCCGCCCGTTTCCGCTCAGCAGCGGGCGATTTCTTCCTTCAGTTGAAGCTTCTGGCGTTTGATCTGCTTGATCGTCCCCTCGTCGGGCGCGGGGCGGGACTGTTCCTTGCGCAAGCGGGCCTCGAGCCCGGCATGCCTGGTACGAAGCGCTTCAACATGAGGTGATTGCATAAGGCTTTCTCCTAGGAGGTGGATGACCCCGAACGAGCGACTCGCCAGCGCGGGCGAACCGCGTCACAGCAATGAAACATATTCGCTTGCATTTGCGAAGAGCCCGATTTGCTTTAGCGGTCGGGCGGATCGTAATCGCGGCGAGTGGATTCGTCGCATCAGACAGGATGGATGCGTGACCGAGCAGGAGCTGAGGAAGCGGCTGGAAGTTGTGCGCAGCGAACATCGCGATCTCGATGCGGCGATCCATGCGCTGACGCAATCGGGATCGACCGATCAATTGCAGATCGCGCGGCTCAAGAAGCGCAAATTGCGGATCCGCGACCAGATCGCCGATCTCGAGGACAATCTCCTGCCCGACATCATCGCCTGACGGACCGCCCGAAGGGACGCCCGAAGCGGCCGTGGTTCGGAATTGGGACACTGCGTTCGTCGCGCTGGAGCGGAGGTCCGGGGGCCGCTAGCCAGCGACCCCATGACAGCCACTACCACCGCCCGCCGCACCATCATCGAAGACCTCTACACCGAGGCTCTGATGTTGGCGGACGAAGCCCGGGACGCCTTCGACCAGCGTGGCGAGATGGCGCCCGGCAGCAGTCGCAACGAAGCGCGGATCGCCCTGTCGATCGAAGGCCTGAGGACTACCACGCGGCTGATGCACGTGCTCGCCTGGCTGCTCAACCAGCGCGCCTTCCTGGCGGGCGAGCTCGACGAGCACCAACTGCGCCGACACGGCCGGCTGCCCGCCGAACGCCCCTCGATGCCCGGGATGATGGAGAAACTCCTGCCCGAAACCCGCCATCTGGTCCGCGAAAGCGAGCGGCTGCACGCACGGGTCGCTCGGCTCGACCGCGACTGGCCGCGAGTGCAGCCGGTCGAGGACAATGCCGTCGACGCGATGCGCAACCGCATCGCCGAGGCGTTCGCGCCGCAATCGCTCGCAGGCTAACCGTCTTCAGGCGGCGGCGAGGGCCTTGCGCCAGCGCGTCAGCCGTTCCTGTCGGACCGCATCGGTCGAACTGGGGGTAAAGCTTCGCGCGGGACCGCGCATCGCCCCCGCCGCTTCCTCGAGCGTGGCGTAGAGACCCGCCCCCACCGCTGCGCACAGCGCCGCCCCGAGCGCCGTGGTCTCGACGAAATCGGGTCGCTCGACCGCGATATCCAGCATGTCGGCCAGATCCTGCGCCATCCAGTCGTTGGCGCTCATCCCGCCATCGATCCGCAGCGCGGTCCAGGCCGCGCCATCGGCGGCGAAGGCTTGCGCCAAATCGTAGGTCTGGTGCGCCATCGCCTCGAGCGCGGCGCGCGCGATCTGCGCCCTGCCGCTGGCGAAGCTGAGCCCGGCGATCACCCCGCGCGCCTCGGGCTGCCAATGCGGCGCCCCCAGACCCGACAATGCCGGCACGATCACCACCTCGCCGCTATCCGCCACCGAGCGCGCCAGTTCCTCGGTCTGCCCCGAGGTCTCGATCAGTCCCAGCGTGTCGCGCAGCCACTGGACCAGGCTTCCGGCAACGAAGACCGAACCTTCGAGCGCATAGGTCCTTTTGCCGTCGCGCTGGTTGAGCACGGTGCCGAGCAGGCGGTGGTCCGAACGCGGGATGGCGCTGCCCTTGTTGGTCAGCACGAAAGCGCCGGTGCCATAGGTCGCCTTGGTCTCGCCGAAGGACAGGCACCCCTGTCCCACGGTCGCCGATTGCTGGTCGCCGACCAGCCCGCAGATCGGAATTGCCCGCCCGAACCAGGTTGCGCCGCAGTGCGCCAGCTCGCCATGGGTATCGGTGACCTGCGGCAGCGCCGCCAGCGGCACCCCCATCAGATCGCACAGCGCAGGATCGTACTGTGCCCCATCGAGCGGCAACAATTGGGTGCGGCTGGCGTTGCTGGCATCGCTGAGATGCGCGCCTCCGGTCAGCTTGAAGACCAGCCAACTCTCGACCGTTCCGAAGGCCAGCGTCCCGGCCTGTGCCGCGCCGCGTACCGCCTCGTCATTGTCGAGCAGCCAGCGCATCTTGGTGCCCGAGAAATAGGGATCGAGCAGCAGACCCGTGCGTCGCTGGATCTCGGTCTCGTGCCCCACCTGCTTCAGTTCTGAGCAGAAGCCGCTGGTCCGCCGGTCCTGCCACACGATCGCGCGCGCCAGCGGTTCGCCGGTCGCCTTGTCCCAGGCGACCACCGTCTCGCGCTGGTTGGTGATCCCGATCGCGGCGATGGCCGAGGCATCCCCGCCGATCGCCTCGCGCGCGCAACGCAGCGTCTTGTCCCAGATCTCGCCCGCATCGTGCTCGACCCAGCCGGGGCGTGGATAATGCTGCGTGATCTCGGCCTGGACGACCCGTTGCATCGTCCCGTCGGGAGCGAAGATCATCGCCCGCGTGGATGTGGTGCCCTCATCGAGGACCAGAATTGTCTCTCCCATGGCGCCAGCCTTATCCCGAGGCGGCGCGCCAAGTCGAGCCGGCACAGTGCATGCTCGACTAACGCGGCGCGCATCCCCATATGCCCTCCATGGCAAAGGCACCGCCCAAACCCTGGCCCACCGGAGAGGCCGAGCAGATCGAGCCGCTGGTGCGCCGCGTGCTCGCGCCCAACCCCTCGCCCTTCACCTACACCGGCACCCAGACCTATATCGTCGGGCTGGGTGACGGCTGCGCGGTGATTGATCCGGGTCCCGACGAGCCCGCGCATCTCGCCGCGCTCGAAGCGGCGATCGGCGGCGAGCATGTCTGCGCGATCATGTGCACCCACACCCACCGCGATCATTCGCCCGGCTCGCGCCCGCTCGCCCGCCGCACCGGTGCCCCCATCGTCGGCTGTGCGCCGCTCGCTATCGACACCGCCGGGCCGCGCGCCGACGAGGGCTTCGACCCCGATTACGCACCCGACCGGGTGCTGGCGGATGGCGAGGCGATGACCGGACCGGGCTGGACGCTCACCGCGCTCGCCACCCCGGGCCATGTCTCCAACCATCTGTGCTTCGCGCTGGAGGAAAGCGGCGCGCTGTTCAGCGGCGATCACGTGATGGGCTGGTCGACCAGCGTGGTGGTCCCGCCCGATGGCGACATGGGCGATTACATGGCGAGCCTGCAATTGCTCCACGAACGCGACGACCGCGTGCTCTACCCCGCGCACGGCCCCGCAGTAACCAAGCCGCGCCAGCTGGTGCGTTCGATGATCGGCCATCGCCGCCAGCGCGAGAACCAGATCCTGCGGCTGCTGGGCGAAGCCCGCCAGCAGGTCGGCGATCTGGTGGCGCAGATGTACAAGGGGCTCGACCCCAAGCTCACCAAGGCGGCGGCGCTGTCGGTGACTGCGCACCTCATCGATCTGGAACGGCGCGGCCTCGTCGTCCGTTCGGAGGATATATGGCAGACCAGTTGAAGACCGACCGGACGCTCGAACCGCAGGTGACGCGCGATGCACCGGTTGCGCGGCGCGGCCTCGCGAAAGGCGCGCCCTGGCTGGTGGTGTTCGTCCTCCTCGCCGCCGTGGTCTGGCTCGGCTGGCGCGCGTTCCTCTATCAGGAGGAAGGCGATCCGGTGGGCAGCGCCATGCTGGCGTTCGAGCGGCAGAACGCGCTCACCGTGTTCAGCTCGCGCTTCGAAGTGGTCGCCGAGAGCGAGGACACCCGCGGAGTGCTGGGGGTGCCCGTGCTGCGCTCGCGCCAGGCGACGATCATTCCCGCCTCGGTCGAATACCGGCTCGACCTGTCGGGGATGGATCGCGGCGATTTCGCCTGGGATGCCGAGGGCGAGACGCTCGACGTGACCCTGCCCCCGATCCGGACCACCACGCCCAATCTCGACGAAGCGCGGGCGCGCGTCTTCACCGAAGGCTCCTGGGTGACCCGCGACGCCTCGCAGGATCTGGCACGCAACAATTCGCGGCAGGCGCAGGCCAAGGCCAGCGCTTTCGCCAGAAACCCCGAAGTCGTCGCGCTGGCGCGCCAAGCGGCCAAGGCTGCGGTGCGCCAGAACCTCGCCATTCCGCTCCAGGTGGCCGGCTATGGCGACGTCCGCGTGCGGGTCCGCTTCGAAGACGAGACCGAGGCGAGCTAGCCGGCCCGAACCGCAGCACCGGCGCGAACACACCGTACTCAATGACAATCCACGACCCGAAGGGGGCCCTCATGACTGCCCAGACCACCCCGCCCACCGGCACCGACCTGCTCGCCGAGATCGATCGCCTGCGCAAGGAGCGCAACGCGGTGATCCTCGCACATTACTATCAGAGCCCGCAGATCCAGGATCTCGCCGATTTCGTCGGCGATTCGCTCCAGCTCAGCCAGATGGCGGCCGAGACCGATGCCGATGTGATCGCGTTCTGCGGCGTCAAGTTCATGGCCGACACCGCCAAGATCCTCAGCCCCGAGAAGATCGTCGTGTTGCCCGACATGGATGCGGGCTGTAGCCTCGAAGACAGCTGCCCGCCCGAGAAGTTCAAGGCCTTCCGCGAGGCGCACCCCGATCACATCGCGCTGACCTACATCAATTGCTCGACCGAGGTGAAGGCGCTCTCCGACGTCATCGTCACCAGCTCCAGCGCCGAGACGATCCTGAGCCAGATCCCCAAGGACCAGAAGATCATCTTCGGCCCCGACCGCCATCTGGGCGGCTATCTCAGCCGCAAGTTCGACCGCGAGATGCTGCTGTGGCCCGGGGTCTGCATCGTCCACGAGGCCTTCAGCGAAACCGAGCTGCTCAAGCTCAAGCAGCAATATCCCGGCGCGCCGATCGCGGCGCATCCCGAATGCCCGCCGACGATCGTCGATCACGCGGATTACGTCGGCTCGACCAGCGGCATCCTCCAGTTCGCGGAAACCTTCGAAGGCGACACGCTGATCGTCGCCACCGAACCGCACATCATCCACCAGATGGAAAAGGCGCTGCCGTCCAAGAACTTCATCGGCGCCCCCGGTGCGGACGGAAACTGCAGCTGCAACATCTGCCCCTATATGGCGCTCAACACGCTGGAGAAGCTCTACGCCTGCCTGCGCGATCTGGAACCGCGGATCGAAATCGAGGAAGGCTTGCGGCTGCAGGCCAAGCGCAGCCTCGACCGCATGCTCGAACTCGCCAGCGGGACGATTGGCCATGGCGATCTTGGTAAGGTATAAATTCGCGATCCTGTCGTTATAGGTGAGTTGTAATCGGCAGGTAGGGTGCCCGCAGGAATGGCGTGTTTTCGGCGCGTTTTGCGGGTCGCAAGGGGGCATCGGCATTTGACTGCAGAAGATCCGAAAATGGGCATTACGGATTGGGTGGTTCAGCGGGCGCGGCCGATGCCGAGCCAGCGCTGGTCGATATCGGCAAACGCAGCGAGGATCGTCGCAGCGCCCGCGCGACAGGGCCTCACCCCATGACCCGGCTGCGCGTGATCTGGCAAAGCATTAACGCCAGCTATTGGTTCCTGCCGGCAATCTTCTCGATCTCTGCGTTGGTGCTCGCGCTGCTCACGACGTGGCTAGACCGCAGCGGAATGGCACAATTTCTCGACGAAATCCCGTGGTTGGAGCCGGCCATGCCCGAAGGTGCGAGCAATATGCTCACGGTCATAGCGGGCGCGATGATCGGAGTCGCATCGACGGTCTTCTCGATCACGATCGCCGCGGTAGCCTATGCCAGCGGCAATTACGGGCCACGGCTGCTGACCAATTTCATGGAGAATCGCGGCAATCAGTTCAGCCTCGCGACCTTCATCGGCACCTTCGTCTACGCGATTACCGTGCTGCGGACCGTTCGCGCCGGCGAGGATGGCTTCGCCGGGCCTGGCCTGGTAGAAGCTACCGGCTTCGTGCCGCAATTGTCGCTGCTGATCGCCTTCGCGCTGATGGGTGGGTCGGTGGCGGTGCTGGTCTACTTCCTCAATCATATCCCCGCCTCGATCCGGGTCAACTCGGTGCTCAGCGGCATCGGAGAGCGTTTGCTCAATGATATCGGCGAGCGCTTTCCCGGCCCGAACACCGGCGATCGCGCGGTATCTGCGCCAGAGGGTTCGCCGATCGCCGCAAAGGGGACCGGCTACATCCAGGCGATCGCGTTCGAGCGCCTCGAAGAGCTCGCCCGGTGTGAGCAAGGCAAGCTCAAGCTGGCGGTGCGGATCGGCGATTTCATTCACCCGGCGGTGACGATCGCCTTCTGGGCCGACATGGACGTAGTCGCGGATTGTCCCGACGACGATGTGCGCGACTGCTTCACGCTCGGCAGCATGCGCACACCGAACCAGGACACGCGATTTCTCATCGACGAGCTGGTCGAAATCGCGCTGCGGGCGCTGTCGCCGGGGATCAACGATCCCTTCACTGCGGTGACTGCGGTCCACTGGCTCGGCGCTGCCATCGCCGAACTGGGTAAGCGCGACCTCACCCGAAGCTTCGCCCGCGACGGCGAGGAACCACACCTGGTTTTGCTCGAGGATGATTTCGAACACTATCTGGCGCGCGGTTTCGGCGCGGTTCGCGGCGGCATCGCCACCAACCGAATCGCGGCGCAGGTCACCTTCGACGCGCTGATCGACTCCGCGAGCATGATCGACGACGAAAGCCGGCGCGCGGCGATCCGCAAGGAAGGCGAGCTGCTGGTGCAGCAGGCGCGCGAACATCTGCTCGGGCCGGAACTCGATGCCGTGGAGGCGCGCTACCAGCAATTCCTCCAGCGGATCGAACGCTAGGCGAGCCTTGGCGGCGGAGCAGAGCGCGCCAGCACCAGCGCGCCCGCCAGCAGCGCCATCCCCGCGCCGTCCATCAAAGTGAGCATTTCCCCGAAGGCGAACCAGCCGATGCAGGCGGCGATCGCGGGCTGGGTCAGCAGCGCCATGCCGATCACCAGCGGCGGAAAATGGCGCAGCGCGAACACCAGCAACCCCTGCCCGATCAGCTGGCTCGACACCGCAAGACCGACCACCGGGCTCCACCCGGCGGCACCGGGCAGCACCGGCTCGCCGATCGCGAAGGCCATCGCCAGCATGATCGGCGCGGCCACGCAGCAGACCAGCAACAGCACGGTCCAGGCGCCCAGCTCCACGCGGGCGCGCTGCGCGGGCAGCAGGTAGAAGGCGTAGCAAAGGCCCGCGAACAGGCAGAACAGATCGCCCAGCGCGCTGGCGGCGGAAATCTCGAGGCTGCGGCCCAGCAGGATCGCCGCGCCCGACAGCGCCGCGAGCACCGCCAGAGCTTCGCGCGGGAGCGGCCTGCGGCGCAGCGCGACCAGCCCCCAGAGCACCAGAATGACGCTCCCCGAATTGCCGAACAGCACCGCATTGCCCAGCCGCGTCATCTCGATCCCGATATGCCAGCTCGCCAGATCGACAGCGAAGAACACCCCCGCCAGCGCCGCCAGCCACAGCAGCCGCCGGTCGAGCGGCCCGGCACCGCGCTCGCGCCAGGCCAGCAGGGCGATCAGCGGGATCGGCAGCGCCAGCCGCCAGAACCCGGCGCTCACCGGCCCGGTGTCGGCAAGCCGGACGAACCACGGGCCGAACGCCAGCGCGGCATTGCCCGCCACCAGCGCGGCGAAGTGCCAGGCACTCGCCTGATAGGCTTTCTTTGCCGGAGCCGCGCTTGTCACCACCATGGCCGCTCCCTAGCTCGCATGCCACGTCACACCAGTAAAATTGGATGCCCGCTTATGAACGACACGCTTTTCGAACCGCTGAAACTGGGAGCCATCGAGGCCAGGAACCGCATCATCATGGCGCCGCTCACGCGCGGCCGCTCGAGCCAGCCCGGTTCGGTCCCCAACGCAATGATGGCCACCTACTACCGCCAGCGCGCGGGCGCGGGGCTGATCATCAGCGAAGCGACCGGGATCAGCGTCGAAGGTCTCGGCTGGCCCGCCGCACCGGGCATCTGGAGCGACGAGCAGGTCGAAGGCTGGAAGGAAGTCACCAAGGCGGTGCACGAGGAGGGCGGCAAGATCGTGCTGCAGATGTGGCACATGGGCCGGCTGGTCCACCCGCTGTTCCTGGGCGGCGAGCCCCCGGTCTCCGCCAGCGCCACCCAGGCGCCGGGCCACGCCCACACCTTCGAGGGGCGCAAGGATTACGAACCGGCGCGTGCGCTGGGTATCGAGGAAATCGCACGCGTGGTCGGCGACTATCGCCATGCCGCCGAAAACGCCAAGAAGGCCGGCTTCGACGGCGTGCAGCTGCACGGCGCGAATGGCTATCTGGTCGACCAGTTCCTGCGCGACAGCACCAATCTGCGCGAGGACGAATACGGCGGCTCGCCCGAAAACCGCGTGCGCTTCCTGCGCGAAGTGCTCGAGGCGCTGATCGACGTCTGGGGTGCCGATCGGGTGTCGGTGCGGCTGTCGCCCAATGGCGAGACGCAGGGCTGCGACGACAGCGACCCGGCAGCGACCTTCGGCGCCGCGGCGCGCGTGGTCGAGGAGCTCAAGCTGGGCTTCCTCGAATTGCGCGAACCCGGCCCTGACGGCACCTTCGGCCAGACCGATGTCCCCAAGCAGAGCCCGCTGATCCGCACGATCTACACCGGGCCGCTGGTGCTCAATTCGGACTATACCGCCGAGGAAGCCGTCGCCGATATCGCGGCAGGCCGCTGCGACGCCGTCGCCTGGGGCCGGTGGTTCATCTCCAACCCCGATCTGCCCCAGCGCATCCGCACCGGCGCGGAGATCGCACCCAATGTCGATGTCCCGCGCAGCTGGTACGGCAGCGGGCCCGAGGGCTATGTGGATTACCCCAGACTGGGGGAATAGACCGCCGGAGGCGTCGCCTGATCCGTCAGGCGGCGTCTTCGTCCGCATCGCTTTCGGGTTCCGGCTCCTCGGCGGCGGCAGGCTCTGCCTGCTGGGCTGCTGGCGTCGGAGCATCGCTGGCCGCTTCTCCCGCCTCCGTATCGGTCGCGACGAGCGCGGATGCGCCCTGCGAACGCACCGTGTCGAGCGGCAGCATCGCATCGCTGATGGTCCCGCCTATCACCTCCCCCTCGGCGGCGCGGCCGTCATTGTCGCTCGGTTCCGCGACGGGTTCCTCGCCGCAGCCCGCCAGCAGGGCGAGCGCGATCAGGGCGGCAGGCAGGCGATAGGTCATGGCAGGGCGCTCATCTTTCCGTTCAGGGCGGCGAGGAAATCGTCGAGACGCGCCAGCAATGCCTCATCCCAGCTCTCGGGGGCAAGCGGTTTGCCGAGCTTCGCCAGGCTGGTGACGCCGAATTCCTCGATGCCGCAGGGTACGATGCCGGTGAAATGCGCCAGATCGGGCGCCAAATTGACCGAGAAGCCGTGCATCGTCACCCAGCGCCGCACCCGCACCCCGATCGCGCCGATCTTCGCCTCGCGCCCGTCTACGTCCTTCGTCCAGATGCCGATCCGGCCCTCGGCGCGCCAGGCCTCGACCCCGATATCGCCCAGCGTGGCGATCACCCAGCCCTCGATCGCCTGGACGAAGCGGCGGACGTCGCGACCGCGCTCCCTGAGGTCCAGCATCACATAGCCGATCCGCTGGCCCGGCCCGTGATAGGTGTAGCGCCCGCCGCGTCCCGCCTCGACCACCTCGAAGCGCGGATCGAGCAGTTCCCCCGCCGCCGCGCTGGTCCCCGCGGTGTAGACCGGGGGGTGCTCCAGCAGCCAGACCAGCTCCTTCGCCTCGCCCCGGCCGATCGCGTCGTTGCGCGCCTCCATGGTCGCCAGCGCCTCGCGATAGGGGATGCGGTTCGCGCTGCGGCGGATTTCGACGGTTTCGGGGGACGCGGGGCTCATGGCGATTGCGTGGCGAGTGGCGCGGCGGTTATCAAGGACGAAAGATCCGGATCGGGGAGCGAAGCGAATGAAACTGGACCTCAGCGCCGCATGGGATGGCGCCATGACCATGATCCGCGCCAATCGCGAGGTCGTGACAGTGCTGGCAGGCGTATTCTTCTTCCTGCCCAATCTCGCATTCTCGTTGTTCCTGCCCGATGCCGGGTTGGCCGAGGCCTCCGCCGCGCAATCGGACTGGGAAGCCATGGCTGCGGTTATCCAGGATTTCTACGCCCAATATTGGTGGGCGCTGTTGCTGCTGGCGCTGATTCAGATGATCGGCGCGATCGCCAGCCTTGCGGTCCTAGGCGATGGCGGACGCCCGACCGTCGGCGATGCGCTCCGGCGCGGCCTATCGCTGCTGCCGACCCTGCTGGGCGCGCAGATCGTCGCCGCTTTAGCCATATTCGCACCCATCGTGCTGGCATCGGGCATCGGCGCGGCAACCGGATCGGCCGGGGTGATCGGACTGCTCACGCTGATCAGTCTGCCGGTCATGATCTACATCATGGTCAAGTTTTCGCTCAGTTCGCCAGTCGTCGCGGTCGATCAAATCCGCAACCCGCTGGCAGCGCTGGCGCACTCGTGGCGGATGACCAAGGGGAACAGTTTCCGCCTGTTCTTCTTCTTTCTGCTGCTGATCGTCGCCTTCGTGGTGGTCTCGACGGTCCTCAACCTGATCATCGGTCTGGTGCTCGCCCTGCTGGGAGAGGCATTGCAGCTGATCGGGCTGGCGATCGCGGGGGCGCTGATCAACGCGATCTTCTCGGTCGTGGCCTACGCGGTGCTGGCTTCGGTCCACCAGCGGCTGGCAGGGCAAGCCAGCGTATCGGTTCCGGTGGCGGGCAAGGAGGACTAGGACCTAGTCCGCGTCGCTCTTCCAGCCCCAGAACAGCTTGCAAGGCAGCACGTTGAGCCATTCGAACCCATCGTCGATGCGCTTGAAATGGGGGGCCATGTAGTCGCGCGCGCGGGCCGTGAACTGATAGACCAGGAAGGCTCCGCCCGGTCGCAGCACGCGGTGCGTGGCCTCGGCGATCGCCGGCGCAACCCCATCGGGAAGCGTCGAGAACGGCAGGCCCGACAGGACGTAATCGGCCTGCTCGAAGCCGTGTCTCGCGACGATGTCCTCCACTTCGGCGGCCGAACCCAGCACCGCGTGGAAGCGGCTGTCGGTGATGGTCTTGCGCAGATAGTCGATATAGAGCGGGTTCGTGTCGATCACGATCAGCGTGCCGTCGCGACGCAGCCGGTCGAGCACCGGCTGGCAGAAGGTCCCGACACCCGGTCCATATTCGACGAACAGCTTGCAATCGTCCCATTCGACCGGTGCCAGCATCTTCTCGATCGTGAACCGCGACGAGGGGATGATCGAACCGACCATTTTGGGATGTTCCAGAAAACCCCGGAAGAATACGCCCCATTGGCCAAACAATCGTCCGGTCCGCGCCTTCAGATCGTTGCGATCTAGCGCTCTTGTGCCTTGATAATCGTTCACCATTCGACCCTTGATTGTGGTCCACGACCCACGAGGCTGGACGGGTTACAGCTTCGTTGGAGCATTGCAACCCGTCGAGGGCGGGCCTAGCGCGGAAGCGGCATGGCCGAAAGCGACCCCTCCCTCCCGCAAATGCCTCCGGCCCCCGCGCTCGCGCAGGCGATCCCGCGCGAGCGTATGGCGCTGCTGTTCACGGTCATGCTGGTCACCGCGGCAGGCAACACCGCGATGCAATCGGTGATGCCCTCGATCGGCACCGCGCTGGGAGTCGCCGATGTGTGGATCAGCCTCGCCTACAGCTGGTCGGCGCTGCTGTGGGTGGTCTGCGCCCCGGTCTGGGCGGACCGCTCCGACCAGCGCGGCCGCAAGGCGATGATGGCGCTGGGACTGTCCGGCTTCATCGTCTCGATGGGGCTTTGCGGCCTCGCGCTGTGGCTCGGGCTCACCAATGCATTGCCAGCGATCTGGGCGCTGATCGCCTTCGCTGCGGCGCGCAGCCTCTACGGCGGTTTCGGCAGCGCGGCACCGCCCGCGGTGCAGGCCTATGTCGCGAGCCGAACCCCGCGTTCGGAGCGGACGCAGGCGCTGTCGCTGATCGCCTCGAGCTTCGGGCTGGGAACGGTGATCGGCCCGGCGCTGGCGCCGCTGATGGTGCTGCCCTTCCTCGGGCTGACCGGCCCCTTCATCATCTTCGCGCTGATCGGGATGGTGGCGCTGGTGACGCTGCGGTTGCGACTGCCCAACGATCAACCCCAGTTTCCGGCCCGAGGCAATGCCTATGATGCGCCCTATGCCGGCGGCTCCACCGCGGGACACCGCCATGATGCCGCCTCGACGGAGACGGTCGCCAGCCAGGACGAAGAAGACGAAGAAAGCCTCCCCGAGGGCAAGCTGCGCTGGACGGACACCCGCCTGCGCCCATGGGTCGCTGTCGGTCTGCTCGGCGGTCACGCGCAGGCGATGATCCTGGGGATTTCGGGCTTTCTGGTGCTCGACCGGCTGGGTCTGCGCGACACCCCGGCCGAAGGAACGGGGCCGGTCGGGCTGGTGCTGATGAGCGGCGCGCTGGCGACGCTGCTGGCCCAGTGGGGCCTGATCCCGCGCCTCCATCTGGGGCCGCGCGCCGCCTCGTTGTGGGGCATCGCGGTCGCCGGACTGGGTACCGCGCTGCTCGGCGCGGCGCAGGATCTGCACACCATTGCGCTCGGCTATGCCATCGCCTCGCTGGGGTTCGGCCTGTTCCGCCCCGGCACCACGGCAGGCACTTCGCTGGCGGTCAGCCGGGCCGAACAGGGGCGTGCCGGCGGGGTTACCGCCTCGGTAGCGGGAGCGAGCTTCATCTACGCGCCCGCGCTCGGCGTGTTTCTCTACAACCGCTCCGACTGGCTTGGCTTCGGGCTCATCCTGCTGCTCTGCCTGGTGGTGTTCCTGATCGGCTGGCGCACGCTGCAGGCCGACGAGACCCTGACTCAGGATCGCGGCTAGGGGATCGCAGCTAGAGGATTTCGAGCACCTTGTCCTGCGGACGGCACAGCCGCACGCCCTTCTCGGTCTCGACCAGCGGACGTTCGATCAAGACCGGGTCCGCCGCCATCGCATCGAGCACGGTTGCGGCGTCCGCCTCAGGCAGGCCGCGCTCTTGGGCATCGGTACCGCGCAGTCGCAAGCCGTCCTGCGGCGCGATCCCGGCATCCTCATAGAGCTTTTCGAGCGTGGCGCGGCTCGGAGGATGCTTGAGATATTCGACCACGGTCAGCTCGACCGTGGAGAGATTCTCGAGAATCGCCAGCGTCTTGCGCGAAGTGCCGCATTTCGGATTGTGCCAGATCGTCGCCTTGATCGGTTCGGTCTCCTGTGGGTTGCGCCGGGCGGCTTAGCCGAATGCGTCGGCGGCACAAATGGGCCGATACCAGCACTCGCGCGGATCATTCCGCGTCGGTCGGCGGGGTTATTGCGGGCACCCGGCGCGCCGCGTCTTCGGCGCTGATGCCGGGTGCCGGCGCAGCGCTGATCGTCTCCTCCCGCCGCGCGACCCTGCCCGCCCGCTCGATGGCCCTGATCAGGCGGGGATAGACACCGCAGCGGCACAGATTGGGGATCGCCGCGACGATCTCCGCCTCGCTCGGAGCGGAATTGCGCTCCAGCAGCGCGCTCGCCGCCATGGCGATGCCCGGCGTGCAGAACCCGCACTGGATCGCCTGTTCGGCGACCAGCGCCTGTTGCACCGGGTGCGACCGGTCGCGCGACAGCCCTTCGATGGTGGTGACGAAGCGGCCTTCGGCCTCGGCGATGGTGATCAGGCAGCTGCGCAGCGCCTCGCCATCGACATGGACCATGCAGGCACCGCAATCGCCGACCCCGCAGCCGTATTTCGTGCCGGTGAGATTGGAGGCGTCGCGCAGCGCCCAGAGCAGCGGCGTGTCCGGCTCCATCAGATATTCGACCGGCCTTCCGTTGACGGTCATGCGGGGCAAATCGCGGTCTCCTCGGGCGGGTAATTGGAGGCGGATAATTGGGGGTCGGGAATGGAGCGCAAGGTAACGGTCCATCGCACGGATCGCCGCCGAGCGGCAAGCCGCGCTTCCCAAGCCATCCCGCCCGCTATAGGGGCTCGCAGCGATGAGCGACACGGCCAAACTGACGCGCGGGGGCATCCGCGGCCATCTCGTGACGCAGACGACCCCGATGATCATCGGGGTTGCAGCCATTATGTCGATCGGACTGGTCGACGCCTATTTCATCGGCCAGCTGGGCAGCACCGAACTCGCGGCGATCGCCTTCATCTTTCCCATCAGCGTGGCGCTCACCAGCATGGGCGTGGGCGTGATGGTCGGGATCAATTCGGTGGTCGCAAGGGCGCTGGGCAGCGGCGACAGCGCCATGGCCGCCCGGCGCGCAAATCTCGGCATCGTATTCGCGGTGAGTTTGGGCATCCTCATGGGGCTCGCGCTCTACGCATTGCTCGATCCGCTGTTCACGCTGATGAATGCCGACGACCAGACCCGGCCCTTCATCCGCGCCTATATGCAGCCCTTCGCGCTGGGCTTCCCGCTGCTGATGACGATCATGGGGTTCAACGGCGTGCTGCGCGGACAGGGCGAGGCGCGCAAGACCAGCTATATCTCGATCTGCTATGCCGCCGCCAATTGGGTGCTCGACCCGATCCTGATCACCGGCGCGTTCGGATTCGAGGGGTTCGGCATCGTCGGCGCGGCCTATGCGACGCTTTCGGGATGGGGCATCGCCATCCTGCTGGGTCTGTGGCTGATCCGGAGCACCGCGCTGCCGTTCAAGCCGATGATGATCCGCCACAGCGCGGTAATCGAGCCGCTGACCGCGATCCTGCGGGTGGCGGGACCGGCGAGTTTCTCGAATTCGATCAATCCGATCGGCCTTTCGGTCCTCACCGCGATGGTGGCCGTCGAAGGGCAGGCGGCGGTTGCGGGATTCGGCGCGGCAGGCCGGCTGCAGAGCTTCGCCCTGGTCCCCCTGCTGGCGCTCTCGGGTTCTATCGGGGCGATCGTGGGCCAGAACTGGGGCGCCGACCTGCCTCGCCGGGCGCGCGGCGCGGTCGCCTATGCGGGCGGCTTCTGTCTTCTCTACGGACTGGCGGTCGCGGTGCTGCTGTTCGCTTTCGGCGAGCGGTTCGCCAGCCTGTTCAGCGACGAGCCGGCGGTGATCGAACAATTCGCCTCCTATCTCGCGATCGCCGTCTGGGGCTATGCCGGCTTCGGCCTGCTGATCACGGGGAACGGCGTGCTCAACGCCGTCGATCGCGCCCCGCTCGCACTGCTCCAGAGCGCCGCACGCGTCTTCCTGGTCATGCTGCCCTTCGCCTGGCTGCTGCGCGACAATTGGGGTGCCGAGGCGATCTACGCGGCGGAACTGGTCGCCAACTTGGCGGGCGGCGCACTGGCGGCGCTGATCGTGTGGCGGATCTTGCGCGATAAACCACACGCCTGACCTTACCGATCCTTAACCATCCTGCGGCATAGCTGCTCCGATACGCGAAGGGGTGGTGACGAAATGGATGATCTGCTGGCGGATTTCGTCGCCGAAACCCGCGAAATGCTCGATGCGAGCAGCGAAGAAATCGTCGCCTGGGAAGCCGATCCGTCGGACAAGGCGCGGCTCGACACGATTTTCCGCTTCGTCCACACCGTCAAAGGCAATTGCGGCTTCTTCGATTTCCCCCGTCTCGAGCGACTGAGTCACGCGGCAGAAGACGCGCTCGCCGAATGCCGCGCGGGACGGCGCGCACCCGATCGGGCGCTGGTTTCGGCCGTGCTCGCGATCATGGATCGCATCGGTCAGATGAACGACACGATCGAAGCCGGTGAGGAATACCCCGTCGGCGGCGACGATGCGCTCATCGCGGCGTTGGAGCCGGGGGCCGCCAGCACCGACGCTGAAGAGGCTTGCCCGGTCGCGCCGCGCGACGATGAGGACGCCCCCCGGAATGCCCGGACTGCCCCCGTCCAACGCTCGATCCGCCTCCCCGTCGATCTCCTCGACGAGGTAATGAAAGGCGTGTCGGACATGGTCCTGGCGCGCAACGATCTGGCAAGGCGTCTGCGGGAGGCCGGCGAACAACCGACCATCGACGGTCCCTTCGAGCGGCTGTCCGCGATCCTCGCCGATGTTCGCAGCGCAACCACGCGGATGCGGATGCAGCGGCTCGAACATCTGTTCGGCTCGCTTCCCCGCCTTGTGCGCGATCTCGCCCACGAGCTCGGCAAGGAGGTGGCAGTCGAATTCGAAGGCGGAGATGTCGAACTCGACCGCGAGATGCTCGAAATGGTGCGCGACCCGCTCACCCACATCATCCGCAACGCCATCGACCACGGGATCGAACCGCCGGACAAGCGCCGCGCAACGGGCAAGCGCGACGCCGGCCTGCTCAAATTTGTCGCCCGCCAGTCGGGCAACCGCATCTCGCTGGCGATCTCCGACGACGGCCGCGGGATCGATATCGCGCGGCTGGAGGCCAAGGCGGCGGCGGCGGGAGTCTATACCCGCGCCGAGCTCGAGCGTATGGACGAGCGTAAGAAGCGCTTGTTGATCTTCGAACCCGGCCTCTCCACCGCCGATGCCGTGAGTTCGGTCTCCGGACGCGGCGTGGGCATGGATGTCGTGCGCGCCAATATCGAGAAGGTCGGCGGCTCGATCGATGTCTTCAGCCAGCCCGGCGAAGGCACGACCTTCTACCTCCAGCTGCCGCTTACTCTGTCGATCATGCCCGCGCTAACCGTGGAATCGCACGGCCAGCTCTATGCGCTCCCCCGGTCCTACATCGAGGAAATCGTCTTTGCCCGATCGCGCGACGTCGAACTCGCGCGTGCCGGCGAGCGTCAATTGATGACTTTCCGCCAGCGGCGGGTGCCATGCATTGCACTCGCGCATGTGCTGGCCGGGAGCGAGGCACAGCCCGTCCCCTGGCGGGACACGACGCTGGTCCTGATCCGCCTCGCCACCGACGAGATTTTCGCGCTCGCAGTGGATCGGGTCCACGATCACGAGGATGTGGTGGTCAAACCCATCCCGCCGGCGATCATGGACACCGGAATCTACGCCGGGACCACCCTGCTCGACGACGGGCGCCCGATGATGCTGCTCGACGTGCCGAACATCGCGAGCGATTGCGGGATGCTGGACGATTTGCGCGCCGGACCGGAATCCCTGGTCGAGGAAGCAAGCGCAGAACCCGACAAGCCCAGAGTTCCGGTGATGCTGTTCACCGGACTCGACCAGCGCCGCCGCGCCGTTCGGCTGGATCTGGTGCAACGGATCGACACCGTCGAGCGCGAGGCGATCGATCTCGAGGGCGCAAGGGCCCAAGTGGTGATCGAAGACCGGCTCTTCGCTCTGGTAGGTCACGACAGCGGCGCGCTCCCCGAGGGGCGCTGTCGTCTCTTGCGGCTTTCCGACGGCGAAAGCGAGATCGCTATGATCGTTGCCGAAGTGCTCGACGCCGCCGAGATCGACGAGGACTTGCATGCCGATGGCGGCGACCCGCGGTATGCGGGCGTGGCGCTGCTCAGCGGACGACCGGTCCCGGTCCTCGATGTCCACCGACTGTTCGCCGCGCACGGCAACCCCGTGTGCGTCGAACCGGCCTCTGCCCGCAAGGTCAACGCGCTGTGACCCAGGCCCTGCTCATGTGCCTGATCGCCGAACGGCGGGTCGCCTTTCCCGCAGTGGAAGTGCGCTCGGTTATCGAGATCGAGCGGATCACTCCGATCCCACGCACCGCACCGCACATCGCCGGGATCACCGCGCTGCGCAGTCAGGCGCTGACCGTGATCGACTGCCGGGTGGCGCTCGGCTTCCCTGGCTTGGGCGACCCGGTCGGCAGCCGTGCCGCGGTGGTCGATCACCAAGGCCATTCCTATGCGCTGGTGGTCGACCAGGCATTGGACGTCGTCGAAGCTCTGGGCGAAACCGCGACGGTCCCTGGCGGCTTCGGCGAGGCTTGGGCCGAAGCGGCGACCGGCATGGTCGAGACCGCGACCGGCCCCACTCTGCTGATGGCGATCGAGAAGCTCATCGCCGGGCAGCAGACGCTGGCGGTTTAAGTGAATCCTTACCCGTCCCGATATATGTGCGATTCGCAAAAGAAACCCGAAGGGCGCGTGCAATGAAGAAATGTCTGGTCGTCGATGACTCCCGGGTGATCCGCAAGGTTTCCCGGCACATATTGGAAACCCTCGGCTTCGCTGTCGATGAAGCGGAGAACGGCAAGCTCGGTCTCGACAAATGCGAGGAAGCGATGCCTGACGTCGTCCTGCTGGACTGGAACATGCCGGTCATGACGGGGATCGAATTCATTACTCAGCTGCGCCAGCGCGAAGGGGGCGACAAACCCAAGGTCGTGTTCTGCACCACCGAAAACGATGTCGCACATATCCGCGAGGCGATCAGCGCCGGTGCGGACGAATATGTGATGAAGCCCTTCGATCACGAAACGCTGCAGATCAAGCTTCAGCTCGTCGGCATGGTTTGAGGCGGAGCTCTCTCATGGCCGCCGTCCTTCGTCCCGAACGCTTTGCTCAAGCCGCGGCGCCGCGATCGCCCGCGAGGAATGCGGATACGATCCGCGTCATGATCGTCGACGATTCGCTGACCGTACGCACGGTGTTCTCGCGGATGATAGACCGCGAGGACGATCTCGCCGTGGTCGCGGATGCGGACACGGCCGAAAAGGCGCTGCTCGCGCTGCGCTCCACCGATGTCGACGTCATCTTGCTCGATCTCGAAATGCCCGGCATGGGCGGGATCGAGGCGCTGCCCAGACTGCTCGAGCGAGCGGCGAAGGCGCAGGTTCTGGTCGTGTCCTCGCTGACTCAGGACGGAGCCGAACATACGCTCACCGCGCTGTCGATGGGCGCTGCGGACACCATGCTCAAGCCGCGCCCCGGCGGGTTCAACGATCAGTATCGCGACGCGCTGCTCGCCAAGATTCGGGCTCTGGGGGGGCAGGCACAAGAGTCCGAGACTGACGGAAGCGAGCCAGCCGCGGTCCCGCTGCGGCGCCGCACCAAAGTACCCCATGTCGTGGCCATCGGCGCCTCGACCGGCGGCATCCACGCGCTCAATCTATTTCTGCATCGCCTGCCGCGAGAGTTCGACCTTCCGATTCTCATCACCCAGCATTTGCCCGAGAGCTTCATGCCCGTTTTCGCCCGCCAGGTGGAAGCTGCTGCCCGCCGCCAGGCCGTGCTCGCCGACGAGGGAACCAACATCGAGCCGGGTCGGATCGTGATCGCTCCCGGCTACGGACATATGGTGGTCCGACGCGCCCACCCGGGTGTCATCTCAGGCACCGGTACGGTCACCGGCCTGGCGCATCACCGCGCCACCAGCGGTTGTATGCCCTCGGTCGACCCGATGTTCGAAAGCCTGGCCGATTGCTTCGACGGCCATGTCGCGGCGGTCTTGCTGTCCGGCATGGGCCGCGACGGGACCGAGGGAGCCGGCGCGGTTGCGCGGGCTGGCGGAGCAGTGTTCGCGCAGGACGAAGCAAGCTGCGCCGTGTGGGGCATGCCGCGCGGCGTGACCGAAAGCGGAATTGCCACTGCAGTGCTGCCGCCCGAACAGCTCGCCGACGCGGTGATCGCAGCGGCGGCGGATGAGGCGGGCGGAGCAGCGGCGTGGGTTTGAACGACGCGTCGCATCGTATCGTCGCCGATCTCCTTTGCGCCCGGACAGGCCAGCAACTGACGGATAGCCGCCTCTGGCGGGTTTCCTCGGCCCTGGCTGGACTCTTTCGCGAACATGGGCTTTCCAATCTCGACCAGCTGGTCTGCCTGCTCGGCGACGGGGACCAGGCCGAACTGGCTACCCAGGTCGTCGAGGCGCTGCTCAACAACGAGACGTATTTCTTCCGCGATCGTGCCTACTTCTCGATCCTGGCCGAGACCGTCCTGCCCGATATCGCCAGCAGGCGTGCGGCAAGCAAACGCATTCGTATCTGGTCGGCAGGTTGTTCGACCGGGCAGGAAGTGTTGTCGCTGGCGATGCTGTTTGCCGGACAACCCGAACGCTGGGCCGACTGGGATATCGAGATATTGGGCACCGATATCTCGATCAAGGCGCTCGCGGTGGCCAATTCCGGCCTCTATTCGCAATTCGAGATCCAGCGCGGCATCAGCATCGGCCAAATGCTGCAGTTCTTCAGCGAGACGCCGCAGGGCTGGCAAGCCAATGACACGATCCGCGCGTTGGCGCGGTTCAAGCAGGCGAGCGTGCTTGCTGCGCCGCCGTCTCCGGGAAATTTCGATCTCGTGCTGTGCCGCAATGTGTTGCTCTATTTCGACCCTCCGACCCGTCGGGCCGTGTTCGAACGCCTCTCGCAGGCGACCGCAGCGGATGGCTGGCTGATGCTGGGCGCCGGCGAGACCGTTATCGGCCAGACCGATCTCTTCGTCCCCGCCCCTTGCGGTGCTACGCTCTATCAACCGGTCGGCAGCCGCCGCCCGGCCGCGGCGAACGGGCCAGTCAAACAGGCATTTGCCGGCCTGCCTGCCTGATCGTGCCACGAGTGCTCGATGCCGCGGCGATTGGCCGCAAAGAAGGTAAACCGGCGCTTTACCCATTCTTAGCACCTCGCCGCCTAAAACCCTTCAGGCAGCGTCGGTTCGACTTCTGTTGGGGGATAATGTGACGGATATGCCGGGCAAGGGAGAGTTCTCGCCGCAGGTCATGGTTCTTGCCCCGCTCGCGATTCTGTCTTGCGTGTTCGCCGCTCTCCTGCTTGCCTATACCGCAAGTCTCTCGGGTCCGCTCGTTTCCACCTCGGTGTTTGTCTCCCTCGGGCTCGCGACCTATGCCGCCACGGTCGCCGCGCTCGTGAGGCACGGGTTGCGGCACGCCCGCCATCTCGAAATGGCGAGCCTGACGGATACACTCACCGGCTTGCCCAACCGTCGTGCCCTGCATCTCGACTACGCTCGCATCTCCCGGCACGAGCAGGAACTCGCCGTCGCGCTGATCGATCTCGACGGCTTCATGCTCGTCAACGATCACTACGGGCATGCGATCGGCGATCGAACCATCCGCGCGTCGGCGCAGATCATCTGCGAGATATGCAAGGACGAGGCACGAATTTATCGGCTCGGGGGAGACGAATTCGCGGTTCTCAAGTCCGGGCCGGTCGCCGCGACGCTGCTCGAAGGTCTGTGTCGCAGGATTGTCGAGAGGCTCGCCAAACCCCTCCAGGTGGAAGAACGCCGTCTGACGCTGGGCGCCAGCATCGGCTTGGCGAGAACGACGCAGGCGCAGCGGCTCGGCTCGCCCGAACTGCTGCGGCAGGCCGATGTCGCCATGTATGCCTCGAAGCGCGGCGGCAAGGCGCGCTGCACCTGGTTCAGCCAGGAATTCGACGCCAACCGCGAGCAGATGCGCGAAATGGACGAGGAGTTGCGCTCGGCTCTGGCAAACGGGGACTTCGCGCTTCATTATCAACCGCTGATCGATTGCAGTTCGAGCAAGATCGTGGCCGTTGAGGCACTGATCCGCTGGCCGCGCCCGGATGGGACTTTCACCGCACCCGACACTTTCATTCCGGTGGCCGAGGAATCGGGCCTGATCAATCCGATCGGCCTGCTGGTGCTGCGCCGCGCCTGTCTCGATGCGCGCGAATGGAACGGCATCACGCTTTCGGTCAATCTTTCGGCCGCGCAGCTTCGCAACCCCGAATTCCCGATCCAGCTCGGCCATATTCTCGAGGAGACCGGCTTCGCTCCGGAACGGCTCGAGCTCGAGATCACCGAAACCTGCCTGGTGCTCGATCCGGTCGTCGCCGGGCGCAGTCTTTCGGTGATCCGCAATTTCGGCGTCAGCATCGTGCTCGACGATTTCGGGACCGGATACGCCTCGATCGGTTTCCTGCGGCAGTTCCGCTTCGAAAAGCTCAAGATCGACCGCAGCCTGGTGTCGCAGGCCGGGCAGGACGACGGCAGCCGGGCGATGATGCTTTCCAGCATCACGGTGGCCCGCGCGATGAAGATGCGCGTGACCGCCGAGGGCGTCGAAACCGAGGAACAGGCCCAGATGGTTCGTGCCGCAGGTTGCGACCAGATTCAGGGGTGGCTCTATTTCAAGGCCATGCCGGCCGCTGAAATTCCGCAATATCTCGACAGACCGATCGATATCGCTGCCACCGATACAACGGCAACGATGGCGAACAAGGAAAGCAGGGTAGCATGAGCGCTCTAAAGGACGTGGCGAACGAGCTCGTCGCCGAAAGCGAGATCTCCGAACGCGAAGCGACCGGCTCGGAGGCCGCTCCGACCCGCACGGCGGAAGGCGAGGTGCCAGCGAGCGAAGCTTCGCTTGGTCGATTTGGCGCGATCTTTCGTCGTATGTCCATCGCCGGGAAATTGCGCACCTTGTCTTCGGCGAACTTGGCGGCGGTGTTCGTCATAATGTTCGCCACTGCGATTGCAGGCGTGATCGCGCTCGACATGCGCGATGCCCGGCTTGCGGTTTCGGAAACGCAGGTCGCAGCTGCCAATCTGACCAAGAACATCGAACAAGCGCGGCTTCACAGCCAGCGCTATGCCGTTACCGGCGACCAGGCCGATCTGGTCGCTGCGCATGAAGCGCTCGGTGCGACCGGTGGCTTGCTGGACACGATCCGCACCACAGCAGCAGAATATTCGCCGGATACCACGGTCGAGATCGACTATCTGGGCGAACAGCTGGAGGGTTATGACCGCGAACTGCAAGCGTTGCGATCGTCCTTCTTGCGCTACGGCTCGGGTGAGCGCACCCAGACGATCGCCGACGCCATCTTCCTGAGCGGCGCCAGCTTTGCCGAGCAGGCCGAAGCCATAAGCGGGGAACTGATCGATCGAGGCCATGCTATCGACGCCGGTTCGGCGAACGCAATCGTCTGGATTATCGCAATCCTGGCGCTGGTCAGCGCCTTGATGGTTGCGGTGATTTTCTTCAGCTCGCGATATCTGACGCGTGATCTGTCGGAAATTCTCGTCGAGCTGACCTCGGCCGCCGAAAAGCTCGCCAGCGGAGACAAGGCGATCTCCATTCCCGGGCGCGATCGCAAAGACGAAATCGGTGGTTTGGCCAATGCCTTGCACATCTTCCTGCGGGTTGCATGGCGCTTCGAGAAGCTCATTTCCGAGAAGGCGGGACGTGCCGAGCAAGAACTGCAGGAACGCGCCGCCCTCGAGCAGGAGCGCGAAGACATCCGCCTGCAGAAGGAGCGCACTCTGCTCGAGCTGGCGCAGAATTTCGAAACCACGGTCGGCAATGTGGTCGGCAGCGTCGCCGCCGCGGCCACCCAGCTACAGGCCACTGCCGGTTCGATGGCCAGCGTCGCCGACCAGTCCAGCAGGCAGAGCACGCAGGTCGCGCAATCCATGGAACAGGCCAGCGCCGGGGTCACTGCCGCGGCTGCCGCATCGGACGAATTCGCCATGTCGATCGGCGAGATCAGCCGTCAGGCAGCCAGCTCCGCTTCGCTCGCCCGCCAGGCGACCGAGGCTGCGGGCGACGCCGACGAGACGATTTCCGCTCTCTCCACCTCGGCCGATCAGGTCGGGAAGATCGTGGAGTTGATCCAGTCGATCGCCCAGCGCACCAATTTGCTTGCGCTCAACGCCTCGATCGAGGCTGCGCGCGGCGGCGAGGCCGGACGAGGCTTCGCGGTGGTCGCCAGCGAAGTCAAGGAGCTGGCCAATCAGACCAGCCGCGCGACCGAACAGGTCGCCGAGCAGATCCGTACGATGCAGAACTCGACGGGAGCCAGCGTCGATGCGCTGCGCTCGATCGGCGAGCATATCAAGCAGTTGGAGACGACCGCCGTCTCGATTGCCAGCGCGGTCGATCAGCAATCGGTCGCAGGCCAGGATCTGGCGCGCAGCATCGATCTCGCCGCCCGCGCCTCGGGCGAGGTATCCGCCAACATCGACCAGGTCCGCGAGAGCAGCCTCGTCACCGGAGCGGCGGCCAGCCAGGTTCTCAATTCGTCGACCGAACTCGAAAGCCAGGCCAGCGCGCTGCGCCAGCAGGTTAAGTCGTTTCTAGAGAAAGTCAGGGCGGAAGCCTGACTTCCGCCCTTCCCCTTCGAGCGATCATTCCCACCAATATGGCATGCGGCGAGCATCGCCGGTGACGACCTCGTTCATCGTGCGCGCGTCGTAGAGCCGTCCGCCGAGCATCACGCGATCGATATCGTCCGAGTTGCGGATATCCTGCGCCGGATCGGCCGACAGGATGACGAGATCGGCCAGCTTGCCCGGCTCGATGCTGCCGATATCGCGATCCATTCCCAGCGAACGGGCGGATTCGATCGTGCCCGCACGCAATGCCTCGACCGGGCTCATCCCTCCACGCACGAAGCTCCACAGCTCCCAATGCGCTGCGATCCCGGGCTGCTGCCCGTGCGCGCCGATACTGACCTTGACGTTCCGCTCGGCCAGCTTCTTCGCCTCGCGCGCGGAATTGTCGTCGACATAGGCCCAGTCGGGAGCCTTGGTACGACGCGCGGTTTCGGCCAGCAGCATCCGCGGCGGGGTGTGGACCAGCAGCGGATTGTCGAACACATCGGTGGCCTGACGCCAGTAGGGGTCGGCCGCCAGCCCGCCATAGGTCACCACCAGCGTGGGCGTGTAATTCGTCTGGCTCTGGCCGAAGAACTGCAGCACATCCTCGTACATCACATCTACCGGGACGTTGTGCTCGAGCGTGGAATTGCCGTCCGCGACGAGGTTCATGTCCATCCCGAACAGCGACCCGCCCTCGGCGACCACCAGCATGTTTTCCGCGCGGGCTGCGGCAACCACCTGCTGACGCTGTTCGCGGCGCGGCTGGTTGTAGTTCTTGACCGAAATTCCGCCCTGCGCCTTGATCCGGCGGACATGGGCGAGAGCATCCTCATAGCCGTCGATCCGGGCATAGACGCTCGGCGCCTTGGCCCCGTAGATGATCTCGCCGGTCGAGAAGATGCGCGGCGCGAGCAGCGTGCCCGCCCGCTGCCGCTCGGACGCCGCGAAGATCGAACTGGCGCTGGAGGAGGGATCGTGGATCGTGGTCACCCCCATCGCCAGTTCCTGAACCGTCGCCCAATTCTGCTGCGGCACCAGATCGCCCACGCCCTGCGGGCCGTGGGCGTGCGCGTCGACCAGGCCGGGCATGATGGTCTTGCCGCTGGCGTCGATCACCGTGGCGCCTGCGGGCACCTGCGTGCTGGCCGAAGGTCCGACTGCAACGATCCGGTCGCCGCGAATGACCACTGTCCCGCTCTTGATCGCTCCCGCGGCGTCATCCGCCATGGTGAGGATGCGGGCATTGGTCAGCGCGTAGATCCCGGTGGGCTTGTCGGCCCGGACGGTGCGGGTCAGTGAGATGCCGGTCTCGGGCTGGACGAATTCGGGCGCGTCCTCGCCCGCGGGTGCGGTGCGGAACATGGCCGCCGTGCCGGCCGTGTAGAGCGTGGGGCCCATCGACCAGTAGAGCGTATCGCCGCCGTTGGCCCAGCCGATGTAATCCGCCCCGCCCTGACTTGCGCGCACCACCGGCAACGAGCTCGCCTTCTCGCCGACGGTGACCGCTTGGCCGCCGGGCAGCAGCGGCATGGCGAAGACTTCGTAATTCTGCCGGAAGGCGACAAAGTCGCCGTCCGGCGCGACGCGGAAATCATTGGCTAGCTCGCCCTCGGCGTGGACACGCACCGCCTCGCCGTTGAGATCGGTGGAAAGCAGCTGCAGCTTGCCGTCCGAATTGCCCGTCATGAAGATGCGGTCGTTGTCGGCACCATATTGCGGCACCCGGTTGCCGCGCGAGACGAGCCTGGGTGCGCCGCCCGACACCGGGACGGTATAGACCCCGGCATTCTCGGAATATTCGGGCGAGGTGAGATAGCCGCCGCTGCGCTTCTCGAACACCAGCGTGCGGCCGTCGGGTGAGAATTGCGGAACCGCGTAATGTCCCGGCATGGCCGTCACGGTGCGCGCATTGCGCCCGTCGCTGCCCGCGACGACGATCTGGCCCAGCCCCTGGTCCGTCCAGCGCACGAAAGCGATCTGTTCGCCATCGCGCGACCAAGTCGGCCACAATTCCAGCGCACCGCCTTCGCCGGTCAGTCGGCGCGGCTCGCCCCCTGCAGCGTTCTTGACGTAGAGCTTGCCGAGGCTCTCGAAGACGATCCGTCGCCCGTCGGGCGAAAGCGCGGCGAATTTGGGGATCTGGGTCTGGAAACTGTCGGGCGCCACCGGGATCACCGGGTGCGGCGCATCGGCGACGGTGCGGGTGTCGTCGATGCGGAAGGGAATGACCCGCGCCGCCCCGCCGTCCAGCCCGATCCGGTTGAGCTTGCCGCCGGCCCAGAACACGATTTCGCGGCTGTCCGGGGTCCAGTCCATAAGCGGATAGACGCCATAGACGGCCCAGGTCTCCTGCATGTCGAGATCGAGCTCATCGTAGATCATCCGTTCGACGCCGGTCGAAAGATCCTTGATCCATAATTGCGACTGGTCCTTGTCGCGCCGGACGAATGACAGGTATTTGCCATCGGGCGAAGGCTGCGGACGGACCGATCCGCCATAGCCGGAGACGGCGGTCGTCACTTCACCCGTGGCGATGTCGTAGCGTTCGATCTCGAACAGGCTCTGGGTGGAATCCTGCGCATATTCGAACACCGCACCGGGCGAGACGTTGCGGGTGTAGAAGATCGATCCGCCATCCGCGGAATAGACCGGTTCGCCCAGCTCCTTCTGAGCGGCTTCGTTCTCCCGTTCGACCAGCGCGACGCCGCCACCGCCCGAGACGTGATAGAGCCAGACTTCGCCCGTCCCGGCAGACCGCTGGGTGGTGAAATGCTTCTTGGCGGCGATATAGCGCCCGTCCGGACTCCAGGTCGGCTGGTTGAGCAGGCGGAAGTCTTCCTTGGTGACCTGCCGCTTGTCCGAACCATCGGCGTTCATCACCCAGATATTGTCGGCCCCGCCGCGGTCGGACGTGAAGGCGATCCGTCGTCCGTCGGGCGAGAAGCGCGGCTGGATCTCCCAGGCGAGCCCTTCCGCAACGCGTGTTGGCGTGCCGCCGGAGATCGGCATGGTGTAGATATCGCCGAGCAAGGCGAAGGCGAGTCTGCGGCCATCGGGGGAAACGTCGACATCCATCCAGGTGCCTTCATCGGTGCGGATCGGCACCTGGCGCAGCGTCGCGCCCCGGGGCGCGGTGATGTCCCAAGAGGCCTCTTCTGCTCCTGTGCCTGGCTGGACAAGGGCGGGCGCAGCCTGGACCGCTTCCCCGGTGCCCTCCTTGGGCAATGCTTCGTCGGATTGCGACGCGTCCACTTCCTGCTCCTCTACCGGATTGGGCGAAGGCGGGGGGGGGGCGTCGGATTGGGCAGCGGCGGCCTGGGCGAGGAACAGCGAGGCGAGGACGGATGCGACAGTGAATTTCATGGATTGAATCTCCCGGATCGACGCCGGTTTAGGCGCAGATTCGCGAGAG
>Ga0208179_1000109_pt1:55000-62494 | contig 62494 bp, 48 predicted proteins | sample Malvired_Geostar_FD_184238 | JGI IMG/M metagenome (GOLD analysis project Ga0208179, IMG submission 184238) | Marine viral communities from the Global Malaspina Expedition - Malaspina viral metaG DeepMed_Geostar (SPAdes) (version 2) | ecosystem: Environmental > Aquatic > Marine >... | reverse complement strand
GCCCAACCCGTGCTGCGAGCAGCCGCCCGCCCCGCCGTGCTGCGGGGGAGGCGGCAACGTCAATGTGAACATCAACGTCAATGCCAACGCCAATGCCTCGGCCTCGGCGCGCGTCAACGCCCGTGCGGGCTCGACCGTGGTTGTCGGCGGTGGAGGCGGGGCCTATTTCAGCTCGACGCCGCGCTATCCGACCACCATCCAGGGGCTGAATGTCGAGGGCGGCCTGATCCGCGAGACGATTCGCGTGCCCTATACGGAGGTGCGCCGCTTCCGGAAGCGGGTGGTCATCCAGGCCGTCTGCATCGACGATCGCAATGTGCCCCACCCGGCCTCGCAGGTGCGCGGCGACCGCGAGATCTTCGAGGACTACGAGGGCGAACTGTACCGCTGCCTCGCCGGTAGCTGGCTGCAGATCACCATCTCCGAATACGAGGGCGAGACCCGGTCCGACCATGGCGAGACCATCGTCTGCCGCAAGGGTGAAGCCCTGTGGTACGGCGGACGCGAAAGCCGCATGGAATGCCGTCCGCAGCGCCCGGAGCGCGACTGCAACGAGCGTTCGCTGCTGCGTCGCTACGGCGCCGGGGTGAAGATCCTGACCCTCTATCGCGAGGAAACCTATACGGAATATCGCGAAGAGATCGTCGAGCGCGAGGGTCTGGCCGTGTCGGGCTCGTTCCTGATGCTGGACGGCGGCGTCGGTTCGCGCGGCTACTGATCGCCAGGGTGACGCCGGGGTTCAGCCCCCCTTCACCTGCGGAATTGCAAGCTAAAGGTGATCGGCGTCTCCGTCGGTCCTCCTGAGAGAAACTGGCCCCGGAGAGCGATCTCCGGGGCCTTCTTTCCTACTCGGCGGAGGCTTCGGCCTCGGCTCCCGCTTCGGCGCGCGGGGTCACCTGGACGCGATAGGCGTCCGACGGCACCAGATACTTCTGCGCCACCGCCTGGAGGTCCGCCGGCGTGGCCGATTCGATGTCGCTGAGCGCCGAGCGCAGGGTCGGCAGGCGATCCGGATCGGTCTGGGCGTCCCGAAGCTCGGACATCCAGAAGCCGTTGCTGCTCTGGTTGCGGCGCATCGATTCGATCCGCGGGTTGCGGGCGCGGTCCAGCTCGTCCTCGGTGACGGGATTGGTCACAAGGTCGGCCGCGATCCGGTCGACGTCGGCGAAGAAGCCCTCCAGCTTCTCGGGCGGGGCCTGGATGGCCGCCGACATATAGCCATAGCCCTCGAAGGTGCCGGAGGCGTCGACGCTGACCTGCGGCGAATAGGTCACCGCCTGGCCTTCGCGCAGCTCGTCGAGCAGGCGCAGCCGCAGGACGTCGGCCAGCAGGCGGACCATGCGGGCCTCGCGCGGGTCGCTGAAGTTGTCGCTGGTCGGCCAGGCGACGAAGCCCATGGCCTGATCGGCCCGGCCGCCGTGCTTCAGCTCGATCGGCTGGGCCGTACCGTCCGGGAAGGACGAGGTGCGGGCCTCGGCCGAGGGCGTGGCCGCGGGGCCGCGCGCCGGCAGGCTGCCGACGGTGGCCGCCACCGACTGGATGGCCGTGTCGACATCGACGTCACCAACGATGATGACCTCGATCGGACCTTGCGACAGGTCGCTGCTGACCAGATTGCGCAGGTCATCGATCGACCAGGCCGCGACCTGTTCCAGCGTCGGGAGGGTCCAGCGGGCGTCGCCCGAGCGCAGCAGGCCCGAGGCGTCGCGCGCGAACACGTTCGCAGGCGTGGCGTCGAGCTGCGGCAGGACCAGACGGAACTGGCCTCGGGCGCGCTCGAACGGCTCGGGTCGCCAGCCGGCGTCGGTCAGATAGGCGGTCAGCACCTGCATCTGCAGATCCAGATCCTCGGGCCGGGTGGTGCCGGTCAGGCGATAGGAATCCTCTTCCGCCGCCAGGGAGACGCCATAGACCCTGCCCGACAGCACGGTCTCCAGCTGTTCAGCGGTCAGCTGGCCAAGGCCGCCCTCACCGAACGTCTGGCCCAGCGCCAGTGCGGCGGTCGGCGCGTCGGTCGGCAGCGACAGGAAGCCGGTGCCGGTGCGGATCGAGACCAGCACCTGATCGTCGGTGAAGTCGGTCGGCTTGATGGTCAGGCGCACGCCATTGTCGAAGGTGACGAAGGTGGTGCCGATGTCCTCGATCACGTCGGTCGAGACGACCGTTCCGGGGGTGCCGAACTCCGTATAGGGCCAGTCGACGCGGGCCTCGGCCTCAAGGGCTGCGACCTCTGTCTGCTGCGAGGCTTCATAGGCCGCGAGGATGGCCGCGTCGCCGCCCTCGATGGCATCGGGGCCGGTGACGAAGATCAGCGGACCTTGGCCGGTGAAGGTGCCGTTCAGGACGTCATTGACCTCGTCCAGTGTCAGGTCGGCGACGATGGCCTCGAACATGGCCAGGTCGGTCTCGGGGGCGGTGAAGACCTCACCATTGTTGACCGAGGCGGCGAGGCTGTTGGCCAGATTGGGCGTGCGTCGCGTGGCGGCGCCGGCGACGTTTTCCTCAAGCGCGGTGCGGATCTCGGTGATCTCGCGGTCCAGCTCTTCCTGGGTGATGCCGAACTCGACGATGCGGCGCTGTTCCTGATCGATGGCGGCAAGCGCGCCGTCCCAGTTGCCGTCCTGATAGACGGCTGAGACCGTGGCGACCTCGGCCGAGCCGAACAGGTCCGAACGGCTGCCCGAAGCGCCGATGAAGGGCGGGTTTTCACCGCGGGCCAGACGCTGCAGGCGGCGGTTCAGCACGCGCAGGCCAAGACCTTCGACCAGACCCTCGCGCTGGATGGCCATGGTGTCGGGACGGGTGTCGGGCGGATTGATCCAGGTGACCTGGATCGAGGGCTGGACGCCGGCCTCGATATAGGAGCCGGCCTCAAGGCCGCGCGGCTGGACCGTGCCCAGCACCGGCTCGGCCCCGTCGGCCGCAGGGTTTTGCCAGTCGCCGAAGGTGGCGATGATCCTGGCTTCCATGACGTCGACGTCGAAGTCACCGACGGCAATGACGGTGGCGCGCGACGGGCGGTAATAGGCGCTGTAGAATTCGACGAAACGCTCGCGCGGCGCATTGGCCAGCACCGAGGTCGAGCCGATCGGCAGACGGTCGGGGACCAGTTGGTCCTTCAGGAAGAAGTCGAGCTGGGCGATCACCGAGCGCAGGCCCGGCCCGGCGCGGGTGCGCTCTTCCGACAGGACGATGCCGCGCTCGCGGTCGATGGCGTCGGCCGACAGGGTGGCATTGCCCAGCATGTCGCGCAGGATCATCAGCGAGGTGTTGACGGTTTCCTCGTCGGTCCGCGGCAGGTCCAGCTTGTAGACGGTCTCGTCAAAGCCGGTGGAAGCATTGGTGTCGGCGCCGAAAGCCAGACCCAGGCGCTCGAGGGTCCGGGTCAGTTCGCCCTCGGGAATATTGGTCGAGCCGTTGAAGGCCATGTGCTCGATGAAGTGGGCCAGACCCAGCTGGTCGTCATTCTCCATCAGCGAACCGGCGTCGATACGGACGCGCAGCGACGCCTGTCCCGGGGGCGTGGCGTTGCGCACGATCGCATAGCGCAGGCCGTTGGGAAGCTGGCCGAAGCGAACGGCGCTATCGACCGGAATATCGCTGACCTCATGCGCCCAGGGGTCGGACGGGCGCATGGCATTGGCCGAGACGGCGGCGGCGTCCTGGGCCTGGACCAGGGACGGCAGGCCTGCACCGGCGATCACCGCCAGGCTGGAGGCGGCAACAAGCAAAAGACGGCGGGGAGAACGCATCGGGACAACTCCGTTTGGCGCGCGCGATGTCCTGATGGAAACCGGGCGTGCGGGATCGAGAGGCCCGAGGACCGGGCCGTCCCGGCCACCCTAGCGGAGGGGAGCGGGGGTTTGAACGACCGGAGCGCGATTATTAACGAGAGTTAATTTCCACTGCGCGACACATAGAAGGTCGCGGCATTGCCGACGGCATTGGTGCCGGTGACCACGGCGCGGTTGGTGCCATTGATCGTCGTCTGTGCCGTAGCGCTGACATTGCCGCTGTTGGCCTGGTTGTTCGTGGCGTCGATATAGCCGGCGCAATCGGCACAGGCGAAGCCGGTCACCACATTGCCGGCCGCATCGGCCCCGACATAGGCGTCATAGCCCTGGGTGCCCGCGAACCGGGCGTCGACCGCCACGCCGCCCGTATTGATCTGGGTGTTGTCGATCTCGACATAGATGTCGTTGTTGCCGACCGAGACCTCATTGGCGACGCCGCGCGCATAGGAATTGGCCGCCCCATAGTCATAGGAGGTAACGATCGCCTGCGACTGGATCTGGCTGGAATTGTCCTGACGGGTGGTGGCGACGACGGATCCGCCCTGGTTCGACAGGACGACCCGGTTGGCGCCGGCATTGGCGCGCCCGGCCAGATCCCAGGAATTACCGGCATTGGCGCTGACGCCGGAATCGATGATGCCGCCGGTTGAGCGCTGGTCGATGGTCATGGTCTGACCGGTGACCGAGGTGCCGGTGACCGACACCACATTGGCGACGGCCTGGGCGGTGAACTCGGCCTCGGCCGGGATGTATTGGGTCGCGGCATAGTTGGAGGCGCGGATGTTGGCGTCCGACCACTGCACGGCGGTGCCCTCGAAAGAACTGCGCTCTCCGCCAAGGGCCAGGGTGTTGCCGATGGCCGAGGCATCCACATAGGCCCCGCCCAGCAGGCGCTCATTGCCCTCGGCCATGGTCGAGGTGGCGACAATCTCGACCTCGCTGACCGTCTGGGCCGAGTCGACCGTGAGACTGGCGTCATAGGCGCTGAGACCCAGATAGTTGCCATTGGCCTGGGTGACGCCGCTGACCACGCCCTCGGTGTCGCCGCCCAGCACGAAGGTGGTGTCGGCGCGCACGTCGCCCTGCATCGACTGGATCGAGGTGACGCTCATGTCGCCGCCCTGGACCCCGCCTGCCAGACTGTTGCCGGTGGCGGAATTGCTGACGGTCACCTGTTCGGACGAATCGACCACGTCCAGCGTCTGTTCGGCGAACACATCGCCGAACTGCATCTGTTCGTTCAGGACAATCGACGGGTCCTGATCCTGCGCGGCAGCCTCAGTAGCGACTGCGGCGCACGTCACCGTCGCGGCGATCATGCCAGCGAGACGGATCGGCACGAGTCTGGCCATTGTTCGTCTCCGTGTTGGGATAGGCGGGGTAATAGTTGCCGGTCGGGCCATAGGTATCGCGCAGGAGCTCGTTCTGCGTGTCGAGGCAGATTTCGGGGCCGGGGGCGCCATACAGATTGGCCATGAACTCGATGACGGCGCGCTCGACCAGCGAGCGAACGGCCAGCTGCACCGGCTCGAAGCCGCCCTCGCCGGCAGAGATGTCAAAGACATTGCCGTTCATGAAGTCGAACACGCCTGCCGAAATCTCGCGGCCGATGATCTGTTTCTGATAGGAGACGACGTCGACGATCTCGAGTGAGGTGGTCTGCACGAGCCGCAAGTCCAGCGCGACGTTCATGACGTACATCCGGCCCTGGAAGACGCCCGACAGGGGTGTATCCGTATCGGCCTCGCCACCGCCGAAGTCCCAGCCGGCCGAGCGAATGTTGTAATTCACCTCGGTGATGCCGCCGACGATATAGAAGTCCGAGCCCGGGACCTGACCGGCGATGATCCGGCGATAGCCGGGGTCCGCAGGATCGCCCGTGCCCTCGTCACCGATCAGCTTGTTGTTGGCGTAGCGCAGTTCCAGCTCTGACACCGAGGTGTCGAACCGCTCGACCATGACGGCACCCGACTTGGCCAGGGCCGAGGTGGCCATCAGCGAGGCGCCGCCGGTGATCTGGCGTCCGCCATCCGGTGAGATGGTGCCCGTATAGTCGGCGATCTGGCCCACCGCGATTCGCGGCGAGGGCAGGCCATAGGTCCGCGCATAGTCCGCGAGGCAGAACAGGGCGGTGGAATAGGGGGTCGGATTGGCCGTCACCGGCGCATTGCCGATCGGCGTGGCATAGAGACCGGCATTGCTGGCGACCGGCGCGATACATCCGGACAGCATGGCGGCCGAAATGCAGGCGGCGCCGGCCGGTTTGAGCCAGCGAAGGATCGGGGAGGGGCTCATGGCAGGTCGATGGTCCCGTTCAGCGCCGTGCCGGCGTTGATGTCGCCCGTATTGGTCTGGGTCGAGTTGACGATAACGGTGTTCCAGTTGCCCTGGACGACGACATTCAGATTGTTGCCGATGGCCGTCGCGCCGCCGATGGTGGTCCCGCCATTGCCGTTGCTGCCCCAGTTCCCCCAGCTGGACACGCCACCGCTGGTGCGTGAATAGGCCGAGGCGCCGCTCTGGATCAGGCCGTTGACGATCAGCCGGTTGCCGTTCTGGTCGCGGGTCGAGCCGGTCTGGGGCCGGGCTGTCGTATAGCGCGCCGCGCCATAGCCGGCCTGGAAGGGCGCCGTGGAGGCGCCGCCAGCGGATTGGGCCTGGGCCACGGCCGGCAGGGCCAGAAAGGTCGCTGCAGCCGCAGCCGCCAATTTCAGTCGCATAGGGCGCTCCCGCGCTGTCTTTATTCAGGGGCAGACACAGCAAGCCCCGTGCCAAAATGGAGCAGGGTTATTAAGAAGCGCTTGAGATCGAAGGCGGTCACGCGCATCTCAGGGGATATGAACAGCCAACCCTGGGGCACCGGCCCGGCAACGCCGCCGCCGCCCGCCCGTGAGCCGATTGTAAAGGTGCCCCCCGCCGCCCTGGTGTTGGCGGTCTCGATGCCGGTGCTGTTCTGGCTTCAGCTGCGGCTGCCCGACCTGGGTATGACCTGGGCCTTCTACCCGACGGATCTGTCGCGGACGCTCGGCTGGCCGGGCATCGTCACCGCCATGCTGCTGCACGGCAGCTGGACGCATGCGGCCCTGAATGCGGTGACCGCCCTGTGCTTTGCCCCGCCCGTGGCGCGGATGCTGCCGGGATGGCGCGGGGCAGGGGTGTTCGCCCTCTTCTATATAGGGTGCGGGATCATCGCCTCGCTGGGGTACGGCCTGCTTCATCTGGGCAGCAGTGATCCGATGGTGGGGGCGTCAGGTGCGGTGTCAGGTCTGCTGGGGGCGGCCATCCGCCTGATGGGACGGCCGTCCTGGGCCGGGCCCAAGCCGCTGAACGACCGCCGGGCCCTGACGATGGTCGGCGTTCTGTTCGCCATCAATGCCGTGGTCGGGCTGATCGGTTATGCGCCCGGAGCTGAGGGCGCGCGCATCGCCTGGGAGGCGCATGCGGTCGGCATGGTCGCCGGCTATCTGGCGATCGGCCCCCTGTTCCGGTGGACGCGCAAATGGGCGCCCCTGTTCGGCTGAGACCCGGCACGAATCGCTCCGGATTTGCCTCGGAGCGAGGACTGAGCGATCCTGCGGATACGAGCGGCCCGGTCCGCGGCCGTTCAGTCTCATGAGGGAGGAACGCCGTATGCTCGTCACCGAGATTCTCAAGGACAAGGGCGACGCTGTCTTCTCGGTGTCTCCGGCCCAGACCCTGG
>Ga0208179_1000109_pt1:0-50000 | contig 62494 bp, 48 predicted proteins | sample Malvired_Geostar_FD_184238 | JGI IMG/M metagenome (GOLD analysis project Ga0208179, IMG submission 184238) | Marine viral communities from the Global Malaspina Expedition - Malaspina viral metaG DeepMed_Geostar (SPAdes) (version 2) | ecosystem: Environmental > Aquatic > Marine > Oceanic... | reverse complement strand
GACCTGCACGAATGGCGTAACGACTTCCCCACTGTCTCCAGCACAGGCTCAGTGAAATTGAATTCCCCGTGAAGATGCGGGGTTCCCGCGGTCAGACGGAAAGACCCTATGAACCTTTACTATAGCTTCGCCTTGGCGTTAGCGACCGTATGTGTAGGATAGGTGGGAGGCTATGAAACCGGGGCGCCAGCTCTGGTGGAGCCATCCTTGAAATACCACCCTTACTGTCGTTGACGTCTAACCGAGGGCCGTTATCCGGTCCCGGAACATGGCGTGGTGGGTAGTTTGACTGGGGCGGTCGCCTCCTAAAGTGTAACGGAGGCGCGCGATGGTGAGCTCAGAGCGGTCGGAAATCGCTCGTCGAGTGCAATGGCATAAGCTCGCCTGACTGAGAGACTGACAAGTCGATCAGAGACGAAAGTCGGCCATAGTGATCCGGTGGTCCCGCGTGGAAGGGCCATCGCTCAACGGATAAAAGGTACTCTAGGGATAACAGGCTGATTTTGCCCAAGAGTCCATATCGACGGCAAAGTTTGGCACCTCGATGTCGGCTCATCACATCCTGGGGCTGGAGCAGGTCCCAAGGGTATGGCTGTTCGCCATTTAAAGTGGTACGTGAGCTGGGTTCAGAACGTCGTGAGACAGTTTGGTCCCTATCTGCCGTGGGTGTTCGAAGCTTGAGAGGATCTGTCCCTAGTACGAGAGGACCGGGATGGACATACCTCTGGTGGACCTGTCGTGGCGCCAGCCGCGCAGCAGGGTAGCTATGTATGGAATAGATAACCGCTGAAAGCATCTAAGCGGGAAACTAACCTCAAAACAAGGCTTCGCTGAGGATCGTGGAAGACTACCACGTTGATAGGCCAGGTGTGGAAGTGGGGCGACCCATGAAGCTTACTGGTACTAATAATCCGATCGGCTTGATCGTTTCTCAGCAAAACTCATTCGGTTTTACTTGCCGATAATAATCGCGACGATGTCTTCTCATTTAATCCCCTATCTGCCTGGTTGACCCGGTGGCTATGTCGGAGGTTCCCCACCCGATCCCATTCCGAACTCGGTCGTTAAGCCCTCCAGAGCCGATGGTACTTCGTCTTAAGGCGCGGGAGAGTAGGTCGCTGCCGGGTCTACCAGTCAGATAGGGATTAAAACGATGTCGCCTGAAGCCGCTTGTGCCTCGGGGACATGTCTCGAACCTTTTCTTCCTTCACATTCTCCTTTCCATCTTTGACGCGGGATGGAGCAGCCCGGTAGCTCGTCAGGCTCATAACCTGAAGGTCGCAGGTTCAAATCCTGCTCCCGCACCCAAGATCACACGCCGCCCGGTTCCGCCGGGCGGCGTTTTTCGTTTCCGGACCGCTTTCAGGCCAGAATCTCCCCGAGGGCCCGCTGGAGCGCCTCGGATACCGGACGAACCAGGGCGCCGAATACGCAGCGCAGGTCGTCATTGCGGCTGTGGTGATACCGGTGATTGCCGAAGAAGCCGGCGGCGCTCGGGTAACCGGCCTTGAGGATATTGGTCAGCTCGCCGGCGGCGTTGGCGACTGTCGCCGGATAGGGGGCCTCCAACCCCGGCTGTCCGGCAAAGGCCCGCGCAAAGGTGTCGGCGATGTCCGGACTGGCCAGCAGATAGCGCTGGCCGTCAGCGCCCGGCAGGGGCCGGATTCGCGCCCCGTACATATGCCAGTCCCGGGCCGCCAGATTGGCCCCGACGTGGACCCAAAGGCGCGTGCGGTCCGGACGGGGCGCGAGCGCCTCCAGATAATGCTCGCCGCCCAGGTTCTCGTATTCGTGTCCGCTGATGGCGACCAGCTCGATGTCAAACGGATCCCGGCGTTGCGCCAGCCAGTGGGCGGCGGCCAGCCAAACCGCGATGCCCGAACCGCGCTCGGCGGCACAGGTGAACCAGCCCGAACGCGGGGTTGATAGCACGACGGCGCGGTCGGCATTCCGCTCCAGTCGGGCTGTCAGGTTGAAGGCCGGCCGCTGTCCTCCCTGTCCCGACAGGGTGAGCCTGCCGGTCCGGCCCGCGGCGGCCGCATCCAGAAAGGGCTCTGCATCATTGGGCGCCAGAATCGCTATGGGCCCGGCACCCGGAGACAGGTGCGCCGGGGCGTTGAGCGCCAGGGCGTCGCCGGTCGGACCGGTCGTGACCAGCACGGCCGCCGCCGCTCCCCGGCTCCAGACATTCGCCAGCCGGGCCTGGATCAGTCCGTCCAGAGCGCTGGACCAGCGCCGCGACGGCAGGACGATCAGGGCGATGGCCCCATCCAGTCGACCGGTACCCCAGGCCAGACGGAGCGGGGCGCTCAGCCCCTCCGAACCGGTGGCGCTGACCGGCGCCTGGGGGATGACGGCAGCCGACTGTCCGTCGATCGCCAGCGCGGCCTGCTCGACCTCAAAGAAGGGCGCCTGAAAGCCGTGGCGGTGGCAGACATAGCCGAGCCGGATCAGTTCTTCTTCAAGCCAGACCCCGACCGCCGTGTCGCCCGGTCCGCCGGTGGCCTTGTCGCCAAAGGCGGCGTAGCGCTCGAGCACCGCCTGATGCCAAGCGTCATCCAGCTGCGGCATGTCTGGCAGCAGGGGCGCCAGTCCGGCCGTTCCGGCGCCCATCAACACCCCTCGCCGAGAGGGGGTCACCCGGCTGCTCCCTCGCGGGCAGCGGGGACAGGGGTCAACCGGATCATGGTGCACCTTCCTGAGTCATTTCCGGTACCGCCGTCCCGGGATCCTCAAGCGTCGCAGAAGGCTGGCGGATACTGGCAGGGAGTGAGGCACGACCGGGGGGAGCGTGTCAAACGTCACTGGCGCGAGGGTGAATAACTATTCTCAGCAGGATACGGGACGTTCGCCTCGCCTCGCCTCGCCGCGCAGGCAACAGCGGAAACCCTCCCCGGCTTTCCGGGGAGGGTCGTCCGTTCGTCGAGACCCGAACGATGTCAGTCGGCTCCGGATTTCGGGCGCGTCTCATAGGGCGTGGTCCGTCCGGCGCCGGGACCGGCGCCCAGGTCCGCACCCGTGACAGCATCGGCGTCGGGATCCGACATGGTCCGGGTCATGAAGGCATCGACGGCCTTTTGTTCTGCGCGTGGCAGCTCCACGCTGGCGTGGCCGTCGCCTCCGCCGACTGCCGCCTGGCGTTCGCGGTCAGAGACCACTTCCCACTGCTCGCCCTGGTTCCAGGGCCCGGTCGCGTCTCCCTCGCCCTGGGACATGTTGTAGTAGGTGTCCGCGAACTCGGGCACGGCCGGCAGCTTGCCGGGCGGGAAGTTGGCCGGCATGGCATAGAGCGCCTTTTCAAAGGCCTTCTGGTGCGCCACCTCCCGCGTCATCAGGAACCCCAGGGCATCCTTGATCCCGGGGTCGCCGGTGACATTGATAAGACGCTCATAGACGATCTTGGCCCGGGCCTCGGCCGCGATGTTGGATCGGAGGTCGCAGGCCGGATCGCCGATCGAGTCGACATAGGCGGCGGTCCAAGGGACGCCGGCCGAGTTCACCAGGGCGGTACCCCCGCCATACAGGATCGACATGGTGTGGCTCTCGCCGCCCTGGGTCATGCTGGCGTACATGTCGGCCTCTTCCTCGGCGGCCTCGGCCAGCTTGCCTTTCGCGCCCCGGTTCAACATGGCGACGATCGAGCCGATGATTTCGAGGTGGCTCAGCTCTTCGGTGGCGATATCCATCAGCAGGTCTCGCCGGTTGACGTCCTCGTCTGCGAGCCCCTGGGTGAAATATCGCATCGCCGCCGCCAGTTCGCCCTGCGGTCCGCCGAATTGCTCGAGCATGAGGGTGGCGAGGCCGGGGTTGGGTTCGGCGACGCGCACCGTGTACATCAGTTTTTTGTTGTGCATGAACATGGGTCAGTACCTTTCGGAAGGGGGGGGATCAGCGGGCCGGGTTTTCACCCGTGCGCTTGAGGCGCAGGAATTTCTCGGTGAGCGCGGGCAGGCTTTCTTCCACCCAGCGCGCCATTCGCTGTTCTTCGTCGAGCGAGGCATTCAGCGGGTCGAGCGCCTGCGAATAGCCGCCGTGATCGGCCAGCAGGATCAGCCCGCGGTAGGAGGCGACCTCGTAGTTCTCGAAGGCGAAGTTGGCGAAGGCGTTCTTCAGGACCTCGTCCTCGGCGAAGATGTGCCCCATGGCAGCCATTGATCCGCCCATGGACAGGGCGGCATCCTTCAGCTTCGATGGCGATTCATCGAAACCCTCGAGCAGGGTCTCCAGCCGTGCAATCTGGTCGCGGGTCTCGACCTTGTGTGCTTCAAGCTGTTCGGCGACCTCGGTAAAGTTCTTCGCGCGCTCGATCTGACGGTCCATCAGGGCGATCGCCTGATGCTCGACCGCATGGGCGTTCTTCAGCCCGGCAACGAACACCTCACGCCACACATCGTCTGCCAGTGGTTTCACGGGATCCCTCCTTGTTGTGGACGCGGGATCAATCCTGGCTTGGTGCTCGCCGTTCCACATGTGGGATACCCGACACTCGTCTTCCGGGGTCGGCCGGAGGCTGTGCAACAAAGTTTTTGAACACGCGCGTTGTCGGGCTGATCCTGCTGTTTTTGCGAGATTACGTCGGCGCTGGGGTACGATCGTGCCCCGCGACGTCTCCGCCACTACATTCACACGCGTGATAGGGAACGTTGACACGGGAGCGATGTCGTGTCCCTCTCTGGTCAAACGTCGGCGCTCATGACCGACGTCAGGGAGGGAATCTGATGAAAGCGACACTTCTCGCGTCGGCGTGTGCCGTCGCTACCCTGTCGGTGCTCGTACCGACGATGGCGCAGGCCCAGGAACAGGATCCGGACACCCGGGAGGAGACCCGCGAGGAGCGGACCACCCGCCTCGGGGAGGTGGTCGTCACCGCCACCCGTCGGACCGAGCGGGCCCAGGACGTCCCGATCAGCGTCACGACGCTGTCTCAGGAAGATCTGAACGAACGCGGCATCGTCAACTATGACGGTCTGGCCATCGCCACCCCGGGCGTCACGCTCAACCGGGCCTCGGCCAACTTCAACAATTTCTCCGCACGGGGCGTGGCCACCAACGGCTATGGCGCCAATCTGCAGAGCACCGTCGCCATCTATCTGGACGAGCTGCCGATCTCGTCCAACGGCAACTCCACCATCCTCGACCCCAGCCTGTATGACGTCGAGCGGATCGAATTCCTGCGGGGCCCCCAGGGCACCCTGTTCGGCTCAGGCTCGCTGGCCGGGGCGCTGCGCATCCTGACGCACGATCCGGACCCGAGCGGCTTCGACGCCTCCTTCCTGGTCGACATCGGCAAGATGAACGAGAGCGACGGCCTGCGTCAGCGCTACAATGCCATGATCAATGTGCCGCTCATCGAGGACCAGCTGGCCCTGCGCGTCGTCGGTTTCTCGCGCAATGAAGCCGGCTGGGTCGACAACGCCGGGACCGGGATCGAGGATTCGAACACCCTGATCCAGTACGGCGGTCGCGCCATCCTGCAGTGGGAGCCGAACGAACGTTTCGTTGCCCGGCTGATGTATTCGAACGAGGTCTCCAACCCCCACGATTCGTCGCTGACCAATCCCGATCGGGGCACCTTCGTCCGGTTCACGGACCGGCCCGACCTGTTCCAGAGCGACATGACCAACTACAATGCGACCTTCGAATATCAGTTCGACGGCGCACGCCTGACCAGTTCGACGACCTATTCGGACTATCAGGGCCTGTTCTACGTCGACCTCGCCGGCAGCTATAACCAGGCCTTCCCGTTCGCCCTGGACGCCGATGCCTGGGACGAGACGCTCGTTCAGGAAACCCGGCTGGTATCGGATCCCGGCGGCGCCTTCGACTGGTCGCTCGGCACCTTCTACTTCCGCAAGCGCCGCGACGTGGACTACGCCTATCGCTCCAACGAGGACTATCTGACCTCAAGGGCGATCTCGGGTCTGCCCGATGAGTACTATCAGCGCTTCGGGTCGCATTTCATCAGCCACGAAATCGCGGCCTTCGGCCAGCTGACCTACCGCTTCAATCCGGACCTGTGGGTCACCGGCGGGATCCGCTACGGCAAGACCGACGCCCAGGGCTTCACCGAGGCGGGCGGCTACAACTCCGACTATCTGACGATCGCCTACAACTATGCCGCCTATGCCGCCTATTACTTCGGCGTTCTGGGGGCCAGCAGCATTCCGGTCACCGTGACCGGGCCGTATGCGGCGGCGGAAGGGGTCAAGGTCGAGGAAGAGGGGCCCTCGTATCGCTTCAGCGTCTCCTGGCGCCCGACGCCGTCGGTCACGACCTATGCGTCCTATTCGACCGGCTTCCGTCCGCCGATCGTCAACGCCCGCGCCGGCGCGGTCAGCACCATCGACCCGACCGACATCGTCATTCCCTACGGCGCGACGTCCGACGAGCTGATCAACTACGAGATCGGCATCAAGGGCCGCTGGTTCAACAACCGGCTGTTCGCCGATGCGGCGGTCTACTTCATCGACTGGAACGACATCCAGGTGCAGGCCAACCGGGTCTCGGACTCCGTCCAGTTCGCCACCAACATCGGCGGCGCGACCAGCAAGGGCCTTGAGGTTTCGCTCGTGACCGTGCCGGCCGAAGGCTGGACGGTAGCGCTGACCGGCTCCTGGAACACGACCGAGGTCGATGATCTGACGGCGTCCGAAGCGGCCATCTCCGGGGCCGTCCTGGGCGCTCCGCTGGCCGGGCCAGAGTTCTCGGGATCGCTGCGCTTCAACTATGAATGGCAGCCCACGTCGAACGTCACCGGCAATGCCTCGGTCGCGATTTCGCACGTCGGCGGCTATCCCAACGCCTTCCCGAACACGCCGGGCAAGCCCCTTATCCCGCTGCCCACCTATGACCAGGTGGACGCCTACACCTTCGTCAATGCGACGGTGGCCTTCGCCTTTGATAACTATACGGTCGGGGCCTATGTGGAGAACCTGTTCGACGATCAGTCGATCAACTACATCCACCCCGAAGCCTTCATCGACGGACGCTACGGTCGCACCCGACCGCGCACCCTGGGCATTCGCCTCAGCTATGAGTACTGATCGATGACGGCATCGTCACCTGTTGCCCCGGACGCGCGACCCGCGCGTCCGGGTGCCCGGGCCTGGATCGTTCTGGCCATCCTGTGCTTCGTCTATGTTCTGAACTTTCTGGATCGCCAGCTTCTGTCGATCCTGGCCAAGCCGATCCAGGATGAACTGGGCGTCTCGGATGGCCAGCTGGGCCTGCTGGGCGGCCTGTTCTTTGCGGCCTTCTACTGCATCCTGGCCATTCCGGTCGGCTGGCTGGCGGACCGCACGAACCGGGTCCGCGTGCTGGCCATCGCCTGCGGCCTCTGGAGCGCGGCGACCGCGGCCTGCGGCCTGTCGACCAATTTCGGCCAGTTGGCGGTCTCGCGTATGGCCGTGGGTGTCGGCGAGGCGGGCGGGGTTCCCCCCTCCTATGCCATCATCTCGGACTATTTCCCCTCGGGCACGCGGGGCACGGCGCTCAGCCTGTTCAACCTCGGGCCGCCGATCGGTTCGGCCCTGGGCGTGGCCTTTGGCGCCTCGATCGCCGCCAACTATTCCTGGCGTGACGCCTTCATCTGGGTCGGTATCGCCGGGGTGATCACGGCGGTGGTCGTCTGGATGTTCGTCAAGGAACCCAAGAAGGGCGGTCTGGACGCTGCGCCCGTGGTCGACCCCGTTCCCACGGCCGATCCCGTCGCCCCGCCCAGGACCGGCTTTGTCGCGACGTTCGGCATGTTCTTCGCCAACTCAACGCTTCGGGGCATATCCCTGGCGTGCGGCGCCACCCAGTTCGTCACCTATGCCCTGCTGAATTTCGCGGTGCTGTTTCTCATGCGCGAAAAGGGCATGACGCTGGAACAGGTCGCGCTCTGGTACGCCCTCGTCGTCGGCGTCTGCGTCAGCCTCGGCATGCTCATCTCGGGCCGCCTGATCGACGTCTTCGCCAAGCGGTCCAGGACCGCCTATGCGTGGATCCCGGCCATCGGACTGATCATCGCTGTGCCCTTCTATGCCGGCTTCGTCTGGGCCCCGACCTGGCAGATGTCGCTGGCCTTCCTGACCGTGCCCATGGCGCTCAACTATTTCTATCTGTCGCCCTCGATCACCCTGGTTCAGGAGACCGTTCGCCCGGACCAACGCGTCATGTCCGGCGCCCTGCTGCTGCTGGTCATGAATCTGATCGGGCTGGGCCTGGGGCCGACCTATCTGGGCTTTGCCAGCGACTTCTTCGGGGAGAACGGCTTCCCGGACAACTCGCTTCAGATCGCCCTCTACACCCTGATCGCCTTCTATGTGCTGGCGATCGCCATGTTTCTCGGCATGGTCGGAAAGATCCGCCGTCAGACGGTACAGGAGGCCGCACGATGATCCGCGTAGTCACCAGCCTGATCGTGGCGCTGGCGCTGACCGCCTGTGCGACCGCGACGGTCCAGGCGCAGACGCCGCCGGTGGTCAATGCGCCTGCCGGGCCTGTCCGCGGCGCGACGGTCGACGGGATCAATACCTTCAAGGGCATCCCCTATGCCCTGCCGCCCACCGGCTGGCGCCGCTGGCGTCCGCCGGCAGAAGTCGGCCGGTGGCGCACGACCCGCGATGCGACACAGTTCGGCGCCGCCTGTCATCAGCCCGTCTCGCGCGGCACCAGCATCTATGCCGGTGAAGCCCCGGCGATGAGCGAGGACTGCCTGTTCCTGAACATCTGGACGCCCGAGGACGCCCGGGGCGCACCCGTCTTCGTGTGGATCCACGGCGGATCGCTGACCACGGGCGCGGGGAGCGAGGCCATGTATGACGGCGCGCGCATGGCGGCCGAGGGCGTGGTGGTCGTGACCATCAACTACCGCCTCGGTGTGCTGGGCTATCTGGCGCACCCCGAGCTGAGCGCCGAGTCCCGCAAGAATGTCTCGGGCAACTATGGTCTGCAGGACCAGATCGCGGCGCTTGAGTGGGTTCAGGACAATATCGCGGCCTTCGGCGGCGATCCGGACAATGTCACCATCGCCGGCGAATCCGCCGGCGCGCTCAGCGTCATGTATCTGATGGCCTCTCCCGAAGCCGAAGGCCTGTTCGACAAGGCCATCGCCCAGAGCGCCTATATGCTGTCCATGCCCGAGTTGCGCACGCGCACCCACGGCGATGTCCCGGCCGAGGGGCTGGGCTGGTGGCTGCAGGGGCAGTTGGGTCAGGCCAATCTGGCCGGCCTGCGGTCGATGGACGCCCAGACCCTGACCGTTTCGGCGCAGCAGGCGGGCTATGCCCCGTTCGGCAATATCGACGGCGTCTATCTGCCGGCCCAACTGGCCCAGGTGTTCGAGCGCGGGGAACAGGCGCCCGTGCCCCTGCTGGCCGGCTTCAACCAGGGCGAGATCCGCTCGCTCCGGTTCCTCGTACCCGCCGCGCCCGCCGATGCGGCGGCCTATGAGACGGAAATCCGCGACCGCTATGGCGAGTTGGCCGACACCTTCCTCACCCTTTATCCGGCCGATGACATGGCCGAAAGCATGCTGGCGACGCCGCGCGACGCCCTCTACGGCTGGACCGCCGAACGGCTGATGCGGGCGCAGACGGCGCGCGGTCAGAACGCCTATATGTATTTCTTCGACCATGGCTATCCGGCGGCGGACGACGCGGGTCTTCACGCCTTCCACGCGTCGGAGATCCCCTATGTGTTCGGCAATGTCGATCGGCTGCCGCCGCGCTGGCCTGCCATCCCCGACAGCCCGTCCGAACAGGCCCTGTCGGATGCCATGATGTCCTACTGGCTCAGCTTCGCACGGACCGGCGTACCCACCGCCGAGGGACAGCCTGACTGGCCCGCCTACGGGCGCACCGCCGCCTATATGGACTTCGAGGACGGGCCGGCCGTCCGTCAGCGTCTGATGCCGGGCATGTTCGAACTGCACGAGACCGTCGTTTGTCGCAGACGGGCCGCCGGCGGAATTCCGTGGAACTGGAATTTCGGGGTCATCTCGCCGCCGCTGCCGCCCGCCGCCCCCGGCTGCCCATGATTGACGGGGATATGCAGGCCTGGGCGCTGACGCTCGACAAATTCCTGGATCATGCGGCGCGCTGGCGGCCGGACGGACAGGTGGTCACCGCGCGCGGCGACGGGCGGGTTGAGCGCGTCGGCTATGACGCGCTGCGCATTCGCAGCCGCAAGGTCACGGCTGCGCTGATCGGACTGGGCATCGCGCCGGGGGACCGGGTGGCGACCCTGGCCTGGAACAGCCAGGCCCATGTCGAGGCCTGGTATGGGGTGATGGGGATGGGGGCGGTCTGTCACACGCTCAATCCCCGCCTGACCGAGGCGCAGTTGGTGTCCATGCTGTCGCAATCGCGAGCCCGGATCCTGATCGCCAGCGCGGACCTTGAGTCGGTTGCGCGCCGCATCGTTGCGCGGACGCCGTCGCTGGAGCGGCTGCTGGTCATCGATGCCGACGGCGAGGGCGCAGACCGGCTGGAGACCCTGCTCGAGGGTGAGACCGGCGACGGCGTGGTCTGGGGCGACTTTGCCGAGACCACACCCAGCGGCCTGTGCTTCACCTCGGGCACCACGGGGGCGCCCAAGGGCGTCACCTACACGCACCGGTCCAGCTATCTGCATACCCTGCGTCTGCTGCAGGCCGATGTGATGGGAATCACAGGATCGGACAGCGTGCTGGCCGCGGTGCCGATGTTCCATGCCAACGCCTGGGGCCTGCCCTTTGCGGCACCCGCGACGGGGGCCCGGCTGGTGCTGCCCGGACGCTGGCTGGACGGTGCCAGTCTGGCCGGACTGATCAATTCCGAGGGCGTGACGCTTGCCGTCGGCATCGCCACCGTCTGGCTGGGACTGGTTGAACATCTGGACGCTCACGGTGGCGATACCCCGACGCTGCAACGGGTCGTGGTCGGCGGCGCGCCCATGCCCCCGGCCCTTATGGAGCGAATCGAGCAGCGCCTGGGCGTCACCGTCCAGACCAGCTGGGGCATGACCGAACTGTCGCCGCTCGGCACCTGCGCGCCCCTGGCCGGTCCGCATTCCGCCCAGCTGTCGGGACGGCCTGCTGTGGGCGTCGACCTGTTGCTGACCGATGCGGAGGGCCAGCCCCTGCCGGAACAGCGCGACGTGGAGGGGCATCTGCATGTGCGCGGCGAGGCCGTGGTCGCGCGCTATTTCGGTGAGACCAGCCCGGCCACCAATGCAGACGGCTGGTTCCCGACCGGGGACCTGGCCCGCATCGATGCGGCGGGGAACCTGATCATCACGGGCCGGGCCAAGGACCTGATCAAGTCGGGTGGCGAGTGGATCAATCCGGCCGAGATAGAGGCTGTGATCAATGAGCATCCGGCAGTCTCGCTGGCGGCGGTGATCGGCCGTACCGATGCCAAATGGGGCGAGCGTCCGGTGCTGGTCATCCAGGCCCGTGACACGCCCGATGTCACCGACGAGGATCTGCTTGCGGCCCTGCGGGGACGGGTTGCGCCGTGGTGGATCCCCGATGCGGTTATCCGTGTCGGACAGATGGCTCTGGCCTCGACCGGCAAAATCGACAAAATGCGTCTGAGAGTTGACTATGGCGACAGCTAACCTGAGGTCCGAGATCAAAGCGCCCCGAGTCCCTGCCGATCCTCCCGTCGCCGCCAAGCGCCGCCGCCGCACCAAGGTCGAGCAGCGCGCCGACATGATGGAGCAGATCCTCGACGCCGCCGAGTATCTGTTCTCGATCCACGGCCTGTACGGGGTGACGCTCAAGGATGTGGCCAAGCGCGTCGGCGTCCACCACACCCTGCTGAACTACTATTTCACCGACAAGAAGAAGCTGTTCGACGACGTGATCGCCCGCCGGGCCGGCGTGACCAGCACCCTGCGGATGCAGGCGCTGAACGACTATGATGCGGCAACCGGCGGCAAGCCGACGGTCGAGGGCGCCCTGCGCGCCTTCCTCGACACCGACCTCGACCTGTACGGCCAGGGCGGCGAAAACTGGAAGAACTACGGGGCATTGGGCGCCCAGGTGTCCAACACCCCTTACGGCGCCGAACTGTTCGACCTGCACTTTGACCCGGTGGTCATGCGGCTGATCGAGCTTCTGAAAAAGGCCCTGCCGGGCTGTGCCGAGGAAGATATCTTCTGGGGCTACCACTTCGTCACCGGGGCGCTGATGCTGACGCTGGCGCGAACCGGGCGCATCAACCGCCTGTCGGGCGGGCTGTGCGACGCCGACGATTTCGACGCCGTCAAGGATCGCATGGCGACCTTCATGGCGTCCGGCTTCATGTCGATCTGCAAGCCGAAGACCCAGGGCTGACGCTTCGGCGTCCGACGCCTGCCACCATTTTCATACGGGGAGTAAAGCCCATGAGGCTCAACGGACGAATCGCGATTGTCACCGGCGCCGGTGGAGGGCTGGGCCGCCAGCACGCCCTGTTCCTCGCGCGCCACGGCGCGCGTGTGGTGGTCAATGACATGAACGCCGGGGCCGCCGAGGCCGTGGCCGCCGAGATCGTCGCGGCGGGCGGCGAGGCGTTCGGCGTGGGCGCCTCGGTCACCGATGAAGCCGCGGTTCAGGCCATGGTCGAGCGGACGCTGGCCGAATGGGGCCGGGTCGACATCCTGGTCAACAATGCCGGCATCCTGCGCGACAAGAGCTTCGCCAAGATGGACATGGCCGACTTCCGGCTGGTCGTGGACGTCCACCTGATGGGCGCGGCCATCTGCTGCAAGGCGGTCTGGGCCGTGATGCGCGAGCAGGGCTTTGGCCGGATCGTCATGACGACCTCCTCCTCGGGCCTGTTCGGCAATTTCGGTCAGGCCAACTATGGCGCGGCAAAGATGGCGCTGGTTGGTCTGATGCAGACGCTGGCGATCGAGGGCGACAAATACGGCATCCGCGTCAACTGTCTGGCGCCGACCGCGGCGACCGGCATGACCGAGGGCGTGCTGTCCGAGGCCAGCCTGAAGCAGCTGGATCCCGCCCTGGTCAGCCCGGCGCTGCTGCCGCTGGTGGTCGATGATGCCCCGACCCGCGCCATCGTCTGCGCCGGCGCCGGCCATTTCGCGCGATCCTATGTGACCCTGACGCCCGGCCAGTTCATCGGCGGCGGTGCAGAGGCGGGCGAGCGTTTGCTGGACGCCTGGGACCAGGTCTCGGACGACACCGGCGCCATCGTGCCCGAATACGGCTTCACCCAGGCCGAGCGCGAGGTGGCCAGCGCCGAGCGGCACGGCCGGGTGCTGGTGGACTCATGAGCGCGCTCAGCCGTCGCACAGCCCTCATCGGCGCGGGGGCACTGGTAACGGCCTGCGCGGGGCGGTCGATGGCCGGCTCCGGCGACCTCGAGGCTGTGGTCGACCGGGCCATGGCCGACCGGGCCACCTCCATGCTGATCGCGCGGGGCGATGATGTGCGGGCCGAACGCTATGCGCCCGGCTGGCCTGCCGATCGTCCGCGCGAGGTCGCCTCGGTGGCCAAGAGCATGATGGCGGTGCTGTTCGGCATGGCCATCGAGGACGGGGTCATCAGCGGCCTCGACCAGCCCGCCGCTGACTTCATCCCGGCCTGGAAGGACGATGCCCGCGCCGGCATCACCCTCCACCATCTGCTCAGCATGACCTCGGGACTCGACGACCGGGGTCTGGCCCTGCGCGGGGTTACCGGCGACCAGTTCACGATCAATGCCGCCGTCCCGCTGGCCCATCCGCCGGGCACGCGCTGGGCCTACAATACCGCCGCCTATCACCTGCTGTTCCACATCCTGATGCGGGCGACGGGCGAGATGATCGAGGCGTATGCCGAGCGGAAACTGCTCGGCCCGCTGGGCATGGCCGACGCCGTCTGGGTAACGTCGCCGGGACAGGGCCAGGACGGCCCGGTCACCAACTACTACTCCGCCGCCTCGACCGCGCGCGACCTGTGGGCCTTCGGGCGAATGGTGATGCAGGGCGGCGCGTGGCAGGGGCGGCAACTCGTCCCGACCGACTATGTGACGCGCATGGTCACGGCCTCCCAGCCCATCAACCGCTCCTATGGCCTGCTCTGGTGGGTGAATGCGGAGGAGGGTCTGGACGTCTTCGGCCGTCCCGGCGGTCGGCGGTTCCCCAATGCGCCGCACGATACCTGTGCGGCCCTTGGCGCGGGCGGGCAGGTGATCCTGATCGTGCCGTCCCGTGACCTGATCCTCGTCCGTCAGGGCGATCCGCCCGCCTCGGCCGACTTCGCCGACCGCATGTTGGCTGACACCCTGGCGGTGATCGGCTAGGCGGGCACGACCACGGCCCGGCCGGCGTCCAGCGTCAGGAACACCGGTTGGCCGATCGTGGGGACCGGCCCGGCGTGGTTCACAGTCAGGCGATGAACCGTGTCGCGACCGGTGATCTCAACCGTGACTGCGGTCCCGCCACCGGCAAAGCGGCGGGCGACCACGGCGGCCGGAATACCGGTATCGGTCAGGCGAATATCCTGCGGTCTCACCAGCAACTGCCACCCGTCAGCCTCGCCTGCCGGGCGCACAAACCGGCCCAGCGGCGTCTCGACGGCCTCACCGTCCACGCGGGCGGGCAAGGCCTCGACCGGCCCCAGCATGCGCGCGGCGGCCAGCGACACGGGTTGCAGATAGCAGGCCTCGGCCGTTCCCGCCTGCAGCACCTGCCCCTGATCCAGCAGCACCAGATGATCCGCCATGGCCAGGGCGTCCTCGGCATCGTGGGTGACGATCAACACGGCCGCGCCCGCCGTTCGCAACGCCGGGGTCAGGGCATCGCGCACCTCGGCCCGGAGCGAGGCGTCCAAACCGGAGAACGGTTCGTCCATCAGCAGCACGGCGGGCTCCCGCGCCAGCGCCCGGGCCAGCGCCACCCGCTGCTGCTCGCCCCCGGACAGGGTCGAGGGCCAGGCCTTCGCCCGATCCTCCAGGCGCAGCGACCGCAACAGGGACGTCGCCCGATCGCGCGCCTCGGCCCGGGGCAGGTGCGTCAGGCCAAAGGTGACATTGCCCAGCACGGTCTCGTGCGGGAACAGGGCATGCTCCTGAAACATCAGGCCGATGCCGCGATGCTCGGGCGGCACCGTCTGCCCGGGCCGCGACAGCACCGTCTCGCCCAGCCGGATCTCGCCGGCGTCCGGCGCCTCCAGCCCGGCGATCAGGCGCAGCAAGGTACTTTTGCCGCTGCCCGAGGGGCCCAGCAGGGCGGTGACCTGCCCGGGCACCAGCGTCAGATCGACGCCATGCACCCCGGCATCGCGCCCATAGCGACGGACCAGTCCGGTGGCGGTCAGGGTGGGGCGGTCGGTCATGGCTCTCCGGGGCGCGAGGCGCTGATCTTGCGGGTCAACCACAGCACGGCGGGCAGGGCCAGCAGAACGAGCAACAGGGTCGGCCAACCGGCATTGGCCAGCCGCTCATCCCGCGCATAGTTGTCGGCCATCACCGCCAGCGTATCGACGTTGAACGGCCGCAGCATCAGGGTGGCGGGCAACTCCTTCATCACATCCACGAACACGACGAGCGCGGCGGTGAACAGCGCGCCGCGCGCCAGCGGCAGCTGGACGGCCCAGGCGGTGCCCGTTTCGCTCCGGCCCAGCATGCGCGAGGCCTGCACCACCGACGGCGTGACGCGGGTCAGCCCGGCCTCGATCGGCTCAAAGGCAGCCGCCATCAGCCGGGCGGCATAGGCATAGATCAGCAGGGCGATACCCAGTCCGAAGCCGCCGACCGATCCCGGCACCAGCCGCCACAGGACCGCGGCAGGGATCAGCAGGCCGATGGCCATGACCGCGCCCGGTGTCGCATAGCCGAGACTGGCGATGCGCGCCGCCAGCGGATGCCGCGCCGATCCCAGCGCCAGCAGGGCCGCGAGCGCGACCGTCACTAGCGCCGCGATGACCGCCAGACCGACGCTGTGGCGCGCGGCGGCGATCAGCCTTGGCCATTCGGGCGTGATGTCGATCATGGTGTGCGCCATCCAGCCCAGCGGCAGGACGAGGCCGAGGCCGACCAGCATCAGGCAGAAGCCCGTAGCCAGTGCAGCCTTCACCGGGGGCAGCGGCTGCAGGGTCAGGGGCCGCCAGCGCCCGCGTCCGCCATCGTGGTCGGCGCCGGATCGGCCCATCCGCTCGATCCACATCAGCACGGCGGCAAAGGCCAGAAGGGGCAGGGCGATCCGGGCGGCGGCCTCGACCGAGCCGAACACGAACCAGGCCCGCACCACACCGGTGGTCAGGGTCTGCACCCCCAGAAACTGCACGGCGCCATAGTCCGCCAGCGTCTCCATGACCGCCAGCGCCATCCCGGCGGCCAGCGCCGGGCGCGCCATCGGCAGGGCCACCTGAAAGAAGGCCCGCGTCGGCGAGGCGCCCAGCATGCGCGCGGCCTCGATCGCCTGTGACGACTGGTTCAGCAGCGCCGCCCGCATGGCCAGATAGATATAGGGGTAGAAGGCCAGCGACAGGATAAGCCCCGCCCCGCCCAAACTGCGCATCTCGAACGGCATGTCGAAGCCCAGCGTGCCCCGCATCCAGATGCGCAGGTCGCCCGCCGCATCGAACAGGTCGGCGTAGCCATAGGCCAGCGCAAAGGCCGGCGCCGCCAGCGGCAGGGCTAGCCCCCAGCTGAGCCAGCGTCGGCCCGGAAAGTCATGCCCGACCACCAGCCAGGCGGCCGTAACGCCAAAGATCGCTGTCAGCAAAGCCACCTGCGCCGACAGGGCGAGCGAGGTCAGGGCATAGCGGGTCAGGTCCGACAGGGCGATGTCCGCCTGACCCTCGCCCAGTGCCGTCGCCACCACCCCGATCAGGGGCAGGATGGCGATCAGCGCCGCGCCCAGTCCCATCCACACCAATGGCGAAAGCCCGCCCCGGAAACCGGAGCGGGCCTTTAGGTTCGTCGAGGCCGGGGTCGGGCCTATCGCCAGCCTGCCTGGCTCATCATCGTCTGGGCCGCTGCCTGACGCGGACCATAGCGGGCGACCGACATCGGATGGGCCTCGAACGGCGCATAGGCGCTGACCGGGGCCGGCACCGTCACCGAGGGGCTGGCCGGATATTCATTGTTGTGCTCGGCGACCAGCGACTGGGCCTCGGGCGACGCCAGGAATTCCAGCAGCTTGACCGCATTGTCGAAGTTCGGCGCATTGGCCGCGACGCCCCCGCCCGAGATGTTCACATGGGCTCCGCGACCGTCCAGTGACGGGAAGGCCAGCTTGACCCGTTCGGTGATCTCGCGGTCGCCCGCGTCCTCACCCGACGCCAGCCGGATATAATAATAGCTGTTGGTGATGGCGACTTCACAAATGCCGGCGCCGACGGCCCGGATCTGGTCGCGGTCGCCGCCCTCGGGCTGGCGGGCCATATTGGCGACAATGCCCTCGACCCACTCGCGGGTCTTGGCTTCACCCCAGACCTCGATCAGGGCACCGACCAGCGACAGATTATAGACGCTGTCGGACGAGCGGACACAAAGCTTGCCGCGGAAACGAGGCGAGGCCAACTCCTCATAGGTGTCGACCTCTTCCGGGCGCACCTTGGCGGAATCATAGGCGACGATGCGGGCCCGGCGGCTGAAGCCGTACCAGTGACCGCCCGGCTCGCGCAGATTGGCCGGGATGGCGTCCTGCAGGATGGTCGAATTGGCGGGCTGGAACAGGCCGGCGTCCTGGACGCGCCACAGGGCCCCGGCATCGGCGGCCACGAATACGTCGGCGGGGCTGGCCTCGCCCTCGGACTGCATGCGGGCGATCAGGGTGTCGGGATTGCCCTCGATCCGGTTGACGCGGATGCCAGTCAGTTCGGTGAAGCGCTCATACAGGCGAAGATCGCTGTCATAGTGGCGGGCCGTGTACAGATTGACCTCTCCGGCATCCGCCGGGGGCGTCGCCTCGGTGGTCTCGGTCCCGGATTCGGGCTGGCCGCAGGCGGCGACCAGCAGGCCAAGGGCAAGGGCGCCGGCCAGGGCGCGGACAGAGGCGAAGGGCTTCGTCATCGAACTCTCCTGAAATGTGAGCCCGTCCTAACGCGATTGAGAATGTTTCGCAACAACGCCGCCGCTCTGTTTGCGGAAACCGTAAAGCCTTCCGATGCGCTATAGTGACGCTGGAACAAGAGGGTCGATGCCATGATCATGCGGATGAACCGGAATGCGCGTCTGTGGAGCGCGGCCTGCAGCCTGGCGCTTGTCGCGGCCTGTTCGCAGGATCAGCGCGACCCGCCGGACCCGGTCGAGGCCCCGGCTCCGGACGAGGCCCCGATCAGCGGCGTCGCGATCGCCTATGATTGTGAAAGCGGCCAGACCCTGTCGGTCGTCTACGGCAAGGACCGCACGGCGGGCCTGACCTATGAGGGCAAGTCCTACCGCCTGCGCCCGGTGACCTCGGGCAGCGGTGCCCGCTACGCCGGTGAAGAGCTGGAGTGGTGGTCCGCCACCCGCGATGGCCGCGAGGAGGGCCGCCTCAGCCGGCTGGATTCTGAGGGAAAGCCCCAGGGCATTGAGCTGGAACGCTGTGTGCGCAAGGGCCAGCCCCTGACCCCCGCCAGCAATCCGCAATCCATGGCCAAGGCCCCGGCCTGCGCGGGTCCGCAGCTGGCCCTCGAGATCGAAAACTCGGACGCCGGCGCTGGCAACCGGGGCATGGTGCTGTCGCTGCGCAATGCCGGGACCGAGACCTGCAGTATCACCGGCTATCCGGGCGTGACCCTGATGAATGAGGAAGGGCGCCCCGTCGTCAGCGTGCGCGCCGATCCGTGGATGCAGGGCGATCCGGCCGAGCCGCCGCATCCGGTCGAACTGACCGCGGGCGCCAAGGCATATTTCGACATCGGCTGGAATGTCGTGCCCCACGAGAGCGAGGGCGAGACGCGCTGTCCGGTCACCGAAGGCCTTCGGGTCACGGCGCCCGGGGACACGGCGCCCCTGACGCAGGCGACCGAGATGACCGTCTGCGGCGGCCGGATCAAGGTCGGGCCGGTGCGCGCCACCCAGGATGTGTCGGCCGGAACCTGATGCCGAAGCTGTGACACCGGGCGGGGCTTTATACAGCCCACAAAACCGTCTAGCGGAGCGCCCATGACGACATTCCACGACCGTATCGCCGCCGAATTGGCCGACATCGACGCCCAGGGCCTGACCAAGCCCGAACGGGTCATCGCCTCGCGACAGGGGCCGGTGATCGAGGTGGCAGGCAAGAAGGTGCTGAACTTCTGCGCCAACAACTATCTGGGTCTGGCCGGGGATGAGCGCGTCGTCCAGGCCGGCATCAAGGCCCAGGAACGCTGGGGCGCCGGCACCGCCTCGGTCCGCTTCATCTGCGGCACGCTGGAGATCCACAAGGAGCTGGAGCGCGCCATCGCCGACTATCTCGGCTTTGAGGACACCATCCTGTTCGCCGCCGCCTTTGACGCAAACGGCGGCATCTTCGAGCCCCTGTTCGGAGCCGAGGACGCGATCGTCTCGGACAGCCTGAACCACGCCTCGATCATCGACGGCGTGCGCCTGTGCAAGGCCAAACGCTATCGCTTCGCCAACTCGGACATGGCCGACCTCGAGGCCCAGCTGAAGCAGGCCCGGGCCGACGGCGCGCGCGACATCATCATCGCCACCGACGGCGCCTTCTCCATGGACGGCTATGTCGCCAGGCTGGCCGAGATCCGGGCCCTGGCCGACACATACGACGCCCTGATCATGGTCGATGACTGTCACGCGACCGGCTTCATGGGTGACAAGGGGCGCGGCTCCTATGCCCATTGCGGGGTCAAGGTCGACTTCGTCACCGGCACCTTCGGCAAGGCGCTGGGCGGGGCCATGGGTGGCTTCATCTGCGCGACCGCGCCGGTGGTGGCCCTGCTGAAGCAGCGCGCCCGGCCCTATCTGTTTTCGAACGCACTCAGCCCCGCCGTCTGCGGCTCCTCGCTCGAGGCCATCCGCATCGCCGCGGGAGACGAGGGCGACGCCCTGCGCCAACAGCTGTTCGCCAATGCCGCCCGGTATCGCGCCGCCATGACCGAGGCCGGGTTCGACCTGCTGCCCGGCGAGCATCCCATCATTCCGGTGATGCTGGGCGACGCCCGCCTCGCCCAGGACATGGCCGCCCGCATGCTGGAACTGGGCGTCTATGTTATCGGCTTCAGCTTCCCCGTGGTGCCGCGCGGGGCCGCCCGCATCCGCACGCAAATGTCGGCCGCCCACACCTTCGACCAGATCGATCAGGTCGTCGCGGCGTTCAAGACCGCAGGAAAAGAGTTGGGAGTGATCAAATGAGCGACACCATGAAGGCCTTGGCCAAGATGAAGCCCGCCGAGGGGCTGGAGCTGATCGACGCCCCCATCCCCCAGGCCGGGCCCGAGGATGTGCTGATCAAGGTCCACAAGACCGCCGTGTGCGGCACCGACATCCACATCTGGAACTGGGACGAGTGGTCGCAAAAGAATGTGCCCGTCCCGATGATCACCGGCCACGAATTCTCGGGCGAGATCGTCTTCGTCGGCAAGGATGTGGATCGTCCGCTGAAAATCGGCCAGCGCGTCTCGGCCGAGGGTCACGTCATCGACCTCAACTCCGAAGCGGCCCGCGCCGGCCATTTCCACCTCGACCCCGCCACCCGGGGCATTGGCGTCAACCGTCAGGGCGCCTTTGCCGAATTCGTGGTGGCTCCGGCCTTCAACGTCATCGAGCTGCCGGATGACGTGCCCTATGCGATCGGCTCCATCCTCGATCCGTTCGGCAATGCCGTGCACACGGCCCAACAGTTCGACCTGCTGGGCGAGGATGTGCTGGTCACTGGCGCCGGCCCGATCGGCATCATGGCCGCCGCCGTCGCCCGCCACGCCGGGGCGCGCACGGTGGTCCTGACCGACATCAACGATTTCCGCCTCGAACTGGCCCAGAAGGTCGCGCCGGGTGTCCGCACCGTCAACACGACGCGGGAGGACCTCCACGACGTCATTCCCGAGCTGGGCATGAAGGTCGGCTTTGACGTGGCGCTGGAAATGTCCGGCTCGCCGATCGCCTTCAAACAGTGCGTCGACACCCTGATCATGGGCGGCGGTCTGGCCCTGCTGGGCATTCCGTCAAAGCCGATGGAGACCGACTGGGGTGCCATCATCCTCAAGGCGCTGACCATCAAGGGCGTCTACGGCCGCGAGATGTTCACCACCTGGCGCAAGATGCTGGGCTTGCTGAAGGCGGGCCTCGACCTTGAGCCGCTCATCACCCACCAGCTGAACTATGCCGACTATCGCGAGGGGTTTGAGGTGATGAAGTCTGGCAAATCCGGCAAGGTCGTGCTGGACTGGTCAAAGGCCGCCTGATTGGCGGTCGCTTCTGACGGGGGGCCATATGCTCGGTCTGATCGCCACCATTCTGCTGACCACCACGGCCCCTGATCCGGTCGAGGTGCGATACACCCCCCTGTCCGACCATTGCGAGATGATGGACGAGGGCGCCTTCGAAGGTCAGGACTGGGTTCTCCATCGGTGCCAGGGTCTGGCCGGCTATCCGGTCTGGATCGGCTATGCCGACGGCACCCGGATGTCGCTGGCCTTTGGCGCGATGCAAACGATAAGCGGCATGTTTGCGACCGAGCGGGACGTCTCATGGCCCGTCGAATGGCGGGGCGTGGCGGGGGACGTCTTCCAACCTCATGCGGCCATCGTCAGGGTCCGCTCGCTCACAGACGGCGCCTCCATGTTGGCCGTCTATCGCATAGCAGAGGACGGATCGTCGTGCCTGCGGGGCGTCACTGCCACGAATGAAGCCGCCCGCGAACTGGCCGACGCCCCGCCCCGCCAGGGTTGCTAGGTCGCCAGCAGTATCCTCAGCCGCGTCTCGAACGATTTGGCCTCCGGACCGGGCAGGGCCTCGGCCAGGTCTCCGGCCTCGAACCGCGCCAGCACCTTGGGGTGAATGTAGGACGCCCGGCACACCGTCGGCGTATTGCCCAGCAGACCCGACACCGTCCGGCAACAGGCGACGATCTTGCGCCGGGCATCGGTGGGCGAGGTCGGCGGCTCGACCTCGCACAGCACCCGCGCCGCCGACAGCGTCCCGGCCCACGTGCGAAAATCCTTGGCCGAGAAGTCCTCGCCCATCGCCTCGCGGATATAGGCATTGACCGCATCCGAGGTGACCGTGGCCAGGTCCCCCTCCGGGGCCCGATACTGGAATACCGGCTGGCCGGGCAGGTCACGCAGATTGCGGATGACGCGCGCCAGCCTGCGGTCCCGCACCGACACCTCGTGGCTCTGGCCGCTCTTGCCGCGAAAGGCGAACGTCAACGCGGCCCCGTCGACCTCCAGATGCCGCTTGTTCAACGTGGTCAGGCCGTAGGACCGGTTCTGCCTTGCATAGCGGGCGTTGCCGATGCGGATCAGCGTAAGCTCCAGCAGCCGCACGACGGTGGCCAGCACCTTGTCGCGGCACGGCCCGCGCTTGTTCAGATCGGCCTCGACCCGCTCATGCAAACGGGGCAGGGCGCGGGCAAAGGCCGGCAGCCGGTCGAATTTCGACTCCGACGCATGACTGCTCCAGTCGGCGTGATAGCGGTACTGTTTGCGTCCCTTCGCGTCGCGGCCGATCGCCTGGATATGGCCGTTGGCGCGTGGGCAGATCCAGACGTCCGTCCAGGCCGGCGGAATGGCCAGGGCATTGATGCGCGCCCGAACCTTCGGATCTCGGATCACCGCGCCCTTGCGGTCCAGATAGCTGAATCCCTTGCCCGCGCGCTTGCGGGAAAAGCCGGTATGGTCATCGCTGCACCAGCTCAGGCCAGCGGGCAGATCGGGGTCCGCTTCGGACAGGAGGGAGGCCGTCATCGCGGCGCGTACAGGGTCATGGCGGATCGGCAACGCGGGCGCGCGCCGCACGGTTCCTCTTGACCCGCAGGCCGGACGGGGGGACGAGCGGGCATGAACTATCGCCACAGCTTTCACGCCGGAAACTTTGCCGATCTGGTCAAGCACGCCCTGCTCCTGTGGCTGGTCGAGCGGATGCAGGCCCGGGGTCCGCTCACCGTCATCGACACCCATGCGGGCGCGGGCCTGTACGACCTGACCGGTGACGCGGTGCGCTCGCGCGAGGCCGAGGCGGGCGTGGCCCGGTTGATGGCCAGCGACTCCCTGCCGCCCGCGATCAAGGCCCTGGCCGGAGAGGTCGCTGCCCTCAATCCGGATGGCGGTGTGCGCTTCTATCCCGGCTCGCCGCTGCTGGTGGCGCGGAAGCTTGGCCCGCAGGACTCCTACATCGGCTTTGAGATGAATCCGCCGGTGGTCGAGTTGCTCAATCAGGCGCTCGCCGACCATCCCCGAGCCTCGGGTCACGCGGCGGACGGCTATGAGGCCCTCGCGTCAGCGACCGCCACTGGGCGTGGTCCGCTGGTGCTCATCGATCCTCCCTTCGAACAGGCCGACGACTATCAACGAGCGGCCGACGCGGGCGCGGCGGTGGTCCGGCGTGATTCCTCGGCGACCGTCGCGATCTGGACGCCGCTCAAGGACATGGAGACCTTCGACGGCTTCCTGCGGCGGCTGGCAGAGGCCGGGGCCGGGCGCGTGCTGGTGGCCGAGGCGCGCCTGCGGCCGCTGACCAATCCGATGAAGATGAACGGCTGCACCCTGGTCATGCTGAACCCGCCTGACGGGGCCGAAGTCGTGGCACAGGAAGTCTGCGGCTGGGTGGCGGAGACGCTGGGCGACACCGGCGCCCGGGCCGAGGTCTGGTGGGCCTGAGACCTCAGTCGAAGATTTCGCCCGGTTCGTACAGATTGGGCTCGAAGGTCGCGAGATTCATGATCGGGCTCATGGCCTCGACGATAGCCGGGTCGCGGGTCATGGCCTTCCAGTCCTCGCGGCTGCCCCATACCCCGTGCACCGCACAGACCTTGCCGTTCACGCCCCGGTGCAGGGTCGCCGAGACGAAGCCGTCCAGCCCGCGCTGACGCCCGACCATGACAGTCAGCGCCTCCATCAGCGCATCCTGTTTCGCAGGGTCGCATTTGTAGACATTGATCAGGACGACGGCGTCGGAATCGGCGGTGGACATGGGCGCCTCATAGCCCATCCCCCTTACCAAGTCGTGCTTTGACGGCCATATCGACAGAATGACCGACACTCGAAAGCCCCGCATCGCCATCCTCGAAACAGGCGCGCCGCCCTCCGACCTGTCGCCGGAGCACGGCCGCTATCCGCAGATGATCACGCGGCTGCTGGGCGAGGGTTTCGAGACCCGCACCATCGACGTTCGCCACAGCCCGCCGCCCCGACCGGGCGACTTCGACGGGGTCCTCATCACCGGCTCCCCGGCGGGGGTCTATGACGGTGAGCCCTGGATCGGTCGCCTGCTGACCTGGATCGCGACGGCCAGGGGCCAGACCCGCATGGTCGGCATCTGCTTCGGCCACCAGGCCATGGCCCAGGCGCTCGGCGGTCGGGTGGAGAAATCGGACAAGGGCTGGGGCGTGGGCCTGCACCGCTACCGGGTCGAACAGGCCGAGCCGTGGATGACGCCGTCCCGCGACCGGATTGCCATCCCCGTCTCGCATCAGGATCAGGTGGTTGAAAAGCCGAAGGGCGCCCGCGTGATCCTGTCCAGCGACTTCACCCCCTTCGCCGGCCTCGCCTGGGACGACGACACCATCTCCATGCAGTGCCACCCGGAGTTCACTCCGGCCTTTGCCTCCGCCCTGGCCGAAGGCCGCCGCGACCGCATCGGCGCCGACCGCGTTGACCCCGCGCTGGAAACCCTGAGGGCCGACAACGACCGCGACGTCGTGGGCGGATGGCTGCGGACGTTCCTGCGGGGGTAAACCTCGGTCGTCATCCTCGGACTTGATCCGAGGATCGGTGCCACGCACCACAGCGGCCCATAGCCGACCGCCTGGCCGGACCGATCCTGTGGTCAAGCCACAGGATGACGGACGTTTACCGGTCGGAATCCATCAGGTGCACGGCCCGCTGAATCGGCTAGCGTCAGGTCTCAACCCGGAGACCCGCCATGACCCTGACCCTGAAAGCCCGTGACCTTCTGCTCGCCGTCCTGCTGCTCGCCATCGGCGTGCTGGTCGGGCTCGCCTTCAACGCCGCGCCCAGCCGCGCCCAGTCCGTGGGTGCCGGCAACTATGTCACCACGGGCGGTACCGTCTATTACTGCCAGGAGCGGATCTGCTACTCGGTTTTCCTCTACAACTGAGGGTCAGGGCCACTTCACCTCGGGCGGCATGGAGCTGAGGATGGCCTCGACATTGCCGCCGGTCTTCAGGCCGAAGGTCGTGCCCCGATCGTACAGCAGGTTGAACTCGACGTAGCGACCGCGGCGGATCAGCTGTTCCTCGCGCTCGGCGTCCGTCCAGGCCTCGCCCATGCGACCGCGCACAATGTCGGGATAGGCCGCAAGGAAGGCGTCGCCGACGTCGCGGGTAAAGGCGAAGTCCGCCGCCCGGTCGCCGCTGTCCAGATGGTCATAGAAGATGCCGCCCGTGCCGCGCGGCTCCTTGCGGTGCGCCAGCCAGAAATACTCGTCGCACCAGGCCTTGAAGCGCGGATAGTATTCGGGATCATGCCGGTCACAGGCGGCCTTGTAGGCGGCGTGGAAGGCCACGGTGTCGGGCGCATCCTCACGCCGGTCGACGTCCAGCACCGGGGTCAGGTCGCCGCCGCCCCCGAACCAGCCCTTCGTCGTGGCGATAAAGCGGGTGTTCATGTGCACGGCGGGCACATGCGGATTGCGCGGGTGGATGATCAGGCTGATGCCCGTGGCGAAAAAGCGCGGATCCTCGGCCGCGCCCGGCACCTGTTTCGCATAATCCTCGGGAAAGGCGCCCTGGACGGTCGAGCAGTGAACGCCGGCCTTCTCGAACAGCCGCCCATGCAGCATGCCCATGACGCCGCCGCCGCCTTCGGGCCGCTGCCATTCGGTGCGCACGAACCGGCCGGGCTCTCCGGGATAGAGGGACGGGTCGGCCGCATCCTCCAGCGCCTCCAGCGCCGCATGGATGCGGTCGCGCAGGCTTTCGAACCAGGCGCGGGTTTCGGTCTTCAGGGTATCGAGATCGGGCTGCGGGGCAGGGGCGGTGGTGTCCATGGCTGGCTTCTAGTCGATTTTGCCGGACAGGGCAGGGGGCAGGTGACTTGCGCGCCCGGCTCCTGACCGTGACAGTGGCCGGCATGCAAAGGGAGGCCTCCATGTCGCGTCATCTGAACCCCTGTCTTCTGGTCGCGACCGCGCTCGCGCTGGCGGCGACCACCCCCGCCCTGGCGCAGTCGCCCGAGATCAACACCGCCCGCCGCCTGCTGGCATCCGCCCCCCTGATCGACGGCCACAACGACCTGCCCTGGGCCCTGCGTCAGGCCTACAACAGCGATCCCCAGGGCGTGGATCTCCGCGTCGACCTGTCCGCCAGCACCCGCATGCACACCGACATCGCCCGGCTGCGCGCCGGCGGAGTCGGCGGCCAGTTCTGGTCCGTCTATGTGCCCGCAAGCCTGACCCCGCTCGAGGCCGCCCGGGCCACCTTCGAGCAGATCGACCTGGTGAAGCGGCTGATCGCCGCCTATCCCGACGCGTTCGAACTGGCCCTGACTGCCGACGACGTCGAGCGCATTCACGGCGAGGGTCGGATCGCCAGCCTGATCGGCATGGAGGGCGGCTATTCGATCGCCGATTCGCTGGGCCTGCTGCGCGTCTTCTACGACGCCGGCGCCCGCTACATGACGTTGACGCACTCCAAGACCACCAGCTGGGCCGACAGCGCCACCGACGCCCCGCGCTGGGACGGCCTCAGCCCGTTCGGCGAGACGGTGGTCCTCGAGATGAACCGTCTCGGCATGATGGTCGATCTCAGCCATGTGTCCGAGGCCACCATGATGGACGCCCTCCGCGTGTCCCGGGCCCCGGTGATCTTCTCGCACTCCTCCGCGCGCGGTGTGACCGACCATCCGCGCAATGTGCCGGATTCGGTCCTGCGCCTGCTGCCCGACAACGGCGGCGTGGTGATGATCACCTTCGTGCCCTCCTTCATCGACGAAGGAGTCCGCGGCTGGGGCGCCGACCAGTCGGCCGAGCGCGCCCGCCTTGAGAGCCTTCATCCCGGCGACCAAGGGGCCGTGACCGACGGCATGGAAGCCTGGACCGCCGCCCACCCGGCCCCGACCGCAGACATCGCCGACATCGTCGCCCACATCGAGCACGTCCGTGACGTGGCGGGCATCGACCATGTCGGACTGGGCGGGGACTTCGACGGGATCAGCAGCCTGCCGGTCGGCATCTCGGGCGTGGACGCCTATCCCCTGATCATCGCCGAACTACTGAAGCGCGGCTGGAGCGAGGCGGACATCCTCAAGCTGTCCGGCGGCAATGTGCTCCGGGTGATGCGCGCGGTAGAGGCCGTCGCCGCCCGCATGCAGCGCCAGGAATCCCCCTTCCTGATGACCAACCCGGACGCCGCGGGCTAACCCGCCTGCCGCGTCCACTCCCAGCAGGCGATGCCGGCGCTGACCGCCAGGTTCAGCGAGCGGGCGCCGGGCCTGAGCGGAATCAGCACCCGGGCGTCTGCCGCCGCATGCACGTCATCCGGTGCTCCCGCCGGTTCCGAGCCGAACAGCAGCACATCGTCGGCCTCGAATCGGAAATCGGTCAGGGGTGCCGCGCCCTTTGTGGTGAACAGCACCAGCCGTCCGGGTCCCCGATCGCGCTGGAACGCGTCCCAGTCGGCATGCCGGACCAAATGCCCCAGGGGCCCGTAATCCAGCGCCGCGCGCTTCATCGCCCGGTCGTCCAGACGAAAGCCTGTGGGCTCGATGACGTGCAATTCGACGCCGAAACAGGCCGACAGGCGGATGCATGCGCCTACGTTCTGCGGAATGGCTGGTTGAAAAAGGGCGAGACGCATTCTAAGGCCCTTCTACGCGTGAGCCGGGGGCTTGTCGCGGCTGGTTTTGCGAGTGTTTCTCAGCCCACGCGCCGTCTTGCGGCGATGAGCCGCAAACCCGGCCCTGACAGCTGGTGTATGACGTCTCGCGTCAACGATGACGATACCGTCGATGGGCCGGCATGGGTCCATCGGGGCCCATGAGAGGTGTGATGTGACCGAATCGGTCGAGCTGAACCACGACGGACACGGAGGGGGCGACGACGCCACCCGCCGCGATTTCATCCACATCGCCGCCGGCGCTGCCGCGGTGGGCGCCGGGGCCATGATGGCCTGGCCGCTGATCAACACCATGAACCCGGCGGCCGACACCCTGGCCCTGTCGACCATCGAGTTCGACCTGACCAAGGTCGCCGAGGGCATGCAGGTTGTCATCAAATGGCAGGGCAAGCCGGTGTTCGTGCGCTACCGCACCCCGGCCGAGATCCAGGAAGCCACCAGCACGCCGCTCAGCGCGCTCAAGGATCCCCAGCCCGATGCCGAGCGAATCAAGGCGGGCCATGAGCAATATCTGGTGGTGATCGGTTCCTGCACCCACCTGGGCTGCGTGCCGACCTTCAATGCCGGGGACTACGGCGGCTGGTTCTGCCCGTGCCACGGCTCGCACTACGACACCTCGGGACGTATCCGCAAAGGCCCGGCACCGCTGAACCTGATCGTGCCGACCTATGAATACATCTCCGACACCCGCGTGCGGATCGGCTGAGGACGGACGGACAGACCATGAGCGATCACGAATCCACCTACGTCCCCAAGACCGGCATCGAAAAGTGGCTCGACAGCCGCCTGCCGATCATCCGCTTCGGCGCCGACTACATGGCGCTGCCGACCCCGCGGAACCTGAACTACTGGTACACCTTCGGCGGCATCCTGATGCTCTGCCTGGTCATCCAGATCATCACCGGCATCGTGCTGGCCATGCACTATGTGCCGAACACGGAGATGGCCTTCGCCTCGGTCGAGCGCATCATGCGTGACGTCAACGGCGGCTGGCTGATCCGCTATGTGCACGCCAACGGCGCGTCGATGTTCTTCATCGCCGTCTATCTGCACATGCTGCGGGGCCTGTACTACGGCTCCTACAAGGCCCCGCGCGAGATCATCTGGATCCTCGGCTGCGTGATCTTCTTCCTGATGATCGCCACGGCCTTCCTCGGCTACGTCCTGCCCTGGGGCCAGATGTCCTTCTGGGGCGCCGAGGTTATCACCAATCTGATCGGCGCCGTGCCGGTCGTGGGCGAGCCCATCCTGATCTGGCTGCGCGGGGGTCCGGCCATCGACAACGCCACGCTCAACCGCTTCTTCTCGCTGCACTATCTGCTGCCGTTCGTGATCTTCGGCGTGGTGGTGCTGCACCTGTGGGCGCTGCACACCTCGGGCCAGAACAACCCCGCCGGGGTCCTGATCCCCAAGGAGCGCACGGCCAAGGATACCCTGCCGTTCCACCCCTATTTCACGGTCAAGGACGGCTTTGCCATCATCCTGTTCCTGATCCTGTTCGCCCTGTTCGTCTTCTACATGCCGAACGCGCTCGGCCATGCGGACAACTACATTCCGGCCAACCCGCTGGTGACCCCGGCGCACATCGTGCCCGAGTGGTACATGTTGCCCTTCTACGCCATCCTGCGCGCCATCCCCGACAAGTTCGGGGGCGTGCTGGCCATGTTCGGCGCCATCGGCGTGCTGTTCGTCATCCCCTGGCTGGACACGTCGCGGGTGCGTTCGATGCGCTACCGCCCGACCATGAAGGTCTTCTTCGTGATCTTCGTGATCGTCGGGCTCGGCCTCGGCTGGTGCGGCGCGCAACTGCCCGATGCCCAGGTCGTGCCCGGCATGCCCAGCTTCATGCTGCTGGACGGCCAGCTGAACAGCTATCTGTGGCTGACCCGCCTGCTGACCGCCTACTACTTCGCCTTCTTCCTGATCATCATGCCCTGGGTCGGGCTGAAGGAGACGCCTCTGCCGGTCCCCGCCTCGGTCTCCGAGCCGGTGCTCGACGGCGGCATCCCCGAGAAGAAGGGCTGATCGTCATGACCATTCAAAACGGGACCCGCTCCACCGTGTTCAAGATCGTCGCCTCGGCTGTCGCCGCTCTCAGCCTGGTCGCCGTGGCCGCTCCGGCCGGGGCCGCCGGCGGCGGCGCCAAGCACCCGCGCTCGGGCGGCTTCAGCTTCGAGGGGCCGTTCGGCACCTTCGATCAGGCCCAGCTGCAGCGCGGCTACAAGGTTTACCGCGAGGTCTGCGCCGCCTGTCACGGTATGGATCTGATGTCGTTCCGGAACCTCGGCCAGCCCGGCGGGCCGTTCTACGATTCGCACTTCAAGGGCGGTCCGGCCGACAACCCCTATGTCCGCGTGCTGGCGTCCGAGGTCCAGGTGTCGGACATCGACTCCGAAACCGGTGAACCGATCATGCGCCCGGCGACCCCCGCCGACCGCTTCCCCAACCCCTATGCCAACGCCACGGCGGCCGCCGGGGCCAATGGCGGCGCGGCCCCGCCTGACCTGTCCGTGATGGCCAAGGCCCGTCACGACGGCGCCAACTACATCTACTCCCTGCTGTCGGGTTATGTGCCGGCGCCCGAGGGTCTGCAGATCGCCCCGGGACAGTACTACAACCCCTATATGCCGGGCGACCTGTCCCCCTTCTGGACCGGTGATCCCGAACACGTGCCGCCGGGCGGCTTCATCGCCATGCCTCCGCCGCTCGCGAATGGCCAGGTGACCTATGACGACGGCTCGCCCCAGACGGTGGACCAGTACTCAAAGGACGTCGCCGCCTTCATCGCCTGGGCGTCCGACCCCCATGCGACCGAGCGCAAGCGCACCGGCATGGGTGTGCTGGCCTTCCTGCTCATCTTCGCCGGCCTGACCTACGCCAGCTACCGCCGCATCTGGAAGGGCATCGCCCACTAGGGCCAGCCGCTTTCGACGCCGACTGAATCACCCGCCGGAGCCCGCTCCGGCGGGTTTTTCGTGCACAGGCGCCTGTGCGAAGCGGGGTTCATCACAAAGGCCACAAAGACCCCACAAAGGACACAACGGGGTCGAGCCCAGGCATTCCCCCGCTATGATTGCCGCGCCTTCCTTCCTCCCCCCGCTTCCCCGGCGCAGGCCGGGGCCCAGGTAGGCGTGCAGGAAGGTCGGCTTCATCCTCCTTGGAACTCAGCTGTCGTCATCGGTTCAGTCCGGTCCTTCTGGACCCCGGCCTGCGCCGGGGAGACGGATGAGGGGGGGGGGCTTCTCCCAACGGGAGAAGGGATAGAATTGTCGTGCGGACCCTTGGAGACCGGCACCCCCCTTCGTGTCCTTCGTGCCTCCTTTGTGTCCTTTGTGATGAACCCCTTTCTGCTTTCTTCGTCACCCTCGGACTTGATCCGAGGGTCGGTCCGGGCACCCCGTCAGCCGTCGCGGGCGACACCGATCCTCGGGTCGAGCCCGAGGATGACGATGGGTCAAAGGCGTCGGACATAAAATCAGCAGACTAATTCCCCAGCCCTTTCAATACCCCCACCGTTTCTCGCACCGTTCTCCCCGACCAGGTCCAGACCTATGCCACCCTCTCCCTGTCTCCGTCGCAGGAGAGGCGCCTCGGGACCCAGGCACTGACGCGGCGGCGGGGGCCGGTCGAGCGGGATTGCCCGGTGTAAACACCGGGGTCCGGGGCGTTTCTGGACGCCTCGCCCGTCGCGGGCTGAGTCGTCTGGAAGAGGTCGAACCGGGTTAAACGAGCCGGGCCGCGCAAGTTCGTCGGCGCCCCCGGTCCCGGCGGAAGAGACCGGAGCTTCAGACCGCTCGCGTGAACCGACCGGGGCGGCGCCAGGCTGGGCGCCGAAAATCACACACGCTCCCTAAGGCGAAAGCACGGGAGCAACGGTTCCGGGCCCCCGGCCCATGCGCCGCCCGCCTCTCCCTCACCTCTGCCCCAAGGGCGAGAGGGGCTTCCGCTCATCACCTCCCCATCTCCGATGGGGAGGGGGACCGCGTAGCGGTGGAGGGGGCGCCGCCGCCATCAGAACTCAGGAGCGCGCACAATCCTCACCCACCGCGCCGCCCCCTCCGTCACGGCGCAAGCGCCGCGCCACCTCCCCGCAAGCGGAGAGGTGAAGCGGGAGGCATACCCGCTCAACAGTTGCGTCCGCCGGGCAAGGCTTTAGGGTCGCGTCTCCGGTTTCGTGAGAGGTTCCCATGCGTCTGCTGTCCAGGCTGAGTGTTCTTGCTGCAGGAGCGGCGCTGGCCGCCTGTATGACCCTGCCCGGTGGCGCAGACCCCGTCCGCCAGATCGACCCCGATCGCCTGTCGGCCCATGTGCGGGCCCTGTCGGACGACAGCTTCGAGGGGCGCGGCATTGCCACCCCGGCCGAGGACAAGGTCATCGCCTATCTGTCCGAAGCCTTTGCCGAGGCGGGTTTCCAGCCCGGCGGCGAGAATGGCGGCTGGACCCAGGCCGTGACCCTGAACCGCTTTGCCGTCAGCAATGTCAGCGCCTCGTTCGCGGACGACGGCGAGAGCCGCGCCCTGACCCAGGGCGAACAGATCGTCATCTCGACCCGGCGCCCGGCCGATCAGGTGCGCCTCGACGACCTGCCGCTGGTGTTCGTCGGCTATGGCACCACGGCGCCCGAGCGCGAGTGGGACGACTTCAAGGACGTCGACGTCCGCGGCAAGATCCTCGTCGTCCTGGTCAATGATGCCGACTATGAACAGCCCGAACTGAACACCTTCAACGGCCGGGCCATGACCTATTACGGCCGCTGGACCTACAAATATGACGAGGCCGCCCGCCGGGGTGCCGCCGGTGTGCTGGTGGTGCACGAGACCGCTCCCGCCTCCTACGGCTGGACGACGGTCAAGAATTCCTGGACCGGGCCGCAGTTCGACATCATGCGCGAGAATGCAGCGGACGAGCGCGTGCCGCTGGAAGGCTGGATTCAGCGCGACGTCGCCGTCGACCTGTTCGAACGGGCCGGTCTGGATTTCGAAGCCCTGAAGGTCGCCGCCCGCGGCCGCGATTTCCGCCCGGTGACGCTGGAGGGCCAGACCCTGGACGCCAGCTACAGCGTGTCGACCAGCCAGATCGAGACCCACAATGTCGTCGCCCGCCTGCCGGGCACGGCCCATCCGGACGAGACCATCCTCTACACCGGCCACTGGGACCACATCGGCGTCGGTGACCCGGATGCCGAGGGCGATCGCATCTTCAACGGCGCCGTCGACAATGCTTCGGGCATTGCCGGCCTGCTCGAGATCGCCCGCCTGTACGGCAGCGGCCCGACCCCCGAGCGCTCGATCGTCATCATCGCCTTCACCGCCGAGGAAAGCGGCCTGCTTGGCTCCGAATTCTACGCCGCCAACCCGCTCTATCCGCTGGAAACCACAGTCGCGGGCTTCAACCTCGACGCCATGAATGTCTACGGGCGCCTGTCGGGCCTCGGGGTCACGGGCTATGGCCAGTCGACCCTCGATGAGCGACTCGAGGGCGTGGCCGCGACGCAAGGCCGGGTGATCGTGCCGGACACCAACAATGCCGCCGGCACCTATTTCCGCTCGGACCACTTCCCGCTGGCCAAGCGCGGCGTGCCCATGGCCTATCCCAAGGGCTCGGGCGACTTCCGCGATGAACCGATGGCCGAGCGTCAGGCCCTGCGCGATGAGTATGGCGCCCGCCGTTATCACCAGGCCGCCGACGAATGGCTGCCCGGGATGGACTTCCGCGGCGCAGCCGAGGATCTCGAGGTCGTCTATGCCGTGGGTCTGGCGCTGGCCAACAGCCGCGACTGGCCGGGCTGGAAGGACGGGTCCGAGTTCGGCCCGGTCCGCGAGGAAAGCACCGCCGCCCGTCGCTGATCCGTCAGCGGCACATGACCAAAACTTAACGGGCGCACTGTGGGCCGAGGCCTAAGGTGCGCCCGAAATTCAATCCGGAGTTCCCCATGTTCCGTCGTCTTCTGGGTGGTGTCGCCGCCGCCGCCGTTCTCCTGTCTGCCGGCGCCGGTCTGGCCCAGGATATCTCGGCCTTCCGCCTGTCCGAGCACATCCGCGTACTGGCCGACGACAGCTTCCAGGGCCGGGTTCCTGGCGAGGTCGGCGAAGCCATGACGCTGGAATATCTGCAGGCTCAGTATGAGGCCATGGGCCTCCAGCCCGGCGGTCCCGACGGTCAGTGGCTTCAGCCCGTGACCCTGTTCCGCTTCACCCCGGCCCGCGCGCCGGTGGCCTACTGGACCGCGCCCGACGGGACGCAGCATCCGCTGGCCGCCACCGACATCCAGCTGCGCTCGTCGAACGACAGCGGCCGGGTCGAGATCGCCAATGCCCCGGTCGTCTTCGCCGGCTATGGCATCACGGCGCCCGAACGCGGCTGGGACGACTATGGCGACCTCGACGTGACCGGCAAGGTCGTCATCGTGCTGGCGGGCGAGCCCGAGGGCGAGCTGTTCCGGGGTGATTACAATTCGGCCTATTCCAGTGGCGGCTACAAGAAGACGGAGGCCCTGCGTCGCGGCGCTGTCGGCGTCATCACCCTGGTGCTTGACCAGGCCAGCTGGCAGGGCATGGCCGGACGTCCGGCCCGCACCCGCACCACGGTCGAGGGGCTGGACCCCATCCCCTTCACGGGCACCATGGGCGCAGCCACCGCCATGCAATGGGGCGCGGCCGCCGGCGTCGATCACGGCGCCATGGCCACGGTCGACACGGGTCAGTTCAAGGCCCTTGAGCTGACCGGCGTCCGCCTCAGCGTCGACATCGAGGAAGCCCGCGAGGAGATCCACACCTACAACCTGCTCGCCAGGATCGAAGGCTCGGAAGACCCGGACGAGGTCGTGATCTTCTCTGCCCACTGGGACCACGTCGGGGTCAGCTCGCCCGATGTCCATGGCGACACCATCTTCAACGGCGCCTGGGACAATGCCTCGGGCACCGCCGGCATTCTGGAACTGGCGCGCGCCTTCTCGCTGTCGCCGCAACCGAAGCGTACTGTCGTCTTTGCCCATATGGCCGCCGAGGAAATGGGCCTGCTGGGCGCCTATGCCTATTCGGTCGATCCGGTCTATCCGCTGGAAACCACGGTCGCGGACCTGAACATCGACATGCTGCCGCTCAGCGGCCCGACCCGCGATGTGGCCATTTTCGGCTTTGGCCAGAACTCGCTGGAGGACGATCTGGCCGCCCTCGCCGAGGCTGAGGGCCGGTATGTCACCGACGACCGCGAGCCCGAGCAGAACTACTATTTCCGCTCCGACCACTTCCCCTTCGCCCGCTCCGGCGTGCCGGCCCTGATGCCCTGGCACGGGGTGGATCTGGACGAAGGCGGCGTCGAGGTCGGCCTGCCGGAATATCAGGCCCTGTTCGCCCGCGACTATCACAAGCGCAGCGACGAATGGCGCGAGGACTATGACCTGCGCTCGGCGGTCGAGAACCTGACCCTGATGTACCGTCTCGCCTGGGACCTCGCGAACTCGGACCGCTGGCCGACCTGGAAGGCGGACTCAGAGTTCGGCGCCATCCGCGCCCGCTCCGACGCGGCTCGCCAATAGGTCGCTCAGGTCGGCCCAGACGCTGCCGGCCGTCGGCGCCCGCCCGGCTCCCAGCCCCGTGCGGCTCAGGACGCGCCCGTCCGCCAGCGTAATGCGGATGGCGTTGCCGGCGTCGGCAAGATCGGCGAACAGCGGATCGCCCGCCACGGGGGCCAGGGTGATCTGCCCCCCGACGCCGTCGGCCACCGCCAGCTGGCGCACCGGCGCCGGGCCCGGCTGGAAATCGGGGCTCAGCGCCTCAATCCGAGCGGGCAGCCGCGCCCCCGGCCCGAAGGCGGCGCGGCTGAGCAGGTACAGCTTGGCCGCCGCATCCCGGCCGGTCAGGTCTGCCGATGGATCCGCCTCGGCAAAGCCCGCCGCCTGCGCCTCGGCCAGGGCCGCCTCGAACGGATGTCCCGCCGCCAGCCGGTTCAGCAGGAAGTTGACCGTGCCGTTCAGCACCGCCTCGATCCGCCGGATCGGCCCCAGCCCCCGCGCCAGCCTGACGGTCTCCAGCATCGGAACACCCCCGCCGACCGCCGCCGAGTACCGCAGCGTCGCCCCCGTCGCCGTCGCCAGCGCCGACAGGCCTTCGACGTCGGCGGCCATCGCCTGCTTGGAGGCGCTGACCACATGAATACCGCGCGCCAGGGCTGCCCGGATCAGCGCCAGCGACACCGAGGCATCCGACAGGGTGTCGATCACCACATCCGGTTCCCGCGCCAGAAGCGCCGCGGGATCGGTGAACACCAGCTCGGGGTCAGGCGTCGGCGACCGGACCTTGCTGCGGCTTCGCACCAGCACGCCGACCAGCCTGATGTCGGCCCGGTCCAGCAGGCGCGGCAGCACACCGCCGCCCACCACGCCACAGCCGGCCAACGCCACGCGCAGCGGCCCGCTCGCTTCGGGCAGAAGGCCGAGGGGGAATCGGCTCAAGAGAAGGGCAGTCATTTCAGGCCGCCTTTCGCTGGTCGGAGACAAGCGCCGCGCGGGCCAGACCGGCGGCCAGTTCGGCGCGCAGGTCCTCGACATGCTCCAGCCCGATCGACAGGCGCAGGAGACCCTCTGTGATGCCGGCGGTCTCGCGGGCCTCGGGCGTCATGGCGGCATGGGTCATGCCGGCCGGATGCGCGATCAGGCTCTCGACCCCGCCCAGCGACTCGGCGAGCGTGAAGACCTGCAACCCCTCGACAAAAGCGCGCGCCGCATCCCGACCGCCCGCCAGCTCAAGGCTGAGCATTGCGCCGAACCCGGCCTGCTGCCGTTTCGCCAGCGCATGCCCGGGATGATCCGGCAGTCCCGGATAGTGGACCGCCCGCACGCCCGGCTGCCGGGCCAGCCACTCGGCGAGGTCGCCCGCAGTGGCCTGCTGCCGCTCGATACGCACGAACAGGGTGCGCAGGCCGCGCAGCGTCAGCCAGGCGTCAAACGGCGCCCCGGTCGTACCCAGACAGTTGGCCCACCACGCCAGCCGCTCATGGTCTTCCAGCGTGGCGCTGACGACCGCGCCTCCGACCACATCCGAATGGCCATTGATGAACTTCGTCGTCGAGTGGATCACCCAGTCGGCCCCCAGCGTAATCGGCTGCTGCAGGGCGGGGGACAGGAAGGTATTGTCGACGGCGACCCTTGCGCCTGCTGCATGGGCCGCCCGGCACACGGCCTCGATGTCGGTGAGGCGCATCAGCGGGTTCGACGGCGTCTCGACCAGCACCAGTTTCGGCTGGCGGGCGAGCGCTGCGTCGAACGCGATCACATCGGCGCAGTCGACAAAGGCCACCTCGAAATGGCCTCGGCCGGCGCGGGCGTTCAGCAGGCGGTGCGTGCCGCCATATCCATCGTGCGGGGCAATCACGAGGTCGCCGGGCGACAGCTCGCTCAGCACCAGATCGACGGAGGCCATGCCGCTGGCGGTGACGACGGTACCCGCGCCGCCTTCCAGAGCGGTCAGGGCCTCGCCCAGCAGGTCGCGGGTCGGATTGCCCGAGCGGCTGTAGTCGTAGCGGCGTTTCCCCTCCAGCCCGTCAAAGCTGTAGTTGGCGCTCAGGTGCAGGGGCGGCATGACCGCGCCATGGGCCGGGTCCTGATCGATGCCGACGCGGGCGAGGCGGGTGGCGAGGTCATGGGCGGAGGGCGAACAGGTCATGCGGCAAGCTCGGAAAGACAACAGGGAAGGGGCTCGGCAAGCGCCGAGGCGATGAGGTCGGCGACGACAGCCTCTTCCTTGAGGAAGCCGTCGTGGCCAAAGAGGGAGGGCGCCCGGACATAGGCGCGAAGGTTCGGGAGTCCCTTGGCCAACGCATCGAGATTGGCGATCGGCACCAACTGATCCGAAGTGAAGCCCAGCAGGGTGGTGGGCACCGTGATGGCCCTTGGCTCGACCCGGTGGCGGTCCAGCGAGTCCGACAGGCTGATCCAGCGTTCCGCCGTCATGCGCGGCACATAGGCCCGGCCCCGGGCCTTCAGATAATCGCAGACGGCGTAGGGCTGGCCGGCCGCTTCCGGCACCGCGTCCTGGCCGAAGCGCAGGTCCAGTTCTTCGGGCGTGCGATAGGTGGTCATGGCCAGTTCGCGGGCCAGGGCGACGGCCTCGGCAGGGCGACCCGTCTCAATGCCGAGGGCGAGGATGCGGCGCTGGATGCCGCGCAGGGCCGTGGCGTGGGTGGCGGGACGATGAGGGGCCGAGATGGCGATCACTTGCTTCAGCCGTGCGGGGAAGGTTGCGGCAAGGGCCAGTCCGACCATGCCGCCGTACGAGGCTCCGATCAGGGCCTCCAGGCGAGGAATGCCCAGATGGTCCAGTGCGGCGGCGAGGGCGCGGGCCTGATCTGCCGGGGTCAGGGTGCGGATCCCGGCCTCGCCCGGGCCGGGCAAAAGGTCCAGGCCCAGCACCTGATAGCTGTCCAGATCAACAGGTCCGCCAGCACGCACGATGCGGGGCCACCAGGCCGGTCGTCCGTCGCCGACGTCGCCGACCCGGCGATCCGACGAAATGCCGCCGAGGACGACAATGACCGGTGCCCCCTCCGGACCGAACCGGCGCAGGCGCACAGTAGCATCGCTCAGGGGCTGGCCATCGCCGAGGCAGAACCCCGGCAGGGGCACGGTGTGGTCCCGCCAGGCGGGGAGGGTGGGAGAGGAAAAGACAGCAGGCACGACACGACGAACTCCGCCCATCGAGTACCCGTGCGTGGATCGACCCGTGAAACGGCGGGACCTCCGGAGAGGCCGTCGCTTCACTCATCTCTCGCGGACCGGGTCGTGAGACCATGATCCTCGCAGGAGTTGGCACCATCTCGCGAAGAGGGTCTCTTCGCGAAGGTTGCCCCGGCGTCAAAGGGCCTATCCCTCGACCGGTCTTGATGAGTGACTTAAGCGTGGCGACGGCCGGCGCAGCCGTCAAGCAGAAAAATGATCAGCTACCGGAAGTGGCATCCATGATGATGGTGCGGGCCTCGACCAGCGCCGCTTCGGTGGTGGTTTCTCCGGCGTGGATCTGGTCCGCCAGACCCATCAGGGCCGGTCCGGTGACGGCCCCGGCATTGGGCTCTTCCTCGACGCGGATGCCGCTGTCGCGGGCGATCACCTCGTCCCACAGGCCGCGAACACCGGCCCAGTAGGCCTGGGTATCGGCCCAATAGGCATCTCCGGGGGCGGCATCATATCCGTCCCACTGGCGATAGGTATTGACCACATCCTCGTGCACGATCACCTGGCTCTCGCCCTCGTCGCCCTGGGCGCCGGACATCTTGAGGTTGTCCTGAATGTGCACCCAGCCGAACGGCGTCAGGGCGTGCCGGTTGGTCCCGACATAGCGGTCGTAGACCGGATTCCGCACCGCATCGCGGCGGGCCAGCGGGCGCAAAGTCGGGGCCGAGGCCCATTCCGTCATGCCGTGGTCGTAGGTCCAGACGCCGACGCCGCCGTAGCGCGGCGAGTCGTCGGTCTGCCACACGGTCTGGGACCAGGCCCCCTTGCGCTGGTCGTCCGGCACAGGGGTCAGCACCCACTGGTCCGGTCCGGCATAGGTCAGGACGGCTTCGGGCTCAAAGACCCAGTCCTGACGCCAGTGCTTGATGACGAAGGTCTGGCCCTCATGATCCATGACCAGAATGTGCTGCAGGCTGATGCGGGTGCCGTCGTCATAGACGACCCGCACGATCTCGTTGCCGCCCGAGAGCTTCTCGTCGAGCGGCTCATACCCGTCGACGAACGGAACAGTTTCGCGCATGTCGAACCGCACGCGGAACTGTCCGGCCTGGGAGAGGATGGCCTGCCGGTCGCGCTGGAATTTCGCGTCGGCCGTCGCCTGCGCAGGGGCCTGGGCGAGGGCGGTCGCGGGAAGGGCGGCGACCGGCAGACAGGTACCGATCAGAAGGGCGGCGGCAAGGGCAGCACGCATAGGGGGCATCTCCAACATGAAAGTCATTCGCATTATCGCCTCGCCGCCTACAGACGCAAGGTCAGGGAGATCGAAACAGTGCGACCGGGCTGGGTGTAGGCGTCCAGCACGGTGGAGGTGGTCGACAGGCCCGACACGTCACTCCACCAGCCGTAGGTCTCATCAAACACATTGAAGACGCCAACACGGGCCGTGACCGTATCCGTCACATTCCAGTAGCCGGTCAGGTCGAACAGGGTGAAGTCGTTCCCGACGTAGCAGTTCGGCGAGCAGGCCAGACCCGTAGTGTCGGCGGCGTCCTTCGCCTCGGACCAGGTCACAATGGCCTGGCCGCCGAAGGCGCCCGACGGGGCATCCCAGCCCAGGCCGGCGACGACCTTGAGCGGGTCGATGCTGGGCAGGGCCGTGGTAGTGCCCGCCGTCGTCTGATCGCCCTCGGCCCAGGCGGCCGAGACGCGGGCGCTGACGCCATTGTCCCAAGAGGCATCGCTGCGGAACTCCAGGCCCTTCACCTCGACGTCGGTGAAGTTGACGTACTGGAAGACCGCCGGGTCCGTCGGCGTGAAGGCGCCTGACACGACTTCCTGGCTGATGAAGTCCTCATAGTCCGCCTGGAAAGCCACGGCCTGCAGGGCCATCCGGCCGCCGCCCCAGACCGGAACCTCGCGCAGGCGCAGGCCTGCCTCGAGGCTCCGGCTGGTCTCCGGCTTCAGGTCGGGATTGGGCGCCGAAATGTAGCCGAAGGCGAGGTTGCCGAAGGCGCTGTTCACCTGCGACGGCGTCGGGGCCTTGAAGCCTTCGGCCCAGGAGGCGAACAGGCCGAAGGTATCATTGGCCCACCAGACCACACCCAGTTTGGGCGACAGACGGCTGTCCTCCTGATCGGCCTTGGCGCCGGTGAACAGCGGGTCGTCCGCCGTCGTCAGCTCATAGGCGTCATACCGCAGGGCCGGGGCGATACGCAGGGATCCACCCGCCAGCACGATCTCGTCCTGAATGAACAGGCCGGAAAGGGTATAGTCCGTCTCCGGGAAGGGGCTGGAGGGGAAGGTCTCGCCGAACGGCGGCACGGTGCCGTCACGGACCCCGCTCTGGGTGGTTTCGGACCAGTCGCCGCCGAAGATCAGACGATGCTCGACTGAGCCTGAGCTCAGCGTGCGGCGCCCCTGTGCGGCCAGACCCATGACGTCGTTGTCGAAGGTGTTGTCACGCGTACGGTCTGCGGCCGGCTCACGATCCTCGAAGGTGAACTGGCGGGTCTCGGACTCCTGCCGGTAGATAGTGACGGAGGCTTCATCCAGGCCCGGCAGGGCCTCGGTCCGCCAGTCCAGCCCGATGCGCTGGCGCGTCGTTTCATCGGCGGCGCGCAGGTCCAGCACCGAGGCGCTGCGGCCTGACAGCACATTGGCGTCGACATCCGAGGTGTAGGACTCCCAGGTCAGGCCCAGACGGTGGTCGGGCGCGACGTCCCAGACCAGCTTGGCCAGCAGGGCGTCGGAACTGAAGTCCTGGGGATTGGGCTCGGTCCGGGCTGCGCCCTCACCGCCGACCGTGGCCTGATTTTCGGTCTCGGAGGCGTCGCGGTGGGTCCAGGCGATCAGACCGGACAGGTTGCCGTCCCGACCGGCGAACGACAGGCCGGTGGCGATGCTGTCATCGGCCGAGCCGTAGGCGACCCGCGCCCGCGCGGTCCAGTTACGGCTGGCGCCCAGCATGTCGACCGGGTCCTTGGTCGTGAACGAGACCGCACCGGCCACGCCGTCCGAGCCATAGAGGGCGGAGGCCGGGCCGCGCAGAATCTCGACCGACTTCATCAGGTCCAGATCGGAATAGCCGCCGCGGCCGACGCTCTGGGGCCCAAAGGCATACCCGTCGGGGGTACGAACTCCGTCGACGACGATCAGCACCCGATCACCGCCCAGACCGCGGATGGTGAAGCCGGCATTGCCGTCGCGGCCGGTCGAGCCGAGGGCGGCACCGAATCGGGCCGGCTGGGTCCGGACGCTGACGCCCGGCTCGAACCGGACCAGATCCTTGATGTCGGTATAGAGGTTCTGCTCGATCTCGCGCGCCGTGATGACGGTGACGGTGGCGGGGGTATCATCCACCCGGGTGGCGGTGCGGGTCGCCAGCACGGTGATCGGATCAAGGGTCACCGGGTCGATGACGGGGTTCGAGACCGGCTGGCTCTGGGCGAGGGCAGGCGCTGCAGAGGCCAGGCCGACGAGGGCGGTGGTGAGAAGGAGAGTGGTACGCATGAGAAGCCCCGGGGAGTTACGGTTAAGGTGTGGGGCAATTACTGCGAACGATTATCAGAAGCAACCGCAATTGCGACTCGTTCTGAACACAGTGGCGACGTGCGCGTTCCGGGCTGTATGAAAACTCTGCTCCGCCTTGCCGCCACAGTCAGTCTGGCCGCCGCCGTTGCGGCCTGTGGGGATGAGCCGATGGAGCCGGGACCGGTCACGCCCGACGCTGATGCACCGCTGCCACCGGCGGAGCCCGCTCCCGCCCGGACAACGGGGCATGCGGAATTATTGGGGGATTGGGCCGCCTATCCTGCTTGGTGTTCGAACACGACGGGGGCAGAGCGGCCGATCACGATCACGCTGACGCGCTTCGAGGGTTATGAGAATAGCTGCGCCATCGAGGCTTCACGCCCCATCGCGGACGGGCACGAACTGGATCTGCTGTGTGAGGCGGAAGGGCAAGAGACACGCGAAACCATACGGGCCTCGGCCACGGAGGATCGCCTGCGACTGTCCTATCCGGATCGGGACGGGGCGACGGTGGCGTTTACCCGCTGCCCGTCGGAACAGCCCTAGCTGAACAGGAAGTTCATGACGTCGCCGTCCTTGACGACATAGGACTTGCCCTCGGCCCGCAGCTTGCCGGCCTCGCGCGCCTTGGCCTCGCCGCGCAGGGCAACATAGTCGTCATAGGCGATGGTTTCGGCGCGGATGAAGCCCTTCTCGAAATCCGTGTGGATCACGCCGGCCGCCTGCGGAGCGGTGTCGCCGACATGAATCGTCCAGGCGCGCGCCTCCTTGGGGCCGACGGTGAAATAGGACTGCAGGCCCAGCAGGCTGTAGGCCTCGCGGATCAGGCGGTTGAGGCCCGGCTCGGCCAGCCCGAGGGTCTCGAGGAACTCAAGCTGTTCTGCTTCGTCCAGCACAGCCAGTTCCGAGTCGATCTTGGCCGAGATGACGACCGAATTGGCGCCGTCCTTTGCGGCCCGAGTGGCCACGAGGTCGGACAGCTCATTGCCCTTGTCGGCCGAATTCTCGTCGACATTGGAGACATAGAGGGCGGGAAGGGCGGTCAGCAGCTGGAGCATGTCCCAGGCCTTGCGGTCTTCCTTGCTGATCTCGGCCGTCCGCGCGGGCTTGCCGGCGTTCAGCTGGGTCAGGGCCAGGTCGACCAGCTTCAGGCTCTGCTGGCTTTCCTTGTCCCCACCCTTGGCGCGCTTCTCCATCTGGACACGGCGACGCTCGAGACTCTCGAGGTCGGCCAGCATCAGCTCGGTCTCGATGATCTCGAGATCCGAGACCGGATCGATGCGATCCTCGACGTGGGTGATGTCATCGTCGACGAAACAGCGGGCGACGAAGGCGATGGCGTCACAGTCCCGGATGTTGGCCAGGAACTGATTGCCCAGACCCTCACCCTTGGAGGCGCCGCGTACCAGGCCAGCGATGTCGACGAAGGTGATGCGCGAAGGGATGATTTCCTTCGACCCGGCGATCCCGGCCAGCACCTTGAGGCGCGGCTCGGGCACGGCCACATCGCCCGTGTTCGGCTCGATCGTGCAGAACGGATAGTTGGCCGCCTGGGCCGCCGCCGTCTTGGTCAGGGCGTTGAACAGGGTGGACTTGCCGACGTTGGGCAGGCCGACGATCGCGACTTTCAGGGCCATGGAACTCTCTGGGGAACGGGTCGAGGCGAGGCTTTAGCCGCTGGGCGCCGGTTTGTCAGGCGCTAACCGCCCCCGACCGTCAGTTGACGGCAGGATTGCCGACCCGGGCGGAGACCGTGATCGGCGGCGCGTCCTCGAACGTCAGGGCCAGCTCGACCGTGTCGCCGTCCGCGAGCGGTGCCGTGACCTGCATCAGCATCAGGTGGTTGCCGCCCGGCCGCAGAGCCGTCGCCTGACCTGCAGGCAGGGGCAGGCCCCCGGCCATCTCGCTCATGGTCATCACCCCGCCTTCGGTGGACACTGCGTGGATCTCCGCCTTGCCTGCCGCTGCGGTCGACGCGGATACCAGTCGATCATCGGTGGTGGCGATGAGCGTCATATAGCAGCCGGTCAGGTCGCGACCGTTCGGCGTCGGCCGGCAGACGGCGTCGCTCACCTCGACGGACGGCGCTGCCGCATTCTGGCAGGCCGCAACTCCGAGGCAAATCAGGACAAGGGCGGGCAGACGCATGGACGGTTTCCGTCGTTCGGGTGAAGGCGCGCAATGAACCCTGAGGTGTCTTCAGGCAAGGGACGCGGTGTCGCGCCCGTCAGAAACAGACAGGGCTTGCCTCTCGACAGTGTCCGGGGGCCGTGCCAGCGTAGCCGCCACAAACCGCTGTATTCGTGGAGATCGCCATGTCGCTTCGTCCGGGTCTTATGGTGGGGGCCTGCGCCCTGTTGCTGACAGCGACGGCGGTATCCGCCCAGGAACAGGTCGACAGCCGACCCGGCGGCCCGGGACGTGTGGCGATCACCATCTACAATCAGGACATCGCCCTGGTCGAGGATGTGCGGGACCTGAACATCCCGGCAGGCCGCTCGCGGCAGGAGTTCCCCGGCGTGTCGGCCAGCATCCGGCCCGAGACGGTTGGCCTCAGCGGCCGCGGCCTGTCGGTGGTCGAACAGAATTTCGACTATGACCTGCTGACCCCTGACAAGCTGATGCAGAGCGCAGTCGGCGACACCATTGGCATCGTTCGCATCAATCCCGGCACCGGCCGCGAGACGACCGAGCGGGCCCAGGTCCTGGCCGCCAATGAGGGCGTGGTGTTGCGCATCGGTGACCGGATCGAGGTGCTGCGCGACGACGGCGTGCCGACCCGGGTGATCTTCGACGAGGTGCCCGCCAACCTGCGTCCGCGCCCGACCCTCAGCGTGACCCTGGACGCCGAGGGCGGAGGACAGCGAGAGACCACGCTCAGTTATCTGACGAGCGGACTGTCATGGAAGGCAGACTATGTCGCCGAATATGATGAGGCAGGCGGCATGCTGGACCTGACGGGCTGGATCACCATTACCAACCGCTCGGGCGCGACCTTCACCGAGGCGAATACGCGCGTGGTCGCGGGCGAGGTCAATCTGGTCAACGGCGGCAACTATTACGGCGGACGTGGCAGCGGCAATGGCACCCAGTTCTCGGACGGGGGCGAAGGCGTCGCCGACTATTACATCTACCCCCTGCCGGGGCGGGTGACGGTCGCCAACAACCAGAACAAACAGGTCGGTCTGCTGGATGCGACGGGCGTGCCCGCAACCAAGCGCTATCTGTTCGAGATGGGCGGCTTTTCGACCTACGAGCGGGCCCAGTCGGCCGAGGTCGCGGTGCTGTTCCAGAACGGTCGCGCCTCTGGCTTCGGCCAGGCCCTGCCGGCCGGTGTGGTGCGGGTCTATGTGCGGGATGCGGGCGGCGAGCCGCGCTTCATCGGTGAGGACCAGATCGGCCATATTCCGGCCGGGTCGGACATCGCCATCACCACCGGCGATGCCTTTGACGTGACGGTGCAGCCGCGACTGGTCAGCAATGAGCGGGTCGCGCCGCGCATCCTGAACACCGAACGGTCGCGCTACCGGATGGAATACACGGTGCGCAACGCTCGGTCCGAGCCCGTGGTGGTCGAAGTCCGCCAGAGCGGCCTCGGCCGCGACACCGAGATCCAGGACCAGAGCATCCAGAGCGAAATGCGCGATGCTGGCACCATCGTCTGGCGCGTGCCCGTGCCGGCCAATGGCCAGACCGTGCTGACCGCGACCATCGAGACCGGCGGCTGATCCCGATGCGCGCGGGCGTCAGTCTGATCGCAGTGCTGGCCCTGTCCGGGCTGGCGGCACCGATGGCCCGTGCCCAGACGGCCACCCCGGTGGCTGTGGCTGAACCCGCCGTGGCCGTCTCCAGCGGGCCCGAGGCTGTGTCGGTCGTCATCTATCGCGACCGGCCAGTGAATACCGTCGAGCTGATACGCCGCTCGCAGCAAAGCTGGAGCCGACTGGACCGCGAGGGGCTGGCGCTGATCGTGGAGACGCGCACCATCGACCTGCCGGCCGGCGAGGCGGTGATCCGCTTTGAGGGCGTGGCGGGCGGTATCGTCGGTCAGAGCGCCGTGCTGGAGGGCCTGCCCGCGGGCGTGATCGAGCGGAACACCGACTTTGACCTGCTGACGCCCGGATCGCTGTTCGAGCGGTCGACTGGCGAGACGGTGAGGGTGGTGCGCATCAACCCGGTGACGGGCCGGTCCGAGGAACAGGTTGCGGTCATTCGGGCGGGGGCCAATGGTCCGGTCCTGGAGGTCGACGGCGGCTTTGAGGCCCTCAGCTGTTCCGGCCTGACCCAGCGCGTGGTGTTCGACCGTGTGCCCGAGGGTCTGAGCGATCAACCCAGCCTGTCGGTGCGCACGCGGGGGGGCGAGGCCGGCCGCTACACGGTGACCCTGGCCTATCTGGCGACCGGGCTGCAGTGGTCCAGCGACTATGTGGCCGAGCTGGCACCGGACGGCCGCTCGATGACCCTGACCGGCTGGCTGACTCTGGCCAATTTCGGCAGCACCGGCTTTGTCGATGCGCCGGTTCAGGCTGTGGCGGGCAATCTGCGGACGGAGTTCGGGACAGTGCCGGTCGATGCCGTGCGCCTGCCACGCCGCGCCGGCTGCTGGCCCCAGGACACGACGACCGAGGGCGAGATGCCGGAGCTGTATGGCGTCGACGAGATCGTCGTCACCGGCTATCGGGCGCGTTCGGATGCGCCGCCGCCGCCTCCTCCGGCGCCCCCGCCCCCACCTCCGCCGCCTCCGGCTATGGCCGAGCAGGGCGAGCTGGGCGACTACAAGATCTACACCCTGCCGGAACGGACCACGGTGGCCGCCCGCCAGACCAAACAGGTGAGGTTCCTGGAGCGGCGCGATGTGCCGGTCGAACGTTTCTATCGCGCGCGGATCGACGGGTCGTCAGAGCCGGCCAGCGTACCAGGTCCCATCCAGACCGATATTGTCCTTAGGCTCGAGAACGACGCCGACTCGGCCCTAGGGCTCGCCCTGCCCGGCGGGACCTGGAGTCTGCGGCAGCAGCGCACGGATGGCCCGGCCTTCTTCACCGGAGAGGCCCGCAGCACCGATCGCCCGGTCGGGCTGCCGGTCGAGCTGTTGATTGGCCAGTCCCCCAATGTACGGGTGCGCTATCGCACGACCGACTACACCTCCAGCCAGACCGACGGGGTGACGACCACCCTTTATACGGTGCAGGTCGAGGTGATGAATGCGGGGGCGGAGGCCGCCCGCCTTGAGCTTATCCCCCGGGCCTATTTCCGGCCGGGCTTCACCATCACACGGGAAAGCCGGGAAAGTGCGCTTTCCGACAACGGCTATCCGGCCTGGGCCTTTGTCGTGCCAGCGGGGAGCGTCGAGCGGCTGAGCTTCAGCTATCGCGTCGAATACTGAGCCCTAGTCGCCGTTCTGCGCGGCCTGACGAGGGCTGAATTTCGGCGCGGGGGCGAGGCGCAGCACCTCGCCCTGATAGCGCTCGTCCTGACCGGTCAGCAGGAAGGGCAGGGCGTCCGCACAGGCGTTCAGAAGGGCATCCCGCCACGGATATTCGGCCTTGTGAAAGTCACCCAGCACATGGGGCATGACCAGTTGCGGCTGTCCCGGGTGGCCGATGCCCAGGCGGGCCCGGCGGAAATCGGCACCCAGATGCGCAATCAGCGAGCGGATGCCGTTCTGACCCGCCGCGCCGCCGCCCGTCTTCATGCGGAAACGGCCGGGGGCCAGATCGATCTCGTCGTGGAAGACCACGATGTCGGCGGGCGCGACCTTGAAGAACCGCGCCGCCTCGCCCACCGCGCGGCCGCTCTCGTTCATATAGGTCTGGGGCTTCATCAGCAGGACCTTGCGGCCCTCGACCTCGCCGTCCCGGACGACGGACTGGAACTTGGCCCGCTCGGGCCCGAAGCGCCAGCGGTCCGCGATCACATCGACCGCCATGAAGCCGATGTTGTGCCGGTTGTTCTGATACTTCGGCCCGGGGTTGCCCAGGCCCGCCAGGATGATCATGGGCAGGGTCCAAAACGGTCGCGGCCCACTCCCTGAAGGGAATGGGCCGCGGGGTCAATTGAGCCGTCAGGCGAAGAGCAGAAGGATCAGCTCTCCGGGGTCTCTTCGGCAGCCGCTTCGTCGCCCTCTTCGTTCTGGGCGGTGGCGGGCACTTCGTCGGCGGCGACTTCAGCTTCGGCCTCGGCGGCGGCTTCATCAGCGGCCTCGTCGGCGGCATCAGCCTTGGCAGCGGACGAGATCTTGATGGCCGCAACCATGAAGTCGCGGTCGCCGATGGCGGGCTCGACGCCCTTGGGCAGCTTGATGTCCGAGATGCGGATGGTGTCGCCCATCTTGTGACCGGCCAGATCGACGACCAGTTCCTCGGGAATGTGGTCGGCGCGGACCGAAATCTCGACCGTGTGGCGCACGATTTCCAGCGAGCCACCCTGACGGAAGGCGGCGCATTCGTCGTGGTTGATGAAGTGCACGGGCACTTCGATCTTGATCACCTGCTTCTCGTCGACGCGCATCAGGTCGAAGTGCATCGGACGGTCCGACACGGGGTCGAACTGGACGTCCTTGGCGATGACCGGCTGGGTTTCCTTGCCGTACTTCAGGGTCACCAGGTGACCCAGCAGCTTGCCGGTGTACAGGTTCTTGCGGAAGTCCTTCTCGTTGACCGAGATGGCCACCGGGGCCTTGTCGCCACCGTACAGCACACCGGGCACGGCGCCCGCACGACGGGCAGCGCGGGCGCTGCCGGTACCGACGCCGTCACGGACGTCAACGTTCAGAATGATCTCGGCCATCGGGCTCGCCTCAATAACGCACGCCGCGCTTCCAAAGACAGCGCGCAGCGGGGATTGCATCCCTCGAATTCAAGAGCGCGGGCTATTACACGGATGCGACCCGGCGTGCAACCGGCTTTGCATACGATGCAGCAGCCCGCTTCGGTCCCTCAGGGGCGACCGGGCGACGGGGCCTGGGATTGGGCCGAGTCCGCAGCCGCAGCGGCGGTCGCAGCCGGGGCACCCGTCAGGGTGCCTTCGTCCAGTGCGAAGGCCGTGGTCGGGATCATGACCGGCATCGGACCCATACTCTGGGCGGTGCAGGTGGCCAGATCGCTGACGATATGCTGCCCGATGCAGAAGATGTCCTCATAGTGCGGCCGCGAGGCGGCCAGGCACTGGAACAGGTTCAGCTTGGACATGTTGAGGCAGAATTCGCTGTTAGTCTCGACGACGAGTGCCTCTGTGTAGGTGCGGAAATCATCGCCCCCGGCGCCCAGCGCCGCCAGGGCCGCAATCGCCAGCGAGTTGATCACCGGCTGGGTATAGGGCGGCTGAAGCTTGATCGGCGCCAGTTCGAGGCCCGCGCCCGCATGCGCGGCCGTGAACAACAGGCTGGCGTCCTGGGCCGAGGGCAGCATGACGACAGCGGAGTTGGCTTTTGCGGCGTCGAGGCGTGCCTGACGTTCATCAATCGGCCGGATAGCCCAGCGACGGCGCGGATCTTCGCGGCCCTGGATCGTATAGGCGTCTTCCTTGATGGCCTCTGCGATGGTCGACAGCGCGGCGATGTCTTCGCCCAGGGTGCTGACGATCAGACCGGCTGCGGCATCGGCACCCGGGAGGGTCGCGGCATAGGCCGGGTCCAGGATGATGCGGTTGATCACTTCCTCGCGCTGCACGGGGTCGGCGGCGTACTGGCGCACACCGGCGACAAACTCGGGCGATTGCAGCGCCAGAACGGCGCCATAGGCAATCATGCCGCGCGACAGCTGGGCCGGCTCATAGGCCGATCCCGTGCGGATGGCGTTCTGGATGGACTCGGCATCGGGGAAGCCGGCCTCGATCGTGCCGACCTCGCGGATGAAGGCCACATAGATGGAGGCGGCTTCGGACACACCCTGATTGAGGG
>Ga0208179_1000107_pt1 | contig 63082 bp, 55 predicted proteins | sample Malvired_Geostar_FD_184238 | JGI IMG/M metagenome (GOLD analysis project Ga0208179, IMG submission 184238) | Marine viral communities from the Global Malaspina Expedition - Malaspina viral metaG DeepMed_Geostar (SPAdes) (version 2) | ecosystem: Environmental > Aquatic > Marine > Oceanic | place... | reverse complement strand
CCCGGAAGAGCCCCGGTCCCAGACCACCATCCACAACAATGCCCCGCCGCCCGGGAAATCCGGCGGGGGAAGCAGCGGCTGGCTGATCTTCGTCGTCGGCGGTCTGGTGGTGCTGGTGGCGATCCTGGCCTGGGTGTTCTGGTCCGGCGGCGCCATGACCCCGACGCCCGAGGACCGGGACGTGGACATCAGCATCGAGGCCCCCGATCTGCCCGACATGCCCGAGCCCCCGGCCAATCCGCTGCCGGACGCTCCGGCCCCTGAACCGGTCCCCGCTCCGGCGGAGTAAGCCTGGTCTCAAGGATGACGCCCCGGCCCCGGCGGCCGGGGCGTTCTTCTATGGCCCGACCGGATGGCGTCCGCGCCACTCCAACGCCGTCAGCCGGCAGGCGGAGGCCAGCGGCCGCCGGCCCCGCTGCGCATCGATGCGCGCCACCAGACTGGCGGCGGTCAGGCCGTCATGGGCCGCGATCTCGTCCAGCACCGCCCAGAACTCCGGCTCCAGCGCCACCGAGGTGGCGTGGCCCGCCAGCAGGACGGAGCGCTTTTTCAGGGTCGACACCGGGGAATCCTCATCATCACGCGTGCCCGCTCCTGCCCAGTCTAGCGGCAATCGGACGCCGGATACATTCCGGTTCCGCTTGTGATGGGACGCGGCGGGGCAGGGGTGTTATCGGGGCGTCCCATCCCCCTGAACGTCCGAGCTCGCCCGTCGTGTCCCGTCCCGTCGCCCTCGCCTGCGTCCTCATCTGCGCCCTGATCTGGGGCACGACCTGGTACGCCATCACCCTGCAGCTGGGCGCGGTCGATCCGGTCGCGTCGGTGACCTATCGCTTCGGCATCGCCGCGGCGGTGATCTTCGCCGGGTGCCTCGTGACGCGCCGCTCCCTGAAGATGACCCGGGCCCAGCATCTGGCGCTGATGGGGCAGGGGCTGTTCGTCTTCACCATCGGCTACGCCTTCGTCTACTGGGCCGAGGAGCGGGTGGCCTCGGCGGTGGTGGCGGTGATCTTCGCCGCCCTGGCCTTTCTCAATCTGGTGCTGTTCCGCGTGGTGGCCCGCCAGAAGGCGGCGCCTCTGGCCTGGGCGGGCGCCGGGCTGGGCATTCTGGGCGTCGGCGTGCTGTTCGCCTCCGAGCTGCTGCGCGCCGGCATGGACCAGCGCGCCATGATCGGCCTGACCTTCGCCCTGATCGCCGTCAGCGCCTCGGCGGTGGGCAATGTGTTCGCCTGGAAGGTCCAGACGGCCGCCGCCCCGGTCATTCCCGCCACCGCCTGGGCCATGGCCTACGGCACGGCGTTCCTGGCTCTGTTCGGCCTGGCCATCGGGGTGGAGTGGGCGTTCGAGTTCACGCCGCGCTACATGCTGTCCCTGCTGCACCTGTCCATGCTGGGCTCGGTGGTGGCGTTCCTGCTGTACTTCACCCTGGCGCGCGCGCGGGGCTATGCCCTGGCGTCCTACATCTCGGCCCTGACGCCGCCGGTGGCCATGCTGGTGTCGGTGCTGTTCGAGGGCGCGACCTTCGGCCTCGCCGCCTTCGCCGGGCTGGCGCTGGTGCTGGCGGGCCAGATGCTGCTGATCAAGGCCCCGCGGGTGTCCGCCGCCTAATCGTCGTCCCGCTTCGCCCCGTCCAGATCGCGCTTCAGCCGCTCCGCCTCGATCCGCGCCGCGTCCTTCTGACCCTTCGTGCGCCCGAACGCGGCCCGGTTGTTCGCGGCCGTCGCCTTCGCCTGCGCCCGCGCCCGATCCTTGCGCGCCTTGTTCAGATTGATGATCTCGCCCGCCACTACCGCCCTCAGCCCGGCGCGATCATCTTTTCCGGCCGCACCCACTCGTCGAACTCTTCGTTGGTCAGATAGCCGCCGCCGACGGCCTCCTCGCGCAGGGTGGTGCCGTTCTTGTGGGCCGTCTTGGCGATCCTGGCGCAGGCGTCATAGCCCAGCTTGGCGTTGAGCGCCGTGACCAGCATCAGGCTGTTCTCCACGCCCTTCTGGATGTTGTCCCGGCGCGGCTCGATGCCCACGACGCAGTTGTCGGTGAAGCTGACCGCCGCGTCGGCCATCAGGCGCACCGACTGCAGGAAGTTGTAGGCCATCACCGGGTTGAACACGTTCAGCTCGAAATGCCCCTGCGAGCCCGCGAAGGTGATCGCGGCGTGATTGCCGAACACCTGCACGCACACCTGGGTCAGGGCCTCGCACTGGGTCGGATTGACCTTGCCCGGCATGATGGAGCTGCCCGGCTCGTTCTCGGGCAGGGCCAGCTCGCCCAGACCCGCCCGGGGGCCGGAGCCCAGGAAGCGGATGTCGTTGGCGATCTTGAACAGGGACGCCGCCACCGTGTTGATGGCGCCGTGGGTCATGACCATGGCGTCGTGGGCGGCCAGGGCCTCGAACTTGTTGGGGGCGGTGGTGAAGGGCAGGCCGGTGATCTGGGCGATCTTGTCCGCCACGCCTTCCGCGAAGCCGATGGGCGCGTTCAGGCCGGTGCCCACGGCGGTGCCGCCCTGGGCCAGCTGCATCAGGTCGGGCAGGGTGCTCTCGATGCGCTCGATGCCCTTGGTCACCTGCTGCACATAGGCGCTGAACTCCTGACCGAGGGTCAGGGGCGTGGCGTCCTGGGTGTGGGTGCGGCCGATCTTGATGATGTCCTTCCACGCCTCGGCCTTGTCGTTCAGGGCGTTGCGCAGCGTCTGCAGCGCCGGAACCAGCCGGTGCACCACCTCTTCCGCGCAGGCCACGTGCATGGCCGTGGGATAGGTGTCGTTGGACGACTGGCTCATGTTGACGTGGTCGTTGGGATGGACCGGCTTTTTCGAGCCCATCTCGCCGCCCAGGATCTCGATGGCGCGGTTCGAGATCACCTCATTGGCGTTCATGTTGGACTGGGTGCCCGAGCCGGTCTGCCACACCACCAGCGGGAAGTGGCCATTCAACTTGCCCTCGATCACCTCGTCGGCGGCCTGAACGATGGCCTTGCCCAGATCCTTGTCCAGCCGGCCCAGCGCCATGTTGGTTTCGGCGGCGCCGCGCTTGACGATGCCCAGCGCCCGCACGATCGGCAGGGGCTGCTTCTCCCAGCCGATCCTGAAATTGCCCAGCGACCGTTGCGCCTGGGCGCCCCAGTAGCGGTCCGCCTGAACCTCGATGGGGCCAAAGGTGTCGGACTCGGTGCGGGTCTTGGTCATGATGCGCTCGTGCTCAGGCGTGGGAAGGATGGCGGAATCGCCGTTGCGATTAATCCCTGAGGGGCCGCAGGGCAACGTTCTGGATTGGTCTGCTTGAACCCGCCCGTCCGCCGTGGCTTGTCGGCGGGCAGGGGGAGCGCATGCTGACTGGGCGGTCAAACGGGCGATCCATCGCGCTGGACGGGATGCGGGGGCTGGCGGTCGCGGGCATGATCGTCGTGGTCAGCCCGGGCGCCTGGGAGCACGTTCATCCGCTTCTGCGTCACGCGGTCTGGCATGGCTGGACCCCGGCGGACATGGTTTTCCCCGCGTTCCTGTTCTGCGTGGGCGTGGCGCTGGGCCTGCCGTTTCTGCGCCCCGACGCGGTCAGACCGTCGCGGGCCGCATGGCTGAAGGCGCTGCGCCGCTCGGCCCTGCTCGTGGCCATCGGTCTGGCGCTGAACAGTCTTCCGGACCTTGATCCCGCCCACCTGCGGATCCCCGGCATCCTGCAGCGGATCGCGGTCTGCTACCTGCTGGCCTTCATGATCTGCGTCGTCGCCCTTCGCGACGGCCGCTTCAGGATCCGCTGGATCGTCGGCGCCGCCCTCCTTCTGCTGTCGGGATACTGGCTTATCCTGACGGTCGCGCCGACGCCCGGATTCGGCGCGGGTCGCCTCGATCCGGTCGGCGCCTTCCCCGCCTGGCTGGACCGCTCGGTGTTCACCCCCGACCATCTCTGGCGCTACGGGACCGCGGACGGCGTCGGCGTCGTCTATGACCCGGAGGGACTGCTCGCCAGCCTGCCCGCCACGGTCAACGTCCTGATCGGCGTGCTGGCTGCGCGGCTCATCGTCGACGAGCGGAATCGAGCCACGCGGCTGACGTTTGGCGCCCTTGCCGCCGCGCTGATCCTCGCGGCTCTGGCGCTGGACCCCCTGATGCCCATCAACAAGCCCCTGTGGACCCCGACCTTCGCCTTGCTCAGCAGCGGCGTCGCGCTGGGGGCCTTTGTGCTTCTGGAGTGGGGGGCGGGACTGTCCGCCGGTCGCCCGGTCGCCGCCCCTTTTCGCGTCATGGGCGGCAACGCCATGCTGGCCTTCATCCTGTCCCAGCTCATGGGCGTCGTCGGCGCCCTGTCCCTGCTGCCGGATGGACAGTCCCTGCAGGGGTGGGGCTTCCAGACGGCGCAGATATGGATCGCCGACCCGGTGCTGGCGTCCTTCGCCTGCGCCATGGCGGTGCTGGGCCTGATCCTCGCCATCCTCTATCCTCTGGACAGGCTGGGCTGGCGTCTCAAGCTCTGAACCCCCGGCAGCAGAGGTTTGCCCGATGATCGACAGTGCCCGTCCGGCCGCCAGCGGCCCGAGGTTTCAACCTTGACCCAGGACTGGACCGGAACGGGCAAGGTGCGCGCCCGCGAGCAGGGCGACGCGGTCGAGATCATGATCGACGGCCTCACCACCCAGGCCAAATACTACAAGCCGCTGGTCTATGAGTTCATGCGCAAGGAATGGTCCTCGCGCCCGTCCTGGGGCGACTTCGCCGTGGACATCCGCATGGAGCACGTGGGCGAGCCGCCGCACATCGACCTGGACAATCTGGCCAAGGCCCTGCTGGACGCCATCAAGGGCTATCTGTTTCACGATGACGCCCAGGTGGCCCGCCTGCTGGTCGAACGGCATGAGGGCGAACGCGAGCGCATCACCATCGCCGTGCGGCCCCGCTGATCCGGCGTCAGCCTGCCGGATACCGCTCGAAGGCGGGCAACTCGTCCAGATGGCCCATCCAGCCGATCCGTTCGGCCGTCTGGATCTGCGCGCCCAGCGGAAGCGCGTCGGGATTGTCCAGGGTCGCGCTCTGCACATCGATCATGCCGGGGAATACCGCCTCATTGATGTAGAACAGGCTCGTCCCGCAGGCGCCGCAGAACATCCGTCGGGCATGCTCCGACGACGCGTAGGTGAGGGGCGCGCCCGTGATCGTCACCTGATCCGCTGGCGCCATGGCCCAGGCTGTCGCCGGCGCGCCGCTGGCCCTGCGACAGTCGGTGCAGTGACACAGCGTATGGTGCACGACCGCCTCCGGCATCTCGTACCGCACCGCGCCGCAATGGCATCCTCCGCCTGGCATGATCGTTCTCCCGATATATGTTCACTTTATGTTCGCATGGACGGCGGTGTCAGGCCAGCGGAAATCCAGCCTGTCGGCCGATGCTCCACAGCCCGGAAAACGGCCTGCCGGAAAGGCGTCGAAATTCGGCGGCTTGCGCCTATTTCTTGCGGAACTGGTCCAGCGAGACGACCTTGGGGCCGTCGTCCACCGGCGGGGCAGGCGTTTCCGGCTCGTCCTCGGGCTCGGGCTCGGTGGGCGCCTCGGGCGCCTCGAACTGCAGCAGGAACTGCACGCTGGGGTCATAGAAGCGCACCACGGCGGTCCACGGCGTCACCAGCTTCTTGGGCTGGCCGCCGAACTTCAGCAGCACCGAGAACCCTTCGTCGTCGATGGTCAGGTCCCAGTACTGGTGCTGCATCACCACGGTGATCTCGTCGGGGTACTTCTCGGACACGTCCGGAGGCACGGACACGCCCTTCGCCCGGGTCTTGAAGGTGATGTAGAAATGGTGCTCGCCGGGCAGGCCCTCGGGCATGGCGGCGCGCTCCAGCGCGGCGCGCACGACGCCCCTGAGGGCGTTCTGGGCCATGGCTTCATAGCCCATCTCGTCGCGCACCGGCGTCTCAGCCATTTCGTCTCCGCAAGCCCGATCGGGTCCGCCTGACCCATGCGGCGGAGTGATAGCGGCGGCGGCGGCGCGGCGAAAGTTCAAAACAGGGTAAAGTGGGAGGCTTCTGTTGCCAGGCGCCTCCCGGGCCCCGCCTGAGGATCTGAACCCTCAGGACTTAGGTCGGAAATGCCGGAACCGCATTACGCGGCGACAGCGTATTCCTCAGCGAAGTTATCGTTCGCATTTAGATAAAGGCCCGATACGGTGGGCCAGGACGAGCGAAAGCAATCTTCTTTACACGTCCGTCGATGCTAGTCGGCCCCATGCTGCCTCCGCCGATAACGCGGGGAGAAAGATGGTGGAGCCGCCGGGAATCGCACCCGGGTCCGGTCCGCTTATTACAAGCGCGTTTATCGCTATAGTCCGGGCGAACCCGAACACCTCCAATATAGGCTTTGTGGGCGCGATATCAACGTCCGCAAGAAACGTTCGAAATGTCAGCCGTCACTGCCGGTCATGTTCGGATTGGCATCGCCGCGGTTGTAGCGTTCCAGCCCTTCCACGGCGTCTTCCCTGATCTCGTCCCATTCGGCGCGGGTCAGGCAAACACGCTGGGGCCGGTTGCTGCCGACGACATGCTGTCGGCGGCAGATCAGGCGCTCCCGCTCCGCCTGGCGGGTTTCGCCGACCGTGGGTTCGGGGCGCGGCTCCGGCTGCGGTTGCGCCTGCTGCGACGAGCCGGAGATGACGATGGCGACCAGAGCGGCGATCAACATGTAACAAACCTTCCAAACTGATCCTGAACGCTATCTTGGAATATCCGCAAAACGCAAGATGATTTGCAGACGCAAACGCACGGCGCGATGGCCGCAGCTGCTGAACGCGGCGGGCATGGGCATCCGGGCCGTCTCCGGGAGGCGTCCGGGCGTCAGGCCGGCGGCGGAACCCGCCGCCAGTCCCGCGCCTGGTTCCGGAACCAGGTCAGCTGCCGCTTGGCGTAGTTGCGGGTGGCCTGACGCATGATGTCCAGGGCGTCGTCCAGCGACAGCTCGCCCCGCAGATGGGCGCCCAGCTCGCGCACGCCCACCGCCTTCATGATCGGCAGGCCGTGGGGCAGGTCCCGCGCCATCAGGGCGCGCACTTCCTCCAGCGCCCCGTTGGCCATCATCACCGACACCCGCGTGTCGCAGGCGGCGTAGAGCGTCTTGCGGTCCGGCTCCACCACCATGGCCTCATAGCTGCCGGGCGCCAGGATCGGCCGGCTGTCGGCGCGCAGGGCCGACAGGGGCCGCCCCGCGACCTGCGCCACCGCCAGCGCCCGCACCAGCCTCTGCCGGTCGCCCGTCTCGATGGCGGCTTCGGAGGGCGGATCCACTTCCGCCAGCGCCTGCCGGAACGCCGCCTCGCCCTCGGCCGCGAACCGCTCGTCCAGCGCCGCGCGCACCTCCGGCGGCACCGGCGGCACATCGGCCAGCCCCCGCGTCAGGGCGTTGAAATACAGCCCCGTGCCGCCCACGAAGATCACCGGTCGCCGGGCAGGGCCGTAGTCGTTCAGCAGAGCTTCCGCCGCCCGCAGCCAGGTCCCCACCGACCAGGCGTCGGTCGCAACGGCCACCCCATAGAGGCGATGCTCCGCCTGCGCCTCATCGCCCGGCCCCGGCCGCGCGGTCAGCACGCGCAGGTCCGCGTACAGCTGCTGGCTGTCGGCGTTGACGATCACCGCGTCGCTCGCCCGCGCCAGATCCAGCGCCAGACGGGACTTGCCCGAGGCGGTGGCGCCCCCGATCAGGGTGACGGGGGCGATCGGCGCTTGGTTCTGGGCCATGACACCCGATATGACGACGCACGCCCCGTAAGCAACCCGCCGGAGAGACTCCTTGCCCGATCGCGCCGCCGTCATCGCCGCCCTGGACGCCGTGACCGACCCCAGAAGCGGGCAGGGGCTGATGGCCGCCGGGCTGGTGCAGGGGCTGGTGGTGGCCGACGACCGCGCCGGCTTCGCCCTGGAGGTCCCCGCCGGCGACACGGCGCTGTACGCCCCCGTCCGCGACGCGGCCGAGGCGGCGCTGAAGGCCATCCCCGGCATGACGCGGGTCTCCGTGGTCCTGACCGCCGAGGCCGTGGCCGCGCCGCCGCCGCGCCGCCGCACCGCCGGCCTGTCGCCCCAGGCCGTCGATCAGGGTCGGGCCAGGGCCCCGGTCCCCACCGAGCGCCCCGCCCATGTGCGCCGCGTGCTGGCCGTAGCCAGCGGCAAGGGCGGGGTGGGCAAGTCCACCGTGGCGGTGAACCTCGCCTGCGCCCTTGTCGCCCGCGGCCTGCGCGTCGGTCTGCTGGACGCCGACGTCTACGGGCCCTCCGCCCCCACCATGCTGGGGATCGCCGGCAAGCCCGCCTATGAGGACGGCGCCATGGTCCCGCACGAGGCCTGGGGCCTGAAGGCCATGTCCGTGGGCCTGCTGATGACGGCCGACGACGCCATGATCTGGCGCGGCCCCATGGCCAGCCAGGCCATCACCCAGATGCTCACCCAGACCCGCTGGGGCACGGAGGACCAGCCGCTGGACGTGCTGGTGGTCGACCTGCCCCCCGGCACCGGCGACGTGCAGTTGACCCTGATCCAGAAGACGCCCCTGGACGGCGCCGTCATCGTCTCCACCCCGCAGGAAGTGGCGCTGGCCGACGCCCGCCGGGCCAAGACCCTGTTCGACCGGGTCAATGTGCCCACCCTCGGCCTGATCGAGAACATGTCCGGCGAGATCTTCGGCCGCGGCGGGGCCGAGGCCGAGGCCGGGCGGCTCGGCGTGCCCTTCCTCGGCGACCTGCCGCTCGACGCCGCGCTCCGGGAGTCCGGCGACGCCGGCCGCCCGCTGGTCTCATCGCAGCCCGAGGGCCTCGCCGCGCGCCGCTTCGCCGTCGTCGCGGCGCGGGTCGCGGACGTCCTCGGCGTCTAGCTCACAGCTTGCCGAACGCCACGCCCTTCCAGCCCCAGCCCGCCTCGGCGGCCGCCTTGCGCAGCGGCCCCTTGATCTCGCCGGTGTTGAATTTGTAGCTGTAGACCTCGCCCCACGAGCCGTCCTCGCGGAAGGCGTGGACGCTCTCGAAGCTCATTTCCCACGACTGGCCCCGGAAGGCCGAGCCCGCCAGGCTCAGGTCGGGCGTCCCCGCCCGCCAGTCCACCGACCATTCCTGATCGCCCGATCGCACGACCCCGTTCGCCTCGTCGACCTTCATCAGCACCTTGAAGACGCGCTGCACGCCGGCCTTGGCGAAGACCTCGTACCATTTGGCGTCGACGATCTTCCATTCGGCGACCAGGTCGACGCCCTCGCGTTCGCCGTCGCGGATCACGATCGGCGAGGTGGGGCGATTCAGCGCCATCAGTCGCTTGCGCAGCGCCGCCGCCGGCTCGCGCGCCACACCCGCCGGCGCCGCCCGGCTGCCGGTCAGCCAGCTGAAAACACCCATGTCGGATTCCCCGGAGTCCCGCCCCGTCCCCCGGGCGTCCTCGACAGTGGCACGAAGCCCCGCCCGGGGAAACGGGCCGGCGTCCGGGTCGCGGGGCGCGATCCGCCTGGATTGTGGAGAAACGCGCCGTCGAGGGTTTCCAAACGCAACTCTAATCGCCACCTTGACGGTTCCAGTCAGTCAGCCCGAGCCGCCCATGTCCGTCGACGCCCTGTTCCGCCCCTTCCAGGTCAAGTCCCTGAAGATGCCCAACCGCATCGTCATGGCGCCGATGACCCGGTCCTTCTCGCCGGGCGGCATCCCGACCAGCGACGTGGCCGGCTACTACCGCCGCCGGGCCGAGGGCGGGGTCGGGCTGATCGTCACCGAGGGCACGGTCGTCGACCGCCCCGCCGCCCGCAACGACCCCCGGGTGCCGGTCTTCCACGGGGACGCCCTGCCGCAATGGAAAAAGGTGGTCGATGAGGTCCACGCCGCCGGCGGCCTGATCGCGCCGCAGCTATGGCACGTCGGTTCGGCCCGGGGCCAGGGCGAGGACTGGACCCCGCTCGGCAAGATCGACAGCCCCTCCGGCTTCACCGCCCCCGGCAAACGCAAGCTGGAGCCGATGACCGACGAGGACATCGCCGACACCATCGCCGCCTTCGGCCGCTCGGCCCGCGCCACCCGGGAGCTCGGCTTCGACGCCGTCGAGATCCACGGCGCCCACGGCTATCTGATCGACCAGTTCTTCTGGAGCGCCCTCAACGACCGCGACGACCGCTGGGGCGGCGGGACCATCGGCGACCGCGCCCGCTTCGGCGCCGAGGTGGTCAAGGCCGTGCGCGAGGGCGTCGGTCCGGACATGGCCCTGATCCTGCGCCTGTCGCAGTGGAAATCGCAGGATTTCACCGCGAAGAACGCCCACGACCCGGCCGAGCTGGAACAGTGGCTCACCCCCCTGATCGAAGCCGGCGTCGACGTCTTCCACTGCTCGCAGCGTCGCTTCTGGGAGCCGGAGTTCGAGGGCTCCGACCTCAACTTCGCCGGCTGGACGAAGAAGATCACCGGCCTGCCGACCATCACCGTCGGTTCGGTGGGTCTCGACGGCGAGTTCATCGCGGCCTTCGGCGGCGCGGGGTCAAAGCCGGCCTCTTTGGACGGCCTGATCAAACGGCTCGAGGCCGACGAGTTCGACCTCGTCGCCGTCGGTCGCGCCCTGCTGGCCGATCCGCACTGGGTCGAAAAGATCCGCGACGGCCGGCTGGACGAGCTGAAGGACTTCGAACGGTCGGCGATGATGACGCTGAGCTAGGCCAGGGGCGCCGGCGCAGATAATCCTCCATTACGAGACCTTCAGCCTCTGGCCTTTTTTTCGCCGCTTCCTATCTGGATGCACGCACCGTCGCCCGCGTTCACGGATCGTTGTTCGTTGATCGGTGATGCTACAGGACAGGAGGGGTGATCATGGACCCGAAATTGATCGAAGATCTGGCCAGCCGGCCCCGCGTCGGCATGCTGGCGCTGGTGCTGTGGCGTGCGACCTGGCTCGTGGGCGTCGCCGGAACCCTGGGGTTCCTCGGCGCGGCCGTGGCGCTGGGCGTGTTCGGCGTCGGCGGCCATGATCTGGGCGGACGCGTGACCCTGGGGGCCATGCTGGCCTTCATGGCCCTGATGATGTTCGCCATCGGCTCGCTGGCGCGCCTGCTGTCTGGCCAGCTCAAGGCCGCCCTGATCGCCCGCTGCGGAGACGCGCCGCGTGGCGCCCGCCGCTGGGCGCCCTGTCCCTAAGCGCGTCTTTCAAGCACCCGGAAGGTGAAGGCGTGATCGTCCGCCTCGCCCGGCTCATGCCGCTCTGACGCCACTTCCACAAAGGCGCTCTCGTCAAAGGCCGGGAACACCGCGTCGCCCTCGGGCTCCGCGTCCACCTCGGTGATGTACAGCCGCTTCGCCCGGGGCAGGGCCAGGTCGAACAGCGCCACGCCGCCGATGACGCAGATCTCTTCCGCGCCTTCCTCCTCGGCCTGTTCAGCGGCGATTTCGATCGCCTCGAAAAAGCTCTCGCACGCCACCGCCCCCGTGGCCTCGAACGAGGAATCCCGCGTCAGCACCAGATTCAGCCGGCCGGGCAGGGGCCGCAACGGCAGGCTGTCCCACGTCTTGCGCCCCATGATGCAGGGCTTGGACAGGGTGATCTGCTTGAACCGCTTCAGATCGGACCGCAGCCGCCACGGCAGATCGCCGTCACGCCCGATCACGCCGTTTTTCGCGCGCGCCACCACGAGGGAGAGGGGAATCATATCAGGCCGCGTCCTGTTCCAGCCATTTCAGCCACTTGCGCCGCATGGCGTCCTCGATGTCGATGCCCGCCCGGTCGCAATAGATCAGCAGCATGCCCAGCACGTCCGCCGCCTCATCGCCCAGCTTGTCGTGATCGGCCTCGCCCCGCGCCCGCCCGCTCATACGCAGATGCTCGGCGGTCAGCTCGCCCAGCTCCTCCTGCATCTTCAGCAGCGCCCAGTCCCGGTCGCGGTCGATGCCGTGCTCCCGGGCGTAGATGTCGGAGATGCGCAGAACCGAGTCTGCTAAGTGTTTGATTTCCATGGATTAGGGAATCCGGTTAGCGAAACGAGCATAAACTCTCACCATGCGACGAGTCCAAAAACCGCGCACTGAGCCGCGAAGAAGAATGTCTGCTCTGAAGTCGGGAAAAAATGTCTCGTATACTGCTCTATGGCGAGCTGATTTCTTACATAATCCCATGTTCTTAAGAAGAAATCGCCGCGTCGAGATACAAACATGTTTGTCTGTGGCGAGGATATTGATGACAGCCCGAGTGGATTTGCTTGAGCACAGTACTCCGAGGCCGTCCCTTATGTGATATCTAAGGAGAGGTCTTGTTTCTCTCGTAAATAAGCCGTTGCCTAGCGCTCCGGCAATTATTTCGTAGAGTGTTAGGGTGTGACCGACGCAAACTGCGAGATCGTTAGATTTACTATCCACGCATGTTTTCCATGCCCGCAGACTGGCATCAAGCTGGCTAGAAATGTCTAGCGACTCTGACAAAGCTCTCTGCTGCCTGGTCTCGCGAATCTGAGCCGCAGCAATCCAAACACCTAGTAGCGCTATCAGCGCGGCGGACGCACCGACTAAGGCAGCAGCCGTTTGAAGTGCGTCCTTATTTGAACGTAAGAATTCAAGCGCTGCGCCGATCAACCGTCTGAGTCTTCGCCTGAATCTTCATCTTCATCCCTGCTGGGGAGATACTGCTCCGTAGGTACGTGGTTTTTCTCAAAAGGCTCGTGAGGTCGCTCAGGAGTTTCAATAGGTGCTCTAGCCATATGCCTAAGTCCTTTTTTAAACCGCCACCGCAGCCTTAATATGCGGCCACGGGTCATAGCCCTCAAGCACGAAATCCTCCCGCCCGAACGCGAACAGGTCGTCCCGGGGCGTGATGGTCATGGTCGGCAGGGGGCGCGGATCGCGGGTCAGCTGCAGCTTCGCCTGATCCAGATGGTTCAGATACAGGTGCGCGTCGCCGAAGGTATGCACGAACTCCCCGGGCTTCAGCCCCGTCACCTGCGCCATCATCATCGTCATCAGGGCGTAGGAGGCGATGTTGAACGGCACGCCCAGGAACACGTCGGCGGACCGCTGATACAGCTGACAGCTCAGCTTCCCATCCGCCACAAAGAACTGGAACAGGCAGTGACAGGGCGGCAGGGCCATGTCGTCCACGTCCGCCGGGTTCCAGGCGGTGACGATGTGGCGGCGGCTGTTGGGGTTGGTCTTCAGGCTTTCGACCACGCGGGTGATCTGGTCGATGACCCGCCCGTCCGGCGCCGACCACGACCGCCACTGCTTGCCATAGACGGGGCCCAGCTCGCCTTCAGCGTCCGCCCATTCGTCCCAGATGCTGACCCCGTTGTCCTTCAGCCAGGCGATGTTGGTCTCGCCGCGCAGGAACCACAGCAGCTCCACCAGGATCGAGCGCAGGTGCAGCTTCTTGGTGGTCAGAAGGGGAAAGCCCTTCGACAGATCGAACCGCATCTGACGGCCGAACACGCCCAGTGTCCCGGTGCCTGTGCGATCGCCGCGCTCCACGCCGTTTTGCAGAATGTCGGCCAGCAGGCCAAGATACTGGAACTCGGGATGGTCGGCGGGCGCCGGCGAGACGCCGGTGCGGGCTTCAGGGTCTGCGATGGCGGCCAGGGCGTTCATGACGCCATACAGAACCGATTCGCGGTGTGGGGGGTTAGCCTCCTGTACCCTTGATGCACAACATGACGGAGGCGCTTGTGGACGCTTTGGAAACCCTGGCCGCGAACATCAATCTGGTGTCCATCGTCGCCCTGACGGCCATGTTCCTGTTCGGCTACCTCATGGGGCGATCCCACACGCGCAAGGACCCCCAGCGCATCGGCAACCGCCGCCGCCGCAACATCCGCGCCGACAACACCGTGGAGCGCGCCCGCCGCTATGAAGCCGGCGGCGTGGCGGTCGATGAAGCCGACCTGCCCGGCGCCGCCAAGCACCACGCCCGTCAGGGAGCCCGCAACGAGGCCGCCGACGCCGTGCGCGCCGCCAACCCCGGCATGAGCCTGTTCGCCGCCCGCCGCGCCGTCGACCGCTGGGCCTCCGAAAACGGGCTCTGACCCCCGATAAACCCGCATTTCCGCGCGCCAATGCCGCGTGGGACAAGGGATTTCGACCCGGCCACCGCCTCTTTGCGCCGCCGCTCCCGGGGAGGCCCTAAACTCACCCCCACACCCGCTCATCCCGGCGAAGGCTGGGATCCAGATCGTAAAGCGCGGTGTCGGAAGGGAGGCCCCATCCAAATGTCCAGACCGGCGCCGGACCACGGCCCGCCTTGTCATCCCGGAAGCGCCGCAGGCGCTATCCGGGACGGGATGGGACAGAAATCCACCCGGCCCGGACGGCGCAGCGCGACGATCCGGGCCAAGGGTTCACCCAGTCGCCCGGCTCAGCCTCGCGGCTGTCCGGGCGGCGCCATCAAGGATGTCCGGTCCCGGCTCTCCGCTTCGCTCCGGCCGGGATGACAAGGGGACGTTGCACTCCAATTGCACTCCTTTTCGCCCGCAGAGTCCAACTCAGCTCCCGAACCCGCCGTCGTCCAGAAAGGCCTGCTCCCCGGGTGTGGTGGTCCGGCCAAGTTCCGGATTTCTGTGAGGAAACCGCCCGAATTTCACGATGATGTCCCGATGGATCTTGCCCCATTTCTCCGCCTCGGCGTCCCCGTCGGTCAGGCTCATGTAGCGGTCCTGGTCCTCCAGCCGCTCCGAGTGCTGGAAGGGCAGCAGGAGGAAGTTCCGAAGGGGAAATTCGAACGCCTCGTGATGGCCCCGCTCCACCGCCTGCTCCGCGAACATCAGCCCCAGCGGGTCGGTGGCGAACGAATGGGCCGTGCCCCGGAAGCTGTTGCGCGGGAACTGGTCCAGCAGGATCAGCAGGGCCAGGGCGCCCTCGGGCGTCTCCATCCAGTGGTCCAGCTCGCGCCGGGCGGCGGCCACGTGGGCGTCATGGAAGCGGCGGCGGAATTCGGCGTCGAAGGCGTCGTCCCGGGCGAACCACTTTTCGGGGCCGGCCTCTTTCCAGAAGGCGACGACGGCGGAAGGGGTTATGTCTGTGCTCATGACTGGACACCTAAGCACGCCTCTGCCCGTTTTCCATGACCGCGACTGCGACCTGTCGATCATCCGCGCCCGCAAGGTGGCCGTGATCGGCTACGGCAGTCAGGGCCGCACCCACGCCCTGAACCTGCGCGACTCCGGCGTCGCCGACATCCGCGTGGCCCTCAAGCCCGGCTCCGCCACCCGGGCGAAGGCCGAGGCCGACGGCTTTGCGGTGGTCACGGCGTCCGAGGCGGCCGCATGGGCCGAGGTGCTGGCCATCATGGTCTCTGACGAGGCCCACCGCGACCTGTGGGCCGACGAACTGGCCTCCCACGTGCGGCCGGGCACGGCGCTGGTGTTCGCCCACGGCCTGTCGGTGCGATTCGGCCTGATCCAGCCGCCGCCCGACGTGGACGTGATCCTGGCCTCGCCCAAGGGCATCGGCCCGCGCATCCGCGAGATCTACGAACAGGGCGACGGCGTCTTCTGCCTGTTCGCCGTGCATCAGGACGCCACGGGGCAGGCGAGGGGGCTGGGCCTGTCCTATGCCGCCGCGCTGGGCTGCGGCCGCAAGGGAATCCTCGAGACCACCATGAAGGACGAGTGCGAAAGCGACCTGTTCGGCGAACAGGTGGTCCTGTGCGGCGGCGTGGGTGAACTGATCGACCAGGCCTTCATGAAGCTGGTGGACGCCGGCTATCCGCCCGAGGTGGCGTGGTTCGAGTGCTTCTACGAGGTCAAGCTGGTCACCGACCTGATGTTCGAGCGCGGCATCGCAGGGGCCTTCGCCCGCATCTCCAACACCGCCGAATACGGGGCCTATCTGACCGGCCCGCGCGTCATCAACGACGCCTCGCGCAAGGCCATGGACGCGGTCCTGTCCGAGGTCCGCGACGGCGCCTTCGTCCGCCGCCTCATGGCCGACTATGACGCCGGATCGCCCGAGCTTCTGGCCCGCCGCAAGGCCCTGGGCGAACGCCCCATCGAGGCCGTCGGCGCGCACCTGAACACGGTGGCTGGCCGCGCCCGCGACGATTGATAACGGCGTTAACCGGCACTAGAACGGGCCCCCTCAAAAACTCGGGGGAGGTTCCATGTCCAAGTCTGTTCTCGCCGTCGTCGCGGCTGTGTCCGCCCTGGTTGTGGCTGACGCCGCCACGGCCCAGTCCCGCTCCAGCTCGACCACCCGGTCCACCACCACCACGACCCAGGACGGGAACACCACCCGCACCGAGACCCGCACCACCACCCGCAGCGGCGAGGTCTCCTTCGACGCCGACGCCGCCTTTGACGCTCTTCTGGGCATGGCCGAGGGCCGCGGCCGGGCCGACCCCGATCAGGGCCTTCGCCGCCGCGCCGAGCCGGCGCGCGCCGAGGACGCCTTCGGCGAATGGGCCGTGACCGACGGGGGGCGCGATGTGGGCGACTGCCGGTTCGACATGCGCGAGAACGGCTTCCTCGGCATCCGCCGAATCGAAACCCATGATTGCCCCTCGCGTCTCGGTCGCCTGTCCAACTGGCGAATCGAGCACGGCGAGCTGGTCCTGTACCGGGGTGCCGCCGACAACACAGGCACGCGCCTGATGTATGTGGAGGGCCGCTTCATCGGCGACGGCGTCACCATGCGCCGCCTCGATGATACGGGGCCGGGTCCCGAGGCCGGCGATCATCGCGGTTATGACGATGGTCCGCGCCATGGCGGCCGCTATGGCCGGTCCGCTGAAGATTACGCAGGAACCTGGCGCCACACCGAGGTGACCAACACCGGCATGCGCCGTCAGTGCTCGGTGAACCTCACCACAAATCCCGCCTTCGGCCGCTTTGCGGGCTCCAGCTCGGGCTGCTTCGGCCCGCTGATGTTCGTGTCGTCCTGGGGCTATGAGGACGGCGAGGTGGTCCTGTACCGTGCCGGCGGAAACGCCGTGGCCATCTTCCGCGGTCGCGGCGACCGCCTGACCGCCCCCCACGAAGACGGCGAACTGGTCCTGTACCGCTGACACGACAGACGGCCCGGTCCCGACCGGGCCGTTCGCATTTCATGATCCGGGAAAACCTCGCCCTCAGCAGCAAGGCGCCGCGCGCCGGGCGGTAGGGCGAGGATACCCTGCCCTCAAGCAGCGAGGCGCCGCGCGCTGAGCGGTAGGGCAAGGATAATGGTCGGAGTGGCAGGATTCGAACCTGCGACCCCCGCGTCCCGAACGCGGTGCTCTACCAGACTGAGCCACACTCCGACTTGAGGACGCGGCTTATAACGACGCGTCCCGACGCCCGCAAGCGCCGTTCTTCCTCATCGCGAAAAAGCAGCAAAAAGCGGTGTTGCATCCGAAAACGCCTTGGCGTATTCGACCGCCTCCCCGGCGTTCCCCGCCGGGCCGCGCCTGACCTGCTGGGGAATGGTGTAATGGTAACACTACGGTTTTTGGTACCGTCATTCTAGGTTCGAGTCCTAGTTCCCCAGCCATTCTCCCACAACGGTTCGAGCACCTGCGCCACCCCGCTTGAGGGCGGTTTTGACGTGGGCGATCTGGTCCGGGGGTGTCCTGGAGCCGCCTGAGCTCCCTGCCGACAAAAGAACATGCCTGGAGGCATGAACACCGCCCGCTTCAGCGGACGCGGCGAATGCCCAGGACCACGAGGCCGCCAAGAAGAGCGATGATCGCGGCCGCGCCCATGAGATTCGGCCACGCCTGGCGGTCCGGGCCGAGCGCAACCAGAGCCAGCAAGGGGGCCAAAACCGCCGGGATGGTGTTGGTCAGGTTCATAATGCCGAGATCGCGCGCCGCATTCCGCCGCGACGGCAGGACCTGGGCGACCAGGGCGGCGTCAACGGTGGTGTAGAGACCAAACCCGATCCCGTAGAAGCAATAGCCGAGCAGGGGCCCCGGCCATGATGGCCAGACTGCGAACACCGTCAGCCCCCCCGCCATCAGCAGGGCTGCGAACAGGATGAAAATCTTGCGCCGGTTCAATCGATCCGACGCCAGGCCGCCGAGAAAACCCGAGGCGACCACCAGGACAGTGGACAGGGTGATCAACCTTGCAAGCCCGCTCTCGACAGTGGAGCCCGGAAACTGCTCCGCATACCGGGCGTGATCCGCGAGGTAGAAGAGCATGTAGGCGTTCACCACGCTGGCGGCGATTTGCAGGCAGAAGCGCGACAGCCAGGCAAAGCCATAGTCCGCCGAGAGGGGCGGGAGCGTCCAGGATCGTCGCGTCGGCAAGATGACCGTTCGGGGTTCGCGATAGGTGAGAATGAAGGGCGTCAGGCAGGCAACGACGATCACCCCCAGCACAACTATGCGCGCTGAAAAGTCCGGCAGCATCGGTGCCGTGATCAGAATACCGCTGGCGGCGCCGAGCGGCGCCCCCAGGCCGAGGAACGCCGCGACCCGACCCTTTCGGGAGTGGGGAACCCGATCCGCCAGAACCGCGGTCAGCGGTGCGAACATCATGTTGAAAGCCAGTTGGAAGAGGATCACGCCGACGATCAGGCCGGCGGGGTCGCTGGCCCGGGCAATGACGCCATAGGCCAGCATCACGCCGACCAGTCCGGCCGCAATCCACGGGCGCCGCCGACCGGATCGATGGCGGGTTCGGTCGCTGGCCCAGCCGAAGGTCATGTTCGCGACGCTTGCGATGAGGGCGCCCCACAGGGCCACCATGCTGAGCAAGCCGATCTTGTTCTCGGGCGCCAACATCTGGGCCTGCAGCGGAACGAGCAGGGAGAGCAGGGGAACGAAGGCGGTGAAGGCCCCGACATAGGCCAATGTCAGTGTGGCGATGAAACCGGCGCTGATGGGAGCGGGGCTGCCTTCGGAGTCGTCGGTGGCCTTCATGGTGGGGGACATTGGTCAATGACGATTCAGGGTGCGAGCAAATTCTTGCGTCATCCCCGTCGGAGACCGCATATCTGGGGCCAACGGCGGCGCTTGAGTCCCGCCTCGGGGAGACGGCCGCTGCCATGACTGCGACAATCTACGATGTCGCCGCCCTCGCGGGCGTATCCATCAAATCAGTGTCCCGCGTTCTGAACCGCGGACCCAACGTCAGTCCTTCGCTGGAGGCCCGGGTGCAGGCCGCGGTGGAGAGCCTCGACTATCGCCCCCGCCTGTCCGCGCGCGCCCTGGCCGGTGCGTCATCCTATCTTATCGCGGCGTTCGTCGACGCGGAGCTGACGCTTGGGCATTGGCGCAGCGGGCGTGGAAATGACTATCTCAGCCGGCTTGAATATGGCTCACTGGTCGAGTGCCGGAAGGCAGGGCACCACCTGCTGGTCGAGCTGGTGGACTATGGGTCAGCGGAACTCGAAGGAAGTCTGCTGTCGTTATTGCGATCCCTGCGGCCGGACGGCGTTCTGCTCACGCCGCCCAACTCCGACGATCCGAAGGTTATGGATGTCCTGGAACGCACCGGCACGCCATTTGTCCGTCTTGGCGCGGAGACCGACCTGCAACGCGGCATGCGCGTCTTCATGGACGACCGGCAGGCCGCGATCGACATGACACGTCATTTGATCGACCGGGGCCACAGGCGGATCGGCTTCGTTTCCGGTCCCGCCAGCTATGCGGCCAGTCGGGCCCGTCGTGAGGGATTCCAGTCCGCCTTGGCCGATCATGGTCTTGTGGCTGATCCTTCAATTATCGTCGAGGGCGATTTCACGTTCGAGTCCGGGCGTCGCGCCGGGGAGGCGCTGCTGGCGGTCTCCGATCGGCCGACGGCGATCTTCGCCAGCAACGACGACATGGCGCTGGGCGTGCTCAACGCTGCCGTAGCGACGGGCGTACGCGCGCCGGAGGACATCGCCGTCTGCGGCTTCGACGACACCCCGAGCGCCATGCTGAGCACTCCGCCGCTCACAACGATCAGACAACCCGTCGCCGAGATGGCCGCCGCCGCCACACGCCTCCTTTTGCCGCAATCCCGGGGCGTTGCGGGTCAAGCGGAACAGGTCGGCTACACGCTTATTGAACGCATATCGACGAGCGCAGGGATTTAAGGGCGTCTCGCCACCTCCGTTGACAGCGCTGTCAAATGCGGACAGTTTGAGTCCATTCAGGGGCGTCCTGACGGGCGTCATCATTATGGAACCCTGACGAACAGGGTCCACGGGGAGGAACACCATGATCCAGTTCAGACGTTCGCTGCTGCTCGGCTGCGCCTCAGTGGCGATCACCGCCGGCGCCGCCCAAGCTCAGGATTCGACGGTCGGGGAACCGGCCGCGCAGCCGCCTCAGAGCGAAACGACCCAGGTCGAAGAGATCATCATCACGGCGGAGCGCCGCGAACAGAATATGCAGGACTATGCCGGCGTCGCCCAGGCGATATCGGGCGAAGATCTGCGCGCTGTCGGCATTGACCAGATCGAGGATCTTCAATCCGCGGTGCCCGGACTGTCCATTTCCAACCAGGAAGGCAACGTCCAGATCTATATCCGTGGCGTCGGCACGGCGAATAACACCGAACTCGGAGACCCGTCCGCCGCGACCCATTTCAACGGCGTTTATCTGCCGCGGCCGCGTGGCCTCGGGGGGATGTTCTTCGACCTGGCGCGGGTCGAGGTCGCCAAGGGGCCCCAAGGCACCCTGCGCGGCCGGAACGCCGTGGCCGGCACCCTGAACATCATCCCCAACATGCCGCGCCTCGGGACTTTCGAGGGGTTCGTACAGGGTGAGATCGGCACGCTGGACACAACGGGCTATGAGGCGGCCGTGAATCTGCCGATCGGCGACGACCAGGCCCTGCGTCTTTCGCTCTACGGGGTGGATCGGGGAACGGCCTATGAGAACGTCGGCAACGACCAGAGCCTCGACCCGACCGGCGAGCAGCAGCTTTTCTCGGCTCGCGCGATCTACCTCTACCAGCCGACGGACCGCTTCAGCGCCAACATCGTCGCTGACTTTGCGTCGGAACGGGGCACGGGCTACCCGGCGACCAACATCCGCAACGGCCTCGTGGGAGGCGGAACGCCGGACCAGCTGGAGCTGCGCGACGTTCTCTTCCGTGGGCCGCAAGGCATGGTCGAGAACGACAACTGGGGCGTGGCGCTCAACACGTCCTATGATTTTGGCCCGGCCGTGCTCAACTATGCGGTCAGCCGCCGCAGCGTGGACTACTATCAGGTCAACGCCGCCAACGAAGGCGTGGTCCGACCCGGCTATGGCGCGGCGGATGTGGATTACGACAATTTCGGAACCCAGTACTGGCTCACCCTGTCCGAGTCCGACATCCACGAACTGCGGCTCACGTCGGCCCCGGGCGCCCGCACGACCTGGTCGACCGGCCTGTTCTATTTCGAGGAAGACCAGCAGGTCGGCTTCCTGTCGGTCGTCGACAAGGGCCAGTTCTACTCGGGCACCGAGTTCACCTTTCCGGACGTGCAGTCGGAAAGTTTCGCGGCTTTCTTCGACGTCACTTACCCCGTCACAGATCAACTCCGCCTGAAGGGCGGCTTCCGATACACCGAGGAAGAGAAGTCCCGGCGCGGCGTGGGCGGCAACTGGTCGCTCGGGCTCGGCGCCGAGAATTTCAACTGCTGCTTCAACACCCGGCTGGGCACCGAGGGCTTCCGCCCCATCTTCACGGGCCGGAGCAGCTATGCGCCGCCGACCCCGGGCAATAACCAGGAAGCGGCCGAGTACTTCATGGGCGCTTTTTTCCCTGGCGCCCGCGACACCTTCATGGAGCAGATCGCAGGCGTGGCGGACGGATCCCGGCCGAACGGCACCTGCGTGGATCGTCCTGACACCCAACCGGCCGGCGGTGGCCAGGTCTGCCCCGCCAACGGTCAGCACAGCTTCTTCCAGATCACCGCGCCCGGCGAACAGGTGGGGTCCTACGAGGACAGCTTCAGCGACTATCGCATCGGCTTCGAGTATGACCTGACCGAGGACAATCTCTTCTACGGAACCATCTCCACCGGGCACAAATCGGGCGGGTTCAACGACACTGTGGTCATCAACGGCGTCTCGACAGCGCCGACGTTTGCCCCTGAATCGGTGACCCTGTTCGAGCTCGGGACCAAGAACACCTTCTATACGGCGAGCGGCCGGATCGACTTCAACGCCAACGCCTTCTTCTACGACTACGCCGATCAGGTCTTCCAGACGCTGGTTTCGCTCGGCTCGGGCCCCGGGGGCGCAAGCGCCGGCTTCTCCCAGCAGAACATCAATGTGGCGCAGTCAACCATCCAGGGCTTCGAGGTGGAGACCCGCTTCAGCCTGCCGTACGGCATGAGGCTCGACCTGATCGGGGCCTATATCGACGCCCAGGCGGATGAAGGCGCACTTACGGACACGCGCGGGACCGACTACGGAGACGGCACGCCGAACTTCAACGTGGACATTTCCGGCAACGATCTGCCGAACGTGTCGCGGATCAACCTGAACGCCCATCTGCAGCAGACCATGGATCTGTTCGGGGGGCGCGCGGACTTCCACCTGCTGGCCAACTACCGGTCGTCGTACGCGCTCAACATCTACAACGAGCTGCCGGTGATCCAATTCACCGCCCGGCCGGCGGATGCGGCGGGGCAGGCGGCCTACGACGCCTTCAAGGCCTCGGTCGCGGGCACCACGATCGATCCGACCGCGCCCCTGACCAGCCCGTTCCTGCGCAGTACGGAGGCCCGGGAGGGCGGGTTCTGGGCCCGGCAGGAAGGCTATGTCACGGTCAACCTCGGCGCCGGCTGGGAACCCGACAGCGGCCGGTACCGCATCGAGGGCTACGTGAACAACGTCTTCGATGAAACCGTGGTCGAGAAGCAGCTCGTGTCCGACCAGGTCGTCAATGTGCTGTTCCTCAACCAGCCCCGGACGGCTGGCGTGCGGATCCGCGCAAGCTTCTAAGCCCTCCCGAGCGTAACGGCGCGGGACCCGGTCCCGCGCCGTCTTTTTCCAGTACCGAGATCAGTTTGAGGTCCAGCATGCCCGTGCTCCGCCGATCACTCGTGTCCGCGGCCGCTCTCGCGGTCGCCCTCTGGGGCGCCGCCGCCGTCGCCGAACCGGTCCAGAGCGGGCCTGCAGTCGAGGCCGATCCGTCGGTCTGGCCGGTCGCCGCCAGCCCGGAGGCGATCTCGGACCAGGAGACGGAAGCGCGGATTGATCAGCTCCTCCAGCGCATGACCCTGGAGGAAAAGGTCGGGCAGTTGATCCAGGCGGACATCGGCTCCATCACGCCAGCCGATCTCGCGACCTATCCGATCGGTTCGATCCTGGCCGGCGGCAACTCGTCCCCCGACGGCGATGAGCGGGCGCCCCTGTCCGAGTGGGTCGCCCTCGCGCAGGATTTCAGGGAAGCCGCCGCCTCCCGTCCCGGCGCCGCCATTCCGCTGATGTTCGGCATCGACGCGGTGCACGGTCACAACAATATCGTTGGCGCGACCCTGTTCCCCCACAACATCGGGCTCGGCGCGGCGCGGGACCCGGACCTGATCGAGAGGATCGGTCAGGCGACGGCGCTCGAGGTTGCAGCGTCCGGAGCCGACTGGACCTTTGGTCCCACCCTTGCGGTGCCGCGCAATGACCGATGGGGTCGCGCCTACGAAGGCTACGGCGAGCACCCGGAGATCGTCTCCGCCTATGCGGGACCGATGACGCGTGGCCTGCAGGGAGACCTCGTGGCGGGTCAGCCGCTGGCTCATGATCGCATCGCCGGCTCTGCCAAACACTTCATCGCAGACGGAGGCACCCTGGACGGCATCGATCAGGGCAATGCGCCGATCTCGGAAGCCGAACTGATCGAGATCCACGCCCAGGGTTATGTGCCCGCCATCAATGCCGGCGTCCTGACAGTCATGGCCTCGTTCTCAAGCTGGAATGACGTCAAGATCACCGGCAACCGGTCGCTGTTGACGGATGTCCTGAAACACCGAATGGGCTTCGAGGGCTTCGTGGTCGGCGACTGGAACGCCCACGGACAAATCCCGGGATGCAGCAACGAAAGCTGTCCGGAAGCCATCAACGCCGGCCTCGACATGTTCATGGCCCCCGATAGCTGGCGAGGGCTCTATCTCAACACGCTGGCCCAGGCCCGATCCGGGGAAATTCCGGCGGAGCGCATCGACGACGCCGTGCGCCGTATTCTTCGCGTCAAGTTCAAGCTGGGCGTCTTTGATCGCGACCGCTCGGTCGAGGGCAGGGCGGATATCCTGGGGTCCCCCGAGCATCGGGCGCTTGCGCGCGAGGCCGTGCGAAGCTCGCTGGTGCTGCTCAAGAACGAGGGCGTCCTTCCACTCCAGCCGGGGGCGCGAGTTCTGGTCGCGGGGGAGGCGGCTGACTCGATCGGTCAGGCCTCCGGAGGCTGGACGGTGTCCTGGCAGGGTGCGGACACGACCAATGCCGACTTCCCGGGCGGCGTGTCCATCTGGGCCGGACTCGAAGCCGCCATGCAGCAGGTCGGCGGGGTCGCCGAACTGAGCGTGGACGGCGCGTACGACACCCGTCCCGACGTCGCGATCGTGGTCTTTGGCGAGACGCCGTACGCCGAGTTTCAGGGCGATGTGGAGCATCTGGATTTCGTCCCCGAAGAACCGCTGGCCCTGTTGCGCCGCTTCCAGGCCGAGGGGATTCCGACGGTTTCCGTCTTCCTCAGCGGTCGGCCCCTCTGGACCAATCCCGAGATCAACGCTTCGGACGCTTTCGTGGCCGCCTGGCTTCCCGGAACGGAGGGGGCCGGCGTCGCCGACGTCCTCGTGGCCGGGTCTGATGGCCGTCCGGTCCATGACTTCACCGGCCGGCTTTCCTTCTCCTGGCCGAAGACCGCGGGCCAGGATGTGCTCAATGTGGGGATGCCGGGTTACGATCCGCAGTTCGCCTACGGCTACGGCCTCACCTATGCCGCCCCGGCTCGCGTCGACCGCCTTTCCGAGGAGCCCGGCGTGACCGTCACCCGGGCGAACCTCGACGCCTACTTCATCGACGGCCGGATCCAGTCGCCCTGGTCGCTGATCCTGAGAGACGCGGGCGGCGACAGCCGCGTGGGCTCGGTGCTGGCCGCGTCCAGCCCGCGTGACGCCGTGACGGTCCGGCCGACCGACGGCGCGGCCCAGGAAAGCGCCATGGCGCTCGTCTTCGAGGGGCCGGCCGAGGCCGTGATCATGGGCCCCGCCGTGGATCTGTCGCGGCAACGCAACGGAGACATGGCGCTGTCCTTCTCGATCCGGCTCGATGCCGCGCCATCGGGACCGGTCAATCTCGGGTTCGGCCAGCAGAAGATCGACATCGCCGGGGCGCTGGACGGCGCTCGACCGGGCGAGTGGATGTCGATGCGGGTCCGACTGGCGTGTTTCGCGCCTGACGCGTCCGACGCGGTCGTGGTAGAGGCGCCGTTCTCCCTTGAGTCCGCTCACCCGCTCCGGATCTCGCTCGCTGAAATCGGCCTCGCCAGCAACGAGGGCGGAGCGCCCTGTCCAGCGGCCGCGGGCATCGCGTCGGCTCGTCCTTGAGGTTCAACTGATCCCATGACCCCTGCACAGAACCCGCCCCGCAAGGGCGCGACCCTCGCCTTCGCCTATGTGACCACCCTGTTTTTCGCCTGGGGCTTCGTGACGTCGCTGATCGGTCCGCTGATCGCGGCGGTGCGGCGGGTGTTCGAACTGAGCTATACCGAAGCGACGCTCACGACCTTCGCCTGGTTCATCGCCTACGGCATCGCCTCAATCCCGGCGGCGGCCATTCTGGGGCGGTTGGGATACAGCCAGTCCATCATTGTCGCGCTTGTCACCATGGTGGTGGGCTGCCTCATCGTCCCCATCGCGACCCTCGCCGATTTCTATCCGGGGGTGTTGATCGCCCTGTTCGTCATCGCCTCGGGCGTGACCCTGCTTCAGGTCGGCGCCAACCCCCTGGTCGCCGCTCTCGGCGCGCAGAAGCGTTCCCATGCGCGACTGAATTTCTCGCAGTTCTTCAACTCCTTGGGCACCACGCTCGGACCGCTGATCGCGGCGCCGATCCTGCTGACCGGGGGCGTGTTCGCCGCCGACGCCGTCATCACCGACCCCGTCACGCGTGCTGAATCGCTGCGTAGCATCGATCTGGCCTTCCTGGCGGTCGGGGTGTTCTTCGCGGTCGTGGGGGGCTTCATTTTCAGCGTGCGCAAGGTGATCAACGACGCTGCGCCGCCACCGTCAGCCGATGACCGCATTTCGCCGCTGGTGGCGCTGAGGTCGCCATGGGCCGTGTTCGGCGCGCTCGCCATCTTCTTCTACGTCGGCTCGGAAGTGACGATCGGCGACCTGATGACCGATTTCCTGCACAGCCCCCAGATTCTGAACGTGCCGCTGGCGACCGCGGGCGCCATGGTCGCCTGGTACTGGGGCGGCGCCATGGCCGGTCGTCTCGTCGGCGGCCTGCTGATGCTGACCCGCATACCCGCGACCACCATTCTGATCGTCAATACGGCGGTGGCGGCGACCCTTTGCCTGGTGGTGACCCAGACCAGCGGCGTGACCGCCGCCTACGCGGCCCTCGCCATCGGCTTCTTCAACTCCATCATGTTCCCGACCATTTTTACCCTGACGCTGGAACGGTCGACCGCGCCGATCCCTGCGACCTCGGGTCTGCTCGTGTTCGGCATAATCGGCGGAGCCATCCTGCCGCCGATCGCCGGCCAGATCGCGGACAATGCAGCCACGCTGAACCCGCTCTTCTACGTCCCGCTGGTGGGCTATCTGGTGCTGGTCGGGTTCGCCGTGGCGGCGTCGCGGGCGAAGGTGCGGAACGCGGGGCCGGCGGTCCCGACCGGTTCACACTGACGGATCACCCGGCGACGGGCTCTCCCTGTTTCGCGTCAGCGGCGTCTGAGGCGTCCACCGATGTCGCGGCGGCCTTAGGGGACACGCGGTAGCGCTCCAGCCAGTGGGCGTAGGGCGCGGGCAGGGTCCATGCCGCACGATCGATCCCGAGCTCGCGCGCCGCGCGGTACGGCCAGCGCGGGTTCTCCAGCATGGGGCGGCCCAGGGCGACCAGATCGGCCTGGCACGAGGCGATGATGGCCTGGGCCTGCGCCGGGTCCGAGATGAACCAGCTGGTCATGGTCGGGATGCCAACGTCGGCGCGGATCTGCGCGGACAGCGGGACCATCAGGCCCGGGCCCCACGGAATCCTGGCGGTGTTGCTGGTGAAGCCCATGCTCACGTCAATCAGGTCGAGGCCTTCGGCCTTCAGCCGGCGCGCGAACTCCAGCGCTTCCCCGAGGTCGTCGCTGTCGTCGAACTCGATCAGGCCGACGCGGGCGGTCAGCGGCAGGTCCGCCGGCCAGACCTCGCGGACGGCCCGCACGATCTCGAGCGCGAACCGGATGCGGTTCTCGAAGCTGCCGCCATAGGCGTCGGTGCGGTGGTTCGCGTGCTTCGAGAAGAAGCTCTGGGCCAGATAGCCATGGGCGAAGTGCAGCTCCAGCCAGCGGAACCCGGCGTCACGGGCGCGGGCGGCGCCGGACACGAAGTCGGAGCGGACGCGAGCGATGTCGTCCACCGTCATCTCGCGCGGGACCCGCGACAGGCCGCGGCCCTGGGCGACGGCCGACGGTCCCAGGATCTCCCAGGCGCGGGGATCGTCCCCGGCGATGTGGTCGTCGCCTTCCCAGGGGCGCTCGGCATTGGCCTTGCGGCCGGCGTGGGCGATCTGGATGCCGGGCACGGCGCCGCCGTCCTCGATCAGCTTCACGGCTCGCGTCCACAGCGCCGCCTGATCGTCGTTCCAGATCCCGGCGTCGCCCGGGGTGATGCGGCCCTCCGGCGAGACGGCCGTGGCTTCGGCGATCACCAGCCCCGACCCGCCGCGCGCCAGACCGGCCAGGTGGACGAAATGCCAGTCGTTGATCCGGCCGTCCTCCGCCGAGTACTGGCACATGGGGGACACCGCGATGCGGTTCCTGAGCGTGACGTCCTTGAGCGTGAAGGGGTCGAAAAGGGCCGGCATGAGGACTATCTCTCGCTTGTTCTGCGGTTTGTTCGGGTATTATCGAACAAGCACGAGATAGGTCTGCGGACAGAAGGCGCAAGGGATGAGCCGAATCCACCATCCGCCACCCGAGGCGTTCGAGCTGACGCGTGTGCTGCACGCGCTGAGCGATCCCGTGCGGCTGGAGGTGGTGCGGGCTCTCGCGAACAGCGGCGAGCAGACCTGCTCCGCGCTGGACGGCGACCGGCCCAAATCCACCATGTCCCATCACTTCAAGGTGCTGCGAGCGTGCGGGCTGGTGGAGACCCGGGGCGAGCGCACCTCCCATATGAACCGCCTGCGTCGCGACGAGATGGACAGCCGCTTCCCGGGGCTGCTCGACGCGGTGCTGAAGGGCGGAACCGCCACCTGAGCGAATCGGCGCGTGGCGCGTTTCGCTGTCCGGACGGACGACGGAGGACGGGCGGTCATGGCGCGCGGCGAGCTCAAGACCTATCAGGACAAGCGGAACTTCAAGGCGACGCCCGAGCCGAAAGGCCGGAAGGCGGCGCGGTCGAAGGCCGGGCTGCGCTATCTGATCCAGCGCCATGCGGCCACGCGGCTGCACTATGACTTCCGCATCGAACACGACGGGGTGCTGAAATCCTGGGCGGTGACCAAGGCGCCGTCGCGGGATCCGTCGGTCAAGCGGCTGGCCGTGGAGGTGGAGGACCACCCCATGGACTACGGAAGCTTCGAGGGCACGATTCCCGAAGGCAACTACGGCGCCGGCACGGTGCAGATGTGGGACGAGGGCTTCTGGACGCCGCAGGACGAGGATCTGGACGCGGCCTTCGAGAAGGGCGTGGTCAAGCTGACGCTGGAAGGCGAGCGGCTGAAGGGGGGCTGGGCGCTGATCCGGCTGAAGGCGGATCGGGGGCGGCCCACCAAGCGGAACAACTGGCTGCTGATCAAGGAGAAGGACGAGCACGCCGTGGACGGCGAGGGCGACGCCCTGGCCGAGATCGACGCCTCGGTGACCACCGGCCGCAGCCTGGCCGAGATCGCCGGCGGCGATGCCGAATGGACGTCCTCCAAACCGACGGGTCGCAAGGCGCCGGCGAAACCGAAAGTCTCGAAGGGGCAGACGAGCACGGGCAAGAGGCCGCCCGCCTTCACGCCGATCCAGCTGTGCAAGGTGGTGGACAATCCGCCGGGCGCGGCGGGCTGGGCCCACGAGATCAAGTTCGACGGCTACCGCATCCAGGCGGCCGTGGGCGGCGGCAAGGCGAAGCTCTACACCCGCAGCGGGCTGGACTGGTCGGGGAAGTTTCCGGCGTTGGCGAAGCAGGCGGCCAGCTGGCCGGACGGGGTGATCGACGGGGAGCTGTGCGCCCTGGACGACGATCACATGCCCGACTTCTCGGCGCTTCAGACGGCCATTTCAGAAGAGCGCACAGACGACCTGATCTATTTCGCCTTCGACCTGATGTTCGAGGGGACGGAGGACCTGCGGGACCTGCCGCTGGCCAAACGCAAGGCGCGGCTGCAGGCCTATGTGGACCGGGCGGCCAAGGCGGGCCCCAGCTTGCGGTTCGTGGAGCATTTCGCCACCACCGGTCAGGCGGTGCTGGACAGCGCCTGCCGCATGGATCTGGAGGGGGTGATCTCCAAGAAGCTGGACGCGCCGTACCGGACGGGACGGCAGGCCAGCTGGGTGAAGTCCAAATGCCGGGGCCGGGACGAGGTGATCATCGGCGGCTGGTCATCGGAGAAGGGCACGCGGTTCCGTTCGCTGCTGGTGGGGGTGAAGGACGGCAAGGGCCTGCGCTATCTGGGCCGGGTGGGCACGGGCTACAGCGAGGCGCTGACGAAGGTGCTGGTTCCGGCGCTGAAGGATGCGGCTTCGGATGACAGTCCGTTCGCGGGCAAGGGGGCGCCGAAGGGCGGGCGGGAGATCCACTGGGTCGGGCCGGTGCTGGTGGCCGAGATCGAGCACGGCGGCTTCACCGAGAACGGCACCCTGCGCCACGCGGCGTACAAGGGGCTGCGGGAGGACAAGGCGCCCAGGGACGTGACCGACGCGCCGCAGCCGCCGGCGAAGACGGTCAGTCCGAAGGGCAGGGTGGTGGTGGCTGGCGTCACCATCTCCAGCCCCGACAAGGCGCTGTGGCCCGCCCATGACGGCGAGGCGCCGATCACCAAGGCCGATCTGGCGCGCTACATGGAGATGGCGGCCGAACGCATCCTGCCCCATGTGGCGGACCGGCCCACCTCGATCATCCGGGCGCCGGACGGGATCGAGGGCGAGACCTTCTTCCAGCGCCACGCCATGAAGGGATCGAGTCCGCGCCTGAAGCTGATCGATGTGAAGCAGCGGAACCCCTATCTGGCGGCGTCGGACGTGGGCGGGCTGGTCGCTATCGCCCAGTCGGGGGGCATCGAGCTGCACCCGTGGGGCTGCAAGCCGGGCGATCCGGAGACGCCGGAGCAGCTGACCTTCGATCTGGATCCCGACGAGGGGCTGGATTTCGAGGACGTCATCGCGGCGGCGAAGGACATGAAGACCACGCTGGAGGCGCTGGGCCTGAACCCGTTCGTGAAGACGACAGGCGGCAAGGGGCTGCACGTGGTGGTTCCGATCAAGGCGGACGGACGCAGCCGGGTGGAGTGGGATCAGGCCAAGGCCTTCGCCAAGGCGGTCTGCGAGCAGGTGAAGGACGCCGCGCCGGACCGCTACACCACGACGCTTTCCAAGAAGGCGCGGGGCGGGAAGATCTTCCTCGACTATCTGCGCAACGGCCGCATGGCGACGGCGGCGGCGCCGTGGTCGGCGCGGGCCCGGCCGGGGGCGACCATCGCCTTCCCCCTGTCGTGGGGACAGGTGCGCAAGGGGCTGGACCCGAAGGCGTTCACCCTGCGCACGGCGCCGGCCCTGCTGAAGAAATCCGACCCCTGGAAGGATTTCAGGAAGGGGGAGGCGTCCCTGCGGCCCATGCTGAGAAAGATGGGGTTGGACTAGGCCGGGAACGGTCGCGCCGCCATGTCGTTACCCAGCCTTCAACAAGGAGAACGACATGCTGAAGTGGGCGCTGATTTTCGCCGTTATCGCAATTATCGCCGGGCTTGCCGGGTTCACCGGGATCGCCGGCGCCGCCGCCGGGATCGCCCAGTTCCTGGCCATCGCCGCGATCGTGGTGTTCCTGGTGCTGCTGGTGCTGGGCTTCCTGGCGGCCAAGAAGGTCACCTGACCGGAGACGCCGGGATCAGAACGCCAGTCTGATCTCGGCGACCACCGTGTCGTCGTACTTGTTGTCGGCCGGGATATCCACGTCGGTGTCGTAGTAGCGCACGTCCAGATCCAGGTTCTGGGTCAGGGCGTAGGTCCCGCCGATGTTCCAGCCCGTGTAGTCGACGCTGTTGCGCTGTTCGCGACGACCGACGGCCGCCGTGCCTTCAAGGCGCGGGGTGAACGCCCAGCCCACGCGGGCCTCGACATACGAGAAGCTGCCGGTCGCGCCGGTGGCGTCGGGCGAATATTGGTACTGCAGCCGTGCGCGCGCCGGACCGATGGAGCGGGAGACGTTGGCCGTGAACTCCCAGGCGTCGTCATCCGTGCCGGGTATCGGATCGACCAGCCACTTGTGGGCGGCGTTGAGGTCCAGATCAAAGCCGGCGAACTGGGGGGCCCACCCCACCAGCGCCTTGGTTTCCCAGTCGGCGCCGTTGGACTCCACACCCTCGACAGAACCCGAAAAGTAGATGTCCCCGGTCGCCGGAACCCAGTCCACGATGCCGTAGGCGTAGGCCTCGCCGTCGGTCTTGGACGCACTCTTGGAACGGTTGTCCGTGCCCGCCCCGATTTCCACGCCGAAGCCGTCCGGCAGACGGATCCTGTCCTCGTGGGCCGAGGCGGCAGAGGCGGACAGGCCGACGACGACGGTGGCGGCGGCCAGACAAGCGGTGCGGAACATGAGGCGACTCTGGGGCTGATGGCGGTGTCAGCCGCCCTTACCCCCGCTTTCGGGCGAAATCATCACACGCGGACGCAAATTCGTCATTCAGCCTACGGATTAGTTCTTGTGTGGTCGGAATGTCATGGACGCCGCCCGCGCCCTGACCGGCGGACCAGACCGTCTTCCACGCGCGCGCCTCCTCGCCCATGTCCAGCTTGTGCTCGGGCAGGGATTTGGGATCGATGCCGTTGGCGACCAGGGACGGGGTCAGGAAGTTGGCCGGGATGCCCGAGACCGCCGGGGTGTAGGTCACGTCCGAGGCGCCCGCGTCCACGATCATCTGCTTGTATTCGGCCTGCGCCAGGCTCTCGGTCGTGGCGATGAAACGGGTGCCCATATAGGCGAAGTCGGCGCCCATCATCATGGCGGCGGCCACGTCCTGTCCCGTGGAGAGACAGCCTGACAGGATGATGGTTCCGTCGAAGAAGGAGCGCACCTCATTGACCAGGGCGAAGGGGTTCACCACTCCGGCGTGCCCGCCCGCGCCATTGGCCACCAGGATCAGGCCGTCGACGCCCGCCTCGGCCGCCTTGCGGGCATGACGCACATTGGCGATGTCGTGGAACACCACGCCGCCATAGCCGTGCACCGCGTCCACCACGTCGCGCACCGCGCCCAGCGAGGTGATGATCAGGGGCACCTGATGCTCTACCGACACCATCATGTCGGCCATCAGGCGGGGGTTGGTGGGATGGACGATGTGGTTGACGCCGAAGGGCGCGGCGTCGGGCGTCAGCCGCTCCTTGATTTCCACCAGCCAGTCCCGATAGCCCTCGGTGGTGCGCTGGTTCAGGGACGGGAAGGTGCCGATCATGCCGGCGTTGCACGTCTCCACCACCAGATCCGGGCCGGACACCAGAAACATGGGGGCCGCGATGACGGGGAGGGTGAGGTTCTTGTCCAGCGAAGCGGGAATGGCCACGGGCGTCTCCTGGGTTTCGTTTCACTACGCATAGCGGGGTGTCGCGGCGGAAGGCAATGCGTGGCCGCAGGAAGCGGCGCCTTTGGGTCGCGCGTTGGACTCCACGATCAAAAAACAGTGCAATTGGAGTGCAACGGGGCGGAAAAAACAGTGTCTGAATTGTCCGAATTGTTGGAATCGATCCTCCGACCCGTACAGCGGGCGCCATTATAGGCCCTGCATGGGAGGCGGGATTAAAAAGGCCCGACTGGTGGTGCGAGCCCTTATTTTAAAAGGCATTGGCTTGGTGAAATGCGGGTGTTGGGGCGGCGTTCGTCCCACATTTCCTTCTCCCCTTGCGGGAGAGGGCGACTTGCTAACTTACCACAGGGGCTAGGCAATTTCGACCGGCGGACCGCTGTGTACGGGCTGTGCAGATCGGTCCAGGGCGCCGAGTCCCGACCGTCGCCCAAAACGGACGTTCCGAAGGTCCCCTGAGGGTTCGAAGCGGTCGTTCGTACGGTCAGCTTTCGGGAAAGTCCGGCAGCGGGCTAGGTCCCGTCGCCCGACGCGCTGCGCAGAATTTCGATCCCGCCCTTCACGGCGATCGCCGCGACCAGCATGCCCACGACTAAGTCGGGCCATGACTGGTCCAGCCACATAACCAGGGCGCCGGCGACGAGGATGCCGCCATTGGACGCGAAATCGTTGAGACTGAAAGTCTCCGCCGCTTCCATGTTGACGTCGCCGGAAGTGTCCCGCCGCAAGAGCATCAAGCAGACGAGGTTCACGATCGCGGCGACCAGCGCCAGGCCCATCATGGTCCATCCGACAGGCTCTGTGCCGAACCACCAGCGACGGCCGACGTCGATCAATACCCCGGCGGCGAACACCAGCAACAGGATGCCGGACAAGCGCGCCGCGCCGCGTTTCCACGAGGCGGCGCGGCCGATCGCCACGAAGCTGATCAGATAAACGACGGAATCCGAGGCGTTGTCGACGGCGTTGGCCAGCAGGGCGCTGGAGTCGGCGAGAATGCCGCCGGCACCGAGCCCCAGAAACAGCAGGGCGTTGAGGATCAGGACGACCAGCAGCGTGCGCCGCTGCTGGTCGTTCGCAGAGGTCACCTTGGTCAATCTTCCAATCCTTCCGAAGCCCTGTGCCGGACGGCCCTGGCGGCGAAAGTCGGCAGCACAAGCAGGGTCAACGCGGTCGCCGTCAACAGGCCTCCGATGACGACGGTTGCGAGCGGTTTCTGCACCTCCGCCCCGGCGCCGTGCGCCAAGGCCATAGGGATGAAGCCGACAATGGCGACCAAGGCCGTAGTCAGCACTGCGCGGAGCCGGCTGGCGGCGCCTTCGACAGCGGCCTGAATCGGCGGCAGTCCCTCGGTGAGCCTCTGCCGGATGGCTTGCATCAGCACCAGACCGTTCAGGGTCGCGACGCCTGAAACCGCGATGAAGCCGACAGCGGCCGAGACCGAGAACGGCATCCCCCTCAACAACAGCGCAAGCGCGCCGCCAACGAGAGCGAGAGGCACACAGACGAACACCAGCCCGGCCTCGGCGAACGAACCAAGGGCCAGGAACAGCAGCACCCCGATCAGAACGAAGACGACCGGAATGACCAGGCTGAACCGCTGTTCAGCACGCTTCAGGTTTTCGAACTGGCCGCCCCAGTCCAGATAGACGCCGGCGGGGAGTTCGATCTCCGCCACCCGGTCCTGAGCGGCGGCGACGAAGCCGCCCAGATCGCGGCCGCGAACATTGGCCTGGACCACCATACGGCGGCTGCCGTTTTCGCGGCTGATCTGGTTGGGTCCTTCGGCGGTCTGGATTCGGGCGACCGAGGACAAGGGCACGACAGCCCCTGTTTCCGATACGACGGGCAAGGCCGCCAGCGCCGCAGGATCATTCCGGTCCGCATTGGGCAGGCGCACCACCACGTCGAAACGGCGATCACCTTCGAATATGACGCCGGCCTCCGTGCCACCAATACCGGTCGAGACCGCTTCGCTGACGTCGGCGGCGGTCAGGCCATAGCTGGCGGCAGCGATGCGATCGACGGTGACGGTCAGGGTCGGCAGGCCGGAGGCCTGTTCCACCCGCACGTCGGCCGATCCGGTCGTCTCGCGCATTTCGCCCGCGACCTGTTCAGCAACACGCTGGAGCGTGTCGAAATCATCGCCGTAGACCATGACGGCCAGATCGGTCCGCACGCCGGAGATGAGTTCGTTGAAGCGGAGTTCGATGGGCTGGCTGAACTCAAAATTGTTGCCGATCTGCTGACTCGCGACCTCTTCGATGCGCTCGATCAACACCTCCTTCTCCAGGCTGGGGTCGGGCCAATCGCGGCGGTCCTTCAGGACGATGACGCTGTCCGAGATGTTCGGCGGCATGGGATCAACGGCCGCCTCGGCGGTGCCGGTGCGCGAGAACATGGTCTCTACTTCCGGCTGGGCCGTAATGGCCCGCTCCAGCGCCATCTGCATAGCCAGCGACTGTTCCAGTGAGGCGGACGGCACGCGCAGCGCCTGCATGGCGACGTCGCCCTCGTCGAGGGTGGGAATGAACTCCCGCCCCAAGGCGGTGAAGGAGACCGCTCCGACGGCGAGCGCCGCCAACGCCGAGGCGAGCACGAACTTCGGACGGGCCACAGCCGCCTTGATCGCCGGCTCGATGTAGCGACGGGCGAAGCGCAGGATGCGCGTCTCGTGCTCGGCGACGCGGCCGTCCGGCCCGATCGGAACGGTCTTGGGGTCACGCACCAGCAGGGCGGTCATCGCCGGCACGAAGGTGAAGGAGAAGATGAAGGCGCCCACCAGCGCCAGCATCACCGTGGCGCCCATCGGCTGGAACGTCTTGCCCTCCACCCCTTCGAGCATCAACAGAGGCGCGAACACCAGCAGAATGATCAACTGCCCGAACGCCGCCGGCTTGACCATCTGGCGTGCGGATTGGACAGCGACGCCCAGACGTTCGTGGCGGGTGAGCATCCTGCCGAGCTGAGCGCGGCGCTGCGTCAGCTGGAACAGGGTGTTTTCGATCACCACAACCCCGCCATCGACCATCAGGCCGAAGTCCAGGGCGCCCAGGCTCATCAGATTGCCGCTGATGCCGAAACGGTTCATGCCGATGACGGCGAACAGGAAGCTGAGCGGGATCATCAGCGCCGTGATCGTGGCGGCCCGAATGTTGCCCAGCAGCAGGAACAGCACCACGATCACCAGCAAGGCGCCTTCGGTGAGATTGCGGGCCACTGTGGCGATGGTCGAATTGACGAGTTCGCTCCGGTTCAGGACCGTCGTGGCGACGATGCCGGGCGGCAGGCTGTCATCCACTTCAGCCAGGCGGTCAGCCGCCGACTGAGCCACAGTGCGGCTGTTGCCGCCGGCGATCATCAGGGCGGTGCCCAGAACGGCCTCGTGGCCGTCCCGGCTGGCCCCGCCGAGGCGTGGCGCATGACCGATCTCGACAGTGGCGACGTCGGCGACGCGCACGACCAGACCGTTCTGGTTGACCACAGGCGCCTGCGCCAGATCCTCGACCGTGCTCGCCAGGGCGTCGGTGCGGACGACCAGCGCCTCGCCGGCCCGTTGGATGTATCCGGCCCCGGCCTGGGTGTTGGCGCGTTCCAGGGCCTCGACCAGATCGCCCAGGCTCAGCCCATAGCTGGAGAGCCGTGCGATGTCGGGGCGCACGGCGTATTCCTTGACGTAGCCGCCGACGGTATCGACCCCGGCGAGACCGTCCGCACCGCGCATCTGCGGTGCGATAATCCAGTCCTGAACCGTCCGAAGATAGGTCGCCTGCTGCTCCGGCGTGGTCAGTCTCTCGCCCTCCGGCGTCAGATAAACGCCCCCGGCCTGCCACCCCGGCTGCCCGGGCTCGGACAATGTCTGGGCATTGAAGGGGACGTAGTCGACCGTCCACATCAGCACCTCGCCGAGACCCGTGGTGACCGGCGACATCGCCGGCTCCACGCCGTCCGGCAACCCTTCACGGGCAGCCGCAAGTCGCTCAGCGACCTGCTGTCGGGCGAAGTAGATGTCGGTGCTGTCCGTGAAGATGGCCGTGATCTGGCTGAAGCCGTTGCGCGAGAGCGAGCGTGTGCTGGTCAGGCCGGGGATGCCCGCCAGGGCGGTCTCCAGCGGATAGGTGACCTGTCGCTCGATCTGCTCCGGGGCCAGCGCGGGCGCGACCGTGGTGATCTGCACCTGTCGGTTTGTGATGTCAGGGACCGCGTCGATCGGCAGTCTGGTCAACTGATACAGCCCGAAACCGGCGACGATCACGACGGCGATCACGACGAACCAGCGGAAGCGGACAGAGGCGGAAATGATGGTGTTGAACATGTGCGTCGCCCCTAGTGACCGTGCTCGGCCTCGCCCTTGGCGAGTTCGGCTTTCAGAAGGAAGGCGTTGGCGCCGGCGATGCGTTCTGATCCGCTGAGGCCTTGCAGGATTTCGGTGCGACCACCGGCCTGGCGGCCAACCAGCACCGGCACGGGCGCAAATCCGTCTTCAGTGCGCACGAAGACCACACTCCGACCTTCCACGGTTTGGACGGCCTCGGACAGCACGGTCAGACCTCCAGAGGACTCGCCAGTGACCACAGCGCCCGTCACGGCTGATCCCGCCGGCGGAAGACTTCCGCCTGCCGGTCGGGCGCGGATCACTGTCGCGCCGGTTTCCGCTCCTGCGCCTGCGGCCACGCCAGTGACGACCGCGTCGAACTCACCGCCCGGTCCCTGGACGCGGACCGGCGTTCCCGCACGCACCTGCGAGGCAAGCGCCGGCGGGGCATTGAACACGATCTCGACCCGCGCCGGATTGGTCACCTCGGCGATGACGCCGCCTTGGGGCGCATAGCCGCCTGGGCCGACGAGGACGTTGGTGACCACCCCCTGAATGGGACTGGTCACGTTCACCCGGCCGGCAGTGCTGGGGGAGCCGGCGGCGGCGGCCCGAGCCCGCGCCGCGTCGGCAGCGGCCTCCGCGCTCAACGCCTCCGCGTGGGCGACCTCCGCATCGCGCCGCGCGACCACGCCCTGATCGGCGAGACTTTCCTCGCGTCGGTGCGCCTGCTGCGCAGCCACTGCATTGGCTGCGGCGGCTTCGACGTCCGCGCGCAAACTTGCCGCGTCGCCGCTCACCAGAACAGCTAGGGGCTGGCCCGCGCGAACGGATTGGCCTGAGGCCACCAGCACGCGCTCAACACGGCCCCCAACGCTCGTCGCCACGGCGGCCCTGGCGTCGATCATGGGCTCGACCCGTCCCGACAGGCGCGTTTCCCCACCGCCTCCGCCCGTTACGCCCACGATTGTGATGCCCGCCGCCTCGATCTGGGCCGGCGTCAGTGTGACGTGAGCGCCTTCAGCTTCAGCCGTGTGGTCGTCGGCCGGCGCGCCTTCGGCATGAGTGTCGGCGGGCGGCTCAGAAGGGGATCGCGTCAGTGCGTAGATGCCACCCGCACTGAGGACGACCAGAACGGCGGCCCCCGCCATGAGCCAGGTTCGATTGATCTGTGTGAATCGGTTCATTGCGATATTCCAAAAGGGGCGCGGCCTTGCAGGCGCGCGAGATCAATTTCAGCGCGGAGGCGGGCGAGGCGGGCATCCACGGCGGCGTTGCGGGCATTGATGAGGGCGGCCCGCGACGATCGCAGTTCAAGCTGTGAGATACGGCCCGCCTCGAAGCCGATCCGGGAAAGGCGGTAGGCTTCCTCAGCCGCCCTGATCCCCGCATCGGCGGCGGCGACCCGGCTGGCCGAAGCCCGAAGTCGGGCCGCGGCGGCGTTGCGGTCCGCCTCGGCCTCCTGACGCGCGCCGATCAACCGGGCCTCGGCGGCCCGGAACTCGGCGCGGGCCGCATCGATGGCGCCCCGGTTCCGGTCGAACAGCGGCAACGGCATGCTGACGCCGAAAGTCAGGGCCGTGGCGTCCTCGGCTTCGTAGCGCCGGATGCCCACGGAGGCGGTGACGTCGGGGCGGGCGCGAACCCGTTCGACCTCGATGCGGCTCTCTGCGGCGGCGCGTTCCGCCTCGGCGACCAGGACCTCGGGAGCCGCCACGACGGCGGCGGTCACGCCGGCCGGTGTTCTATCCAGCAGACTCGCATCGATCGAGGTGACCGGCGTCGGCAGCATGGCCACGGCGGTCAGACGGGCGAAGGCCGCATCACGTTCCGCCTGCGCCTCGTCCAGGGTCGCGCGCGCCGCCGCCGCTTCCGTCTCGCCCTGGATGCCGCGCAGAAGCGGCTCGCGGCCTTCCTCCACGAGGATCAGGGCGGCGCGGGTGTCGGCGATGGTGACGGTCAGCGCCTCTTCGGCCAGTTGGAACCGGCGCTCGGCCGCTTCGGCCTCGGCGTAGACGAGCGCCAGTCGGCTCGCCGCCTCGACGTCTGCGAGGTCCCGACGCAGGGCAGCGGTCCCGACTTCGGCGCGGGCGACGCCGACTCGCGCTCCGCGGCGGCCCCAAAGTTCGAGGTCCTGGCTCAGGGAGAGGGTGGTTTCGGCGTTGTCGTAGCCCTGGAAGGGGCCGGTGCCAAAGGCGTTCTCGGCCTCCAGCCCCAACTCCGGATTGGGCCGAACGCGCGCCTGCCGGACGCGCGCCTCGGCGGCGTCCAGAAGCGCGTCGGCTTCCATCGTGGCGGGCGTCTCGCCCAGGCGAGCGAGCAGGGCCTCGAACGAGGGCGCAGGGCCGGCCCCGGCAGGGCCGTTCAGTGCAGCCGCAAATACGGCCACGGCGCAGCCCAGCGCGAAGCGCGGCCTGCGTAGATTGGGGGATGACATGTCTTTTTCCCGAATGGTTGACCAAGAAGCGCGCGGCTGCGCGCGATCCCGTCAGCCTCGGGGAGGACGATCCAGACCGCTGGGCGTGCGTGAAGCCAGGGAGGTGTCGGGTGGTATACGTCTCAACTCACGCATCACGGCCACGCTTGGCGCGAAGTCGGGACGGTCGAATGACATGGCGCCGCCATGGTGACAGTGTCCGTGAGCGCAAATGGCGTGCTCTTCCGGAGCATCGCTACGGGTGTTGTGCGAAGGCTCGTCCACAACACCTGCGAGAGCGCCGGCCGCAGCAGCCTCGGGTGCGCAAGCCGCAGCGTCAAAGGCGGCCGTCAGCACGAAGATGGCGGCGAATGCCGCCACGAGTGCCGTGACCAGACCATTCCTGACCGATGAGAGACCCATGGCCTTCCATAACATACCCTGCGCCGACAGGATACGCAGCGGTGTCGCAGGGCGCTCAAGCATGAACTCCACCACGATGGCGCAGAAGCGGACCTGCTCATGGCGGCGGTAAATCCCTTGCGCTATTCGCCAGTGCGAGCGTCAGCCTTGACCTACCGACTTATCGAGAAATTTCGTGCTGAAACTGCTTCGCCTGATCGAAAACAACCTGCTGCCTCTGGTGCTCGCCACAGCCGTACTGGGGGTGCTTGCGCCCGTGTCTGGTATTGCGCTTCAGGGGCTCATCAGCCCCATGCTGGCTGCGCTCATGTTGGTGGTGAGCCTCACGTTTGACGCTCAAGCGGTCCGCGTCGTGCTGCGGCGCCCAAGTCGGCAACTCTGGGCGTTAGGCCTTGTTTATGGACCGATGTCGATCGCTGGCTGGCTGACCGGTCGCCTGTTTTTTGGAACCGGTAATCTCGCTGCCGGACAGACGCTCGTCGGCACATTGCCCACAGATGTGTCCGCTCCTCTTCTGGTTCTTTTGGCTAGGGGCAACGTGGCTCTGGCAGCTGTGTTGAATGCAGTAAACACGGCGCTGTCCCCGTTTATCGTCCCGCTGCTCTTCCTGCTCCTGACGGGAATTGAGCTGAATGTGCCCCTAGTGCACATCATCATCGAGTTGGTGTTGACCGTACTGCTTCCGACGCTGCTGGGCGTGTGGCTTCGGACTCGTTTCAAGGCTTCGGTGCAACGCTTTGATTACGTCTATCCGGCAGCCGGGTCCGTGCTTTACCTGATGCTCTTGCTCGCTGTCGTTGGGCCAAACGCCGAAGCCATTCTAGGCTATGGCTGGTATGCCTTGGTGATCGCCTTCGCAGCCCTGTGTTTGAACCTGATCGGCTACGGTGTCGGTGCCTTCGCCCGTGTGTTTACGAATGATCAGGCGGAGTTGACCGCCTACTTGTTCACGGTCAGCAAGAAAGAGTTCTCGATCGCGGCTGCATTTGTAGCTGCGTCGGGCTTGCCGAGTGAGATTGCGGTGCCTGCCGCATTCTTCGCTGTAGTCCAAATGATCACGTCACCAATTGCCGCGAAGCTTCTGGCGAGAGGCGCGGGGTAATCATCTCAACGCATTGCTGAGTACCTTTCGGCGACAACCCGCCAGTCTGAAAGTCGCGTTTCCGGCACCGGGGTTAAATGACCGGTTCTGGCGCTCAGCCGCCCGGGCGCCTAGGCCGCGCCTAGACGTCTGCGAGGGGTCGATGGCGGGCGCGGGCTTCCAGTTCGAAAGCAGAAATTAGGGCTCCTGCCTACGACCGGAAATTCCGAACGCTCAACAGCCGCTGCAGCCGGTGGCACGCGTCTTCATGCGCGGTCGAAAGTTGAAGGGCGAGGTTGAGGGAGAATTCGCGATACTCGCATTCCGGCATACTGTCGGTGGCGATGTTGCGATGCCGAATGACGAAGGTGTCTGGCGCGTGCAGCAGGGTTGCGTGTTTGATCTTGTGCACCAGCGCACAGCCGAGAAGCATCGTAATCAGGCATGCCCTAGCGGGGTGAAGCCGGACTTCTACCGTGTCTGCTGCTCGGCAGCCGGCGGCGGACTACCGCGACTGGCTTCGATCTACCTCCGTGGTTCTCTCGCGGGACGGGCTGCGTCCCAAGGTTCGAGCGAGTTCAGCGCGTCTCGCAAACTCCTCGCGCCCATACCGCAAGCTCACCGCATCCCTGTGACGGCTCATGGCCACATACGCCGCATGCCTATCCATGTGCGAACTGGCCAGCACATAGGCCTTGTCGAAGGTCGCGCCCTGGACCTTGTGCATGGTGGCGGCGTAGCCGTGCGTCAGGTCCGCATAATGGTTGCGGTCGAACCGCAAGGTTCTGGCGTCGTCGAGCGTGACCTCCAGCGCTGATCCGCTGATGCGGACCAGTGTCCCCAGCGTCCCGTTATTCACTCCCAGCGACCGCTCGTTCCGCAGGAACATCACCCGGTCTCCAGCGGCGAGCGCGACCGGCCCTCGCGTTGTCTCCATCACCTGATCCTCGCCCAGGGCGCCGCCGTCCCTCAGCGCCGCCCGCGCAAGCCGGTTCAGCTCCGCGACATCGGCGCGGGTGTAGGCCATCATCATGCGCGAGGCGGCCGGATCACGGCCCCGATCCTGCGCCCACTCCGCCACCAGTTCCTCGCGCGCATCGGTGCGGGTGTCATGGCCCGCAACCGCGCCTGCCTGTTCATAGCGGGCCAGCGCCTCGGCCGTCCGGCCCGTGGCCAACTCGCGGGTCGCCTGCCGCTGCCAGTCGGTCCTCTGCCTGAGCACCTGGGTGATCTCGGCGGCGCCGTGGCGCTCCACCACCCGTCGGAACGGCGCGCCTGCCTCGATGGCCTGCAACTGCTCCGGATCCCCAGTCAGCACCACCTTGGCCCCGGCCAGCATCGCTTCGTTCAGGATGCGCGCCATCTGGCGGGTGCCCGCCATGCCCGCCTCGTCGATCACCAGCACGTCGTTGGCCGTCAGCCGATCCCGGTCCCGCGCCCACGCGTACTCCAGGCTGGCCAGCGTGCGCGAGGCGATCCCTGAGCCTTTCTCCAGACTCTCGGCGGCGATGCCGGACAGCGCCGCGCCCCGCACCCGATACCCCTGCGCCTCCCACGCCAGACGGGCGGCGCCCAGCATGGCGCTCTTGCCCGTCCCGGCGTAGCCGACCACGGCCGACAGGCCTTCGCTGCGAAGTACATGGCTCAGAGCCAGCACCTGATCCTCGGTGAGAGGCCGGTCGCTGTGCTGGGTCACGCGCGCTGCTGCGCGCATGGCCCGTCCGCTGACGGGGTGATGGCTGCCGCCCGCCAGTCCATCGACGGCGCGGATCAGCTTCTGTTCCGCCCGCACCATGTCGGCGCTGGTGAAGCGCTCACGGCCGCGTTCGTCCTCGCCCAGACGCACCAGGGCGCGCGACGACAGGATGGCTCCCATGGCCCGGTCGAACTGGTCCTTGCCGTCCGTCCGCGCGAACACGAACCGGGCCAGGTCATGACGGCTGAAGCTCGCCTGAGTGTAGGTCAGGGCCTCCAGCGCGTGGGCCGGATCGCGGATGATGAGGTCGCCGTTTCGGCGGGCGACGGCCCGGTGATCCTCGACCCGTTCCGAGGCCCGGCCGCGCGCCTCCACACGCGCGGCGGCAGGGCCGATCTTGGGCTGGGGCTCAAGGGCGATGCCCTGATCTTCGAGGCTGCGATGATCGATGCGGATGTCCAGGTCCAACTGCGCCAGTCGTTCGTTGACATGTTCGGCCCACGCCTCGCGCCAGTGTTCCAGCAGTGCGGTGCTGTTCCAGTCCCGCACCTTGGCGCCGAAACCGTCCTTGGCGACCTCGCGCATGGCAAGCATGACGTGGGCGTGGGGTCTGGGCAGGCCGTCCTCGCCGACGTCGCAGTGGACGTTCAGGTCCGCCACCATGCCCCGGTCCACGAACTCCCGCTGGACGAAGGACCGGGCCAGTTCGATGGCGTCGTCCGGGCGCATCTCCCGAGGCAGGGCGAACTCGATCTCGCGGGCCAACTGGGCGTCCTTGCGTTTCTCGCCCCACTCCACCTCGTTCCACAGCCCCTGCCGGTCCTGCCAGCGCTCCGGAGCATGCGCCGGCGCCATGATCTCGGAGTGCAGCACCCCGGATTTGCGCGTGTAGTCGCAGGGCCGCTCGGTGCGCTCGTCGTAGAGACGGGACGCGGACCGGTAAGCCGCCGCCGCCACGGCGCTGCGGCCCGCTGAGCGGGCGATGACCTTGGCGGAGAAGTGGTAGATCGCCACCGGGGCTCTGCTCCGAAGCAAAGCGCACGTCGGAACGACGTATAAGCGCGCACTCCGGACATCCTGTCCGTCGTGAGGGGCGCTTCGCGACCCGTAGGGCTACGGAAGAAGACTTGGCTGATAATGACGCTGGCTGGTTTGCAAGCACATGGCGTCCGTGCAACTTGCGACGATCAGCTTACCCGCGCTCTGGAGACCGCAATCCATGGATGAGACCCGCACCGAGGCCGATCTGGTCGGCATGACTACAGACATTGTCTCGGCCTATGTGTCGAACAATGCGGTGGAGCCCGACGCCTTGGCGAACCTGATCACCAGCGTGCACGCGGTGCTAGCGGGCATGCCGTCGGGACTAGAGCCGGAAGTGGAGCCGCAGGCCCCGGCGGTGCCGATCCGCAGGAGCATCACGCCCGATTACATCATCAGCCTTGAGGATGGGTCGAAGTACAAGTCGCTCAAGCGCCACCTGTCCACCAAGTACGACATGACCCCGGAGGAGTACCGGGCCAAGTGGGGCCTGCCGTCGGACTACCCGATGGTGGCGCCCAACTACGCCAAGGCCCGCTCCGAACTGGCCAAGTCCATGGGCCTTGGCCAAGGCGGGCGGAAGCCCGCCAGGAAACCGCGCAAGCCCAAGGCGTGAGCGTACGCGCGGGCGCACCTGCGCCCGCGCGCGGCCACCGTAGGCTTACGGATGCGCACACGGAGTCCGCACCCGCTATTCTCCTCCAGTCCATCGCACCGGAGGGAACAGGATGCGCAAGCCAAGGGACATCGATGCGGAGCTGGCCGCGCTGGCCGAACGCGCCTCGGCGCTGAAGGCCAGACGCGTCACGCAGCTGGGCGAACTGGTCGGCGCCACCGGCGCCGACTCCCTCGATCTGGACACCCTGGCGGGCGCTCTGTTGGCCGTAGCTGCTGAACGGGACGGCGCGGTCCGCGCCGCCTGGAAGCGGGATGGCGAGCGGTTCTTTCGGGGCGAACGCAAGGCTTCGGGCAAGGCTGATCGCGACCGCCAACCGGTTGGCCAGACTCCCAGCGCTCAGGCGGCGGGCTGAGATGGTTCAGACCCGCGCCCACCGGCATGAGAAACAGGCGGACCGCCGCGCCCGAACGCGCCGCCTGATCGGACTGGGTGGGCTGGTTCAGAAGGCCAGGCTGGTCGAACTGACTGGAGACGACCGCACCGTCCTGTTCGGCGGTCTTCTGCTCGTCTCCGAGCTGCTGCAATCTGACCGGCGGGACGCCGCCCTGGCCGTCCTGAAACGAAAAGGCCGCCGCGGCTTTGGGGGTGACAAGGAGTCCGCCAACGGCGAAGCTCTGGCCCCATGGTGATCCGCCGCGAATACCACCGGGCCGGCCGCGAGGAGCTTCGCCTTGCGAAGCAGGCCGGCAGGCGCAAGACTCGTTCGATGAAAACGAGTCTTGACCATCTGCCTGCCGGGAAGCGGCGCGAACTGGACCACGTGATTGCGGTGCTGCGCGAGGAGTTCGCCAGCGCCATCGCGGGCCGCAAGGCTGATGGGGTCAAGGACGGTCAGATCCTCAAGATCGTCCTCTACGGTTCCTATGCGCGAGGCGATTGGGTCGAAGACCCGGTCGGCCGCTACTTCTCGGACCTCGACCTGCTGGTCGTGGTCAGCCATGAAAAGCTGACGGACGTGCTGGAGTTCTGGGAAGGCGCAGAGAAGCGGCTGCTCAAGAACCTGGCCTCCGGCGCCGACCTGCGAACGCCGGTGAGCTTGATCGTGCATTCGCTGGACGACGTGAACGATCAGCTGACCCAAGGCCGCTACTTCTTCGTCGATATCCTTCGCGAGGGCATCGTCCTCGCCGAAGAACCCGGTCACCCATTCGTTGATCCGCAGCCGCTGCCCGACGATGCGGCGTTGAGGGAGGCGGAGAAGTACTACCGGGAGCATTTCACGGCCGGCCAGCAGTTCCTGCGGCAGGCCCAACACGCCATCGATGACGAGGCGCCCAAGGTCGCGGCTTTCGATCTTCACCAAGCCGCTGAGCACTTCTACAACGCCGTGTTACTCGTCGCGACGCTGTATACGCCTAAGTCTCACAACCTCGTCCGCCTGCGGAATGCCGCCGAGCCGATTGATGCTCGATTGGCCGAGGTCTGGCCCACCGACACTAAGTTCCAGAAGCGGTGCTTCGAACTGCTGCGCGCGGCCTATGTGAAGGCGCGGTACTCCGAGCACTATAGGGTGTCCGGCGAGGAGTTGGCCTGGATGCTGGAGCGCCTAGGAGTGCTCAGGAGCGCAGTGGAGTCGATTTGTCAGGATCGCCTCGACAGCCTGAGGCACGACAACGACTGATATGCGCCAATAGGAGACGTGCAGGCCCGGCTTAATGGCTGGCGTTCGGGCTCATGTTGGTGATCCGCCTTGCGGCGACGGCCTAACATGCGTCCGGCCGGTGCAGGCACTGTGATCTCCATATCAGACCCTGCGGCAGCCGATTAGACGCGGTCTGAGAACCGATCGTGCGCATCGATTCTACGCACTGGAAGACTGATTTCACGTTGGTAGATCTCGGTTCTAAGGAAGTGCAGCTCGGCTTCGCGCTGCATTTCTGGCACGTCGATATACCAAGCTCGGGGCTGGGGTCCCGGATCGCCGTTCCAGCGGTAGCCGCGAGCTTTCAACGCGTCCTTGAGGTCGAAGGGGGAATGCTCGGCCCAGATGCGCCAACTGGGCAGGCGAGCAGCATCCAAAAGACGGCTGAGACCGGTGGCGCCAGACCGCGGCAAAGGCGAAGACAACAATTCCAAGGTCGCTAGGCAGTCGTGCACAGCGCGGTGGCGTTCGTAGAAAAACCCGGCTGCCTGTGCGAGATAGGCGAGTTTCGTCCCTTCGAAGCCCTCCGCCGTCCAGTCGATCTGCGTGAGCGAACAGGCCCAAGGTTTGGTAGTGAACACCGGACTTAGGCGCTCCAGAAACCGGCGATCGAAGGCGGCGTTGTGCGCGATAACTAGGGCCGCCGGTGCCGCGAGCCGCGCGACCTCGTCGTGGTCGATCACCTGACCAGCAACCATCTCGTTGGTGATGCCGGTGATAGCTGTGATCTCTGGTGGGATCGGGTCACTCGGCTGGCGCAGCGCTTGGAAGCTCTGCCCAACCATGAACACCTTACCGTCCAATCCGTAGCTGAACGGGGTCATGGCCAGTTCGATGACCTCGTGACGGCGGGGATCCAAGCCCGTAGTCTCGACGTCGACCACCAAGCCGTAGCGCACCTGCACCTCCGGCTCAGGCAAGTGGCCAAGCCGAGTCTTCAGCCGGCGCAACACTCGGTAGTCGCCGGACGCCTCCAGGGCGCGGGCCATCGCCTCGAGCTGTTCAGCCGATGGGTTCATCGCTCTCGCCGTCGTCTTCGCCTAGGTCGAGGCCGCTCTGCGCCCTCAACTTCACGTCGGCCAAACGCCCATCTTCGTGGAACCACCTTGCAACGACGTCAGTGTCGTCACTATGTGGCCGAGGTGAAGCCTCACGCACTTTGAACGTCGTCGGCAGATTGACCGAGGTCCCGAACACCAAGGCGTGCTGCCGCGGCAGTGACGGCAGCCGCTTCAGAACCGAGTCCGAGATAAAGGGCGTCATCTGCCGGATTTGCGACAGGTCATCGGGATTCTGGATCCGGTGCACGAGGAAGTTCGAGCATTGGCTGAGCACGGTCTTCGATAGCTCACTAGGACGCTGCGACGCCAGCATGACAAACATGCCGTACTTGCGGCCCTCCTTAGCAATCCGCTCAAAAATCTTGGTGGCGTCTATCGAAAACCGCGAGGGCGTTGAAGCGATGTACCGGTGCGCCTCCTCCAGTAGGAGGTGGATCGGAAAGCGGTTCCGTGGCTCGGCGCGACGCAGAAGCCGAAACAGCATGCGGGCGACCACTGCGCTCACCAGCTCAACAATCTCGTCTTCGACCGCATTGAGGTCGATGATGATGATCTGATCACGTTTAACGTAGTCGTCGCCCTTGGCCGCGAGGCCAACAATGTCAGCCAGAAATTCAAGATCGCTGGGTGCCGATTCCACGTCGGCACCCTCATGGCGCAGGAAGGTGTACTCGACGCGCTCCTGCAGCGATTTCAGCCGCGTCACCATGGCCGAGCAATAGTCGCGGATTTGCCGGTTACCGTGCGCCTCCTCGTAGAGGATCGCGAAGTCCATGCACTCGTGGAGCTCGTCGAATGAGAATGGCGTCCGCTTGTAAGCCGGTAGCGGAACGTCTTCGCGCAGCTTCTTTCGTACCTCCGCCAAGAAGCCTGCCTGCCCGTTGCCGGCGAAGTTGCCGTACTGCATGTTGGGCGAGAACTTGTTGAGCAGTGCGATATTGAGATCCTTGGTCGGGTACTTCTGCAGAAGAGCCACGACACGCTGGAACTTCGAAACAGGCGAGTCGCCATCGGCGCCTCGGAAACATTCGACAATGCAGGTCGCCACGAAGTGCTCTCGGATCGCCAAGGCGTCCGCGGTGTTGGCGTGGAAGAGACTGGTGAGGCCGAGCGCCGTGCGCAGCACCGGAAGTTGGGTTCGCTCACTGGCTTGAAGGAGTAGCTCCCACTCGGCCATCTCCAAGAACCAGTGCGGCACGCGGAACTTGTCAGCCGTCCCGTCGAGCACGAGGTGATGAACACCAATGCTTCCCGCCTTGGCGAGTGGAGCCAAGGCCTCGTGATATTCGCCGTTCACGTCGAAGACCACGAACGTTGCACCTCTGGCGTGGTGTTCTTGCGGCTTGCGAAACAGCGACTGCAAAACCGACGCCACGGTGCAAGACTTCCCGCTGCCCGTGTTACCAAGGACCGCCACATGGCCGCCGAAGAACTCGTTGAGCCTGACCTTGACCTCGTAGTCCTCGAACACCACCGACTTGCCGATGGGCAAGGCGCGGTACCGATCCGCGCCCGGCGGATCGCAGGTACCGCCGGGCGGTCCAACGGAAGGTTCGATCGCCATGTCAGTGTCGAAAATGCGATCGAGCTCTCCGTCCAGCGCGTAGAGCGCGTCAGCGTAGAGTGATGGGAAAATAGAAACGCCGAACCGGAAGCTGCCACCAGACATCGGCAGCATGCCCACGGGCACGACGTCCAGGAACTTGGCCGATGATGCCCGATCTATGTCGCCGCGCTCGCTGGGTGACGCGGCGTCGCGCTCTCTCAACCCGACGACCTCAGCCACTACGTATTCGGTCTGGGCGGGGACCATGAGGAAGGACCCGAGGCGCGCCACATAGTGGACGCCATCAAACCCCACGACGGTGAAGTTGTCGGTGCCGGCATGCATTTCCACGACGAACCGGTCGGCTGCGACCGAGACGACCTTTCCGATCGCGCGCTTACGATCGTCCTGGCTCACAGCTTGTCCTCGTCGTCGTCCTTTTTAGGCGGTGCCATCTTGTCCAACACGCGGCGCACGGCTTCATCGATACGGTCACTGGGCCGCTGCGGCAGGAAGTGTTCGACAACTGTGTCGAAGTAATGCGCACGCGAGCCCGCCGTGGGTCCATCACCGCCGATGATCCAGATGCGCGGATCGCGCAGCTGCCGGAGTTTGGCGATCTCGCCGCCGCTGTCAGGGTCTGCGAAAATGATCAAACGGAACGTCGGGATCGTCAGCGCCTGGTAAATGATGTTGTTGAGATGCTCGTCGCCGAAAGCGTATCCGGCTGTAATCAGGACGCTCTGCTCCCGCACGACCCGGGACTGGAACTCACGAATGAGATCGGCGTACGGCGACGCCAATGACGAGTTCTGTTTCACCGGCGTCGGATAAATCAGCATCTTATGGGCGTCGGGTGCCGGCCAAACCTCTCGGATCGGAAAGAGACCGTGATCGTCCTCAGTCCAGGTGACAGAGCCATGCAGCTTGCAAAGGTAAACGAAGGCGTCGACGGCCGACCATTTGCGGCTGGCCACGTCGAGCTGTTCGGCGAGTGCGTACCGGAAGGTCGCAGGATTGAAGCGTCGTTCGACGACGCCCGAAAAGCCATTGGCGTAGGGTATTCCTAGGCGATCCATCGCCGTTTCGTTGAAGACGTCGTAGTTGGTGGTGAAGACCCAAGGGCGAGGCAACGATCGGTCCCGCAGGACCAGCTTCTTATAGAACTGCTCGTAGAGGTTGCGCACCGAGGTATCGCCAGCGCTGAACTCGCCATTGGTGACCCGCGTCCAGAGGAAATTCTGCACTTTTTCGATCATGGCGGCGACGAGCGCGCTGTCGGCCCCGCTCGCGGCCTTGGCGTCGCGCGACAGCACAAACCTATGGGCGAACAGAATCTCCATGAGCCGTTCGATATTGTTCAGGTACGCGCCCTCGAACTCAATCCCGTGCTTGTCCAGATAGTCGATTTCGGCCTTGGTAAGCCGCCAAGGTTGGATCGGGGGCGGCTCGTCGGTCTCGTCTGTCTCGTCGGCCTTTGGTCCCGCGCGTTCTTTCAGGGAGACCAAATCCCCGTTTGGGCCTTGGACTTCGTGGCCATCCTCCCCCGCCTCGTCCTCGCCTTCGTATGCCTCCTCGGCGAAGTCGTCGGCCGCCTCGTTGGCGTCCTCTCCAGGCGAGTCGCCCGCAGGTCCGGGAGCCGGCGGCGCGTAGAAGCCCGCCGCCATGGCGCCCAGAGTCTCACGACAGAACTCGAGGGCCAATGGGGCCATGGTCGCGATGCCAAGTTCCTTTTTGTCCCGCACAAGGGATGAACAGCCGGCACCAAGCAAGAACGCGATATTGCGGGCATTCATCGACTCGGCGATAGCCTGTCTCGCGGTCTCCACGCCCTTGTCCCAGTCGATGCTTTCAGGATCGGACTGACCGTTGCGCAGGAACTTAAACTTAGGCCCAGCCTGATCGTCGGCCATTTCCACCCTCCCCCGCCCATGCGCGGAGAGCGCAAGAGTCGCCACAGATTTTCCCGAAGCTTACTCAACCTATACGTAGGGGCACCAGCAAAACCAGAACTGTCAAACTGGTTGCGAGGTCGCCGCCCGCGGTGGCGGGTCGAAATGGTGGAACACAGCGACTCCGGCTTCATCGCGGCCGGGGAAAATCTTCCGGCCGCCCTCGCCATCCACCTTGGCGATCCAGCCTTGCCCCCGCGGCGCCAGCAGGACGCGCCGCCCCCTCCAGGCACGAGAAAAAGATCCGTTGAGGCCGGGCTTCCAACCCTTACTCAGGAAAGCTTTTTGCCGCGACCGGTGGCGCTTGACGGCCGCTTCCGCCGTGCGGGGCCCGGTGTAGTCGGCCGTCAGATTCTCCGCGCAGACGCACCCGACCTGCAGCTGGGTGGGATAGTCCGCGTGACTGACATAATGGATATGCCGAATTTCTTCCTTCTCGCACATCTCGCAGGTCATGCTGAGCGAGCCGGAATCTTCACAGCCGTGATATCTCCAGCCCTTATGCGGGACGCCCGGGTCTCGCCATTTGCCAGTCGCCATTGTCGCGCCTCCTCGGATAGAGGGATGATCCTGTCACGACTTGGATAGGCGCAACGCGCACCTATGAAAGGCCAAGCTCGCGACGGCGGACGCCTGCGGACTGCGCTCGACCGATCCGCAAGACACCGGGCAAGAAGACATGGCGGATCTCACTCGGCCGACCGACTAAGTCGGCGTCCCACCTCCCACCCCGGACGCAGACCTTCCGAAAGTCGGCAATGAGCCCTTTCACGAATAGTGTCCGCAGCCGCTGGGAGTCCGAGTCGGGTCTTAGCTAACGTTTGCGAGGTCTGCTTCCTGGCAGCCGGTGCCCATGGCGACTCGCGTGACGGCGGGTTACTATTGAAGCGAAACACGAACCGCTCGGGGAGGGCGCGATGGAGTATGTTGCTGGCGATCTGGTTCGTTTGAGGTCCGGTGGGCCGCTGATGACAGTAGAGCAGGTGGGCAAGACGACTTTCGATGAAGATGGCGTCTGGTGCACATGGTTCGAAAGGATTGGGAAACGACAGGTCGTCCAGCGGGAAACTTTCGCGCCGATCGTCCTTGAGAAATCAGCCCGCCCAAAGATAAGCGTGGGGGTCGTTCGTCGGGGGTGATCTACCAAGACGAAATTCGAGAGAAGGCCAAGGCGTTTGACATCCATCAGGTGAATGTCGAGCGTGACTATGTTTTTGGCTGGCTTCTGAAAGGCATCTTTGAGAACGATTATCTTCGACAGGAGCTCGTGTTCAAAGGCGGCAACTGCCTGCGGAAGGGGTTCTATCCCGATACGCGCTTCTCATCCGATCTCGATTTTTCGGCACCGCGCGAGATCGACCTCGAGCGTATGGCTTCTGCGATTAATGCCGCCTGTGAAGAGGCGGGGCGAGCCTGTGGCGTCGATTTCCTGATTGACCGGAACACCTTCAAACCGGGACCCCAAATCGACCGTCAGCGGCAGTCCTACAAGGGCCGCGTCTATTTCACCGACTTCTGCGGACAAGAGGACGACCTCACCATCTCCGTGAAAGTCGATGTGACCGAATTTGACCGCCTATATCTGCCAGCGGTTAATCGGCAGCTTATTCATCCGTATTCAGATGCGGGGGCATGCAGCGCGGAGCTGCACTGCATGGCGCTCGAAGAAATTGTGGCCAACAAGATGAAGTGTCTCATCCAGCGGAGGCACTCCCACGATCTTTTCGACCTCGTCTATGCGACGTTCATTGATCGCTCGATCGAGTTGGACCGTGGTCTCGTCCTGCGCACTTTTTTTGGGAAGACCATTTTCGGCAGCAGCCCCGGCGCAGCGAAGGAGATACTTCTCGGCATCCCGATGACTTTCTTCGGCGGCGTCTGGGAAAAATTCATCAAGTGCCCGAAGCAGACAAGGTTCGGTTTCGATCATGCGGCGGAAGGGTTCCGCGACGCGATTGAACGGCTCTTCGAAGGCGTCCAGACCACGAGTTGGGGGCAGCGTGCGTTCTTCCCGTCTGCGCAGCGTAACCTCATTATGGAGGCCGGTGCTGAACGCAAACTGCTCCGCGTCACCTACGACGGGAAGGAGCGCTTGGTTGAGCCGTATGCGCTTTCATACAAGCGCCCGAAAGCCGGACTTCCGCAGGAGTATTTCTACGTTTGGGATCAGACTGGCGGGTCATCGCCGCCGGGCATCAAGAGCCTCCTGAACGGCCGGCTGACGCGCGTCGAGATGACGGACGAGAAGTTCGAGCCGCGGTACGAAATCGAGCTCTCGAAGGCAGGTGAAGAAGCCCGCAACGCTCATTTCGGGAAGCCGTTCAGCGGCGGGCGGACAAGCCAGCGGCGCGTCCTGCGGCAAACGACGGTCAGGCCTTTCGCCCAGGCCTTTAAGGTCGAGTGTCCTTACTGTCTGAAGCGGTTCACGCGATCGAAGATGTCGCTAGACCTCAACCCGCACAAAGACGCCAACGGTTATCCATGCCGCGCTCGGCGCGGTTATCTGGTTTGAGCGGATCAACCTGACTTCCGTTGTGAGGGACGTGCGCCACCAACTCAGGGCCGAGCTTACTGTACGAAGGTCCGCTTTGGAGCTTAGTCGCGGTGCCCGCTCCTGTCGCAGTCCCGCCCGGTCTGCCCGTAGTGGGCTACTCCACAATCCATCCTATCGCGCGTGACGTGCCGAAGGATTGAGCACGCGGGCCAGAAGTGGAGCGAGTTCCCGCCCCCGTTGCGTCTCGTTCGCGTAGCGGCGCAGGTATTTGAACGTGTCCCGATCCTCCCTGAGCTGCGCAATCTGTTCGCAGGCTGATGGGCTGTTCGCGAGGATCGTCAGAACCTTCGTGACGTACTGGTCGAGTATCTCTCGAGCCGCTCCGTGAACAGCTTTGTCGATGAGAATTGCGCAGGCAAGTTCGAGCAGGTTAACAAGCTCTGCAAACTGAAACTCCGCCGCGGCTTTGTCTTCGGTCGCAAGGTATCGCTCCCAGGCGGCTCTCAAGCCATCGGAAATGGCTACGAGCGTGGCCGCCGATGAATTTCGATCAGCCCGGTTCAGCGCGACCACCGCGACAACCAAGGCGGCCATCGCAGCGATCAAACTCGCCATTGCCGCAACGAGCCCACCGATCTCGATCACTCTTTTTCGCCGGCGTCGTCTGAGTCCGAAGGTGTCACTGGAGCGGGCGATGGCGGCGCGTTATGGGCCCGATGCGCCTCGAACGCGGCAGCCAAGTGCGAAGTCGTGAGCCCACGCTTTTCATATTCCGTGACCATCCGGTGGAGGAGAACCGGCGACACCTTAGTTTGGTACCCCCGCGGGTGATCATCGGTCATCGGCGGTGCCTTTCTTCGCCTGTTTCGGTTCAGCTGGCTTGGGAGACAACTCTGCACGATTGGCGGCGGCGGCCATCAGCTCAGCTTTCATCCGAAGCGCTTCGCTCAGGTGGGCCGTGGTGGGACCAGCGTTTATGTTGCGCGGATCGTGGATAAGCCCATTGCCGCGTAGAGTGCCAAAGCCCATCGGTCGTCTCATCTCGAATCTCCGAATCTAAAAGGCCATTCGGCCGCCTCTAAGCATACTTGGATTCTATGTACGTCATGAACGGTCGGAACTGTGGCTCTGTCAGCTCTCGATTCTTGATATTCCCAATCTGCGCTACGAACACCTATCACCCCTGAAAAGGGTACAGCTTCGAGAGCTGGTCTGGTGGCAGGCCGACACGTCAGGTTCTGAGCTCTGCGTCAATGTCCGCTTATGGCGCGAAGCGGTTTACCGGTTGCGCCTGAACTTCCGAAATCCCTCACCCTGGAGGACGGCGGGCGAGGAAAGCTCGCGTATCGCAGGTGAGGGGCGTCAGGTATTCAATCTAACTCTCAAGCCAGGGGGTGTAGATAATGCCGTGGCGCTCGGGAAAGGCGCGGATCGCGCGCTGCCAGGTTTGACTGTCCGTGAGCCTCGAATGCGTGACCCGCAAATCCCTCCAACCGGCAATACCGGTCATGATTTGACGCAGGCTTGGAACGAGAGACGGGTGAATGAAAGGGCTGACGATGATTCGTTGCACCGCATCGCGCTCCAGCGGGATGTGAAGCGCAGGAAGGGCCTCCACGGCGTAGCCGACAACCCGATATTCGGCTTCATCAATGAAACCGGCCCGCTTCATAAAGGGTAGACGGTGGATGTCCTCAGCGTTCACGCTCTTGATCTCGTCGAGGCGGACATAATCGACGGGACCGCAGAGGCGGTGATCACCATCGACCATGTGCAAGAAACGCGGCACGTCGAACTCGATAGCTACACCGGAGGAATCACCAGCGAAGACTTGCCAGTGATGAAAGGTTTCCGGGGCCATTGTGAGACACATGGCGCCGACGAAGCCGTAATGAAGGGCTTTCTGGTACTCCCGCATGCCGACCTGATCGTTAATGTCGGCCCACCGACTGCAGTCGACGATTGTCAGCCGCTTTTCGATAAGCATATCGAGTGCGACGGGCAGGCTAGTGTACCTTCGCAGACGCTTCGGGACGTTCCCCGTACGTCGACCGCTCGCGGATTTCCTTTTGAGGGTGATCATCTGCGCCTCGCGTGTGAGGCGGTCAGGTCGCCTTCAAACCGTTGAGACTTTGCACGCGGGATGCATCTGATGTCGATGGCCTCCCTAGAGCGCGGCCTTCGAATCCCAGCAACGGATCTGGCCAGCCGCGGCGGATGGGCGCTGTTTGGCAGCCTAGAACGGCACGCCCGCGATTGGACCTTCTCGCTCAACGCGTTGGATGCAGCCGGCATTTTTCGATCATTGAAGGTCTACTTCCCGGACTGGTCCGAGTGTCCGCACCTGGCGTCACGGCCGCCTCGGGATCAGAGATCAAGCGAGGCTTCATTTGCCATCTCGTCGAACTCTAAATCAGAATAGATTTTATAGTGGCTATTGCTACTCACGATTACGATTTGGCGATCGCACGTCTCCAAGGCAGCTCGAACATCTTTAAGGCTTAGAGATTCTACAAAGTCGTCCCCTCCTGACATCGCCTCTTGAAGCGGCATCCAATCATCAATGTCGTCAAAGGGGCCGCACCCATCTGCGTGGGCCACAAGGCGCAACTCGCCGACAACTTCTTTCTCGGTTGCCGCCAAGAGCCCGGTGTGGAGCAGCGCTGGCTTGCCATTGCTCATTAGATAAATGCCAGCGTCGGCCACCAGCCAGATTGCCGGGTTGGGTTTACGTTGCCTATAACTCTTTAGGTGGTCAGGCGCATTCTGGGCGTGGTCGACGAGCCGCCAGACTGTAGCCTTATCAAATCGCAGCACTGCGTTCCCCGCAGAATTCAGTCGTCGCGTCGCAGCAAGGTGACTGTCGAGCTTTCTCAGAAGAAAGATGCCCGTGGCTCCCGAGAGATTCACTGCCAGTTCCGCCTGGGCTAGGGATGCCTTGACGCCTTGGTGGCCTTTCCCGTGCGCGTCTCCGGTTTGATTTCGGAGTTCAGCTAGAGACTGAACGATCTGATTAGTCCCGCTGTAAAACTGGCGTTCGATCCTACCCGTTTCACCGGTCGCTGTTAGTTTCAACTCGCCAGCAACCAACCGAAACTGCTGCATCAGGTCCAAGCTCGGACCATACGTCACGCCGAGGGCATCAAGCACATGTTTGCAGACCGACTCGAGGAACGATCGAGCAGCTGTGACCGCCCCGTCAGGATCATCATCTAAACGAACGAGGGCCTTGTCCCATGACCGGTACAGGCGCTCGCGGCTCCTAAGCTCGGTGCGGTCTAGTAGGCTGTCTTCGATAGGAGATTTAACCATCGCCCCGTTAGACTAGCCTCGGACACCCTGTTGTCACCTATCCGAGAGCTACATTCAGTGGTTCTGCACGCGACGAGCTTGCTTGGTGGCGGCTAGCCACCGACCAAGTTCGGCTTCGCGGTGGGCCGTAACGACTGCAATTGGTGCTAAGCAGCCTCCCACCCCGGCAGGCCCTGCAGAATTCGGCCGGCATTCTTCACCGGATTGATGTGGCCGTAGTGGTCCTCGATCATTTTGACCGACGTGCCCATCTGCTTGGACAGGAAATAGACGTCCACGCCCTCAGTGAGCCGGAACGTCGCGTAGGTGTGGCGGAAGCAATAGGTCGAGCGGGTGCTGCCTGAAGCGCTCTGAAGCAGTCCTGCTTCGCGAAGCAGGTTCTCCACATGATCCGCATAGAGGGTGGCTGCGGGGTTGCCCCGGCCGTTGACGAAGACGGCGCCCTCGGGCGCCGCCCCTTTGTTGGTGAGGGAGCGCACGCGCTCCAGGTAATTGGCGACGTTGCCCGCCGCGACCAGCTGGCGAGCCTTGTCCTTGCCCCTGACGTTCAGGACCACGAACTTTCGACCCTCGCCATCGGTCCGGATCGACACATCGCGCCATTGCAGGTTCTTGGCTTCGGCCGGGCGCATGCCCGTGTTGCACATGATCAGGACGAAGTTGTAGGCGACCTGCCGCGCGGTTCGGCTGACTTCGGTCCTGGCCCGCGCCACCCAGCCGCGCGCGAAGGTGTGGAGCTTGCGGTATTCGTCGGGCGTGAACTCCTCCCTGCGGACCTTGGCTAGAGGGAGCCGGCCTTTGAACAGATGGCTCTCCGGGACCCAACGCTTCGCCACGGCAAAGCCGACGACGGAACGGAAGACGGCCATTTCATAGCGGATGGTGGCGTCGGACACTTTGCGGCCACCCCGGCCTTCGCCGTTCTGGCGGCGCCACAGCGGATAGCCGAGGAAATCATCGTGGGAGACGTGCGCGATCTGCTTGGGTCCCACATAGCGGCTCAGCTGTGCTCGGATAATGGACTCCACCACCACCCACCGGTGATTGGTGATCTCGCCTGCCTCTGAACGGGCCTTCTGATGATCGGCGTAGGCCTTGGCCACCTGGGCGAAGGATCGGTTGAACACCGGCACGCCGTGTTTAACCCGGAACCTCAGGTCCGCGTCGGCGTCAAAGGCCAGCTCGGTGGCCGACTGAACGTCGGCGGTCTTCAAGGACACAGTCTTGTAGCGGTCGGATCGGGGCACCCGAATCCGGCAGTACCAATTGCGGTGTTTCACATCAGCCCGGCGAAAGAGGATCAGGCCGGGTTTCAGCGTTTGGGGGTCGATCAAAAAGGACATGGCGGCGCGGCTCCCTGTGCAGGGTCTGTGTCGCCTCAGCGCCTAAGTCCTTGACTTTGCGTCGGCTGGATAGGTCCTGGGCAGGGCTCCAGCATCAACGAACGCGAGCGAAAACAAACCCGTAAGTTCACCCCCTCTCCCCTTGCGGGAGAAGGTGTCATGCGGAGCATGACGGATGAGGGGTGAATCCCGGTGGCGGGTGGTTTCGCGCTGCACGATATCGGCTGAGCGCTGAAGAGCTTCGAGAGGCGCAAATCCGGAAAGATTGGCGTTTCACCCCTCATCCGACCCGCTTCGCGGGCCACCTTCTCCCGCAAGGGGAGAAGGGAGGCACCCGCCTCTGCCCGCAAAATACGTTACAGGCCCTTTTCCGGACAGCCGGGGATGCGTAGGTGTCCGGCATGACCCAGACCGCACAGACCGACACCTGGACCGTCGCCGGACGGACCTTCTCCTCGCGCCTGATCGTGGGGACGGGCAAGTACAAGGACTACGCCGTCAACGCCGCGGCGGCGGAGGCGGCGGGCGCCGAGATCGTCACCGTGGCGGTGCGGCGGGTGAACCTGACCGATCCGGGCCAGCCGGTTCTGACCGACTTCCTGGACCCGAAGCGCTACACTTACCTGCCCAACACCGCCGGGTGCTTCACGGGAGAAGAGGCGGTGCGGACCCTGCGGCTGGCGCGCGAGGCGGGCGGCTGGAGCCTCGTCAAGCTGGAGGTGCTGGCCGACCCCAAGACCCTGTTCCCCGACATGGAGGAGACGCTGCGGTCGCTGAAGCTGCTGACGGCGGAAGGGTTCGAGGTGATGGTCTATTGCACCGACGATCCGGTCTATGCGCGCAAGCTGGAGGACGCCGGGGCGGTGGCCATCATGCCGCTGGGGGCGCCCATCGGCTCGGGTCTGGGGGTGCAGAACCCCATCAATATTCATCTGATCGTCGAGCAGTCGTCGGTGCCGGTGCTGGTGGACGCGGGCGTGGGCACGGCGTCGGACGCGGCGGTGGCCATGGAGCTGGGCTGCGATGGCGTGCTGATGAACACCGCCATCGCCGAGGCGCGCGAGCCGATCCGCATGGCCCGGGCCATGAAGCACGCGGTGATCGCGGGGCGGGAGGCCTATCTGGCCGGACGGATGAAAAAGCGGATGTATGCGGACCCGTCGTCGCCGCTGGCGGGGTTGATCTAGGGCTTTCCGATGGTTGGCAGTGACCCTGCCGCTGGATAGGGTGCGCGCAATCCTGAAACCGCATCCGAGGTTCCCATGCGTCCTGCCCGTTTCGCTCCTGTCCTGATGGCGAGCGCCGCGCTCGCCCTGCCGCTTTCGCTGGGCGCCTGCGCCACCACCGCCGATACGGGCGGCGAACCCGCAGCCTTCGAGGCTCAGCGCCTGTCCGACCACATCCGCACCCTGTCGGATGACCGGTTCGAGGGACGCGGCATCGGCCAGGACGAGGCGGGCGAGCAACTGACCGTGGCCTATCTCATCGAGCAGTTCTCCAACGCCGGGCTGGCGCCGGGCGGCGAGAACGGGGGCTGGACCCAGACGGTGACCCTGAACCGGTTCGAGGCGTCGGACATCGAGGCCAGCCTGAGTGTGGGCGACTGGACCCTGCCGGTGACCCAGGGCGAGCAGGTGGCCATCTCCACCCGCCTGCCGGGCGAGGACGTGGATCTGGACGACGCCGAACTGGTGTTCGTGGGCTATGGCGTGACCGCGCCGGAGCGTCAGTGGGACGACTTCAAGGACATGGACGTACGGGGCAAGATCCTGGTGGTCCTGGTCAACGACCCTGACTTCGAGCAGCCCGAGCTGGACACCTTCGGCGGCCGGGCCATGACCTATTACGGGCGCTGGTCCTACAAGTACGAGGAAGCCGCGCGGCGCGGGGCGGCGGGCGTGCTGGTGGTGCATGAGACGGCGCCGGCCTCCTATGGCTGGGCCACGGTGCGCAACTCGTGGAGCGGACCGCAGTTCGACATCGTGCGCCAGAATGCGGCGGACGAGCGCATCCCGGTGGAGGCCTGGATCCAGCGGGACGTGGCGGTGGATCTGTTCCGCCGCGCGGGCCAGGACTTCGAGGCCCTGAAGGTCGCCGCGCGCAGCCGCGACTTTCAGCCGGTGACCCTGGACGGGGCGTCCATGGACGTCAGCTTCGACGTGGCCACCTCGACCATCCAGACCGACAACGTCATCGGCATCCTGCGCGGCACGACCCGTCCGGACGAGACGATCCTGTACGGCGGCCACTGGGACCACATCGGCGTGGGCGAGCCGGACGAGAGCGGCGACGGCATCTTCAACGGCGCGGTGGACAACGCCTCGGGCATGGCGGCGATCATCGAGATCGCGAACCGCTTCGGCGCCGCGCCGCGCCCGGAACGGTCCGTGGTGTTCATGGGCTTCACCGCCGAGGAGAGCGGCCTGCTGGGCGCCGAGTACTACGCCGCCAATCCGCTGTATCCGCTGGAGACCATGGTGGCGGGCATCAACATCGACAGCGCCAATGTCTATGGCCGCACCACCGACATCGCGGTGACCGGGCACGGGCAGTCGGCCCTGGACGACTATGTGGAGACGGCCGCCGCCGCCCTGAACCGCACGGTGACGCCCGATCCGCGTCCGGAGGCGGGCGGCTATTTCCGCTCGGACCACTTCCCGTTCGTGAAGCGCGGCGTGCCGATGATCTATGCGGGCGGGGGCACGACCTTCCGCGACGAGCCGATCCAGCCGCGCATCGACGCGCGGGCCGAATACGGCCGCACCCGCTATCACCAGGCGGCGGACGAATGGTCGCCGACCTTCGACTATGCGGGCATGATCGAGGACATGGAGATCTGGTACGCGGTGGGCGCGCGTCTGGCTGACAGCCGCGACTGGCCGGAGTGGCGGCCGACCTCCGAGTTCATCACCGTGCGCGCCGAAAGCGCCGACGCGCGCCAGTAAGGCTTGAGGGCGGCCGGATTGATCGGCCGCCCCATCTACCCAGGACAGAATGACGTGACCCGTTTTCAGATCACCGGCCGCGTGGCCGCCGCCGCCCTGTTGCTCGCCGCCTGGCCCGCGCAGGGGCAGGACTTCTCCGCCGAGCGCCTGTCGCAGGGCGTGCGCAGCATCAGTTCCGACGCCTTCGCCGGTCGCTATCCGGGCGAGCTGGGCGAGGGGATGACCCTCGGCTGGCTGATCGCGCAGTATGAGGCTCTGGGGCTGGAGCCGGGCGGGCCGGACGGTGAGTGGCTGCAACCGGTGGACCTGGGCCGCTATGCGCCGGCGCGTCCGGCGACGGCGACGTGGCGGGCGGGCGGCGACGTCCATCCGCTCGAGAACGGCGTGCTGCTGCGGGCGGCCTCCAATGACGGACGGGCGCAGGTCAGCGGGGCGCCGGTGGTGTTCGCCGGTTACGGGATCCATGCTCCGGAGCGGAACTGGGACGACTACGGCGACATCGATGTGGCGGGCGCCGTGGTGGTGGTGATGGCCGGGGAGCCGGACGGGGATCTGTTCAACGGCGAATACCGCACCGCCCACGCCAGCGACTCGGCCAAGGCGGCCGAGGCGTACCGGCGCGGTGCGGTCGGCGTGCTGACGCTGGTGAACGCCGGGGCGGACGAACCCGCGTGGGCGCGGCGGGCGCAGTTCAATGATCGCCAGCGCACCCTCTCGCCGGGCAATGACGATCTGGAGTTCACCGGCGCGGTGCTGGCCGCCACCTTCGGGCAGTGGGCCGAGGCGGCGGGGCGCAGCCTTGACGATCTGACCGGCGACGTGGCGGGCGAGGGCTTCCGCGCCGTGGCGCTGGAGGGCGTGAGCCTGGACGTGGACGCCGAGGAGACGGTGGAGACCCAGCGGTCGTGGAACCTGCTGGCGCGCATTCCGGGGACGGAGCAGCCGGAGGAGACGATCGTGTTCTCGGCCCACTGGGACCATGTGGGCGTGCGCGAGGGCGGCGAGGGCGACCACATCTACAACGGCGCCTGGGACAACGCTTCGGGCACCGTGGGGCTGGTGGAGATGGCGCGCGAGCTGAAGGCCGCCGGGCCGTTCGAGCGTTCCATCGTGTTCCTGCACGTGACGGCCGAGGAGCAGGGCCTGCTGGGCGCGTTCTGGTATGCGGCCCATCCGGTCTATCCGCTGGAGACGACGGTCGCGAACATCAACATCGACATGCTGCCCCTGTCGGCGCCGACGCGGGATCTGCCCATCTTCGGGCTGGGCCAGAACACGCTGGAGGATGAGCTTCAGACGCTGGCCGAAGCCGAGGGTCGTTACGTCACCGACGACGGCCAGCCGGAGCAGGGCTTCTATTACCGCTCGGACCACTTCGCCTTCGCGCGGGCGGGCGTGCCGGCCCTGATGCCATGGCACGGGGTGGATCTGGACGAGGGCGGGCGCGAGGTCGGGCTGCCGGCCTATCAGGCGAAGTTCCGCAGCGACTATCACCAGCCCAGCGACGAGTGGAGCGAGGATCTGGACTTCTCATCCGCCGTCGAGAACCTGACCCTGTTGTACCGGCTGACCGTCGATCTGGCCGACAGCGACCGCTGGCCCGGATGGAAGCCGACGTCGGAGTTCGGCGCGGTGCGCGCCCGCAGCGCGGCCAGCCGGGAGTAGGCCGGAGGGTTCGCGCCTAGGCGCCCTCGCGGATCAGCTTCTTGCTGATCAGCTTCCAGGCGACGACGGTGGCGATGGTGATGACCAGGGCGACGGCGGCGATGATGCCGGCGGCGTGCAGGTGCTCGTCCAGCTGGGAGAACTGGGTCAGGCCCGCCGCCACCAGCCAGCCGGGCGCGATCATCACCGGCACCCAGACGACGGCCGAGAAGAAATTGGCCAGCTGGAATTTGGTGTGGTTCATCGCCGTCATGCCGGCGATCAGCGGCACGAAGGCCCGCACCGGCCCCATGAACCGGCACAGGAAGATGGAGGTCACGCCGTAATGGCGGAAGAACAGGCGCGCCCGGGCCAGGGGGCGGCGGTGCGGCTTGAGCCAGGGGTGACGCCAGGCGCGCGGGCCGACGCGGCGGCCGATCCAGTAGGACACTGCATCGCCGAGGGTTGCGCCGGCGATGCACCACAGCAGGACCGGGACCGGGTGCAGGACGCCCGCGCCGATCAGGCCGCCCGCCGTGACCATCAGGATGGTGGCGGGGAAGAAGGCGCCGATGAACACCATCGATTCGCCGAAGGTGATCAGACCCAGGATCGGGGCGGCCCACATGACATGCTCCTGCATGAACGTGTTCAGGTCGGCGATCAGGTCTTCCAACAGCAACTCCAGCG
>Ga0208179_1000101_pt1 | contig 66877 bp, 72 predicted proteins | sample Malvired_Geostar_FD_184238 | JGI IMG/M metagenome (GOLD analysis project Ga0208179, IMG submission 184238) | Marine viral communities from the Global Malaspina Expedition - Malaspina viral metaG DeepMed_Geostar (SPAdes) (version 2) | ecosystem: Environmental > Aquatic > Marine > Oceanic | place... | reverse complement strand
GGGGCGGGTCGCGACTTCGCTCATGCGGCCATCACCCGGTCGTAGCCCTCGGCCTCGAGCTGGTGCGCGAGATCGGCGCTGCCGGTCTTCACGATCCGGCCCTGGCTGAGGATGTGGACGTAATCGGGCTGCACCACCTGGAGCAGGCGCTGGTAGTGCGTGATCAGCAGCACGCCCTTTTCGGGCTGGCGCATGATCGCGTTGATCCCGTCGCCGACCACGCGCAGCGAATCGATGTCGAGCCCGCTGTCGGTCTCGTCGAGCACCGCGAAAGCGGGGTCGAGAATGCCCATCTGGACCATCTCGGCGCGCTTCTTCTCGCCGCCCGAGAAGCCGACGTTCACGTGGCGCTTGAGCATGTCCATGTCGAGCTTGAGCAACGCGGCCTTTTCGCGTGCCAGCTTGAGGAATTCGCCGCCGGTCAGCGGCTCCTCGCCGCGCTCCTTTCGCTGCGCATTGAGCGCTTCGCGCAGGAACTGGACGTTGGAGACCCCGGGAATTTCGACCGGGTACTGGAAGCCCAGGAACAGTCCCGCCGCGGCGCGCTCGTGCGGTTCCATCTCGAGCAAATCCTTGCCCTGGAACCGCACGCTGCCGCCGGTGACCTCGTAGCCGGGCCGTCCGCCCAACACATAGGCCAGCGTCGACTTGCCCGCACCATTGGGGCCCATGATGGCATGCACCTCGCCCGCGCCGACGCTGAGCGAGAGGCCGTCGAGTATCTTGGTGCCACCGATTTCGGCGGAGAGGTTTTCGATCTGGAGCATGGGCTGGGACATAGGACTTTCGTTCATTGGTGGGATCGGGCGCGAAACCGCGTCATCCGTCGGTGGGGGCGAGAGGGGAGGCCGCTGCGGGTCCGGCGTCGGCAGTCAGATCGACGTAATCCGAAGCCGGGCAGCGACTGCGTTCGAAGGCGATCATCGCGGCGAAGCGCGAAACCTCGTTGGTCCAATTGGCGAAGGCTGCGCGATCTTCGTCGCTGAATTCATCCTTGGCATAACGCGCCTCGATCTCCGCAGAACCTGCAGCAACGAAGGCGTCGCGCCGCCCGATCAACGTGCGGATCGCAGCGACGCAGGCGCTCGATTCGGATGCGATCGCCGCAGCCTGACCGCGGCTCGCGCGATAGGTTTCCGACTGGCGCAGATTGGTGCCGATGGTCTGGTCGAGACTGCGACCGCGCGCCACATGAAGCCCGCGCACGGTCTCGAAGATTTGCGCGACATCGCCGGGCGTCGTCTCGGCACCGCTGGCGGAATCCGCCAGTCGCCGGATCGCTGCCTGCTCGAACCGGGCGGCTTCGCCCGCGCAGCGCGGGATATCCTCGCGATACTGCACTTCGAATTCGCGGCCTCGCCCGATGGCGTAGGAACCGCCCTTCAGACAGCTATAGTAATCCTCGACATAGGGTGCGATCACCGCCGGATACTCGAGCACCCAGGTCTCGCGGTCCTCGGGGTAGAGCGCGGTGACGTTCTGGCCCGATTGCTGGAGGAGCGCGAGCACGGCGCCGGCGGTCAGTATCGCGGGGGAAAGCACGGCGTTCTCCTATCGGTCCTTGGGGGCGTAAGCGCCGCGGTTGCGAGGCGGGGCGGAAGTGCGACCAGGCGTCCGGTTCTCGCGGCGCGCGCTCTGCTTTTCGGCGATCCGCTTGCGCATCGCGTCGCCGATCATGGCGGTCACCGCGTCGAGATCGGAGAGGATGTCGGCGGCGGGGATGTGGATCACGCGGATGCCGACCGCGTGGAGGCTCTTGTCGCGGCGGGTGGCGAGCGCTTCGGGCGTGTCCTCCCCGTCGATCGCGATCGCGAGGCCGAGCGTATGGCAGTTGAAATCGACGATCGCCGAACCGACCACCGCGTGGCGGGTGAATTTGTGGCGCCCGAAATCGGCCATGGCGAAGCGCTCCGCCAGCGCCTTGTGCGCCGGGCTCGAATGCCGCCGCATCTCGCGCGCGCGATCATGCAGCGCGTCGAGCCGAGCCTCGGAAATCTTCCACCCGCGGCCCTTCTTGTTGAGCGTGGGTGCGGCATCGGCCTGCTCTGAAGCCGAGCGGAGGTTGAGGGTTTTGCGCTCGGTCATTGCAGGTAGCCCGCTTCGTCGGTCCGCGCCAAGAGCGCGCTCATTGCTGTTTCGTCACCCCGGACTTGATCCGGGGTCCATCGCGCCAACTGCACCTTCGGCCCAGCCGGGGGAATGGATGCTGAAACGAGTTCAGCATGACGGGGGGAAAGGGTGGTGCGCTGTATCACCCGACCGATCCCTCTAGGCTGATCGCCAGCAGCTTCTGCGCCTCGACCGCGAACTCCATCGGCAATTGCTTCATCACATCCTTGGCGAAGCCGTTGACGATCAGCGCGATCGCCTCTTCCTCGTCGAGCCCGCGCTGCTGGGCGTAGAACAGCTGGTCGTCGGAAATCTTGCTGGTGGTCGCCTCGTGTTCGATCTGCGCGCTGGGGTTCTTGACCTCGATATAGGGCACGGTGTGCGCGCCGCACTTGTCACCCAGCAGCAGGCTGTCGCATTCGGTGCGGTTGCGGACATTCTCGGCATTGGCGCCGACGCGGACCAGCCCGCGATAGGTGTTGTTGCTCTTGCCCGCGCTGATGCCCTTGGAGATGATCGTCGAGCGTGTGCCCGAGCCGTTGTGGATCATCTTGGTGCCGGTGTCCGCCTGCTGGTAATTGTTGGTCACCGCGACCGAGTAGAACTCGCCCACGGAGTCCTCGCCATTGAGGACGCAGGAGGGGTATTTCCAGGTCACCGCGCTGCCGGTCTCGACCTGAGTCCAGCTGATCTTGGACCGCGCGCCTTGGCACAGCCCGCGCTTGGTGACGAAATTGTAGATCCCGCCCTTGCCCTCGGCATTGCCGGGATACCAGTTCTGCACGGTGGAGTATTTGATCTCGGCATCGTCCATCGCCACCAGTTCGACCACCGCGGCGTGAAGCTGGTTCTCGTCGCGCATCGGCGCGGTGCAGCCCTCGAGATAGCTGACGTAGGACCCCTTCTCGGCGATGATCAGCGTGCGTTCGAACTGGCCGGTGTTCTCGGCATTGATCCGGAAATAGGTCGACAGCTCCATCGGGCAGCGCACGCCCTCGGGAATGTAGACGAAGGTGCCATCGGAAAAGACCGCGCAATTGAGCGTGGCGAAGTAATTGTCGCGCTGCGGCACCACCTTGCCGAGCCACTTCTTCACCAGTTCGGGATATTCGCGGATCGCCTCGGAGATCGAGCGGAAGATGACGCCCGCGCTTTCCAGCTCCTTGCGGAAGGTGGTGGCGACGCTGACGCTATCGAACACCGCATCGACCGCGACCTTGCGCGCGCCTTCTACCCCGGCGAGCACTTCCTGCTCGGCAATCGGGATGCCCAGCTTGTCGTAGACCGCCTTAATGTCGGGATCGAGCTCGTCGAGCGATTCCAGTTTCGGCTTGGCCCTGGGTTCGGCGTAGTAATAGGCGTCCTGATAGTCGATCTCGGGATAGCCGAGCTTGGCCCAGTCGGGCTCCTCCATGTCCTGCCACAGGCGGAACGCCTTGAGCCGCCAGTCGAGCATCCATTGCGGCTCGTTCTTCTTGGCCGAGATGAAGCGGACGGTGTCCTCGTTGAGACCCTTGGGGGCGAAATCCTGTTCGATGTCCGACGACCAGCCGTGCTCGTATTCGGCGGCGCGGGCGACGGCGTCGCGGGCGTCCTGGTCCTGGAGGTCGAGGCTGTCGGTCATGGTCGGGCTTTCAATCGTTTTGGCGGTCATTGGGGCAGTCACTGAGTTGCTCGCGGAACGGCGTTGGCCCTGGCGGATTGCGTCGGCGTTCGCAGCGGTGGATTATCGACGGCAGGTCGTCCCGCCAGCTGCGTCAGCGGAATGCCCGCCAGCGTTCCGCGCAGCGCTTCGTTGATCATCGGCCAATGCGGGCGGACGCTGCACAGCGCATCGACGCTGCACTCGCCGCCATCCGCGCAGGCGGTCAGCGCAATCGGGCCTTCGACCGCCTCGACGATATCCGCGACGCTGATGGAGGCTGCGGGGCGCGCGAGTTGCAGACCGCCGCCCGAACCCCGGGTCGAGCGCAGCAGTCCGGCCGCCGAGAGCTTGCTCACAAGCTTCTGCACCGTCGGCACCGGCAGGCCGGTCTCCGCCGCCAGCGCGGCCGCGCTGGTCCGCCCGCCGCCGCAGTGGCGCGCCGCCGCGCACATGGCGACCACGGCATAATCGGCAAGGTTGGAGAGGCGCATCGTCAAAGCATTTTCTCAAATCGGACCATTTTGTTCCGATTGAGCACCTATGGTCGCAAAGGCGTGGTTTCAACCCGTTTCCGACTCTTGCGAGTCGTTAGCATCCTCGTCCATCGCGATCGGCAGGCCCACCTGGCGCAGGTTCTTCTTGTTGAGCATCTCGGTGAGATAGGGCGAACTCGCATCGGTCAGCCGCGCCGGGGTGCGCCCCGCGAACAGCCGGATCTCGCGGATCATGTGCGGCTGGTCGTAGAAGGCCTGACCGATCTGCGCCTCGTATTCCAGCGTCAGGCTGGGGAGCGACAGCAGCGTCGCGGCACGCAATGCGCGGTATTTGCGCCGCAGCGCCACCGGCGAAAGCCCGAAATAGCGCTCGACCAGCCGCTGCGTCTGGCGCCGCGAATAGGGAGATGCGGCGTAGAGATCGTCGATCTCGGGGAGGAAATCGCCCGCCAGCCAGGCGTTGGTCGCGGCGATCAGCTCGGGGTGGCCGGGCTTGAGCGGCTGCATCGCCGCCAGCATCGCCGGCTCCAGCTCGGCCACGCATTGTTTCGCGTCCTTCTCGCCCGCGCGATAGGCGGCGCACAGCGCGTGGCCGAGAGCGACCAGCGCGGGATCGAGCCAGTCGTCGGCGCGGTAGAGGCGGTTGCAATGAGTCTTGGCACAAAGCCCGGTGAGCGCCGCCCAGCCCAGCGGGCTGAGAGCGGCACCGATCGCATGGAACGGCCCGTCGACGCGGAACGGCGCGGCGCGCGAGAAAGGGGTCAGCAGATTGACCCGGTGCGAGGGATCGATCCCGCCTTCGGGCAAACCCATCTCGCCCTCGCCGAAAGCAAACAGGCTGAGATGGCCGATCGCCGCGGGCTGGATATCGTCGACCTTCTCGTCGTCGCAGCGGAAGTGATAGAAGGTGGTGACGTAGTCGCTCAATTGCGGCGATACGCCGAGATAGTCGATGGCAAAGCGGTTGGCGGGGGTGAGCGGCCCCTGGCCGCCCTTTGCTCCCGCCGATTGCGCCACCCCCGCTCTCCCTAGTTCGCCTTCACCTCGGCGATCCAGGCATCGACGTTTTCTTCCATGATCGACAGCGGCACCGGCCCGCTGGTCAGAATCACGTCGTGGAAAGCGCGGATGTCGAATTCGTCGCCCAGTTGCGTGCGGGCGCGATCGCGCAGTTCCATGATCTTGAGCTTGCCGATCATGTAGGCGGTCGCCTGGCCGGGATAGACGGCGTAGCGCTCGATCGCCTTGCGGATGTCGCCATCGGGGTTGGGGGTGTTGTCGGTGAGATACTGGATCGCCTCCTCGCGGCTCCAGCGCTTGTGGTGCAACCCGGTGTCGACCACCAGCCGCGCGGCGCGCCACAGCTCCATCCCCAGCCTGCCGAAATCGGAATAGGGATCGGTGTAGAAGCCCATGTCCTTGCCCAGCTCTTCCGAATAGAGGCCCCAGCCTTCGGAATAGGCGGTCACCCCGCCGAAGCGGCGAAACGGCGGAACATCGCCCAGCTGGGTCTGGATCGACAGCTGGAGGTGATGCCCGGGCAGGCCTTCGTGATAGGCCAGCGCCTCAAGCTCGTTCTTACTCATGTCGTCGAGATTGTAGAGATTGACGTAGTAGGTGCCCGGGCGCGAACCGTCGGGCGCCGGGCGCTGGTAGAAGGCCTTGCCGGCACTCTTCTCGCGGAACGCCTCGACCGGCTTGATGACCAGCGGATCGGTGGGCAGCGTCGAGAAGAATTCGGGGAGGCGGGCTTCCATCGCCGCGAGCTTGGCTTGCGCATCGGCGAGATAGGTCTCGCGATCGTCGTAGTAGAAGCGTTCGTCGGTGCGGGTGAATTCGAAGAATTGCTGCAGGCTTCCCTCGAACCCGACCTGCTCCATGATGGCGCGCATCTCGTCGTGGATGCGCGCGACATTGTCGAGGCCGATCTGATGGATCTGGTCGGGAGTGAGATCGGTGGTGGTGTAATTGGCGAGCAGCGCGCGATAATATTCCGCGCCTTGCGGGAAGCGCCAGATGCCGTCCTGCGTCGGCGCGATCGCCTGCTGGCGCTTCATCTCGGCGAGCAGCCGCTGGTAGGCGGGGCGTGCGTTGGCGTTCCAGGCGCGCGTCGCGGCGCCCTGTTCTAGGCCCGCGCTCTCGGCGGCATCGAGCGCAGCGACCTTCTTGCGATAATCCTCGAGAATCGCATTGTCGTCGCCTGCCGCGAGCAGGTTCTCGATATCCGAAACGACGTAGGGATAGACCCAGTCGGGCGGCATCACCCCGGCTGCGGCGCGCTCGCGCGATTCGGCGGTCAGCGTGTCGATCACCTCGCCCAGCCCGGCAATCCGGCTGACATAGGCCTGCGCGCTCTCGGCATCGTCGACGCGGTGGATGTTGATCAGGAACGCGGGCAGCTGGCTCTGCGCGCCGCGCATCTGATCGAAGACATAGCCATAGTCGCGAAACGGAAACAGCGCCGCGCTGCGATCCGCCATCGCATCGAACAAGCGATAGCTGAGCGCATCCTCGGGAGACAATTCGGCAAGGTCGTAATTGGTGCGCATGGCGGCGGCGGTGGATTGCAGCAAGGCTTCCTCGCGCGCCTCGGCGGCATCGGAGAAATCGCCCCAGCGGCTGTAATCCTCATCGCGAATCCCGCGATAGGCCTTGGACAGCGGCGAAAGCGCGAGTTGCTGCGCGTCGTAAGTTTCGAATAGCTGGCCTAGATCCTGACCGGGTTGCGGCGCGACTACCGCGACATCGTTGCCCCTCGTCTGGCCCACCGGTTGGGTGGTGGCGCAGGAAGCCAGAGCCAGCGCCGCTATCGAAATTCCCACCTGTCGCAAATGCATCGTTCGATTTCCCCATGGCGTATTTATCCAAGGGCATGGCGCAAAACCTAACCGATTGCCACCCCTCGCGAATCGTCCGGCGGATCCTGCGTTAACCAAGAACCGGCTTGAAATCCCGGACAAAAAAGGGGCGGCCCCCGAAGAGACCGCCCTTTGAGTAGAGGAACCCGCCGCAATGGCGCCGGGCCCTTCGGGTCGCGGAACGATGACTACGCCGAATCGGATGTTTTCGATTGTATGCAAACGACAGTCGCGCCCGGTGCGCAATATGATTGAACCCTTCTCGCACCTGCTCGACACCGCGCACCGCTTTGCGCATAGGCGAGCGCCATGCTGTTCGACCTCGTCCGCCCGGCCATCTTCGCGCTCGATCCCGAGCGTGCCCATCGTCTCACGGTCGCGGCGCTGAAACTCGTGCCGGGCCACGCACCTGCGACTCACGGTCCGCTGGCCACCACGGTAGCCGGGCTGCAATTTCCCAATCCGGTGGGGCTCGCCGCCGGCTTCGACAAGAATGGCGAGGTTCCCGATGCGCTGCTGGCGCTCGGGTTCGGTTTTGCCGAGGTCGGTTCGGTCACGCCGCGCCCGCAGGCCGGCAACCCCGCCCCGCGGCTGTTCCGGCTGGTCGAGGATCGTGCGGTGATCAACCGGATGGGGTTCAACAATCAGGGCGGCGAAGCGGTCGCGCGCCGGCTGGAGGCGCGCCGCGCGCGCCCCGGGATCGTCGGAGCCAATATCGGCGCCAATAAGGACAGCCCCGACCGGATCGCCGATTATGCGCAGCTAACGCGGTTGATGGCGCCGCTGGCAAGCTATCTGGCGGTCAATATCTCCAGCCCCAACACGCCGGGCTTGCGCGCGCTGCAGGACGAGGGCGCGCTGACCGGGTTGCTGGATGCGGTGCTCGAGGCGCGTGCGGAGGTCTGCGGGGAGGCCGGCCCGCCGATCTTCCTCAAGGTCGCGCCCGATCTGGAACCCGCCGATGTGGACGCCATCGCCCGCATCGCGATCGACCGGCGGCTGGCGGCACTGATCGTCTCCAACACCACCATCGCTCGGCCTGCATTGCGCTCACGCCACGGCGGTGAGGCAGGCGGGCTCTCCGGCGCCCCCTTGCGCGACCTCGCGCTGCAGCGGTTGCGCGATTTCCGCAGCGCGACCGGCGGCGCAATCCCGCTGATCGGAGTGGGTGGCATCGCCAGCGCCGAGGATGCCTGGGTGCGAATTCGCGCGGGCGCGAGCCTGGTGCAGTTCTATTCTGCGCTGGTTTATCACGGGCCGGGCCTGGCTCGCCGGATGGTGCGAGACCTCGAGCGGCTGATGCTCCGCGACGGCTTCGCCACGATTGCGGATGCGGTCGGGAGCGAATAGCAGGACGGTCATGATCACCCGCCTCCTCGCCACGCTCGCCCTGCCGCTGTCGCTCGCCACCGGTGCCGTCGCCCAAACTTCCACCCCGGCGCCCCGGCCAGCCTCCGCACCGGCGATTCAATCCGATGCTGCGGTCGCACTCCCCTTCATCGGCACCGTCAGCGCCGCCGACCCGCGCGCGCAGGCGGCGGGCATGGCCATGCTTCGCCAAGGCGGCAGCGCCACCGATGCTGCGCTTGCGACCATGCTCGCGCTCACCGTGGTCGAACCGCAAAGCTCGGGGATCGGCGGTGGCGGCTTCTATGTCCGCGGCACCGCCGCAGGCGAAGTCGAGACGATCGACGGCCGCGAGACCGCGCCCTCGGGTGCAACCCCGGAATGGTTTCTCGCCGAGGATGGCAGCGTCCCGCCGTTCATGGAAAGCGTGCTGAGTGGATTGAGCGTCGGGGTGCCGGGCAATATCGCGCTCGCCGCCCGGGCGCATGATCGCTTCGGCAAGCTGCCCTGGGCCGCGCTGTTCGAACCCGCAATCGAATTGGCGCGCGAGGGTTTCGCAATCAATCTGCGGCTCGCGAAGTATCTGGAGGACTTGCCCGAGCGCGCCGGTGCGGTGCCGAGCGCCCGCGCCTTGTTCTACGACGCTGCGGGGCGGCCTCATCCCGCCGGCCATATCGTCCGCAACGAACGGTTGGCGCAGACTTTCGAGCGGATCGCGGCGGAGGGCGCTGAGGCCTTCTACAGCGGCGCGATCGCCGAAGAGATCGCCGGGACGGTTGCCACCCGAACCCCGCACGATGCGGCCATGACGCTCGCAGACATCGCCACCTATCGTGCGGTTGAGCGCGACGGCGTGTGTGGTTCCTATCGGGGCTATCGGGTTTGTGGCATGGGCCCGCCCTCGTCGGGCGGGATCGCCGTCCTGCAGATCCTCGGGCAGCTCGAGCGGTTCGATCTCGCGGCGCTGGGGCTGTACGATCCGCTGACCTGGCACCTGTTCGTCGAATCGCAGCGGCTCGCCTATGCCGATCGCGAATTGTACATCGCCGACAGCGATTTCGTGTCCGTTCCGGTCGCCGGGCTGATCGACGCGGGCTACATCGCGCGCCGCAGCGACCTCATCTCGCTCGAAACCAGCATGGCCGAAGCGGCTCCCGGCCGCCCCGCGGGCGCCGATACCGCACTCGCCGATGGCGACGAACCCGAGGAGCACGGCACCTCGCATATCGCCGCGGTCGATCCCGACGGCACCATGATCAGCTACACTTCGACGATCGAGGGAGTGTTCGGCTCGAGCCTGATGGCGGGCGGCTTCTACCTCAACAACGAGCTCACCGATTTCAGCCGTAGCCCGACCGTCGAGGGCGTTCCGGTCGCCAACCGGGTCGAGCCCGGAAAACGTCCGCGCAGCTCGATGGCGCCCACGGTGGTGTGGGACCCGCAGGGGCGGCCGGTGCTGGCGATCGGTGCGGCCGGTGGGTCCACCATTCCGGTGCAGACCGCGCGCGGAATCATCGGCGTGGTCGATTTCGGTCTCTCGGCGAAGGAAGCGCTCGGGCTGCCCTTCATCATGGGTTTCGGCGATACCGTCATGGTCGAGGAAGGCACCTGGCTCGAAACCGCGATCTCCAGCTTGCAGGAACTCGGTCATGCCAAGGTCGTCGTCCGCGAGGCGCCGCTCAAGGGCGGCGCGGTCAAGCGCGAGGGCGCCATCTGGGAAGCCGCGCGCGATCCGCGGATCGATCGGGGCGTCACCGTGCCCTGAACGGGTGCGGCCACTTGCCGTGAACCGGCCAGCCGCCTAAGCCGCGCAACGATCTGCCAATAGAACAGACGACAGGGAGCTTGGCCGGATGCTGTCCGATATCGATGCGGCGAACAGCCTTGTGGAGCTGTTCCTCAAACGCGCCGACGAAAAGCGCGACACGCCTTTCCTCGGGACGAAATCCGCCGGGGAATGGCGGACCATCAGCTGGGCCGAGGCCGCCCAACAGGTCTGCCTGCTGGCGGAGCATTTGCGCGAGCTGGGCCTCGAGACCGGCGACCGGGTCTGCCTGGTCAGCGAGAACCGCCCCGAATGGTGCATCGCGGATCTTGGCATCATGGCTGCCGGCTGCATCACGGTTCCCACCTACACCACCAACACCGAGCGCGACCACGCGCATATCCTCGACAATTCGGGCGCGCGTGCGGTCATCGTCTCGAGCGAGAAGCTGTCGCAGCCGCTGCTGCCGGCGATTATGCGTACCGGGCTGGCCGAACACATCATCTCCTTCGACGGCATTCGGCAGTACCAGGCAGGCGATCTGCGGGCGCACAGCTGGAGCGATCTCGTCCAGGGCGATGCCGCCGCGGCTCGCGCCGCGGTGGATCGCCGGATCGCCGCGATCGGGCGCGGCGACACCGCCTGCATCATCTACACCAGCGGCACCGGCGGCGCACCGCGCGGCGTGCTCCAGCACCACGGCGCGATCCTGTGCAATGTCGCGGGCGCGGCGGAAGTGCTGATCGAGGATTTCGGCCTCGGCGAGGAGGAGCGGTTCCTGTCCTTCCTCCCGCTGTCGCACGCCTATGAACATACCGGCGGGCAATATCTGCCGATCTCGGTCGGCGCGCAGATCTACTACGCCGAGGGGCTCGACAAGCTTGCCAGCAACATCGAGGAGACCCGCCCGACCGTGATGGTGGTGGTGCCGCGCCTGTTCGAGGTATTGCGCACGCGGATCATGAAGCAGGTGACCAGGCAAGGCGGGATGGCCGCGCGGCTGATGGACAGCGCGCTGGAGCTGGGCGACCGCCGCGTCGCCGGCAAGCGCAAGTTCGGCGATCGCGCCCGCGATCTCATGCTCGAAAGATTGCTGCGGCCCAAGATCCGCAAGCGGTTCGGCGGACGGCTGAAGGCGATGGTGTCGGGCGGCGCGCCGCTCAACCCCGAGGTCGGCACCTTCTTCAGCTCGATGGGGCTGACCGTGCTGCAGGGCTATGGCCAGACCGAGGCGGGGCCGATCATCAGCTGCAACCGCCCCTCCGCCGGGATCGCGATGGACAGCGTCGGCCCGCCGATGCGCGGGGTAGAAATCCGCATCGCCGAGGATGGCGAGATCTTGTGCCGCGGCGAGCTGGTGATGCACGGCTATTGGCAAAACAAGGCCGAGACCGAGCGGACGATCCAGGACGGCTGGCTGCACACCGGCGATATCGGGCATATCGACGACCACGGCAGGATCGTCATCACCGATCGCAAGAAGGACATGATCGTCAACGACAAGGGCGACAATGTCGCGCCGCAGAAGGTCGAGGGGATGCTCACGCTGCAGCCCGAAATCGCGCAGGCAATGGTGACCGGCGACAAGCGGCCCTATATCGTCGGGCTGATCGTCCCCGATGCGGAATGGGCGCTGGAATGGGCCACCGCGCAAGACAGGAAATTCGATCTCGGGACGCTGCAGGGCGATCCCGAGTTCCGAACTGCGGTGCGCGAAGCGCTCGACCGGGTTAACCGCGAGCTGTCGGTGACCGAAAAGGTTCGCCAATTCGCCTTTGCCGACGAGCCCTTCACGATCGAGAACGAGGAAATGACGCCGAGCCTGAAGATCCGGCGGCACAAGATCAAGGACCGCTACCAGCAGCGGCTCGACGGCCTCTACAAAGCCTGACCTGCACCGCTAGGCGGCGACTTCCTCGATATATTCGGGGTAGAAGCGCGGTTCGCGGTCGGACCAGCCGGGCGCGGTAGCCGCGGCTTCGCTGAGCGACTGGAGCAGCAGCTTGCGGCGCTGCGGCTGGATCTGCGGCAGCGCGGCGGCGGCGCAGAAGGCGCTGGGCAGCCACGGGCGCGAATCGGCGCCGAGCAGGCGTTCGTAGAGGAAGCGAAACGCGGAGAAGCAGTCGATCCGCTCCTGCGCGAGATCGAAGGCGGCGACCCGGGTCAGCTTGCCGACGAAGCCTTCGACCGCCTCGAAGCCGGTCGCGACCGGGATCGCGTGGCGCAGAGCCTTGAGTTCCTGATAGGCGACATACTGGCTGCGAATCGCGGCGGTCTCGCCGGCAGTGCGGCCCCAGATCCGAAACGCGTCGCAGCGGCCGAGCCCGATATCGAGGCTGCGGCGGATATAGCGCTGTTCGGCGGCGGTGAAGCCGGCGAATTCGCGCATTTCCGCAATGGTACCGAACGCCGTCGCTGCAATGGCCATATCGGCCTCCCTGGTTACCGGAGGACTATCGCGCACGATGGTTAACAGGCGGTATCGGTCGTCCGATTTTTGCACGCTCGCCCGGAGCGAGCGCAGACCGGACACGAAAAAAGGCCCGCGGTCTCCCGCGAGCCTTTTCATTGTTCGTGCTCGGCGTCAGACCTTGTTGCCGAGTGCACCCTTGGCTTCGCCCTTGAGGTTCTGGGCTTCGCCCTTGCGCTCCTGGGCCTTGCCCTCGGCTTTCAGCGAGTGATCGTTCGTGGCATTGCCGACTGCCTGCTTGGTGTTGCCGGCGGCTTCGTTGCCCATGCCTTTGGCCTTGTCTTTCATCTCGCCCATGATCGTTCTCCTGCATGTGTGGGCCGGTCGATCGGAATGGGTCCGGTCGGCGGCAAGCCGCAGGAAAGGCGGCTATGATGGAGAAGCGCGCGAGAACCGGACCCGGTTCCCCTAATTGCGGCCAGACGCTCCCGAGAACAGGCGGTTAGATGAGCCCAGCCAGCGGACTGCTCGGATCGGCATATTTGCGCGTTCCCATCCGCCCTGAAAGATAGGCGTCGCGGCCCGCCGCCACCGCGAGCTTCATCGCCCGTGCCATGCGGATCGGGTCCTTCGCCTCGGCGATCGCGGTGTTCATCAGCACCCCGTCGCAGCCCAGCTCCATCGCCACTGCGGCATCGCTGGCGGTGCCGACCCCGGCATCGACCAGCACCGGCACGCTGGCGCCCTCGACGATCAGCCGGATGGTGACGCGGTTCTGGATCCCCAGACCCGAGCCGATCGGCGCGCCCAGCGGCATCACCGCGACCGCGCCGGCTTCTTCGAGCTGCTTCGCTGCGATCGGATCGTCGGTGCAATAGACCATCGGCAGGAAGCCCTCCTTGGCCAGCACTTCGGTCGCGCGCAGCGTCTCGCGCATATCGGGATAGAGCGTTCGCGCCTCGCCGAGCACCTCCAGCTTGACCAGATCCCAGCCGCCCGCCTCGCGCGCCAGCCGCAGCGTGCGGATCGCATCGTCGGCGGTGAAGCAGCCTGCGGTATTGGGGAGATAGGTGACCTTCTTCGGGTCGATGAAATCGGTCAGCATCGGCGCCTTGGGATCGCTGACATTGACCCGCCGCACCGCGACCGTGACGATTTCGGCGCCGCTGGCTTCGAGGGCGGCGGCATTTTGCGCAAAGTCGCTATACTTGCCCGTACCGACGATGAGGCGGGAATTGAAGGTGCGGCCCGCGACGCTCCAGCTGTCGTCTTGCGGTCCGGACCCGCCGCCGACGAAATGGACGATCTCGAGCCGGTCGCCCTCTGCCACGGCATGCTCCGCAAGCTCGCTGCGCGGGGCGATGATGCCGTTGCGCTCGACCGCGACCTTGGCGGGATCGAGCTCGAGCTCGCGCACGAGTTCGGCGATGGTAGTGGCGGAGGTGCGGCGGGTTTCGCCGTTGACGGTGAGGGTGATGGATGCGGTCATGATCCGCGCGAGATAGCGGTCAATGCGCGTTGCGCAAGTTCAGCACGTGTCCGAGCGAGACCAGCGCCACGCCGATGATCGTCAGCACCGCTTCCTCGAAGCCATGCGGCACCGCCAGCGCGCCGCCCATGAAGCTGAGCCCGGTCATCGCCACGACGAAAGGCGCGGCGCGCCGATGGCGCAGCGCGCCCCAGCCGATCGCGACCGCCGCAATCAGCACCGCGACGGCCAAGCCGATGCGGTGGATGTCGGGGTGGAAGAAGAACTGTCCGCCCACGCCCAGACCCGAGACGATCACGATGCTGGCGAGGCAGTGCAGCGCACACAGACCCGACAGCACGATGCCGCTGCGATCGAGGCGGCGACGAATCGGAGAGATGGCGCGTTGGAGCATCGCGAACCCATCTATGTGATAGTGTAACATAATACAAGTACCGCCAGCCGGCCGGTTTGCCGCTCGTCTTGCGTAGCCCGCCCGCGAAATTGCCGGATTTGCACTTGCCTGGCGCCGCACCGCCACTCAAACAGCGCCGCATGAACCGTCCCGCCTCCCTGCCCGCTGCCGCGCAACCGGGCGCGATCGCCAATTGGCTGCTGTTCGTGGCCTTGCTGGTCGTCGCGATGGTGGCGGTCGGCGGCATCACCCGGCTGACCGAAAGCGGGCTGTCGATCACGCAATGGCAGCCGGTGACGGGCGCAATTCCGCCGCTGACCGAGGCGGACTGGCGCGCCGAGTTCGAGCTCTACCGCCAGACGGGCGAATATCGCAACGTCACCGGCCCCGCGGGAATGGACCTCGCGGGGTTCCAGTTCATCTATTTCTGGGAATGGTTCCACCGCCTGCTCGGGCGGCTGATCGGGCTGGCCTTCGCGCTGCCGCTCGCATGGTTCTGGGTCCGCGGCGCCATCCCCGCAGGCTACAAGCCCCGGCTGCTCGCGCTGCTCGCGCTGGGCGGGATGCAGGGCGTGTTCGGCTGGTTCATGGTCCGCTCGGGCCTCTCGGGCGAGATGACCGACGTCAGCCATTTCTGGCTCTCGATCCATCTCCTGACCGCGTTGTTCACGCTGGGCGGGCTGGTCTGGACCGCGCTCGACCTGTGCGCGCTGGCGCGCAGCGGCGAGCCGCCCGCACGCTGGACCGCCATGGCGAGCTGGGTCGGAGCGGTGCTGTTCCTCCAGCTGCTGCTCGGCGCCTGGGTCGCGGGGCTCAACGCCGGCCACGCGTCGGACAGCTGGCCGCTGATGCAGGGGCGCCTGGTCCCCGAATACGACAGCTCGCGCGGGCTCCTGTGGGCGGTTACCCACGATCCCTTCCTGATCCATTTCCTCCACCGCTGGTGGGCATGGGCGGTGGTCGCCGCGCTGGTTGTGATGGCGAGACGGGTCAAACCGCTCGATCGCCGCGCCTCGATTGCCATCCATAGCGCCTTCGGGACGCAGATCCTGCTCGGCATCGCGACCGTGCTGACGGGGGTCGCGCTATGGGTCGCGGTGGCGCACCAGCTCGTGGGCGCGCTGCTGGTTGCAGCCTTCGCCTGGGGCGCCCACGCCCTGGGGCGCCGAAGCTAGCCGAATATTCGATCCGTCGAGGATGTGGTATTATTATACCGCAATCGGAACACGCGGATTTGCTTGACTTGCGCCGGGTGTAAGGCCATTTGCCGCCCGCTTCGCAGGTCCGGCAGCGGTCGGATTCGCGCAACCACACACTAATAACGGAATCCAAAGCCATGAAGGCTCTCAGCAAGATGACCCGGTCGATCAAACCGGCCGAGGTCGAAAAGGACTGGCACATTATCGACGCCGACGGCCTGGTCGTCGGTCGTGTCGCCACGATCATCGCCAATATCCTGCGCGGCAAGCACAAGCCCAGCTTCACCCCGCACGTCGATTGCGGCGATCACGTCATCGTCATCAACGCCGACAAGGTGAAGTTCACCGGCCGCAAGATGACCGACAAGGTCTATTACCGCCACACCGGCCATCCCGGCGGCATCAAGGAAACGACGCCCGCCAAGGTTCTCGAGGGCCGCTTCCCCGAGCGCGTGCTCGAAAAGGCCGTCCAGCGCATGATCCCGCGCGGACCGCTGGGCCGCGACCAGATGCGCGCGCTGCATCTCTATGCCGGCACCGAGCATCCGCACGACGGGCAGCAGCCCAAGACGCTCGACGTCGCTTCGATGAACCGCAAGAACAAGGCAAGCAGCTAATGGTCGCCGACAACACCAGCGAAACCCCCGCCGACAAGACCGCCGACGAGACCAAGGTCGACGCCGCGGCCGAAACCACCTCCGAGACTTCGGCTGAAGCCACCAGCGAAGCCAAGCCCGAGGCGGCTCCCGAGCCGGCTTCCGAGCCCAGGGCCGAAACCAAGAGCGATTCGGTTTCCGATCTGGCCGACCTCAAGAGCATCGCCGGCGATGCTCCCGAGGGCGATTCCGCCGAGATCGCGCGGACTGCCAGCGTCCCGCTGCGCGAGCAGGAGCTCGATGCCCAGGGCCGCGCCTATGCCACCGGTCGCCGCAAGGATGCCAAGGCGCGCGTCTGGATCAAGCCCGGCAGCGGCAAGGTCACCGTCAACGGTCGCGACCAGGAAATCTATTTCGCGCGTCCGACGCTGCGGCTGATCATCAACCAGCCCTTCGCCATCACCGATCGCGAAGGCCAGTACGACGTGATCTGCACCGTGCGTGGCGGCGGGCTTTCGGGCCAGGCCGGCGCGGTGAAGCACGGCATCAGCCAGGCGCTCGCCAAATACGAGCCCACGCTGCGATCGACGGTCAAGGCCGCCGGCTTCCTCACCCGCGACAGCCGCGTGGTCGAGCGCAAGAAGTACGGCAAGGCCAAGGCGCGCAAGAGCTTCCAGTTCTCGAAGCGCTAAGCACTGCCCGGCCGGTCAGCCCGGTCGGAAGCTACTATGGAAACAGGGCGGTCCCGCGAGGGGCCGCCCTTTTTCCTTGTGCAATCCTCACGTTCGCGCGGGCGCGGGCGGTATTCTAATGAACCGGCGGATCGGTCCGCGGCACCTGATGCACCGGCGCCACCGGTTCGCCCGGCCGACGCGGGGGCATCGCGTTTTCGGGCACGTCGTCGATCATCATGTCGGGCGTGTCGACATTCTCGAGGTTGCGGACGCAGACCTTGATGGTTTCCCCATCCCAGCGCAGTTCGTTGAAGCTGGGCGGGGTCGAACGGGTGCGCTTCGACAGCGTGCCCGCACCGATCATCCGCACCGGGCCATCGGCGGTTTGCTCCATGATGTCGAAGGCATCGTGGACATGGCCGCTGATGACCGCCGCGACCGGACGACTGGCCAGCGCGCGCAACGCCTCGCCGCCGCGCATGGTCAGCGCGGTTCCCTCGGTGCCCACTTCACGCAGCGGATGATGGACCGCCACCAGAGCGCGTGCGCCCGGCGGCAGCGCATCGATGGCAGCGAGGCATTTCTTCAGTGCGGCCCTGGTGACCCAGCCCTTCGACCAGTTGAAACGCGGCTGCGCGCGCACCGCCGTCTTGAGCGGAACGATCGCCAGCCCCTGCAGGTCGATCTCGCGCTCGACATGTTCGGACATGCCGCAGAACCGTTTGTAGGGGGCAAAGAACCGCTCGAAGAGGTTGAAATAGGGCATGTCGTGATTGCCCACTTCCACCGTGACCGGAACGTCGAGCGACTGGATCCAGCTGGTCGCTGCGGCGAACTCCCTGTGGCGCGCACGCATGGTGAGATCGCCGGTGATCGCCACCGCATCTGGCCGCTGCTCGGCGATCTCCTGTTTCACCCAGTCGATCGCCCGATTGTCCTCGAGCCCGAAGTGGATGTCGCTGAGGTGGAAGAGAAGCTTGTCGTCAGTAGCCATGTTGCGACGCTAGCAGATCGACCCCGCACGGGACCAGTTCGAAGGCGGCACGGCTGCCGAGCTGGGCGGGTTCGCCGTCGATCAGCACTCCGAGCGGCTGGCCTCCGCAATCCTCGAGCACGACCCGATCTACCAGACCGAGCAGATCGTGCGGCCCCTCGCGAAAGCTGCGCCGCAACAGCGCCCAGCCCTGTTTCGCCAGTTCGACGGGCGTATCCGCGTGAAAGGCGTCGATCTGCATTCCGCGATGGCTCGGCGTCATCTCGATCAGGGGATAGCCTTCGGGGCGGCCCAATGGCGGTTCGAGACAGTGGACCTGAGGGCCTTCGGTGGTCTCGGTCATCGCTTCGCTTGCCTTGGCGGTGGTTTCCGCCACATCGCCGTCGCGCATCGCCTCGCGCACCGAACCCCAGGCGGTTCCCGGACCGATCAGCAGCCCGGCCAGCGCATCCCCCGCCTCGCAGCGCGCGACTAGCGGGCGCCAGCGCCGCATCGCGCCGCGCTTGTATCGCGCGATGATGGTGCCGACCTCGCTCTCGCCATGCATGCGGATGCTGAGCAGGTTCATCGTTCCGCCCGGCAGCACCAGTACTGCGCCCGACCAGCCGTAGAGAGCGGTGATCGCGGCATTGAGCGTGCCGTCGCCGGTGAAGATCGCGAGGCATCCGATCCCCGCCAGATCCAGTTCGGCTGCGTTGGGGATATCCTCATCGGGAAAGCGGATGGTGCGCTCGATCGAGAGGCCGGCGGTGCCGCAATGGCTCTGCAACTCCTCGAGCGCCGCTTCGCTGTTGCTGCCGCTCTTGGCGTTGGTCAGCAACCAGAGTTTGTCGGGCAGAGTCATGAAGCCATAGCGCTGGTCCGGCCCATCCGGTTCCCGCAGCGCGAATTCCCGATCGGGCAGCGGGACTGTGCGGCGAGGCTGTCAGATCCTGCCGGTCAGGATCGCCCAGGCCGAAATGGCATTGAGCGCGCTGTAGATCGCATAGACCGGCGCCAGTCCCGGCCAGCCGTTGGCGACGAACAGCAGGGTCGCCAGCAGGATCGCGAATTCCAGCACCAGCGAGACCGGCACCCTCGAGCGCGGCCGCATCCAGCCGATCCGCTCGATCATCGGGTGGCCGCTCTCCAGCACGGCCTTGTGCATCGCGAAATTGCCGATTCCGAGCAGAAAGATCACGATCAGGACCATCGACCGGCGTTGTCGCTCGCCCTTCGCCGATTGCCAAGGCCCCTTCGTCAGCAGCTTCGCGCTTTTGGTCAAATCGGCGGTCGTGTTCGTCGACACGGAGATGCGTTGACAGGTGTAATCGCTCATTATGCTACCTGCGAAACGCTCCTCTCCCCCCGAAGGAGGCGATCGCAAGAAGGAGGAATTGAGATGAAACCGATCCTTTACATGGCCGCCGTCATCGGCCTCGCGATCCCCGCAGCGCCTGCGCTCGCGGCCGATATCTCGGTGAAATACGACGATCTGGCGCTTTCCACTGCCGAGGGTCAGCGCGAACTCGACAAGCGGATCCTGGTCGCCGCGCGCAAGGTGTGCCGGGCCGACATGCCCAACACCGGCACCAGGATCAGCAGCAGCGAAGCGCGCCAATGCGTCGCCGAAGCCCAGCGCCAGGTGAAGCAGCAGGTCGCGGCGCTCATCAGGCAGCAGCGCCTGGGCGGCTGAGAATGCATCCCTGAGACTGGGCGGCCGACTTTCCCCGAAGTCGGCGTCCCGGGGCCTCGGTCGAACCAGTCCGCGACCGGGGCCCCTAATCTTTCGGCTGCAGCCCGATTTCCAGCGGCCCGATCCGGTGGCGGCCTAGCGCCCGGCCATCGCCTTGACCTTGGGCAGATAGGTCCGCCCGATCCGGAGCGCCTCGCCATCGTCGAGTTCGACCGACCAGACCCCCAGTCCGTCGTGCCGCAGACCCTTGATCCGGTCGCGGCGCAGGATGGTGGAGCGATGGATGCGGATGAACTGCGCGGGGTCGAGCCGCTCCTCGAGCCCGGCGATGGTCTGGAGCAGGAGATAGGAGCGATCCTCGACATGCAGCCGGACGTAGTCGCGTTCGGCATCGATCCTGAAAACCTGCGCGGTTTCGATCCGGACCAGCTCGGAGCGGTGCGGGATCCACAATTCGTCCAGCCATTCGCTCTTCGGGCGGGCGCCGGCGTCGCGCCGCGACAGCGCGCGCTGGATCGCCCGCTCGAGCCGCTCGCTCTTGACCGGCTTGAGCACGTAATCCACCGCATCGAGATCGAAGGCCTCGACCGCATAATTGTCGTGCGCGGTGACGAAGACGATCGCCGGCGGGCGGTCGTGCTTCGCCAGTTCGCGCGCCACCGAGAGCCCGTCCACTTCGGGCATGGTCATGTCGAGCAGCACCAGATCGGGATGCAGCGCCTCCACCAGCCGCAGGGCGGCCGCGCCATCGCTCGCGGTGCCGACCACCAGGAGATCGTCGAGCCTGGCGCAAAGCACCTGCATCCGCTCGACCGCGAGCGGTTCGTCATCGACGATCAGCGTGCGCAATTTCTCTTTGTCAGTCTCAGCCATGGGTCACCAGCGGTAGTCGGAGTTGGGTTTCGTAGCCGTCCAGCGTCGCGCCGGAAACGATGCTCGCCTGCTCTCCGAAGCGCGCAAGCAGGCGGTCGCGGACATTGGCGAGCCCGATCCCGAAGCCGGCCGCGGCATTGCCCGCCTTGCCCGGGCCGTCGTCGGCCACGGTCAGCACCAGCCGCCCGTATTCCTCGCGCGCCGAGATCGTGATCGTCACCGGCCGGCGGCTGGCCGACACGCCGTATTTGACCGAATTCTCCACCAGCGGCTGGAGGATCATGCCGGGCACCCGGCAATTGCTCAGCGCCTCGGGCAGTTCGAGCCTCGTGCGCAAGCGGTCGGGAAACCGGGTGGTCTCGATCTCGAGATAATGGCGCTGGAGATCGAATTCGTCCGCCAGCGGCAGGTCGGCGGTGGGATCCTCCGCCAGGCTGTGGCGATAGAAGGCGGACAGCGTCTGGATCATTTCCTCGGCCCGGTCGGCGCGCCCGGTCATCACCAGTGCGGAAAGCGAGTTGAGCGCGTTGAAGAGGAAGTGCGGGTTCACCTGATAGCGCAGGCTGCGCAGTTCTGCGGCTTTGGCGGCACTCCGGAAGCGCTCCTCCCGGCGCTGCGCCGCCTGCGCCTGCGCGCCCGCCAGCAGCGCGAGATAGAGTGCCGCCCAGGCCAGGAGCAGGAAATAGCGCCCCAAGGCGATGTCGGTGAGCTGCTGCCAACGATCGGTCCCGGTCGGTGCGGGCGCCAGCACGAGAGTGCGCGGCGGCGCGGCCGAGCCGGCATCCTCAGCAACCCGATCGTCCGCCGGGCGATCCAGCGCCACCGGCGCCGCGGCGGGCACGTCGACGAGCAGATTGCCGGCATCGTCGCGATAGATGGCAACGCCTTGGTCCTCGCCGATCTTCCTGGCCACCTGATCCTGGACCGGCTCGAACATCACCCGGTTGACCTGCGCGATTGCCAGCGAGGCGGGCAGTGCCGCGATCAGCGCCACCGCGATCTTCACGGCCAACGGCCGGGCCTCCACCAGCCGGATCGCCAGCCACAGCAGCAGGGTGATGGCGGCGCCGGCGAGACACACGACCCCCCGGCGCCAGACCAGTTCGCCCTGCATCGGCAGATCGACCACCGATCCGCGCAGGGTGATCAACAGGAAATAGCACAACCATAGCCCGAGGATCGACGCGAGGACGATCCGGAAGGGCACGCGGGTGATGCGCGGCGACAAGTCTGTTTCTTCGCTCACTGGCTATCGCACTAGCCGCTCGGGGCTCGTGCAGGCCAGCGCGATGATCGACGCGATCATGCGGTTGGTCGATGGGGCGGCGCTGCCTCTATGGCTCAGGCGTCGAGCCTTTCGCGCGCGATCCGCTCTTTCCACTGCGCCGGAGCGAGCGTGTGGACGTTGTTCCCGCGCGCATCGACCGCCACCGTCACGGGCATGTTCTCGACGGTGAATTCGTAGATCGCCTCCATCCCCAGATCCTCGAAGGCGACGACCTTCGATGCCTTGATCGCCCGGGCGACCAGATAGGCCGCGCCGCCGGTGGCCATCAGATAGGCGACCTTGAAGCGGCTGATCACTTCCACCGCATCGGCGCCCCGCTCGGCCTTGCCGATCATCGCGAGCAGGCCCTGGCCGAGCATGGTCTCGGTGAACTTATCCATCCGCGTGGCGGTGGTCGGCCCAGCGGGGCCGACGATCTCGCCCATCACCGGGTCGACCGGCCCCACATAATAGATCGCCCGTCCCCTGAAATCGACCGGCAGCTCCTCTCCGTTGCGCAGCATCTCGTCGATGCGCTTGTGCGCCGCGTCGCGCCCGGTGAGCATCCTGCCCGACAGCAGCAGCCGGTCGCCATGCTCCCAGCCGGCCACTTCCTCGGGCGTGAGAGTGTCGAGATCGACCCGCTTGGCGGCGGCATCGGGCTGCCATTGCACATCGGGCCAGGCGTCGAGATCGGGCTGCTGGAGATAGGTGGGACCCGAGCCGTCGAGGGTGAAATGCGCGTGACGGGTGGCGGCGCAATTGGGGATCATGCCCACCGGCTTGCCCGCTGCATGGCAGGGCCATTCGAGAATCTTGACATCGAGCACGGTCGCGAGGCCCCCCAACCCCTGCGCGCCGATCCCTTGCGCGTTGACCGCATCGAAAATATCGATCCGCAGCTGCTCGAGATCGCTTTGCGCGCCGCGCTGCTTGAGCTGCGCCATGTCGATCGGCTCCATCAGCGACTGCTTGGCGAGCTTCAGGCAATGCTCCGCCGTGCCGCCGATGCCGATCCCCAGCATTCCCGGCGGGCACCAGCCGGCGCCCATCGAGGGAATCTGCTCCACCACCCAGTCGATGATGTTGTCCGAAGGATTCATCATCTTGAACTTGGATTTGTTCTCGCTGCCGCCGCCCTTGGCTGCGACATCGATATCGACCCGGTCGCCGGGCACCATTTCGACCGACAGCACGCAGGGCGTGTTGTCGCGCGTGTTGCGGCGGGTGAAGGCGGGATCCGCGAGGATCGAGGCGCGCAGCTTGTTTTCGGGATGGGTGTAGGCCCGCCGCACCCCTTCATCGACCACTTCCTGCAGGCTGTGCGGGGAATCGAGCCGGCAGTTCTGGCCCCATTTGACGAAAACATTGACGATGCCGGTGTCTTGGCAGATCGGGCGATGACCCTCCGCGCACATCCGCGAATTGGTGAGGATCTGGGCGATCGCGTCCTTCGCCGCGGGCCCCTGCTCGGCGGCATAGGCCTCGCCCAGCGCGTGGATGTAGTCCATCGGGTGGTAGTAGGAAATGAACTGGAGCGCATCGGCCACGCTTTCGATCAGGTCTTCCTCGCGGATATTTATCATGTCGCTCATCGCCGCTTCACTCCGTTTCGCAGATTCGCCGTGGTCCTTGGCGGGGATTTCGCGATTGTCAAAGCGCTTGGCCACGAGGGGCGTTCCGCCTAAAGCTGCGGGGCCTTGCCCAACCGTGTTGTCTATGTAATACAGCACACGAGCTTCTGGATGAAATGATGACGACGACACTCGCCCGTCCTGCCGATTCCCGCCCTGACGATTTCGCTGCCGCCCGCCGCGCGATGATCGACGGCCAGCTGCGCACCAGCGGCGTCAACGAGCGCTTCGTGCTCGACCGCATGGGCGCGGTCGCGCGCGAGGATTTCGTCCCCGACCAGGCCCGGGGCATCGCCTATATGGATCGCGCCATTCGGCTGCCCGACGGCGGCTTTCTGCCCGCCCCGGTGTTCCACGGCAAAATGCTCGAGGAGGCGCGTCCGCGCATCGCCGACCGGGTGCTGATCGTCGACGGCGGGAGCGGCTATCTTGCAGAACTGGTTCGCCCGCTCGTCACCTCGGTCGAAGCGATCTCCCCCACGCAGGGTGCGCAAGGCGAGGCCAAGCTCGAAGCCGCCGATCTGTTGCTGATCGACGGGGCCATCGAACAATTGCCTCCCGAACTGGTCAAGCTCGTCGTCGAAGACGGGCGGGTCGTCACCGGCCTGGTCGAGCGCGGCGTCACGCGTCTCGCCACGGGTCGCAAGACCGGCCAGTCGCTGAGCCTGCTGCCGCTCGCCGAAATGGGCATTCCGCGCCTCGGCCAGTTCGACCGTCCGGCGAGCTGGAGCTTCTGATGCCACGCGGGGGGTTGGTTCGCTTCGGACTGTCCGGCGCAGCGCTGGCGCTCGTGCTGGCGGCGCCCGCGCATGCCGACACGCTGCAGGAAGCGCTGACGCAGGCTTATCTCAACAATCCCACGTTGGAGGCCGCGCGCGCGCAGCAACGCGCGCTTGACGAGAATGTAGCGATCGAACGTGCAGACGGACGGCCCGGCGTGACCGCGACCGGCAGCTATGTCGAATTCCTCAAGCAGAACTCGACCAGCTTCACCGCACCCGAACGAGCCTTCTCGGTCGGTGCCGATCTCTCGGTGCCGATCTATTCGGGCGGCGCCATCAAGAATGCGATCCGCGCCGCCGAAGTGCGGGTGGGGGCGGGTCGCGCCGATTTGCGCGCCACGCAAAGCGCACTCTTCAGCCAGGTCGTCGCGGCCTATATGGACGTATTGCGCAGTCAGGCGATCCTTGGTCTCACCGCCAACCAGATCGAAGTCCTGGCCGTCAACTTCCAGGCGACCAGCGACCGGTTCGAGATCGGCGATCTCACGCGTACCGATGTGGCGCAATCGCAAGCGCGGCTGGCGCTGGCCCAGGGCGATTTTCGCGGAGCACAGGCCAATCTGATCGGCGCGCGCGAGATATATATGCAACTGGTCGGCGAAATACCCGACGATCTGCAGCCGCCGCCGCCGCTGCCCGGTCTGCCCGATTCGGTCGCCGTGGCCGTGGATATCGCGCTCGAGAACAATCCCGATCTGATCGCTGCGCGCGAACGTGCCGAGGCGGCCGTATACGACATCGATGTGGCAGGCGCAGGACGACTGCCGCGGGTCTCGGTGTTCCTCGGCGGCGATTACGAGAACTTCGCCGGTACTCTGGGCGGCGTCGACAGCGCCATCATTCCGCAGACAGCCACTGCGGCCCAGGCCGGGGTGCAGCTCTCGATCCCGATCTTCCAGGGGGGCCGCCCCGCGGCGCTCGAGCGCCAGGCGCAGGCACGGTCGGCAGTGGCGCTAGAGCGCGTGATAGAAGTCGAGCGCGACGTCATCGCGCAGGTCCGCGCTTCCTATTCGAGCTGGCAGGCATCGCTCGCGATCATCGAAAGCTCCCTGACTGCAGTCGCCGCCGCCGAGCTCAGCCTCGAAGGCGTTCGCGCCGAAAACTCGATCGGCAACCGCACGATTCTCGATGTGCTCAACGCGGAGCAGGAATTGCTCAACGCGCGCGTCGATCTGGTGACAGCGCGGCGCAACGCCTATGTCGCGGGCTTCAGCCTGCTGGCGGCGATGGGTCGCGCCGAAGCCCGCGACCTGGGCCTGGTCGACGAAGGCCTGCTCTACGATCCGGTGGTCAATTACGACCGCGTGCAGGGTCAATGGTGGGACTGGTCGCGCGATCCCGATCCGGTGGTGGAAAGCACCAGCACCGCCGATCTTCCCCCTGCGACGGCGGAGATCGAGCAGGGCGAAATCGGTCCCGTCGACGACCAGGCGAGCGATTCCATTTATTAACCTTGTTGCACGATGCTATGGGCCGATTCGCGTGCCGGCGAAGGCGCGGGCGGCAAGCAGGGGCCAGTGATTATGCATCAACCGGGTGAACCGTCGGTCGAAGAGATTCTCGATTCCATCAAGAAAGTGATCGCCCGCGACAACCGCGCCGGGGCGATGGCGACCCGGCGCGAGCGCTCGCGTACCCCGACGAACGAAACCAGAGTCGAACCCGCTGCGGCGGAAGCGGAAGAGGCCGAGGAAGTTCTCGAGCTCGAAGAAGAGGCGATGGTTGCGCAAGGTTCCGAGACCGCGGATGCGGACGCGGAAGTCGCGGAGCCGACGACCTACGAGAGGGACGACGCTCCGCTGACCACCGATACGGTTCGCGCCACGATGCAGCAGAATTTCGAGGCGCTGGCGATGATTTCACGGCCCGGCAAGCAGCCGCAGATCGTCCGCTCGGGCGAAACCTCGCTCGAGGCGCTGACCCGCGAATTGCTGCGCCCGATGCTGGCGCAATGGCTCGACGAGAACCTGCCCGAGATGGTCGAGGAGCTGGTCAAGGCCGAGATCTCCCGGATCGCCGGCAAGCGCGACTGAACGATCGACTGATAGTCGGCTGATAGTCGGCTGATCCGGCGCCTGCGCAAAGGCGCTTAACTTTGCCGCACGGCGCGGCTACGCCGTTATCATGAACAAACGCTTCGGGTTCGCAACCCTCGCCGCCAGCGCCGCCGCGCTTTCGATTGCCACTCCGCTTGCGGCGCAGGACCGGCAATCAGCGCCGCGCCAAAGCGCGCCTGCGGCAATGAGCGCCGAAGACCTGGTCACCATGCCGCGGCTTGGCGCGCCGAGCGTGTCGGACGACGGCAATCTGGCGGTCTATCCGGTGACGGTCACCGATCCGGCAAGCTATGCGCGCAGCAGCGAGTTCTTTCTCCGCAACCTTGCCGATCCCAGTGCGACGCCGGTCCGGCTCGATCTGGGCGGTCCGGCCAACAGCGCGATGTTCGGCGAGAATGGCTGGCTCTATTTCCTCTCCAGCCGTGCGGTTGCCGCAGGCGGCGAGGAGCAAAGCCGGTTGTGGCGCGTCCAGCTCGGCCCGCAGGGGACGGCGGGTACGCCGATGCTCGCCGCCGACCTTGCCACCGGAATTGAAGGCTTTGCGCTCGCTCCCGATGGCGATGCCGTGGCGGTCTGGGCGGAAATCGCGCGCGACTGCCCGACCTTCGGCTGCGAGGGCGACGGCAGTGCGCATCTGACCGGCCCCGGCGACGGCCTGCTCTACGAAGGCGACGTCGGTTTCGTCCGCCATTGGGACAGCTGGGAGACCCCGGGCACCTTCAGCCGCGTCTTCGTCTTCGGGCTGGAAGATGGCCGCGTGGCGGGCGAGGGGCGGGCGCTCGACGGCGCTCCGGGCGGTTCCGGTCCGACGGGCGATACCCCGACCAAGCCGTTCGGCGGGGGCGAGGACGTGGCTTGGGCGCCCGATGGCTCGGGCGTCTATTTCGTCGCGCGCGAAAGCGGGGCGGGGGAACCGACCTCCACCAATCTCGATATCTGGTGGGCGGATCTGTCGGGCGCGGCCCCGACCAATCTGACCGCCGCGAACCAAGCCACCGACGCGCTGCCCACGCCTTCCCCCGATGGGAAATACCTCGCCTATCTGGCCATGGCGCGGCCCGGCTACGAATCGGATCGGATGGTCGTCCAATTGCGCGATGTCGCCACCGGGCAGACGCGTGCGCTGACGCAGGATTTCGACCGCAGCTTCGGCTCGCTCGCCTGGACTCCCGATTCGCAGTACATCGTGGCAACCGCGCAGGATGTGCTCGACACGCCGGGCTATCGCATCGATCCGCGCACCGGCGCGGTCGAACGGCTCGATCTGATGGCGGGGCACGAGGCGCATATCGGCAACGTCGTACCACTTGAGGGCGAGCGCCTGCTGTTCACCCGCGATTCGATCGGCGCGCCGCCCGAACTCTATCTTTCGCGCGGTTGGGACCAGGCCAAGCCGCTGACTGAAATCGCGTCGACGCGCATGGGGCAGCTTGCATCGATCGTCACCCAACGCTTCAGCTTCCCCGGCGCCGAGGGCGACACCGTTTGGGGCCAGATCACCAAGCCCGAGAATGCCGAAGGCGAGCTTCCCGCCATTCTCTACGTCCACGGCGGACCGCAGGGCTCGTTCAACGACGCCTGGTCGACCCGCTGGAACCCGCGCGTGCTCGCCAGCCAGGGCTATGCGGTGATCTCGGTCGATTTCCACGGCAGCACGGGATATGGCCAGGCCTTCACCGACGCGATCAATCGCGACTGGGGCGGCAAGCCGCTGGAGGATCTGCAGAAGGGTCTCGCCGCGGCGCTGGCGCTCGATCCGCAGATCGACGGGAACCGCGCCTGCGCCATGGGCGCCTCCTACGGCGGCTACATGATGAACTGGATCGCCGGCCAATGGCCAGAGCGGTTCGACTGTTTGGTCCAGCACGATGGCCTGTTCGACATGCGCAGCTTCTATTACGCCACCGAGGAATTGTGGTTTCCACGCTGGGATTTCGGCGGCAGCTATCAGGAGCAGGCGGAGACCTACGAGCGCTGGAACCCGGTCAACTTCGTCGATCGCTGGCAGACCCCGATGCTGGTGATCACCGGTCAGAAGGATTTCCGCGTCCCCTACACCCAGGGCATCCAGAGCTTCACCGCCTTGCAGGAGCGCGGGATTCCCAGCCAGCTGCTGGTCTTTCCGGAGGAAAACCATTGGGTGCTGAACGCCAAGAATTCGCTGCAATGGCACCAGACCGTCTTCGCCTGGCTCGATCGCTGGCTGACGCCCGGAGCTGATCCCGGAGCCGACCCCGACAGTGAATAATTCCGAGAAGCAGATCGAAAAAGCAAGCAAGGCGCTGGCGAAAATCGCCGGGGATGGCATCGAGCGGCACATCTTCCTGTGCGCGCTGGCCGAAAAGCAGAAATGCTGTTCGCGCGAAGAAGGCAAGCTCGCCTGGAGCTTCCTCAAGAGGCGGCTCAAGCAATTGCGCCTTGCCGGGCCCCGCCGCGCCGATGGCTCGGGCGGGTTCCAGCGGACCAAGGCCGACTGCCTGCAGGTCTGCGCAGGCGGCCCCATCGCACTCGTCTATCCCGATTACGTCTGGTATCATTCCTGCACGCCCGAAGTGCTCGAGCGGATCATCCAGGAGCATCTCGTCGGCGGCGTTCCCGTAGAAGAATACCGCCTGCGCCCGCTAGGCTGATCCGGGCGGCCACCCTAGTGCATCTTGTCGTCGATGGAATCGTCGTGCCCCGTTCCGGACGACAGGAACACAAGCCCCATCAGCGCCCCTGCCAGCAGCATGGTGAAGCCGATCCCCAACGCGATCGCAATGTAGTAATGGATCGAGGCTGCGCTCTCGCCATCGTAGAGCAGCGCGACCGCCAGCGCGACCACGCCGACGGTAATAAGCAGCATGAAGCGCATCAGCCGTCGGTAGCGCGCCCAGGCGAAGGCGGCGGTTTGCGGATCATCGAGCGGGGACTTGCGAGCCATGATCCGCTCCATGCGCATCGCAGGGACCAAGTGCAAGGCTCGCGGGGCCTCACAAATCGGCGCAGCGGCCAGGATTCGCAATTTGCGGACGAAAATGGCATTCTGAGGCGAGAGTCGTGCAATCGGCCATGAGGAGAGATGCAATGGATATCGCCAAACTGATCGAATGCCGCCCGAGTTCGGACATCGTCACCTGCGATGTAGAAGCAGCAGTGCGCAATGTGGTGGCGCTGCTCGACGCCCGTCGGATCGGGGCGCTTCCGGTGATGAAAGCTGGAGAAGTGGTCGGCATCTTCTCCGAGCGCGATGTCATCCATCGTCTGGCCAGCGAAGGCTCGGCCTGTATGGACCGGGTAGTGGGCGAGGTGATGACCTCTCCTGCGATCACGGTCGAGCGGCAGACCAAGGTCGACGATGCGCTGGCGCTGATGACGCGGCGGCGGATCCGCCATCTTCCGGTACTCGACGGCACCACCATGTGCGGCTTCGTATCGATCGGCGATCTGGTGAAATCACAGATCGACGAGATCAAGAACGAAGCGGCGCAGATGCGGCAATATATCACGACCGCTTGAGCGCGGCCCTTCGGGCTCCTACATCGGAGGCATGGCCGATATGCTCACCCTCACTCCCGCCGCTGCGAAACGCGTTGCCGCGATCGCGCAAAAGCAGGCCAAGCCCGCTATCCTGCGGCTCTCGGTGGAAGGGGGCGGCTGCTCGGGCTTCCAGTACCGGTTCGGCCTCAGCGATGGCGCCGAAGGCGACGATCTCGTCAGCGAAACCGAAGGCGTGCGACTTGTGGTCGATCCCGTCAGCCTCGACCTGGTGGCCGGGAGCACGGTGGATTTCGTCGAATCGCTGGGGGGTGCTGCCTTCAAGGTCGAGAACCCGCAAGCCGCCGCCGGTTGCGGCTGCGGTTCCAGCTTCGGGATTTGAATTAGACCCCCGCAGCGCTTTGCGGCACAAGCGCCGCCATGAAAATCGCCACATTCAACATCAACGGGATCAAGGCCCGGCTGCCGCGGCTCAAGGAATGGCTGGAGGAGACGCGGCCCACGGTCGCCTGCTTGCAGGAAATCAAGACGCAGGACGAAGGCTTCCCCGCCGACGAATTCGAGGCGCTGGGCTACAAATCCATCTGGCACGGACAGAAGGGCTTCAACGGGGTCGCGATCCTCGCCGACGGGATCGAGCCGGTCGAGACGCAGCGCGGGCTCCCGGGGGATCCCGAGGACGAGCAGGCGCGCTATCTCGAAGCCGACGTTGCGGGCGTGCGGGTCGCGTCGATCTACCTGCCCAACGGCAATCCCCAACCGGGCCCCAAGTTCGACTACAAGCTGACCTGGATGGAGCGGTTGCGCAATCATGCAGCCTCGCTCTGGGCGCAGGAGATTCCCACCGCGCTGGTCGGCGATTTCAACGTCATCCCCGAGGACAAGGACGTCTGGTCACCCAAGGCGATGGCGAGCGATGCGCTGATGCAGCCCGAGTCGCGCGACGCCTATGCCCGGCTGCTGGCCGATGGCTGGACCGATGCGGTCGACACGCTCAACCCGCGTGGCGGCGTGTGGACCTTCTGGGACTATCAGGCCGGTGCCTGGCCCCGGGACCACGGTTTCCGGATCGACCACCTGCTGCTCTCTCCCGAACTGGCCGACAGACTGTCGGCTGCTGGCGTCGACAAAGAGCACCGCGGGCGCGAGAGGGCCAGCGATCATGCGCCGGTCTGGGTCGCTCTAGAAGACTAGAAGACTGGAAGGCTAGCGGCTGCCCCGCGTCCGAGCGACGCCAGGCAGCCGCGCCGAGTCAGCGATAGAAGATATGCGTGCTGATCCGCGCACGGGCCTGCTTGCTGCGGCTCCAGCTTGGACGGACGTAATTGGCGTGGAAGTAGAGCGAATCATCGGCTTCGCTTTGCCACGTGCCCTGATGCGCAATCCGGGCGATAGCCTTGGCCCGTTGCCAGGCCGAGGAGCCCCGGCGGGGACTCGGCATGCGGCCGTTCTTCACGAAGGAGAATTGCGACCGCTGATGGACGACACCGCAATAGCTCGCCGGAAACTGGCGCGATTCGCTGCGATTGATGATGACCTGAGCCACCGCAAGCTGGCCGGCGAGCGGCTCCCCGCGCGATTCGAAATAGACCGCGCCGGCAAGGCAGTGGAGCTCTTCGGACAGCGCACTGTCGGTCGGAGTCTGGGAGACGAGCTCCTGAAGCGAGCTGGCGCTTGCAGGGCTGTCGGAAACTTGGGGGTCCGAAAGATCGGAAAAATCGTCGGCCGGCGAGGCTTCCGGGACCGGCTGAACCACCGGCTTGGCGACGAACACCGGCATCACCTCTTCGGGGAGCTGGATCGATTCGGGCGCGGGGCCGGAATCTTGCGCAAAAGCGCCGGAGGTTTCGGCTCCGGCGAAGGTAAGTACTGTGCCTGCGGCTACGGCCGCCACAGTGGCAGTCATCGTCTTGCGAACCATTTTTTTGCAGTACTGTGCGGTGGATGGACCCGACGCAGGCTGGAACCGGGCGCATGAAAAGGAGCGCCACTCAAAACCGGTTCGTCACGGGCCTGCCGGCCATCCCCCGTCTGCGCGCTTGCCGATCGACCCTATTGCCGCACCAGCCGCCTGCGCTCACGAAGTGGGCGGGCAGATAGTCTCAAATGAAATCATGTCAAGTTAACCCGGCAGGGAAGCGACGAAGCGGTCTGCACCGTCGATATCCAGCTCGATGATCCAGCAGTCGGCATCCTGAGCCGCTCGACGAGTCACGTATTCGTGAATTTTGTTCGGTTTTTCAGCATCTTCGTCCATGATTGCCTGGAAGCTGCGTCCTCCGTCGAGCTGCGGCATACGTTCCCACAGCCGCGCATTTCCGCCCCGTTCCATGGTTAATATGAGGATGGTGCCCGCGTCCCGCTCGCCGCGCGACAGCACGGTTGCGAAGCCGCCTTCCGCCTGGGCGCGGCGCAGAATTCCCCCCACCTCGAGATGCGTCGGGAGCCGCGTGACCATGCTTCACCCCTCGGCGGGGACATAGCCGGGCAGGCTCGACAGGGCGATTCGCGAGCGCATGAAAGTGCCCGTGCCGCGCCCGATCTCCTCGCCGCTGCTGTCGACCAGCCGCGCTTCGGCCACCAGCACCCGCCGCCGGCCGCTGATCCAGCGACCCTCGGCCACCACCTTGCCCGCGCGGACCGGCTTGGTGAAATGCAAATTGAACGAGGTGGTGAGCAGAAACCGGTCGGTCGCGAGCGTGTTGGCGGCATAGAAGGCGGCATCGTCGAGCATCTTGAAATAGATCGTCCCGTGCGCCGCACCCGCCGCGTGATAGCTCGCCTCGGTCACATCGAAGCTGATCCGTGCGCTTCCTTCGCCGAGTATCTCGAGCGAGGACTCGAATTTCGCGTTGATCGGCGCCGAACCGTACAGCCGCTCCAGTGCGCGGTAGTGCGTATCGGCGCCGCTCATCGAAATCCTTTCCTTGCCCCCGCTTGGTCGACCCCTGCGCCTCAGCGCGGCTCGACCCAGCCGATCGTTCCGTCGCGGCGGCGATAGACCATATTGTGCCGGCCGCTGGCGGCGTTCTTGAAGAACAGCGCTCCGGTATCGCGCAGATCGAGCATCATCACCGCATCGGCCACGCTCGCCTCGGGAATGTCGGCGGTGGTTTCCGCGACCACGGGGGGTGAATCGGCCTGTTCGGCGTCTTCCTCGATCTGCGGAGCCGCGAAGATGGTGTAACCGGCCTGCTCTTCCATCTCCGTCGGAACCGGCTGGGCATGGCGGTCTTGCACCCGGCGCTTATAGCGGCGCAGCTGCTTTTCCATCTTGCCGGCGGCCTTGTCGAAGGCTTGGTGGACGTCGTGTGCCTCGGCATGCGCCTTGAGGATCAGTCCCTTGTTCACATGCGTCACGATATCGCTGCTGAACGCTCCGCCCGAGGGCTTGCCGAAAGTGACATTCGCCGAAAGCGCGCGGCTGAAATATTTCTCCACCATGCCGTTGAGCCGGTCGGTAACGTAATCCTGCAGCGCGCTGCCGGTATCGATCTGGTGCCCAGAGACGCGGATATCCATAGCAATCGTTCTCCTCATTGGTCCATGCAGATCCCGATCCGGCCCCGCCCGCCGGAATTCCCGTGACGGCCCGGCTAGCGCTGCCAGAGCGGCTGTTGCATCTTTGAAACAAAGGCTGCGTGACGCGCCAGTTCCTCGATGGAAGCCGAATGCGGGCGCGGCGAGCGATATTCTCCGGTCGGTGCCGGGCGCAAGCGCGCCTCGCTCAGACCTTCGGGAGCCGCCGTTTCGATCTCGGCAGCCAGAGCCAGACCGATCTGCCGCCCTCCCTTGAGCTCGATATAGACCTGCGCGAGCAATTCGGCATCGAGCAGCGCGCCGTGCTTCACCCGGTGGCTCCGGTCGATCCCGTAGCGCGAGCACAGCGCGTCGAGCGAAAGCTTGGCGCCCGGATGGCGCTTCTTCGCCAGAGCCACGGTGTCGATCATCCGGGTGAGGCACACCGCCTCCAGACCGCACAGACCCAGCTCGGCATTGAGAAAGCCGAAATCGAACCCGGCGTTGTGGGCAACCAGCGGAGAATCGCCGATGAATTCGAGCAATTCCGCCGCGCCATCCCGGAACAGCGGCTTGTCGGCGAGGAAGATCGCCGAGAGCCCGTGGACCGCTTCGGCGCCTGCGGGCATGTCGCGTTCGGGATTGTAATAGGCGTGGAAGGTCTGCCCGGTCGGCACCAGATCGACCATCTCGACGCAGCCGATCTCGACCATCCTGTCGCCGGTTTTCGGGTCCAGTCCGGTGGTTTCGGTATCGAAGACGATTTCACGCATTGCTTAGTCTATCGGCGCGTTTGGCCATGGATTCAAGGCGGGGATTCAAGGCGCGGATTGAGGGGGCGGACCGCGTCAGAATGAAGACCCGTGTTCCTCGCGCAGTCGCTCTATCAGTGCGCGGACCTGCTGCTCGGTTTCTGCCAGCGGCAAGCCAGTGGGGATCACGTGATCCGCACGCGCGCGCTTTTCGGCATCGGGGGTCTGGAGCGAGAGGATATGCGCGAATTTGTCCGCAGTCATGCCCGGTCGCGCGAGCACCCGCGCACGCTGGACATCGGCGGGTGCGGAAACCACGATGATCTGGTCGACTTGGCTCGCGCCGCCCTTTTCGAACAGCAGCGGAATATCGAACACCACCATCGGCGCGCCGCCATGCTCGATCAGGAATTCGACTCGCCGCGCGGCCACCGCCGGATGGACGATGGCCTCGAGCCGCGCGAGCGCCGCCTTGTCGCCGAACACCTGTTCTCCGAGCGCGTCGCGTTTCACGCCTTCGGGACCGGTGCTCCCGGGAAACGCCGCCTCGATCGCTTCGACGAGCGGTCCGCCCGGTCCCTGCATCGAGCGCACGACCGCATCCGCATCGAACACCGGAACGCCCGCGGCCTCGAACATGGCGGCGACGGTCGACTTGCCCATGCCGATCGAACCGGTGAGACCCAGGATCAGCGGGCGCGTCACGCGGAGAGCCTTGCGCGCAGTTCGGCATCATGCCTGCGCGGCGGCGGGGTGCCAAAGAAGCGCTCGAAGGCCCGCGCTGCCTGGCCGATCAGCATGGCGAACCCGTCGACGGTTGCGAACCCGGCTGCGCGGGCATCGCGCAGGAAGGGAGTCTCGACCGGATCGGTGACGATGTCGTAGACGATCGAGCCGGGCGGGGCATGGCTCCAGTCGAAGGCCAGCGGGGGTTGGCCGCGCATGCCGAGCGGGCTGGCGTTGACCACCAGATCGCAACAGCCCGCACGATCGTCGAAAGCGAAATCGGTGCCATCGCTGAAGGTCGTCAGGGGAACGGCATGATGCTCGTTCTCGGGAGCGAGTTCGTCGAGCAGCCGGCGCGCCTTCTCGGGGTCCCGCCCCGCCAGCACTAGCGTGAAGCCTTCGCTGGCCAGACCCGCCACGATCGCGCGCGCCGCGCCGCCCGTGCCGATCACCCGCGCCATCCGGAACAGGTGCCGCTCGCCAAGCCGCTCGGCCAGCGGCTCGAGAAAGCCGCCGACATCGGTGTTGCGGCCGATCAGCGCGCCATCTTTCGCACGGTGGACGGTGTTGATTGCGCCCACTCTGCGGGCGAGCGGTTCGACCCGGTCCACCAGCGCCATCGCCGTCTGCTTGTGCGGCATGGTTATGTTGCAACCCAGCCAGTCCGGGTCGCCCCGGCGCATTTCGAGATATGCCGCCAGACCTTCGGGCGCGACGCGGCTTGCACGATACTCGCCGACGATCCCGAGCTTCTCCAACCAGAAGGCGTGAATCGCGGGCGATTTGGATTGCGCGATCGGATCGCCGATCACCTCGGCATAGGGCGTGTTCATGCGGGCAGGGTACCCTGCTCGCGCAGCGCTGCCAGCACCTGCAGCAGCGGCATGCCGAGCACGGTGAACTGATCGCCCATGATGCTCTCGAACAGCTGCACGCCCGGGCCTTCGATCCGGAACACCCCTACGCAATAGGATACCGCGGGCCATTCGACATCGAGATAGGCCGCGATGAAAGCGTCGCTCAATTCGCGCACCCGCAGCCGGGCGAAATCGGACCCGACCCAGAGGATCCGGCCGTCCTTTGCCAGCGCGGCCGCGCTGTGGAGAGTCATGGTCTTGCCCGAGAAGAACCGCAGATGCTCGACGGCCTGTTCGCGGCTGGCGGGTTTGTCGAAGCGGCGCCCGCCGACCTCGACCAGCGAATCGCTGCCCAGCACGGGCATGCCGGGATGCGCCGCCGATACCGCCGCCGCCTTGGCCGCGGATAGCGCCTGGGCGATCTCGTCCGCCAGCGCGCCGTGCATCTCGGCCTCGAGCGCCCGCTCGTCCACATCGGGAGCGACGATCTCGAAACGCAGTCCGGCCGCTTCCAGCATCGCCTTGCGCGAGGCACTGCCCGAGGCGAGGATCAACCCGCTTCCCTCCAGGCCGTTGCTCATATCGGTTTCACCCCTTCGAACAGCGAATCGTCCCGGCGCTGGCGCTCCCCCAGCAGCCTGATGATCGCCGCGGCGGTTTCCTCGATCGAGCGGCGGGTGACATCGATCACCGGCCAGCCATTGTCGGCGAACATCCGCCGCGCGAATTGCACCTCGGTGGTGACGCGTTCGGAATCGACATAGGAGGTCTGGGTGCGCTCGTTGAGCGTCAATAGACGGTTGCGCCGGATCTGCACCAGCCGCTCGGGCGCGGTTGTCAGACCGACGATCAGCGGATGACGCAGGTTGAACAGCGAGGGCGGCGGCGGGCTTTCGACCACCAGCGGGATATTGGCTACCTTGTAGCCGCGATTGGCGAGGTAGATGCTGGTCGGAGTCTTGGAAGAGCGCGAGACCCCGGCAAGCAGGATATCGGCCTGCTCCCAATTCTCCCATCCGACCCCGTCATCATGCGCGATGGTGAACTGGATCGCCTCGACGCGGTCGAAATAGGCTTCGTCCATCAGATGCTGGCGTCCGGGCCTTCCTTGCGCCTCGCGCCCCAGCGCGGCCTCGAGCGCGGCGGTCACTCCATCGAGTACGGGTACCGCATTGAGCGAGAGGTGACGGCAATGCTCCTCGAGCCGCGCGCGCGTCTCCGGATTGACCAGCGTATAGAGCACGATGCCGGGATTGGCGGAGAGCTCGGGCACGATCCGGTCTAGATGCTGGCGCGACCGGACCATCGGCCAGAAATGCCGCTCCACCTCGGCGTTCTCGAACTGGGCGATCGCCGCCTTGGCGATCATCTCCAGAGTCTCCCCGGTGGAGTCCGAAACGAGATGGAGATGGATACGGCTCACTGCGGTTCCCGGCCCTGTGGAGAAGAGCCAGCATAAACCACGGGACAGACCTGCCGACAAGTTCGGAGCGGATTCCATGCCCGTTGCGAGTCCATTGCTCCCGACGCTTGTCGACAGCCCGGAAGGGATGTGAACAGGCTGGGGACAGCAGGTATAAGTATGACTCGACTCCGCCGCGGCGGCGATTCGGATCGGCTGGCGAGCCTTTGCATCGCGGGAGAATTCGGGCAGGGGCCCGCTATGCCCGATCTCCACAGGGCCAACAGACTCCATCATCTCTATTTATAATACTTATTTTTTTGGATTGGACTCGCGCGATGCCCGGTCTCCTGCTCGACACTCTCGCCGGCAAACGCGCGGCCAGACCGCCCGTATGGCTCATGCGGCAGGCGGGGCGCTATCTGCCCGAATACCGCGCTTTGCGAGCCGAGAAGGGCGGGTTTCTCGATCTCGTCTACGACAGTCGCGCTGCGATGGAGGTGACGCTCCAGCCGATCGAGCGCTTCGGCTTCGATGGCGCGATCCTGTTCTCGGACATCCTGATCGTGCCCCACGCCATGGGCCAGCACCTGGAGTTCCTTGCGGGCGAGGGCCCCAAACTGTCCCCGCGATTGGTCGATGCAGCGCTCGAGAGCCTGCAGCCCGATCTCACCCGCTATGAGCCGGTCTACGAGACGGTGCGGTTGTGCCGGGCACGGCTGAGCGATCAGGTGACCATGCTCGGCTTTGCAGGTAGCCCGTGGACCGTCGCGACCTATATGGTCGCGGGCGAGGGCAGCCGCGATCAGCACGATGCACGCGCGCTAGCCTATCGCGATCCGGGGGGGATGCAGGCGATCATCGATGCCATCATCGGGCATACGATCGATTATCTTTGCGGCCAGGTCGCGGCGGGGGCCGAGGCGATCCAGCTGTTCGACAGCTGGTCTGGGAGCCTGGCGCCGAGCGAGTTCGAACGCTGGGTCGTGGCTCCCAACGCCCGGATCACCGCGGCCTTGCGCGAGCGGTTCCCCGAACTGCCCGTGATCGGTTTCCCCAAGGGAGCGGGCGAGAAACTGCCCGCCTATGCGCGCGAGACCGGCGTCCAAGCGGTCGGGGTGGACGAGACCATCGATCCCCTCTGGGCGGCGCGCGAACTGCCCGAGGGCATGCCGGTGCAGGGCAATCTCGACCCGCTGCTGCTGCTCGCGGGGAGCGATGAGCTCGAGCAGCGCTGCCGCGTCATCCTCGACGCCTTTGCCGACCGGCCGCATGTGTTCAACCTCGGCCACGGCATCGACCGCCGGACCCCGATCGCCCATGTGGAGCGGCTGCTCGCCTGCGTCAGGGGGTGACGCGGACAGGCAGGCTGCCTAGATGGGCGGCCGATGCAGGAAATTCTCTCGATGACCTATTACTGGCTGAAAGCCGGGCACCTGATCTTCGTGATCTTCTGGATGGCGGGGCTGTTCATGCTGCCGCGCTTTTTCGTCTATCATCAGGAGGCACCCACCGGGTCCGACGAGGCTGCGCGCTGGGTCGAGCGCGAGAAGAGGCTGCTCAGGATCATCCTGACGCCATCGCTGGTGCTGGTGTGGCTCCTGGGACTGGCGCTGGTCGTCACCACCGGCGCGCACACGCAGGGCTGGTTCCACGCCAAGCTGCTGCTGGTGCTGGCCTTGTCCGGCTATCACGGCTGGATGAGCGCCTATGCCAAGAAGCTGGCGCGCGGCGATTACGCGCTCAGCGGTCGCAAGCTGAGGCTGCTCAACGAGGTCCCGGGTGCGGCTGCGGCGCTGATCGTGGTGCTGGCGGTGATCAAACCCTTCTAGCCGTCGGCAGACCACGTTTGCGCTTTGTCGATTGACGCAGGCGCAGTGCGGTCCTAATTCCGCATCCATCCTACCGGTTGCAGGTCCCGCTTTTCGACGGGACCGGGTCCGCTTTCCCCAAGCACGTTCTGCGCATCGCCTCAGGACAGACAGACTTTCCGGTCAGCACACGATTGCCATTCCCCTATTGTTCGAGACACTTCCATGCATCTCAAGGATCTGAAAGAGAAACCGCCGGCCGATCTGGTCGCGATGGCCGAGGAACTCGGGGTCGAGGGCGCGTCCACGATGCGGCGCCAGGATCTGATGTTCTGCATCCTTCGCGAACTGGCCGAGGACGAGGAATACGAAGAAAAGATCATGGGGATCGGCACCATCGAGGTGCTTCAGGACGGCTTCGGCTTCCTGCGCAGCCCCGAGGCCAATTACCTTGCCGGGCCGGACGATATCTACGTCTCGCCCAATCAGGTCCGCAAATGGGGCCTGCGCACCGGCGATACGGTCGAAGGCGAGATCCGAGCGCCGCGCGAGGGCGAGCGCTATTTCGCGCTGACCAAGCTGACGCAGGTCAATTACGACGATCCCGACCAGGTTCGCCATCGCACCAATTTCGACAATCTCACCCCGCTCTATCCCGACGAGAAGCTCTCGCTCGACACGCTCGATCCGACCGTGCTCGACAAGTCGGCGCGGGTGATCGACATCATCTCGCCCCAAGGCAAGGGCCAGCGCGCGCTGATCGTCGCGCCGCCGCGGGTCGGCAAGACCGTGCTGCTGCAGAACATGGCCAAGGCCATCACCGACAATCACCCCGAGGTGTTCCTGATCGTCCTGCTGATCGACGAGCGCCCCGAGGAAGTCACCGACATGCAGCGTTCGGTCAACGGCGAGGTCATCGCCTCGACCTTCGACGAGCCCGCCAACCGCCACGTCCAGGTCGCCGAGATGGTCATCGAAAAGGCCAAGCGTCTGGTCGAGCACAAGAAGGATGTGGTGATCCTGCTCGATTCGATCACCCGTCTGGGCCGCGCCTACAACACCGTGGTGCCCAGCTCGGGCAAAGTGCTGACCGGCGGCGTCGACGCGAACGCTCTGCAGCGTCCCAAGCGCTTCTTCGGCGCGGCGCGCAACATCGAGGAGGGCGGATCGCTCTCGATCATCGCCACCGCGCTGATCGATACCGGCAGCCGGATGGACGAGGTGATCTTCGAAGAGTTCAAGGGCACCGGCAACTCCGAGATCGTGCTCGACCGCAAGGTCGCCGACAAGCGCATCTTCCCCGCGCTCGATGTCGGCAAGTCCGGCACCCGCAAGGAGGAACTGCTGGTCGAGAAGGACAAGCTCTCGAAGATGTGGGTGCTGCGCCGCATCCTCATGCAGATGGGCACCATCGATTCGATGGAATTCCTGCTCGACAAGATGAAGGATTCCAAGACCAACGAGGATTTCTTCGAGACGATGAACCAGTAGGTGGTGCGCGCAATCGCCACCCGGTCACCGGCGCGGCGATTGCGGTTAACCGCTTGCTAGGGAAAATCGTGCAAGTCACTGGCGTATAAAGGATTACGCCATGGAACGCATTGTCTACACCAGCCGCGCTCGCACCGATCTGGCCAGCGACGAGGTCTTCAGGATCATCGAGACCTCGGCGCGCAACAACCCTGCGCGCGATGTGACCGGCTTCCTGATCTTCAACCAGAATCGATTCCTTCAGCTGGTGGAAGGCGAGCGGCAGGCGCTCGACGAATTGCTCGGCGTTCTGAAGCGCGACCCGCGTCATTGCGATCTGGCGATCCATGTCCGCGAGCCGGCGATTAAGCGGTGCTTCCCGAACTGGCGGATGCGCCGTCTGGGATCGGCCTCCGAGGGCGGCGCGGAAATCCTGCACATCCTCGCCGAGCGCGACATCGGGCCGCAATGCATGCAGCTGGTGGGCGAGTTCCTGACCTATTCCGAGGTCGTCTCGCAGAAGCGTTCGGCCTAGCGCTTGCTGCGCTCCAACTACGCGGCCATCATTTCCCAGACCTTGTTTACCGCCTTGAGCGGGCGGACCATCACCTTGAAATCCAGGATCATTCCGTCTTCGTCGAAGCGGATGATGTCGACGCCGTTGACCGTGATGCCTTCCATCTCGGTGGTGAATTCGAGCATCGCGTTCTCGCCGTCCACCAGCTCGCGCAGATAGCGGAAACTGTCGTTGCCCAGCGTCTGGCCCGCCGCCGCGAGATAGGCGACGACCAGGTCGCGGCCGCGCTGCGGCGTGTGCACGACGGGGGAATGGAACACTGCATCGGGATGGATGATCGCTGCGAGATCCGCAGTCGAACTGCCGTCGGCGAGCACCTTGTGCCAGCGAGCGAGACCTTCTTTCGTCGTCATTCCACTCTCCTGAAGCTGTCGGCGCGGGCAGCCTGCCAATGACGCGCCAAGGGGGTGGCGTCGGCATCTTGCAGCAGCGCGCCGGGTTCGATGAAGCTGTAGATCCGGTCGACCGCGTCGGACCGGGCACCGTTGAGCCGCTCGCGCATGTCGTGCGGTTTGATGTCCCATGGCGTCTCGAGCCCCATCGCGACCACGATTTCACGCAGTGATTTGAGCGTGGCGCGATGGAAGCGCGCCACGCGCGGGGCCTTTTCCTCGACCACGAGCCCGCGCTGGCGCCATTCCTCCTGCGTCGCGACTCCGGTCGGGCAGTGGCCGGTGTGGCAGTTCATCGACTGGATGCAGCCCAGCGAGAACATGAAGGGGCGCGCGGCGTTGCACCAGTCCGCGCCCAGCGCGAAGGATTTCGCCATCTGCGCGCCCGAATGAATCTTGCCCGCCGCCGCGATCCTGACTTTGTCGCGCATGCCGATGCCCACCAGCATGTTGCGCACGAAGATCTGCCCTTCGCGCAGCGGCATGCCGACCGAATTGCTCAGTTCGAGCGGCGCGGCGCCGGTTCCGCCCTCGGCCCCGTCGACGGTGATGAAATCGGGGTGCATCCCGGTTTCCAGCATCGCCTTGGCGATCGCGAAGAGTTCGTGGGGCTGGCCGACGCACAGTTTGATGCCGACCGGCTTGCCGCCCGACAGTTCGCGCAGATCGGTGAGGAACCGGAGCATCTCGATCGGGGTGGAGAAGGCCGGATGGGCGGCGGGAGAGACCACCGTCTCGCCCACCGGCACGCCGCGGGCCGCAGCGATCTCCTCGGTGACCTTGGTGCCCGGCAGCACGCCGCCGTGGCCCGGTTTGGCACCCTGGCTCAGCTTGACCTCGATCATCTTGACCTGATCGGTGTCGGCATTGTCGCGGAATTTTACCGGGTCGAAGGAGCCATCGGGGTGGCGGCAGCCGAAATAGCCGCTGCCGAGTTCCCAGATCAGATCGCCGCCCGGCTTGCGGTGATAGCGGCTGATGCTGCCTTCGCCGGTGTTGTGGGCGAAGCCGCCCATCGCCGCACCCGCGTTGAGCGCCTCGATCGCGCTGGCCGAGAGCGAACCGAAGCTCATCGCGGAGATGTTGAGCAGCGAGGTGGTATAGGGCTTCGAGCAGGTACCGGCACCGACCTCGACGCTCCAGTATTCGGGAATTTCGTCGCGCGGGACGATCGAATGGCCCAGCCATTCGTACTCCTCGGAATAGACGTCGAGTTCGGTCCCCATGGGGTGCGAATCGAGATCGCCCTTGGCCCGGGCATAGACCAGCGCCCGCGCCTGGTGGCTGAAGGGCCGCCCCTCCAGGTCGCTTTCGACGAAATAGGCCTGCGCGAAAGGGCGCAAATCCTCCGCCAGCCAGCGGATGCGCGCAAACAGCGGATAATTGCGCCACAGCGTATGCTTGCGCTGGAAGAAGTCCCACACCGCCACGCCGGTGATCGGGACGAGCAGCCACAGCGCCCAGTGCAGCGGCGGGACGAGCCAGACGGCGGCAACCAGCGCAAGCAGCAGCGCCGGGATCACATAGCGTAAAGGTAGCCGGTCCAAACCCGGCTCCTAGAGCAGATGCTCCTCGAAGAATTCCGCAGTGCGCTTGTCGGCCAGCTGCGCTGCCTGCTCGGCACGGCGCTTGCCGAATTCGGTCGCGAAGCCGTGGTCGAGGCCTTCGTAATCGTAGAGCGTCACCTTCGGGTGGTCGTCCAGACCTTCGTGCATCGCCTTCTGCGTGTCCTTGTCGACGAAGCCGTCCTCGGTCGGAATATGCAGCAGCAGCGGATGGGCGATGGCTTGCTTCTCGCGCAGCAGGCCGTCGATGCCGACACCGTAATAGCCCACGCTGGCGTCAACATCGGTGCGCGCGGCGGTCATATAGGCGAGCCTGCCGCCCAGACAGTAACCGACGCAGCCGACCTTCTTGCCGCCGCTTTCCTTGCGCGCCCAGGTGATCGCAGCCTCGATGTCGCGGATGCCCTTATCCTGGTCGAACTCGCCCATCAGCTCGAGCGCGCGCTGGAACTCGGGTTCGACATCGGGGTCGAGTTCGATCCCGCGCTCGAGCCGCCAGAACAGATCGGGCGCGACCGCCAGATAGCCTTGCTCGGCCAGCCGGTCGCATTTGCGGCGGATCCCGGCGTTGATCCCGAAAATCTCCTGGATCACGACGATCGCGGCCTTGGGTGCGTCGGCGGGGCGGGCGACATAGGCCTTGAAGCTGTCGTCGCCGGCCAGTGTCGCAATCGAAACGGTCTCGCTCATCGGTCTTCTCTCCTTCGGGGGAATTTCGCTGTGCGCTTGTCTCGCGCGCTTTGCAGACCCAGATAGGCTGCACAAGAACTAACGGAGGAAGCCCGATGAAGGTCCATGTGGAAATCGATTGCACGCCCGAAGAGGCGCGCGCCTTTATGGGGCTGCCCGATGTCGGCAAGGCCAATGCGGTCTATGTCGACATGATGGCGGGCGCGATGAAGGGCGTTTCCGACACCGACAAGCTGCAGGAATACGCGCGCCAGCTCGCCCCGATGGGGCAGGCGGGCTTCAAGCTGTTCCAGAGCTTCATGGAGGGGGCGAACGCGAACAAGCCCTCGGCCAAGCCGGCCTCGGACGAATCCAAGACCTAGGCGCGGCAGACCGCTTGCCCAGCGATACCATCTTCGCCGTCTCGAGCGGCGCGCCACCGGCTGCGATCGGGATCATCCGGATCAGCGGGGCTTTTGCCTCCGCTGCGGTCGAGGCGCTGGCAGGACGGCTGCCCGCGCCGCGCCAGGCGAGCCTGCGGGCCTTGCGCGATACCGAGGGCGAAGTGCTCGACCGCGCGCTGGTGCTGTGGTTTCCCGGTCCTGCAACCGCCACCGGCGAGGATCTCGCCGAGTTTCACTGTCATGGGGGCAGGGCGGTGCTCGCTGCGGTGGAGCGCGAGTTGGGCAAGCTCGAGGGCTTGCGCAAGGCCGAGCCTGGCGAGTTCACCCGCCGCGCCTTTTCCAACGGACGCATCGATCTCGCCGAAGCCGAGGGCCTGGCCGATCTGCTTGCGGCTGAAACCGAATTGCAGCGCCGTTCGGCGCAGGCGGCGCTGGGCGGCGCGATCTCGGGGCAGGTCGAAAGCTGGCGCGCTGCGGTTCTCCATCTTGGCGCGCAGGTCGAGGCCAGTCTGGATTTCGCCGACGAGGACGATGTCGGGGACTTGCCCTACAGCTTCTACGGCGATGTCTCTGCGCTGACGGGCACGATGGGCGAGTGGCTCGCGCGCCCGGGAGTCGAGCGGCTGCGCGACGGCGTCAGGGTGGTTCTCGCAGGGCCACCGAATGCCGGGAAGTCGACGCTTTTCAACGCTTTGGTCCGCGATGCAGCGGCTATCACTTCGCCGGTCGCCGGGACCACCCGCGACGTTATCGAGCGTCCGGTAGCGTTCGGCGGGGTCCCCTTCCTGCTGGTCGATACCGCGGGGCTGCACGAGGCCGGCGGCGATACGATCGAGGCGATCGGCATGGACCGCGCGCGCGAGCAGCTCGAGCGGGCCGATATCGTATTGTGGCTCGGTGGTGAGGGCGATGGTCCGGCGGGCGCGCTGGAGATCCAGTCGCGCGCCGACGAGACCGGGGACCCGGGCAAGCAGGCGCCCGACCATGTAGTTTCGGCTGTAACCGGAATGGGGCTCGCCGAACTCGAAGAGGAACTGATTGCCCGCGCGCGGCGGCTGCTGCCCAAGCCGGGCGCCGCAGCGCTCAATGCGCAGCAACGCGAGCGGGTGGGCGAGGCGGCCACGGCGCTTGGAGTGATCGCACCGGGCACCGACCTGCTGATCATCGGTGAGAACCTGCGGCAGGCGCGGGTCGCGTTCGATCGGCTGCTCGGCCGAGCATCGACCGAGGACATGCTCGACGCGCTGTTCGGGCGGTTCTGCATCGGTAAGTGATGTTTCACGTGAAACACGCGCTTTGACCTGAGGCTTTTGCTCGACTAATCCGCCAGCGATGGCGCAATTCGATATCATCGTGGTGGGCGGCGGACATGCCGGGGTCGAAGCGGCGGCGGTCGTAGCGCGTATGGGCGCGCGGGTGGCCCTGGTCACTTTCGATCTCGCGACGATCGGGGCGATGAGCTGCAATCCTGCAATCGGGGGTATCGGCAAGGGCCATCTGGTCCGCGAAATCGATGCGCTCGACGGGCTGATGGGGCGCGCGGCGGACGCCGCGGCGATCCATTACCGCATGCTCAATCGCTCGAAGGGGAGCGCGGTCTGGGGTCCGCGCGTCCAGGCCGACCGGGTGCTGTTCCGCGCGGCGATCCAGCGGATGCTTCCGGTGCAGGGCGACATCGAGATGATCGCGGGCGAAGTGGCGGCCCTGCGGCTAAGCGGCGGACGAGTGGTCGGCATCGACCTGGCCGATGGTTCTGCGCTCACCGCCCAGCGCGTGATCCTCTGCACGGGCACCTTCCTCGGCGGCATCCTCTATCGCGGTGATGTCCGGCAAGAGGGCGGCCGCGTCGGAGAGGCCGCGGCGCGGCGCCTGGCGGAACAATTGCGCGAAGCCGAGCTTCCGATGGCGCGGCTCAAGACCGGCACGCCGCCGCGGCTCGACGGACGCTCGATCGACTGGTCGCAGCTCGAGGAGCAGCCTTCGGATGGCGAGGAGTGGACGATGTCGCCGCTCACGCTGGCGCGCGTCAATCCGCAGATTTTCTGTGCCATTACGCGCACCAATGCGCGCAGCCACGAGATCATCGCGGCAAACCTCCATCGTTCGCCGCTGTTCTCGGGCGCGATCGGAGCGCAGGGGCCGCGCTATTGCCCCTCGATCGAGGATAAAATTCATCGCTTTGCCGATCGGGACGGACATCAGGTCTTCCTCGAACCCGAGGGGCTGGATACCGCCACCGTCTATCCCAATGGTATAAGCACATCGCTGCCAGAGGATGTCCAACTCGCGATGTTGCGCAGCATGGACGGGCTCGAACGGGTCGAGATGGTGATGCCCGGCTACGCGGTGGAGTACGATCACATCGATCCGCGGGCGCTGGGTTCGGATCTGCAGACCAAGGCAATTCCCGGGCTCTATTGCGCCGGCCAGATCAATGGCACGACGGGCTATGAGGAAGCGGGAGCACAAGGCTTGGTAGCAGGGATGCACGCGGCCGCCGCAGCGATGGGCCGGGAGCCGCCACGGCTCGACCGGGCGAATTCCTATATGGCAGTGATGGTGGACGACCTCGTCCTTCAGGGCGTCAGCGAACCCTACCGCATGCTGACCTCACGCGCCGAATACCGCCTCCGACTGCGCGCGGGAAATGCGCCCTCGCGCTTGACGGAGGTGGGCATGGCGATTGGTTGCATCGGTAACCAGCGCGCCGGGTGGTTCACGCGTCGCGAAGACCAACGCCGCGACTGGACCGATGCCTTCGCGCAGGTGCTCGGTCCCACGCAGCTGGTGAAGGAGGGCTTGCGGCTGAAGCCCGACGCAAGCCCCAGGGCTCTTTCCGATTGGGTGAAAGGGGGCATCGTCGGCTTGGAAGAACTCCGCTTGCTTACCTCCGAAGCGCTCCGATGGGACGAAAATCTGGCCGTCGAGATGGTCGAGGACGCGCAATACGCACCCTATCTGGCGCGGCAGGAAGGCGAATTGCGCGATCTGCGCGCCAGCGAGGCGATGGCGCTCCCTCCCGCCTTTCCCTACCACCGGGTCCCCGGGCTTTCCAACGAGATGGTTGAGCGGTTGGCGTCGGCCACGCCAGCGACGCTTGGGGCGGCTTCGCGCGTTCCGGGCATTACGCCGGCGGCGCTGGCGGCGGTGCTGGTCCATGCCCGCAAGCTGGTCGGAGCAGAGGCGTGATCTCCGGCGAACAGGACGCGCGAGCCTTCGTCGCGGCTCGCTGCACGCCCGAGGCCGTGCAGCGTCTCGACGCGCTGGCCGATCTGCTCACACGCGAAAACGCTCGGCAAAACCTAATCGCCAAAGCTACCGAAGCGAGCCTATGGACCAGACACCTGGCGGATTCAGCTCAATTGGTCGATCATGTTTCACGTGAAACCTCGGGGCCCTGGCTTGATCTTGGCTCGGGTGCCGGCTTTCCCGGCCTTGTCATCGCGATCATGCGGCCCCAATGGCCCGTCCACCTCGTGGAATCGCGCAAACGCCGAATAGAATGGCTGCAGACCGTTTCGCGCGAATTGCGGCTGGAGAATTGCCGTGTCGAAGGAAAGCGGCTCGAACTCGTGGGGGATTTCGAAGCTTCCGTGATCAGTGCTCGCGCCTTCGCGCCGATGACCCGGCTGCTCGATCTGTCGGCGCGCTTCTCCACAAGTGACACCATTTGGCTGTTGCCCAAGGGGCGTTCCGCGGCGCAAGAAGTCCAGACCCTGCCGCGACGGCTGCGCTTGATGTTTCACGTGGAACAGTCGCAGACCGATCCGGATGCCGGGATCGCGGTGGGCAGGGGCAAAGTGGAGCTAGAGCAGTGATCACGATTGCGATTGCCAATCAGAAGGGCGGGGTGGGCAAGACCACCACCGCCATCAACATCGCCACCGCGATGGCCGCGACCGGGTGGAGGACGCTGCTGATCGATCTCGATCCGCAGGGCAACGCTTCGACAGGTCTCGGTGTCGACAACGCGCATCGCGAATACACCAGCTACGATCTCCTGCTCGAGGAAGCGACGCTCGACCAATGCGCGCAGGAGACCGATATTCCCGGGCTCGATATCGTCCCTGCGACGCAGGATCTTTCCGGCGCGGAGATCGAATTGGTGCAGGTCGAAGACCGCACCGCGCGGCTGCGCCAGGCGCTGGTTACAACGGGCAAGGGCGGTTTCTCGTCTTACGACGTCTGCTTCATCGATTGCCCGCCATCTCTGGGACTGCTGACGCTCAATGCGATGAGTGCCGCGGATACGATGATGGTGCCGCTGCAGTGCGAATTCTTCGCGCTCGAGGGTCTCAGCCAGCTGCTGCAGACGGTCGAACGCGTCCAGCAGCGGTTCAATCCCGAACTCGGCATCGTCGGGGTGGTGCTGACCATGTTCGACCGCCGCAACCGGCTGACCGATCAGGTGGCGGACGATGTCCGCGACTGCCTGGGCCCCTTGGTGTTCGAATCTGTCATTCCGCGCAACGTCCGCCTATCCGAAGCGCCGAGCCATGGAATGCCCGCATTGGTCTACGATCACCAATGCGTCGGCAGCCGCGCCTACATCGCCCTGGCGCGCGAATTGATCGGGCGTCTGCCGGAAAAGAGGAAAGCCGCATGAGCGACGGAGCCGAAGCCGCCAACAAGGGTGCGGTGCGCAAGCGCAAGCTGGGGCGGGGGCTCGGGGCGTTGATGGGCGAAGTCCAGCGCGAGGAGCCGCTGGTACGGCGCGATGCGCATGGCGGCACCGCAGGCGGGTCGGCGCAATCGGACGCAGCGACTGCCGATAATGGGTTGAGAAGCCTCCCGATCGCCTCCATCTCTCCGCTCGCGGGCCAGCCGCGGACCCATTTCGACGACGCTGCGCTGAGCGAACTCGCCGCTTCGATCGCGGCTCGGGGGGTGATCCAGCCCATCATCGTCCGCCCTAAGGGCGACGGAAGCTTTCAGCTCGTCGCGGGCGAACGTCGCTGGCGCGCGGCGCAAAAGGCGCGGTTGCACGACATCCCGGCAATCGTCCGCACACTCGACGATCGTGAAGTGATGGCGCTGGCACTGATCGAGAATCTTCAGCGCGAGGACCTCAACCCGGTCGAGGAGGCGCGCGCCTATCATCGCCTCTCCGAAGAGGAAGAGATGACCCAGGCGGAGATCGCTGAAATGGTCGACAAATCGCGCAGCCACGTCGCCAACATGCAGCGCCTGCTCGCGCTCCCGGACGAAATCCTGGCGCTGCTCGCCGACAGTGCCCTGTCGATGGGGCACGCCCGCGCTTTGATCGGCCACGACGATGCCGTAGCGCTCGCTCGCCGCGCGGTGAAGGACAAGCTGTCGGTGCGCGAGGTGGAGAAGCTGGCGCGCAATGCCGGTGAGACCAATGCCAGGCCGAGTGCGGCCAATCGTTCCAACGGCAGCGCCCCGTCGACCGACGCCGATATCGTCGCGGTGCAGAACCACCTGGAGGAATTCCTCGGAATGCAGGTGCGGATCACCTCGGAAAGCGACACGTCGAAGGGCGCCGTATCGATACGCTACCGCAGCCTCGACCAGCTCGACCTGCTTTGCCAGCGGCTGACCGGCGGCGAGATCTAAGCAATACAGGCGATTACCCGGGAGACCTGCCGAAAAGTCGCGCGGCGCAACCGGATATCCGGACGTTTTTGGAAGCAATCGCGCAGGCGATTACGGCTGCGAAACCACATATTCGCGATACACTGCCTGCTGCGCGACGGGCACCGACACGGGAACGAGCATATATTGCTGCCCCGCCACGGTCGACGTGGGCGCGGGGTGGTTGCTGGCGCGGTTCATGTAATCGTCCAGATAGGCGCGGCAGTCGTCATACGCGCTGCGGCCGCTGCGCGCGTCGGCGCGATCGTCGATAGCGTCGCCCACCGCGAGTCCGGCCAGCGCACCTGTTCCCGCGCCAATCAGCGTCCCACCAAGGCGGTCGCCGCGGCCGGCGACCCGATTGCCGATCAGCCCGCCGGCCGCCGCGCCGATCAAGCCGCCCAGCACCTGCCCGCGGTCGCTGTCTTCGTAGGTGTTCAATCGGGCGCTGCATTCATCGAGCCAAGCGTTGCGATCGAAGCTGACCAACTGGCCTCCGCCGGGAAGATAGCCCTGCTGCGGCGTGCCGGCGGTGTAGCCATATTGCTGCGGAGCGGGCGCATAGCCGTAGCCATTTGCAGGTATCGAACGGGAGGCGACGACATAGCCAGTCTGCCCTTGCGGCGCCTGAGAATAGATGACCGGGGCGGAGGCGGGATAGGCATAGGTAGGCTGTGGTGCGGGGAGGATGATCTGCGGTGTGGCGCGTTGAACCGGCGCATCGCGCGATGGGATCACCCGTCGCGCGGCTATACGAGGTTCCGCCGTTTCGTAGATCACCTCATCGTCATCGATCGGCACTGTCGTTTCGACCGGCTGGCTGACCACCGCATCTCGCGCCATCACCGGTGCCGGGACCGCGTAGAGATATTCCCCGTCCTCGTAATAGATCTGCTGCGCCGCGACGGGCGTGGCGGCAGAGGCCGCGCAACCCAAGGCTACCGTGCCGAGGAGGAGACGAGTTGCCATGGAGAATACCTTTCGCGAATCTGGACGGTTGGTTGACGAAAGGTTTATCACTTTCGCGCTTCCCCCGCAAAAGTCCGGTCCGTGGCTTGTCCCGCAGCGGGGCGGTTTGCCGGTCAGATGCGGTCGGCCAGCATCGCGGCGAGCGCTTCGATCCCGGCCTGGTCTTCGGCGTCGAAACGCGCCAATTCGGGGCTGTCGAGATCGATCACCGCAATCACTTCGCCAGCGCGCACGACCGGCACGACCAGCTCCGAACGCGTATCGCCGTCGCAGGCGATATGGCCGGGAAAGGCGTGGACATCCTCAACCAGCTGCGTCGCGCCGCTCTTCGCTGCGGCGCCGCATACCCCTTGACCGACGGGAATGCGGATGCAGGCCGGGCGTCCGACGAACGGGCCCAGCACCAGATCGCCCTCCACCATGCGGTAGAATCCGGTCCAGTTCACCTGCGGCAGGAACTCCCACAGAAGCGCCGCGACATTGGCCATGTTCGCAACGCCGTCGCGCTCGCCAGCTGTCAGCGCCTCGGCGGCCTGCAGCAGATCGTGGTAGAGGTCGGGCTTGGCCGTTTCGGCAGCGGGTTTGAAATCATACATGGTCAAGGCTATTTAGGCCGCGATCCCATTGCCGCAAGCCGCGCTCTGTCATAGAACTGCGCAGCATGACCACCGGCAAGAAAATCCTCATCGCGATCCTCGTCCTGATCCTGCTGTTGCTGTTCGCGGCGGCGTTCCTGCTGCAGGGCGATCGCGCCGATCTTTCGGTGGAGGCGGTCGCAGGGACCGACCCGACCCTGCAGGAGCCCGACGCGGAGGCTTTTCCCACGGTGCAGATCGCAGAACCGGTTGGCTGGGCCCCGGACGAGGTGCCGCAGGCGGCCGAAGGTCTGGCGGTCACGCGCTTCGCCGCTGGCCTCGATCATCCGCGCACCCTCCATACGCTGCCCAATGGCGATGTGCTTGTCGCACTGACCGGCAAGCCGGGTACCAAGCCCGACGACGCCGACCCTTCCATCGGCACAAGGATCGAGAACTTCATCGCCGGTCTGCTGATGGGCAAGGCCGGAGCCGGCGGCGATCCGGCCAATGAGATCGCGCTGCTGCGCGACACCGATGGCGATGGCCAGGCCGAAGTCAGCGAGACGCTGCTCGATGGGCTCGATTCGCCTTCCGGAATGGCCTGGCGCGACGGCACGCTTTACGTCGCCAATCACGATGCGGTGCTCGCCTATCCCTACGAGCTCGGCGCGAGCCAGGTGTCGGGCGCACCGCGCAAGCTGATGGATCTGTCGCCGGGCGGCGGCCACTGGATGCGCAATCTCGAACTGCATCCGGAAAAGGACCTGCTCTATGTGGCAGTGGGTTCGGTCTCGAACATCGGCGATCAGGGGATGGAAGCCGAGGAGGGGCGTGCGCTGATCTGGGAATACAATCTCGAGACGAATACGCAGCGGGTCTTTGGTGCCGGTCTGCGCAATCCCAACGGGCTCGATTTCAATCCCTGGTCGGGCGAGCTGTGGACCACGGTTAACGAGCGCGACATGCTCGGCTCCGATCTGGTGCCCGACTATCTCACCAATGTGCCGCTCGGCGCGCAATATGGCTGGCCCTGGGTCTATTGGCGGGACAATATCGACCAGCGGGTCGATGCACCGATGCCTGCCTACCTCACCGAATATGCACGCCGGCCCGAATACGCGCTGGGGCCGCATGTGGCGGCGCTGGGACTCGTGTTCACCGAACAGGGCGCACGCATGGGCGAACGATTCAGCCAAGGAGCCTTCATCGCGCAACACGGCTCGTGGAACCGCAAGCCGCCGTCGGGTTACAACGTGGTTTATGTGCCTTTCGACGAGCGCGGCAATCCGCAGGGCAAGCCGGTCCCGGTGCTCGCAGGATTCCTCCAGGACGAGGGCACCACGCGCGGGCGGCCGACTTGGGTCGAATGGGCCGAGGACGGCTCCTTGCTGGTCAGCGACGACACGGCGGGGATCATCTGGCGGGTGTTCGCGCCGGGCGCCGAGCCCACCGGGGAAATAGTCCGACAGCGCTCGGGCCGTCTCCCGCCGCAGCGCGAGCTGGTCGGGGGCGTGAGGGCGACCTTCGGCGATGAAGACTACGCCCGCGAGCAACCCGCGCAGTAGGCCTCAACCGAGCAGCGCCTCGGTGCTGACTGCATAGAGCGTTTCGGCACCTGCGATCGCGCTCGCCTTGAGCCCGCTCGCTTCGGGAACGATCCGGTCGAGGAAGAAGCGCACCGTGGCGGGTTTGGTCGCCGCCAGCGCGGGGGCTGCGCCCTCGTTGACCGCGGCCAGCTGCTTGCTCAGCTGCCAGCCGGCTACCGCCACCGCCATCATGGTGCAGAAGGGTACGCTGCCCGCCAGCCGGTCGTCGAGGCTGGCTTCTTCGCGCATCCAGCCTGCCACCGCGGCGCATTCGCCCGCCAAGGCGAACAGCGCAGACTCGGCGGAACTGTCGCGCGCGATCTCCTCGAGCAGACCGATCAGCGCCTGACCGTCTTCGAGCCCGAGCTTGCGCGTGACGAGATCTGCGGCCTGAATGCCGTTGGTGCCCTCGTAGATCGGCGCGATCCGCGCATCGCGCCAATGCTGCGCGGCGCCGGTTTCCTCGATGAAGCCCATTCCGCCGTGGATCTGGATTCCGAGACTCGCCGCCTCGACCCCGACATCGGTCCCCCAAGCCTTGAGCAGCGGGACCAGCACCTCGGCGCGCCCGGCGGCATCGGTGTTCCCCAGCGTCCCGCGATCGACCTGTCCGGCGGTGTAATAGAGCAGTGCGCGCACCGCCTCGGTCAGCGCTTTCATCCGAAGCAGCATGCGTCGCACATCGGGATGCTCGAGGATCGCCACCGGCGTGCGATCGGGCGAACCCGCCCGCGCCGACTGGATGCGCTCGGCGGCGTAATCCTGCGCCTGCTGCGTCGCTCGTTCGGCGATCTGCACCCCTTGCGTGCCGACATTGATCCGCGCGTTGTTCATCATCGTGAACATCGCCATCAGCCCGCGGTTCTCCGCGCCGACCAGCTCGCCGATGCATTCGTCGTTGTCGCCATAGCTCATCACGCAGGTGGGCGAGGCGTTGATCCCCAGCTTGTGCTCGAGGCTGACGCAGCGCAGATCGTTGCGCGCGCCCGGCGCACCGTCGTCCTTCACATGATATTTGGGCACCACGAACAGCGAGATGCCGCGGCTCCCCTCGGGCGCGTCGGGCAGCCGCGCGAGGACGAGGTGGATGATGTTCTTAGCGAGTTCGTGATCGCCCCAGGTGATGTAGATCTTCTGGCCCTTGATACGGTATTTGCCCGCATGTTCGCCCTCGGTGATCGGGGTGGCGCTGGTGCGCAGCGCGCCGAGGTCCGAGCCCGCCTGCGGCTCGGTGAGGTTCATCGTTCCCGACCATTCGCCGCTCACCAGAAGCGGCAGGTATTTCGCCTGCAGCGCCTCGCTGCCGTGGTGCTCGAGCGCCTCGATCGCGCCGACACTGAGCATCGGCAGCAGGTTGAAGGCCATGTTGGCAGTGCCGAGATTTTCCAGCACGTTGCAGGCGAGCGTGAAGGGAAGCCCTTGGCCGCCGAAATCGACCGGGCTGGCGATCGAATTCCAGCCCTGCTCGACATAATGTTCGTAAGCTGCGGCAAAGCCTTCGGGCAGGCGGACCACCCCGTTCTCCAGCTTCGCGCCCTCGAGATCGCCGATCCGGTTGAGCGGCGCCCATTCGCCCGCGGCGAACTGGCCGACGCCCTCGACGATCGCTTCGACCATGTCGGGCTCGGCGGCGGCGAAGCGTTCGCTGCGCGCCAGTTCCTCGATCCCGGCGTTGACGCGGATGGCGAGCAGTTGGTCGGCGGTGGCAGGCGAATAGGTCACGATGGGCGATGTCCTCTTGGCAATGTGCGCCAGCGAATATAGCGCTCTGGCATGCGCGGCAAGAACGCTACGAAACGGGTGCCGGCGGATGCCGGTGGAATCGCGCGGGCGGCGCGAATCCTCGACGAGGGCGGGCTGGTCGCGGTTCCGACCGAGACTGTCTATGGCCTAGCGGCGCGCGCCGACAACCCTGCCGCAGTCGCGCGGATCTACGAGGCCAAGGGGCGACCCAGCTTCAATCCGCTGATCGTCCATGTGGCGGGGATCGCGGCAGCGCAGCGGCTGGCGAGGCTCGATGAGGCCGCGCTCGCACTGGCCGAGCGTTATTGGCCCGGGCCGCTGACGCTGGTCTGCCCCATGCGCGGCGATGCAGGACTGGCGCCTGCGGTCAGCGCAGGCTTGCCGACGCTGGCGCTCAGGCAGCCTGCGCATCCGGCGTTCGCCGCGCTGCTCGGAGCGGTCCAATTCCCGCTCGCCGCGCCGTCTGCCAACCGCAGCGGCTTCGTCAGCCCGACGAGCGCCGAGCATGTTCTGGCGACGCTCGATGGGCGGATCGATCTCGTGCTCGACGGCGGCGAATGCGCGAACGGGCTCGAATCGACGATAGTCGCGGTCCGTAGCGACGGACGGATCGAGACGCTGCGACCCGGCCCAATCGAAGTCCCTGGCGCGGTCGCGGTAGGACCCGCCGAGGGAATCGAGGCTCCCGGCCAGACGCTCAGCCACTACGCTCCCGGCAAGCCGGTCCGGCTCGATGCAGTCGTGCGGGAAGCCGATGAATATTTAATCGGCTTCGGCGAGATCGCGGGCGATTGCAGTCTCTCGGAGGCCGGAGATCTGCTCCAGGCGGCGGCGCGGCTCTATGCCTGCCTTCACCGGGCCGCACTGGCGCCTCAGCCGCGAATCGCGGTCGCGCCGGTTCCGACAAAGGGCCTCGGTCTCGCGATCAACGACCGCCTGCACCGCGCCGCAGCCCCGATGTAGGGCCCGGTCCGGATCAGTCGTCCTCGGGCTGGTAGGGGATGGTCGGGATGATCTGCTGCATTTCGGCATAGGTGTCGCGCGCATCGTCGCAGGCGCGGCGGTTGCCATCCTCGCAGGCGTCGAGCTGCTTCTCGTAAGCGCGCTCGAGCTTGCCCAGCCGTTCTTCCTGGCGGCGGATTTCCCGGCCACGTTTCTCGTCGCTTTCGGATTGGCTGGTGGTCGCCAGATCGACGCCCTTGCTGACCACCCGTACCGGGGCGGTGGCGATATCCAGCGCGGTCTTGGCGAGGCAACCGCCCAGCGCGGCGGGGAGCAGACAGGCAAGCAGAAGATGGCGGCGAAGCATGGCGAAAATCCTTTCGCTTGCTGCCTAGCCTGTTCCGGTTGCGCAGTCGTGAATCGTCTGGGTCAGTTTTCGCCTTCGCTCCAATCGCCGGTGCCCGCCGATTGCTCGCCGCGGGCTGCGGTGGTGGATGAGGCTTCGCGGCAATGGAGCTTGCCCGAGCCAACCGCGCTGATGCTGCAGGTCGCGCGTCCGATCACGGTCACCTCGCCCGAACCGACGATGCTGGCCTCGACCTTGCCATCGGAGGCGAACTGGGCCGCGCCCGATCCGGCGATGGTCACATCGGCGCTGCCGACCGTCAACTCGGCCATGTCGGAGCGCCCCGAGCCGACGATCGACAGGTCGAGCGCATCGGCGCTGCCGCTTGCCTCGTAGGCGCCCGACCCGGCCACGGTCATGGAGAAGTTGGTCGCCTGCACCTGTGCGGTGCGCACCGTGCCCGAGCCCGCAATGGTGACATCAGCGTCGCCGCTCAGCGAGGCGGCCTCGACGGTTCCCGAGCCGGCCAGCACGATCGAGCTGAGCGAGGGCATGGTGACGCGGACGGTCGCGCGCCCGCCGACATTGCGCAGATCCTTCTCGCGCATCACGCCGAGCGTCCCGTCGTCGATGGTGAAGCGCATGGCCTCGACGGCTTCGGGATCGCCGGTGACCGCGATATCGAGCGCCGGTCCCTCCGACACGATCAGAGTGTCGGGGCTGGCCAGGACCACGCCGGTGGGTGCTTCGCCGCCAGTGTCGAGTTCGGCCAGCGGCACACCGTCGCCGGCGCCGAAATTGATCTCCGCGCCATTGCAGCTTGCAACCGCGGCGCCCATCGCCATCGCCACCACCGGGGCCACCCGTTTGAAGAATCCGTGCAACATAAAACCTCCCGCTGCGGCGCTTTGCACCGCTATAGCTCAGTCCGTATTGCCGATATAATACAGCAGGAGGGCGGGTTCAAGCCGTAAACCGCGCGGCTTCCCTCGAGCCGGTGCCGGACAGCAAAAGGGGGCCGCCCGGACAGGCGACCCCCTCGATGCTTTGCAATACCGAAGCGGCGGGTTACGCTTCTTCGTCGGTGCCGTAATATTGCGGCGCGTGCTCGCGCAGCACCTCGAGGATCTTCTCGAGCGCCGCGGGCTCGTCGGTCTTTTCCATCGCGGCGAGTTCGCGGGCGAGGCGGCTCGAGGCGGCCTCGAAGATCTGCCGTTCGGAATAGCTCTGCTCGGGCTGGTCCTCGGGGCGGAACAGGTCGCGCGTCACTTCGGCGATCGACACCAGGTCGCCCGAATTGATCTTGGCTTCGTATTCCTGCGCGCGGCGGCTCCACATGGTGCGCTTGACCTTGGGCTTGGCCTTGAGCGTCTCCATCGCTTCCTTGAGCGTCTTGTCGCTCGACAGCTTGCGCATGCCGATCGATTCGACCTTGTTGACCGGAACGCGCAGCGTCATGCGTTCCTTTTCGAAGCGCAGCACATAGAGTTCGAGCTGCATCCCGGCGATTTCCTCGCTTTGCAACTCGATCACACGGCCAACGCCGTGCTTGGGGTAGACAACGTAGTCGCCAACGTCGAAGACATCATCGGCTTTGCTAGCCATGCACAGATCCTTTCATCCCGGGCAGGTGGTCCGGGGAAAGCGACATTGCGAAAACGGCTTTTGCTGCGGATCGAACGAGCCGCAGACCTGAACCGTGAAACGACGCTTTGGGGTGTCCTGCCCTTTCAGTGTTTCGCACCTGGCGGGAGCATGCCGTCAGGGTTGTTGCATTATATAGCACATGATACGCAATATTGCGAGTCCGTGAAATGCCGTGTCTTCAGGGCTTTGCGGGCGGACGTCTCTAGGTCGCTTCGCGATTGCGGACCGCAGCGAACTCGGCACCCAGCAGCAGGAAGAAGGCGCTGAGATAGAACCAGGTGATCAGAATGATCACCCCGCCCAGCGAACCATAGGTCGCGTTGTAGCTGGCGAAATTCGCGGCGTAGATCCCGAACCCCGCCGTGGCGACGATCCACAGGACCGCGAACAGCGCCGCTGCGGGCCAGATCGCCTGCCATTCCGGGCCGGGCTTGTTGGGCCCGACGCGGTAGAGCAGGCCGACACCCAGCGTCGCGAAGCCGAACAGCACGACGAGCCCGATCACAGCGCCCGCGGGCCCGGGGATCGCGCTCAGGGCAGCCACCACGCCGCCCATGACCGCCAGACCGACCACCGCTCCCACGGTGATCGCGACGGCGACCAGATTGCCGCGCAGGAAACTGCGCGCGTTCTCGGCGTGGAAGGCGATGTTGAGCCCGGTCATGACCGCGCGCGCGCCGTTGCGCGCGCCGAACAGCGCAATCCCGAGCGCGACCAGCAGGCTGAGGATCTTGCCTGTCTCGCCATCCTCGCTCATCCGGCGCAACTGCTCGCCGATGATATCGGCGGCTGAAGCCGGCAGGTTTTGCGCCAGCAAGGAAATATGGCGCGAAACGGTCTCGGGGTCGGCGATCAGGCCGTAGCCGAGCACGGTGACCGCCAGCAGCGGCACCAGCGCGAGCAGCACGTAATAGGCGATCCCGGCGGCGATGATGCCGATATTGTCGTCGCTACCCGCCGCCCACGCGGCTTTGATATGGTCGAAATGGGAGGCCATCGGGAAAGCTCGGATCAGTCGCCCTCGCCCGGTTCTGGGGTGAAGTATTTCTCGAACTTGCCCTCTTCGCCCTTGTGCTCGTCGGCATCCTCTGGGGGTGCCTTCTGGCTGGTGATATTGGGCCAGTCTGCGGAGAATTTGGTGTTGAGCTCGAGCCATTGTTCGAGCCCGCCCTCGGTGTCGGGCAGGATCGCCTCGGCCGGGCACTCGGGCTCGCAGACGCCGCAATCGATGCATTCGCTGGGATTGATCACCAGCATCGTCTCGCCCTCGTAGAAGCAATCCACCGGGCAGACCTCGACGCAATCGGTGTATTTGCATTTGATGCAGGCGTCGGTGACGACGTAGGTCATGGGTCGGCGTGTCCTCGTGGCGATGGTGTCTGTGCCGCTGCTAGGTCGGTTTGGCCGTTCGGGTCAAGCATCCGGTAGCAGGCTCGCGCCTCCGCGGGCGGACCGCGGCGGGTCGGCAGCGCGAGCAGTTCGACCAGCCGCACCTGGCTGCCGAGCGGGATGGTGAGCACGTCGCCCGGTGCCATCGGCTGGCTTGCGCGCATGATCCGTTCGCCATTGCGGCGCAGCTGGCCGCTGCCGACGATCCCGGCCGCCAGGCTGCGCGACCGCGCGAAGCGAAGAAAATAGAGCAGCCGGTCGATCCGCATCAGCGCATGAGCTTGGCGAGCCCGGCGAAGGCATTGCCTTCGACCGGCTGCGCGGGTGGGGCTCGCTCGGGCTTGCGCCGCGCCGGTCGCCAGCTCCAGCGGTGCGGGCGCGGCGGGCCAAAGGCGCCTTCGGCGAGCGGTCGCGCGTGCTCGACGCGGAAGCCGGCCTGTCCCAGCAGCCGCTCGGCATTGGCCTGTTCCAGCCCGATCGATACCGGCAGCGCCAGATCGAGGACGAATTTGCCGCGGCGCTCGGTCCCTTGCGCCTTGGCGCGGGTCTCGTGCGCGGCGCGGAAGATCTTCTCGGCCAGATCGACGCGGATCGCCTGGCTGCCTGCGGGGCGATAGCCTGCGGGCAGTTTGCGGCCTCCGGCGATCACCGGGAGCATCGCGGGTTCGAGCGGGCGCCGATCGAGCCCGAGCGCCGCGAGCAATTGGCGCGGGGCGGGCTTGAGCAATGCGGGTGCAAAGATGTCGAGCGCACCGAAAGTCACCCCGATCCGCCGCAGGAAGGGCCGCATTTCCTTGGGCAGATGCTCGATTCCCGCCTGTTCGCGGCTGACGAAACCGTGGCCGGCGACGAGAGTGAGCAGCAAGGCGCGCGCCTCGGACCCCGCCTCGGGGTCGCGCGCTGCCTGCTGGAGTTTCGCCAGCGGCTCGAGCACCGCCAGTCTGGCCTCGAGCCACCGCTCGAGCGCCGTCAACAACGCGGTGCGGCTGGAAGGCGGCAGCGCCCCGACCTCGCGCGAGGGTTCGAGCGCAGGGCTTACGGACCCGTCGCGGATCGCCACCTTGGCGAGCACCTGCTCGCCCCAGCGCACCTCCCCGCGCGCCAGAGTCACGTCGGTCGGACCACCGGCCGGTGCCTCCTGCGACAACGCCTTCGCCAGTTCCTCGGCCCGCTCCCCCAGCAGTCGTGGCAGCGCCTTTTCGGCGGCGGCGAGCAACATCTTGCGATCGGCATGACCCGCGGCGTGATCGACGACGAAGCGCAGGCCCTCGACCCGGCCGATCGGCTCTTCCTCGACCCGTACGGTGCCGTCTGTGTCGATCGCGATCGGGAGCATTGCGGGATCTTCTCCCAGGGATTTCATCAGCAGTGCGGTCCTTCGGTTGACAAAACGTTCGGTGAGACGGGCGTGCAGCGCATCCGAAAGCCGGGCTTCGACCGCGCGGGCGCGGGCGGCCATTTCGTCGCGCGCCAGCACCCAGTCCGGGCGCTGGCAGATATAGGCCCAGCTGCGAATCGCGGCGATGCGGCCCTGCAGCGTATCGATGTCCCCCGCCATATTGTCGAGTTCGGAGATGCGCGCCGCCACGAAGTCCGCGCCGAGATAGCCGCCGCGCAAATCTTCCCACAACCGCGCCACGAAACGCGCGTGAACATCGGGGCCGCGCTGGCGGAAGTCCGGGAGCGAGCAGGCCTCCCAGAACCGCCGTACCTGACCCGCGCCGCGGATCTGCGCCGCCAGCGGCTCGTCGGCCAGCCGCTTGAGCGTGGCCAGATCGATCGCCTCGGGGGCGAGCCGCAGTGCCTCGTGCGCGGGAGGGGTCTCGAGATCGGCGATCAGCGCGGCGATCGTATCGAAACGCGGCTCGGGCTCGCGCCAGAAGAGCTTGGTCAGCGGGGCGAAGCGATGCTCCTCGATCGCATAGATCTCCTCCTCGCTGAACTCGGGCGAAGCCGCGCCGCTGACGCCGCCACTCAGCGTCCCGAAGGTCCCGTCGCGCTGGTGGCGCCCCGCGCGACCCGCGATCTGCGCCATCTCGGCGGGGACCAGCCGTCGCGTGCGCACCCCGTCGAATTTGGTCAGCCCGGCGAAGGCGACATGCGTCACATCGAGATTGAGTCCCATGCCGATCGCATCGGTGGCGACGATGTAATCGACCTCGCCGTTCTGGAACAAGGCGACCTGCTTGTTGCGCGTCTCGGGGCTGAGCGCCCCCATCACCACCGCCGCGCCGCCGCGAAACCGCCGCAGCATCTCGGCCACCGCATAGACTTGCTCGGAACTGAAGGCGACGATCGCGCTGCGCGGGGGAAGCCGCGAGAGCTTGCGCGGCCCGATGTGCTTGAGCGTCGAGAAGCGCGGGCGCTGAGTGATTTCCGCCTCGGGAACCAGTTGGCGCACCAGCGGCGCGAGCGTCGCCGCGCCCAGCAGCATCGTCTCCTCGCGGCCGCGGGCGTTGAGCAGCCGGTCGGTGAACAGGTGGCCGCGCTCGCGATCGGCGGCAAGCTGTGCCTCGTCGAGCGCGACGAAGGCGCGGTTGCCGCCGTCGCGCGGCATCGCCTCGACGGTGCAGCACAGATATTTGGCGCCCGCCGGTTCGATCCGCTGCTCGCCGGTGATCAGCGCGACATTGGCCTCGCCCTTGATCGCGCAGACCCGGTCGTAGACCTCGCGCGCCAGCAAGCGCAGCGGGAACCCAATCGCGCCGCTCGAATGGCCGCACATCCGCTCGATCGCCAGGTGGGTCTTGCCGGTATTGGTGGGCCCCAGGACCGCCGTGATCGCGTGATCGTTCACGCCCGTGTGATGACAGCGCAGACGCTGCCCGACAACCGTTCAGCGCTCATCCGCCGCGCCTCGTCGCTCAAGGGAGTCGAGTCGCCGCGATTTAAACCGGCCTTAACTTTAATCCGCCAGAAAACTCGGCCAGGGCCCGCTGCGAAGAATCGCGCAAAGGGTCGGGTCGCGCCTCCCATGATGCGGCGACCAAAGCGGAGGCACTCGCGTGTACACATCCCCCGAGGACCAAGACCGGAGCGCTGCCGGCTCGGGCACCGGTGACGGTGCCGGCGGCAGGGGGCTGCCCACGGCGCGCCTGGCGCATGATCAGATCGTTCGAGTGTTCGGCGACAAGCCTGCGGAACCGGCTCCTCCAGCGTCCAGCGCGCCAAAGCTTCGCTTCGAGCTGGCGAGGGATATGGGCCGCGATATCGGCAGTCGCCGCTGGTTCGGCGGGCTCGGGACCTTCGTCGGGCTGACCGCCGTGGCGCTGGCTTTCTGGCCCAGCTACGCTCCGCTCGAGGCGGCGTTGCCGACGCAGATCGAAGCCGCCAATGTCGATGAATATCGCAGCCAGATCATCATGCCGCTGGCATTGGGCAGCGACACCGGCCGACGGATGGGCCCGACCGCGCTGGTCCGCCCGCTCGCCGCCGCACCCGAGCGCCCGCAAATCCAGATGGTGGCGACGCTCGCACGCGGCGACAGCTTCGACCGGATGCTGCTGCGCGCCGGTTTGGGCCGCGAGGATGCCGCGCGCGTGGCGGCGCTGGTGGGCAGTGCCATGCCGATCGAGGAGATCGAGCCCGGCACCAAGGTCGATATCACGCTCGGTCGCCGCGCCAGCGCGAGCGCGCCGCGCCCGCTCGACCAACTGCAGTTCCGGGCGCGTTTCGATCTCGAGCTTGCGCTTGCCCGTGGGCCGGGCGGCGGACTGTCGCTCGAGCGCAAGCTCATCCGGGTCGACGATACCCCGCTCAGGATCCGGGGCCGCGTCGGCAGCAGCCTCTATCGCTCCGCTCGCGCGGCAGGCGCCCCCGCCAGCGCGGTGCAGGCCTATCTCAAGGCGCTCGGCGAGCATGTGGACATGGATCGCGCCATTGCTGCGGACGACACGTTCGATCTGATCGTCGCGCATCGCCGCGCCGCGACCGGAGAGCGCCAGGCCGGGCAATTGCTCTTCGCGGGGCTCGAAAGCGACGACAAGCCGCGCGCGCAATTGATGCGCTGGGGCGAGAAGGGCGAGTTCTTCGAGGCCTCGGGCGTGGGTGAGCAACGCAGCGGACTGGTCGCGCCGGTGCCCGGGCGAATGAGTTCCAGCTATGGCATGCGCCGCCACCCGATCCTGGGCTATCGCCGGATGCACTCCGGGGTCGATTTCCGCGCTCGCCACGGCACCCCGATCGTCGCAGTCACAGATGGCCGGGTGACCGGCGCAGGACGCATGGGCGGCTGCGGCAATGCGGTCCGATTGAGGCATGGTGGCGGCCTCGACACCCGCTATTGCCACATGAGCCGGATCGCGGTGCAAAACGGGCAGAGCGTGCGGCGCGGACAGGTGATCGGCTATGTCGGTTCGACCGGGCTCTCGACCGGTGCGCATCTGCATTACGAAATGTACCGCGGCGGGCGCTCGATCGACCCTGCCGGCGTATCTTTCGTCACCCGCGCGCAGCTCAGCGGGGATGATTTGCGCGCGTTCCGCGCCGCGCTGGCCAAGCTCAAGACGGTTGAGGCGGGCGAAGCGCTGGCCAAGCTCGACCAGACCGAGGCTGAACGTGCAGGGCGCGAACCGCTGCGCGAGATCGACCGACTCGATCTCAAGCGCTCGGAGCCACTGTCCTAGAGCAACGCGACCGGACGATCGAAGACCGAGCGATTCGGGGCCCGGCGATTGAAGGGCCCGGCGATTGAAAGGTCCAGTGCTTTGCGGCAAAGGTCGGCCATGGACGCCAGCTACCCTCACCTTCGCCTGCGCCGCACCCGTTCGAGCGGCTGGAGCCGCGCGCTGCACCGCGAGACCCGTCTCGCACCGAGCGATCTGGTCTGGCCACTGTTCGTCACCGGGGGCAAGGGGGTGGAAGAACCCATCGCCAGCCTGCCCGGTGTGTCGCGCTGGTCGGTCGAGGGGATCGCCGAACGCGCGCGCGAGGCGGTCGCGCTGGGCATTCCCTGCATCGCGCTGTTCCCCAACACGCCGGGCGACCGCCGCAGCGACAATGGCGAGGAAGCGTTCAACCCCGACAATCTGATGTGCCGCGCGATCAAATCGGTCCGCGACGCCTGCGGATCGGATATCGGGATCCTCACCGATGTCGCGCTCGATCCCTACACCAGCCACGGCCAGGACGGCCTGCTGGATCCGCAGGGCTATGTGGCCAACGACGACACGGTGGCGGTGCTGGTCGATCAGGCGCTCAACCAGGCGGCGGCGGGTGCGGACATCGTCGCCCCGTCCGACATGATGGACGGGCGCGTGCGCGCGATCCGCATGGCGCTGGAGATGGCCGGGCACCACAACGTCCAGATCATGTCCTATGCCGCCAAATATGCGTCCGCCTTCTACGGCCCGTTTCGCGATGCGGTGGGCTCGGGCGGGCTGCTCAAGGGCGACAAGAAGAGCTATCAGATGGACCCGGCCAATGCCGAGGAGGCGCTGCGCGAGGTCGCGCTCGACATCGCCGAAGGGGCCGACAGCGTGATGGTCAAGCCGGGTCTCGCCTATCTCGACGTGATCTGGCGGGTGAAGGAACGCTTCGGCGTACCGGTGTTCGCCTATCAGGTGAGCGGCGAATACGCGCTGATCGAAGCGGGCGCGGCGGCGGGGGTGGGCGACCGCGACGCGCTGATGATGGAGAAGCTGATCGCGTTCAAGCGCGCGGGCTGCACCGGCATCCTCACCTATCACGCAGCCGTGGCGGCACGCCTCCTCAATGGCTGACGCGGCTGGCGAAACCGTCGCCGAGACCGAGCGGCTGATCCTGCGCGACTGGCGCGATGGCGACTGGGCGCCGTTCTGGACGGGGACCAACACGCCCGCGGTCATGCGCTGGCTGGGCGGCGTGGCCGATGCCGAAAAGCGGCAGGGCGCGCAGGACCGCCTCACATCCTACCGCAGTGAGCACGGCCACACCTTCTGGGTGGTGGAGCGCATCGAGGACGGGGCATTGCTCGGCTTTTGCGGATTGAAGCGGAGCAATCAGGAAGGCGGACCGATCGGGGCGATGGAGATCGGCTGGCGCCTGCGCGAGGATGCCTGGGGGCAGGGCTACGCCAGGGAAGCCGCTGCGGCTTCGCTCGACCTCGCCTTCGACCGCTTCGGCGCGCAGGAGGTCATTGCGCTCACGGTGGCGGGGAACACGGCGAGTTGGGGCCTGATGGAGCGCCTCGGCATGAGGCGGCGCGAGGATCTCGATTTCGACAACGCCGAATTCGATCCCGACAGCGGCCGGATCATCGTCTATTCGATCGCCCGCGACGCGTGGCAGGCGGAGCGGAACGGCACGGGCGCCTGACATCGTGCGCGTCGGGTGCCATCGGGCGCCGCAATCAGTCGTGGCACCACCTGCCGCCCCCGGCACAGAACTTGTGGAGCGACCATTTCGCGTCCATCCTGCCCTCAATCCAATGGCAGAACATCCTGGGAAAACGACATGAGCATCCACCGGCCCGGCGTCCGCATCGTTCCGATCCACGGCAAGACCCCCAAGATCCACGAGAGCGTCTTCATCGCGCCGGGCTGCACCATCATCGGCGATGTCGAGATCGGCGAGGGCAGCTCGATCTGGTACAATTGCGTGCTGCGCGCCGATGTCTTCACCATCCGGATCGGCGAGCGGACCAATGTCCAGGACGGCAGCGTGCTGCATTGCGACCCCCCGCGCCCGGGCGATCCCGAGGGCTCGCCGCTCGAGATCGGCAGCGACGTGCTGATCGGCCATATGGCGATGTGCCATGGCTGCGTGATCGAGGATCGCGGTTTCGTCGGGCTGGGCGCCATCGCGATGAACAAGTCGGTGATCGGCAGCGACGCCATGCTGGCAGCGGGCGCGATGCTGACCGAAGGCAAGGTGATGGAACCGCGCTCGCTCTGGGCGGGGCGTCCGGCCAAGCCGATGAAGGAACTGACCGACGCCGCGATCATGGGAATGCGCGCCGGGGTGATGCATTACGCCGAGAACGCGAAGCATCATGCCGAGGCCTTGGCGAACGCGCCGGTCTGACGTCTCGGGCCTTGAAGGTGCGCCGCTCAGCCTCCGATAAGCGGGCTTCCTCGCTCGATCCGGAAGGCCGCACCGCATAGCAGCACAGCTGCAGCAAACGCGGTCGCCGCGGCGATCCACGGTTCGTGGGAGGACAGCCAGCCGCCCAGCGCCGCGCCCGCGGCCAGCGTTGCCCACAGCATTCCGTAACCGCGCGTCGCCGGCCGAGCCTCGCCGACCAGCCGCGCCGCCAGCCCCTGGCCGAACTTGACCAGCGCACCGGTCATGTAGGTGACGCCGACAGTGACCTCACCGCCGCGCGAAAAGACATTGTTGGCGAGCCCCATCGCCATCGCCGCGAGCATGAGAAAGGGCCATTCGCGGCCCGCCCAGAGGCTTGCGGCGGCAAGCCCGAGCATCGCCGCGACCAGCCCCAGCAGGGCCCGCTTGTGCCAGCCGCGCGCGCGCCGGAGAACGAGCGCCCCGGCAATCACCCCGACAAGAAAACATCCGATCAGCGCCAGCGGCACTGCAGCCATCACCGGAGCGGTGGTCAGGTCCACGCCCAGCCGGGTCGTGTTGCCCGACATGAAGGAGGTGAAATAGCCCCCCGCGACGACGAAACCGGTCGCATCGACCAGCCCGGCCAGGCCGGCCAGGCCGATGGCCAGTCGCTGGCGCGCGGGATCGTAGCGGTGCATCGACCGATCATGCGCCAGGCAGCGGGAAACTCAATCCCTGATCAGCGCCTCGAGTGCCGCGATCCGGTCCGCCTCGTGCGCGGGCTTGTCCCAGCGGATGCGGTGGATCCGCGGGAAGCGCATCGCGAGCCCCGATTTGTGGCGCTTGCTCGCATGGACGCTGTCGAAGGCGACCTCGAACACCAGGCTCTTGTCGGTCTCGCGCACCGGGCCGAAGCGGTTGACCGTGTTGCTGCGGACGTGGCGGTCGAGCTTCTTCAATTCCTCGTCGGTGAAACCCGAATAGGCCTTGCCGACCGGGAGCAGTTCGGCGCCCCCCCCTTGCGGATCGTTCGGATCGCCCGCCCAGCAGCCGAAGGTGTAGTCCGAATAGAAGCTCGACCGCTTGCCACTGCCGCGCTGGGCGTACATCAGCACGCAATCGACCAGCAGCGGGTCGCGCTTCCACTTGTACCACAGCCCGGTGCGCCGGCCGGCGATATAGGGGCTGTCGCGGCGCTTGAGCATCAGCCCCTCG
>Ga0208179_1000099_pt1 | contig 69127 bp, 64 predicted proteins | sample Malvired_Geostar_FD_184238 | JGI IMG/M metagenome (GOLD analysis project Ga0208179, IMG submission 184238) | Marine viral communities from the Global Malaspina Expedition - Malaspina viral metaG DeepMed_Geostar (SPAdes) (version 2) | ecosystem: Environmental > Aquatic > Marine > Oceanic | place... | reverse complement strand
GCGCTGGACATGGCGGGCCTTCCTGAGATGCAGGCCTCACATACAGGCCCGGCGTTTGCGCGCCCGGTATCAGCGCGCAGCGCAGGCGGCAATCCGCGCTCGGCGCATTCACGGCGAGGCGACGCCATGAGAGGGGTGTGAAACATTTGCTCGGTTCAAGCGCTGCTATATCTCGAAAGGAACAAACCCATGGCTGCACGCGCCTATTGGCAGGGACAACTCAGGCTCGCGCTCGTCTCCATTCCGGTCGAGCTTTACTCCGCAACCCAGTCGGGGGCGAAGATCAGCTTCCGCCAGATTCACGAACCTTCGGGCAAGCGTATCTCCTACGACAAGGTGGTGTCGGGGATCGGTCCGGTGGATCGCGACGAGATCGTCAAGGGATACGAGATATCGAAGGGCAATTACGTCCTGCTCGACAATGAAGAGATCGAGGCTGTCAAGATCGAGAGCAAGCGCACGCTCGAGCTGGTCCAGTTCGTCGATGCGGGCGAGATCGATCCGCTCTATTTCGAGAAGCCCTATTACGTCGCGCCCCGCGACGAGCTGGCCGAAGAAGCCTTCATCGTGCTTCGCGAAGCCTTGCGCGCGGCGAACAAGGTCGGGCTGGGGCAATTGTCGGTGCGCGGCGCGGAGAAGCTGGTGGCGGTCAAACCCTGCGGCAAGGGACTGCTCCTCGAGACGCTGCGCTATGCCGACGAGGTCCGCAAGGGTCAGTCCTTCTTCGGCGAGATCGGCGACGACGAGCCCGACGAGGATCTGCTCGATCTCGCCACCAGCCTCATCGACAAGAAGACTGCGCCCTTCGACGCCAGCGAGTTCGAGGATCGCTATGCGCAGGCGCTGCGCAAGCTGATCGACACCAAGGCCAAGGCCAAGGACGGCAAGCGGATCGTCGAGGATGCCGAGGAGCCCGCCGCTACCGGCGGCAACGTGATCGACCTGATGGCGGCGCTCAAGAAATCGGTTGCTGCCGAAAAGGGCACGGGCAAGCCGGCGAAGGGGGCGGCAAAGAGCACCGCGCGCAAGAAGAAATCCGCTTGATCGATGGCCCGCACCGATCCCCTCGCCACCTACAACGCCAAGCGCGATTTCGGAAGGACGCCCGAACCGGCGGGCAAGGCGCAGAGCAGCTCGGGCGGCGATCTCTTCATCGTCCAGAAGCACGATGCGACGCGGCTGCACTGGGATTTGCGGCTGGAAGTGGACGGCGTGCTCAAGAGCTGGGCGGTCACCAAAGGGCCATCGCCCGATCCCGACGTTAAGCGGCTGGCGGTACGCACCGAGGATCATCCGATGTCCTATGCCGAGTTCGAGGGGACCATTCCGAAGGAGGAATATGGCGGCGGGACGGTGATGCTGTGGGATCGCGGAACCTGGGCGCCGATCGCAGGCAAGAGCGCTTCGGATATCGAGAAGGGCCATCTCCACTTCTGCCTCGAGGGCGAGCGGATGAAGGGCGAATGGCTGCTCATCCGGCTGAAGAAGAAGCCCGGCGAGAAGCGCGAGAACTGGCTGCTGCGCAAATTGCAGGACGACCATGCGCAGGAAGGCGATGCGCTGGTCCAGCGCGAACTGACCAGTGTGCTGACCGGTCGTTCGATGGCGGAGATCGCGGCGGACCGAAAAGGCGAGTACTCGCTGGCGGGCAAGAAGGACGATGCCTTTCTGGCGCAGATGGAAAAGGCCGCCTCGCGCAATGCGGGGAAGGCCAGGACCGCCAAACCCGCCAAACCCGCTCCGCTGCCCAATTTTCGCAGGCCGCAGCTCGCCACGCTGGTCGACGATGTGCCCACCGGCAATCGCTGGATGCACGAGATCAAGTTCGACGGCTATCGCGCGCTGGTCGCGGCGAAGGGCGAGGAGGTCCGGGTCTACACACGCAATGGCAAGGACTGGACCGACAAGTTCGCTCCGCTGGTCGAGAGCTTCGCCGCGCTCGATCTCCCGAGCTGCCTGATCGATGGCGAGATCGTCGCCACCGACGCGGATGGCAACCCCGATTTCTCATCACTGCAGAGCGTGCTCAAGCGCGGGCATGGGGCGCAGGGGAAGGGCGACGCGCTGCTCTTCTACGCCTTCGATCTGCTCGACGCCGAAGGGGAGGACCTGACCGACCTGCCGAATGTGGAGCGCAAGGAGCGGCTCGAAGCGCTGCTCGACCGTGCCGAGCCGCCGATCCATGTCGCCCAGCATGTCATCGGGGCGGGGGAGAAGCTCTACCGCGCGATGTGCGGCGCGAAGCAGGAAGGGATCATCTCCAAGACCATCGACGGCCGCTATGCTTCGCGCCGGTCGAAATCCTGGGTGAAGGTCAAATGCACGCGGCGGCAGGAGTTCGTCGTGATCGGCTGGAAGAAGTCGTCGGCCAAGGCGCGTCCCTTTTCGTCGCTGCTGCTGGCGCAGCATGAGGGTGACGAGCTAGTTTACAAGGGCAATGTCGGCACCGGCTTCTCGCAGGACGACATGGAGGAACTGGCGGGCAAGCTGAAGCGGCTGGCCCGCAAGACGCCGCCCGCCGAGGTCGACAAGGTATCGAGCCGGGGTGTCTCGTGGGTGACGCCGAAACTGGTCGCCGAGATCGCCTTCGCCGAATTCACCGCCGCGGGAAATGTCCGCCACGGCAGCTTTTTGGGCCTGCGCACCGACAAGCCGGCCGAGGACGTCACTCCGGAGCTACCCGCCGATCCCCCGGCGCCCGCCGCCCAGGTCGCGATCAGCAGCCGCGAGCGGGTCGTCTTCCCCGAGAGCGGGCAGACCAAGGGGCAGCTCGCCGATTACTACGAGATGGTCGCCCCGATCATGCTGCCGTTCGCTGCGGAACGCCCGGTCAGCCTGGTGCGCTGCCCGCAGGGGCGAGCCAAGAAGTGCTTTTTTCAGAAGCACGACAGCGGCAGCTTCGGCGACGCGGTGCGCCACGTGCCGATCGTCGAAAAGGATGGCGGCAGCGAGGATTATCTGTTCGTCGAGGATGCGCGCGGGTTGCTGCAATGCGTCCAGATGGGCACGATCGAGTTCCACGGCTGGGGATCGCGCAGCGGCGATGTCGAGGCACCCGACCGGATGGTGTTCGATCTCGATCCCGACGAGGGGCTCGATTTCGAAGACGTAAAGAGCGCGGCACGCGATATCCGCGACCGGCTCTCCGATCTGGGACTGGTGAGTTTCGCCATGCTCTCTGGTGGGAAGGGCGTGCATGTGGTGGTCCCGCTGACTCCGGGCCACGATTGGAACGCGCACAAGGATTTCAGCCGCCGGTTTGCCGAGGCGCTCAGCCTTGCCGAGCCCGAGCGCTTCACCGCGACGATGAGCAAGGCCAAGCGCAAGGGGAAGATCTTCATCGACTGGCTGCGCAACCAGCGCGGCAGCACGGCGGTGCTGCCCTATTCCGCCCGTGCGCGCAGCGGCGCACCGGTTGCGGCACCGATCGCCTGGAACGAGTTGAAGGCCTTGAAGGATGCGAAGCTGTTTTCGATCGACGATGGCAAGCGCCTGATCGACCGCGCCGCGAGCAAGAGCCTGGCGGGATGGGGCTTCGCCAGCCAGCGCCTGCCCGACCTCTGAGGCACGCGCGGCTAGCGCAGCTGGCTATCCTTGCTGCCGCGGCGGTTGATCCCCGAGGCGCGCGCGCTGGAATCGAGCCCCGATTGACAGGCGACGCAGCGCTTGACGCCGGGCAGGGCCTCGCGCCGCCGCTCGGGAATCTCCTCGCCGCACTCGACGCAATAGCGCTCGCTCTCGCCCACCGGCATTCGCGACCGCGCGGCTTTGACCGCGTCCGAAATGGTGTCGTCGATCTGATCCTGAACCGCGCCATCGCGCGCCCAACCACCGGCCATGCCGCTTATCTCCTTCCGGCTTCAAGAGAACTACGCTGGCGGAGGCCGCTAGATCCCCGCGTACCACTGATAGCCGCGATCTTCCCAGTAGCCGCCTTCTCCGCCGCCGATGTCGTCGAGGCTCGCCACTGCCATGATTGCGGTAAGATATTTGGCGTGCTTGTAACCCAATTGCCGCTCGATCCGCATCCGCAAGGGGGCGCCGTTGCGGATCGGCAGCGGCTCGCCGTTGAGGCTGTGCGCTACGATCGTCTGCGGGTGGAAGGCGTCGATCAGATCGATGCTCTCGTAATACCGGTCCCCATTGAGTTCATCGGCACAGAGGAACAGGATGTATTTCGCCTCGGGGCGCAGACCGGCAGCCTCGAGCAGCAGCGACAATTGCGGCCCGGTCCATTGCCCGATCGCGCTCCACCCTTCGACGCAATCGTGGCGAGTGATCTGGGTGCGCTGGGGCAACCGCCGGATGCTGTCGAGCGATAGCGCCATCGGGGTCTCGACCAGCCCGCCCACCGCCAGCCGCCACTCGGCAAAGCCTTGCGCGGCATGGGCTTGATAGGCCGGGCTTTGCGGATCTGTGGTGCCATTGCCGCGAAAGAAGGGCGAGATCTCGCCGGGCGCGAACTCCGGCGCCAGCGCATCACGGTCGCGCAGGAACCGGTGCGCGCCCAGGTGCCAGCGCTCGGCGGCGGAAAGCAGTTTCGCTCCCGCCGCGCTCTCCGCGAACCTGTTGCAGCCCGCCAGCAGCGCCGCGCCTGCGGCGACGAGGAAGTTCCTACGGCGCATCGGCTTCTCCATCCTTGCCCTTGCCGCCTGTGATCATGTCGCTGACCTGCCGCGCCGGTCCGGCCAGCAGCACCATCACCACATGGACGACGAAGAAACCGAACAACGCGAAGGCGAAGATGAAATGCAGGCTGCGCGCGGATTGCCGCCCGCCCAGCAGATCGATCAGCCAGCCGAAGGTCGGTCCCAGACCCGGGCTGATCGCGATGCCGGTGAAGATCATCATCGGCAGGAAGAGGCCGAACACCAGCCCATAGGCGAGTTTCTGGAAGAAATTGTATTTCCCCGTGCCGTGGTCGAAGTCGAGCCGGAGATGCGCGGCGATGTCGCGGCGGATGTTTCGCGGTTGCCAATCCTCCGCCGTGGTCGCGATGTCGCGCTTGAAATGGCGGTTCGCCAGCATCGCGACCCAGATGAACAGCAGCATCAGCGCGAAGGGCCAGACCGCGAGATTGTGCCAGTCGCGCGCCACCGCGAGGCTGTAGTATCCCGGGATCGTCATCCAGTCGGGGAAGCGCGGCACGGCCAGCCAGGCCTCTTGCGGCATGAAGCCCGCTTCGCCCCAATAGAGCCGAGGGTGGGCATTGGAGATGGTGAGGCCCGACATGAACAGGATGACCACGAGCACGGCGCTGATCCAATGCCAGATGCGCGTGGTCAGGGCGTGGCGTTTCATGCATTCTCTCCGCTGCGGACCTGCTCGCGGGCAAGATAGATAACGTCGCGGTCCTGGTCGAGCAGGTGCTGTCCGCTATCGACGAACAGCGTCTGGCCGCTGGCCATCCAGCCTTCTGCCAGGAACAGCGCTGCGGTCGCGATCTCAGCGGGCGCGGTCTTGCGCTCGAGCAGGTTGAGCCGGTGGGAAATGTCCGTTTCCTCCTGCGCCTGATCGTGGCTGGCGAGGATGGCACCCGGGGCCAATCCATAGACCCGGTCCTCCGCCCGCTCGCGTGCCTTGCTCAACATGGCGATCGTGGCGTCGAGCGCGTGCTTGCTCATCGTGTAACTGAAGAAATCCGGATTCGGATTGCGGATCTTCTGGTCCGTCACCTGGATGACGCGGCGTCCCGCGTCAGCTCCGGGATGCGCGAGAAATGCCTGGGCCATGCGCGCGGGGGTACGGGCGTTTACCTCCATGGCGCGGCGGTTGATCTGCGGATCGAGCGCGCTGGCCTCGTCGGGCTCGAACACGCTTGCGCAATTGACCAGCACCCGCCAATCGTTCCGTCGCTCCGCCAACCGTCCGACCAGCGCCACCGAAGCATCGCCATCGGAGAGGTCACAGGTCACCGTCTCGGCGCTGGACAGATCGTCGGCCAGAGCTTGAGCCGCCTCGCGCGAGCGTCCGTAGTGGATGATCACGTGCCACCCGGCTTCGCCGAATGCGCGAGCGATCGCGGCACCGAGGCGTTTCGCTCCGCCGGTTATGAGTACCGCCGGGGGCATCAGTCGATGGATATGCTGTTGCAGAGCATGGCCGACCTTCAACCATCATCGATAGGCCATGCAAAGCTCTTTCTCGGAACGCCTGCGCGGATGTAGCGCTTTGATTGGCAACGGGAGATGGAGCTATGGCGCTCGAACGCTCGATGGGGCTGGGCACCCTGACATTCTACGGAACCGGAACCATACTGGGCGCGGGCATCTTCGTAGTGGTCGGCGAAGTCGTAGGCGAGGCGGGCGTCCTTGCGCCGATCGCCTATCTGCTTGCCGGACTGGTGGCCTTCACCACGGCGCTGTCGTTTGCGGAGATGGGGGCGCGGGTCCCCGATGCGGGCGGTCCGATGGAATATGCCGCGAAGGGGTTTGGCCGCGAATGGCTGTCCGGGGCGACCGGCTGGATGTTGATCGTGGCCAATCTGGTGTCCGCCGCCACGATCGTCACCGGCTTCGTCAGCTACCTCGATACCTTCGTCGAGGTGCCCGGCTGGATGGCCAAGCTCGGGCTGGTGGTCGCGATCACCGGAGTGTCGATCGCGGGCATGAAGCAGAGCGCCTGGTTCATGACCGTGACGACGCTGATCGGCATGGCCACGCTGCTGTTCGTGCTGTGGGTGACGAAAGACTCTTTGATCGCCGCGCCCGGGAAGATCGTTTCGGCGGACGGTCTGGGAACCGGCGCAGCGACGGGTATCTTCGCCGGCGCCTTCCTCGCCATCTACAGCTTCATCGGTTTCGGCGACATGGGTCAGACGGCGGAGGAGGTTAAGGACGTCAAGAAGACGCTGCCGCGCGCCATGATTACCTCGCTGCTCATCGTCTTCGTGTTCTACATCGCCGTCTCGCTGGCTCTGGTCGGGAGCGACGACATAGACGGCATCGCCGATGCGCAGGCCCCGCTGGTCGAAGCGGTGACCCAGGAGGGCTGGCCGAAGTTGCCCGTCGCGATCGCCAGCCTGTTCGTCATCGTCAACGGTGCGCTGGCGCAGATCGTCGCGGCCAGTCGCATGATGATGGATATGGCGCGCGATGATCGCAGCGTCATGCCCAAGCGCATGGAACAGGTCAGCGATCGGACCAATACGCCAATCGCGGCCACGGTGGTTTCCGGCGCGGTGGTTCTCGCCCTTGCGCTGTTCTTTCCGCTCGAGACGCTGGCAAGCGGGACCAGCCTGGCAATCCTGCTGGTCTTCGTGGTCGTCAACGCCGCGCTATGGCGCCTAAAGCGCCGGTCTCAGCCCGACGATGTCCCCGATATGTGGATGGCCGTCCCGATCCTGGGCACTGCCTTTTGCGTGCTCGCGGTGGTCGGACAGGTCGCGTTGTGGTTGGTGGGAATTGGAGGCGGAGGCGGCCACTAGATATGACCCATGCTTGGGCCATCCACCGGCTGGTTCCGGATCGGAGCATGGGACGGATGAAGCAATCGACGTCTAACCCGCCTTGGCTGCCTTGTTCCGCCAAGCCACGCACAGCCGGTCCAGCGCCGCAATCTCGCACAGTTCGTCGGCGCTTGCCCGCTGCGAAGGATCGTAGAGCCCGGCGAAGAGCCGCGCGACGCTCCAATCCCGGTGCCCGGTCTCGACGCGCCGTATGCTATCCCCGGATCGCGCCTCGCCTTCTTCGACTACGCGGTAATACCAGCCGCAATTGTGGTTCGTAACGATGCGCTTCACCATGCCCTTGCGACCGAAGCGATGCTCGAGTTTCCAGCATGGCTGGCGCGGCTGGCTGACCTCGAGCAGCGCGGAGCCCAGCCGAAAGCGGTCGCCGATATGAACATCGGTTTCGATCATCCCGCTCGCGACGATGTTCTCGCCGAAAGGCGCGTCGCAGCCGAGCACTTCGTGGCCGCCCAGCCATTCGCTCCAACCGGCGTAATGCTCGCGAGGATAGTGATGGACCGCCATATCGGGTCCGCCATGGTGCTTGGTGTCGGCAACCATGTCGCCCTCGAGCCCGAAGCTGCGGATCGCGATCGGACCTGCGACGGCGCGTTTGGCGATGGCGCTAAGCTCGGCGCCATTGAACGGCTGCGGCTGGCCGATGCAGAGCGCATGAACCGTGGCCGCGCGAGTCATGGTTTGCGGACCGTCAGCGCGCTCCAGTCGCGCACCACTCCATCGGCTCCTTCGCCGGTGTAAACCGTGGATTCCTCAATCGCGAACTCGGCGCCGCGATAGACTTCCTCCAGCCAATCGCCGGAGGGGAAATTGTGCAACCTGCCGTGGCGATCGTGTCCCTCGCCATTGCCGAGCTTGTAGTTGGCGAAATGCCATCCGCCGGGCCTCAGCGAGCGGTGGATGGCCGACAGCACCGATGGCATTGCGGCGCGCTCCACATGGATCAGGCAGGCGTGCGCCCAGACGGCGTCGTAGGCTTCTTGAGCGTCGAGCTCCTCGAACCGCATCAACCGCGCGCCGACGTCGAATCGCTCGTTGGCCTTCCCGACCATCGCCGGCGTCGCATCGGTGGCGTCGAGATCGAAGCCCCGCTCGCGAATCCGGGCGGAATCCCGACCGCCGCCGCAACCCAGCTCGAGGATGCGTGCGCCCGATGGCAGGCGATCGAGAAAACGGTCGAGATGGCGGCTGGGCGCCTGGCCGAAACTCATCGTGTAACGCGGCGCCTGCTCCTGATAGAAAGCAAGGGTCGCGGCGTCGGCCATCAGGCGACCGCAGCCTCCGCCGCTTCGCGGTCGCGCTGCGCCCGGCTCTTCTTCTGGGCCGAGGTCTTGAGCTGACCGCAGGCGGCATCGATGTCGCGACCGCGGGGTGTGCGCACGGGTGCCGAAATACCAGCATCGAACACGATGCTGCTGAAGGAGCGGATACGCTCGGGTGTGGAGCATTCGTAAGCGGAACCCGGCCAGGGATTGAACGGGATCAGATTGACCTTGGCGGGCAGATCGTATTCGCGCAGCAGGCGGACGAGCTCGTGCGCATCCGCGTCGCTGTCGTTCTTGTCCTTGAGCATCACATATTCGAAGGTGATCCGCCGCGCGTTGTTGGCGCTGGGATAATCGGCGCAGGCCTGGAGCAGCTCCTCGATGCCGTATTTGCGGTTGATCGGAACGATCTCGTCGCGCACTTCCTTGGTCACCGCGTGGAGCGAAACCGCGAGATTGACGCCGATCTCCTCGCCGCAGCGCGCCATCATCGGCACCACGCCGCTGGTCGACAGCGTGATGCGGCGCTTGGACAGCGCCAGCCCCTCGCCATCCATCACCAGTTGCAGCGCGTCGCGAACATTGTCGAAATTGTAGAGCGGCTCGCCCATTCCCATCATCACGATGTTGGTGAGCAGCCTGCCGTCAGCGCGATAATCGGCCTCGGTTTCCTCGCCCGCGAAATCCATCTTGCCCTTGGGCCATTCGCCCAGAGCATCGCGCGCGAGCATCACCTGGCCGACGATCTCGCCAGGGGTCAAATTGCGGACCAGGCGCATCGTTCCGGTGTGGCAGAAGGTGCAGTTGAGCGTGCAGCCGACCTGGCTCGAGACGCACAGCGTGCCGCGATCGGCATCGGGGATGAAGACCATCTCGAATTCGTGCCCGTCGCTGGTCTGCAGCAACCACTTGCGCGTGCCGTCGCTCGAATGCTGCGCCTCGACGATCTCTGGGCGGCCGATCACGAAACGCTCGGTCAGCCAAGGGCGCATCGCCTTGGCAATGTCAGTCATCTCGGCGAAATCGGTAATGCCGCGATGATAGAGCCAGTGGAACAACTGCTTGGCGCGAAGCTTGGCCTGTTTCGGATCGAGTCCGGCGTCCTCCAGCAGCGCGCGAAGGCGGGGGCGTGGCAGTCCGAGCAGATCGATGCGGCCGTCCGCTCGCGGCGTGATGTCGCGCGAGGTCGGGACCGGATCGACCTGTCCTGGAATGGTCATGAGGGTCGTGTCTGTCATTGGAGGCCTTCATATAGGCGTGCGCGAGGATTTGCGAAAGGCTCGCCCGTGCCTCCCCGCGTCAGCTGCCCGATCGGGATCTCCGTTCCTCAAAACCGTCGAAATATTTGCACAGGTCGGCGCACGATCGTTACTGAAATGCAACAGATCCTTGTTGTTTCCTGTTCATGAAACTGCGCTGCCCATCTTCCCGTTGATCTGGTCCACGCGGCAGAACCCGCGGGTTTACGATAACGGAGTATATTCAATGAAATACGCAACAGTCCTTCTGGTCGCAGGTTCGGCTCTTTCGATTTCCGCCCCGGCGATGGCCCAGAGCGCGGTCGACGGCACGTTCACCGGCCCCCGCGTCGAGATTCTCGGCGGTTATGACAGCAGTTCCGCTGGCAGCTCGATCGACGACGATTCGAGCGTCGACAATGATCAGTCCATCGAGGGCGTCGTCTATGGCGGCGGCCTGGGTTACGACTTCAACGCCGGCGGCGTAGTGCTGGGCGTCGAAGGCGAATACACTGGCTCGACCGCCGATGTCGAATTCCAGGATGGCGACTTCGAGGGCTTCGGTCTGGGCAATGTCGAAACCGGCCGCGACCTCTACGTCGGCGCGCGGGTCGGCCTTCTCGCTCAGCCTGACCTGCTGGTCTATGCCAAGGGCGGCTACACCAACGCCAAGTACAACATCCGGTCGACCTTCGGCACGGAGACCTTCGATGAGGATATCGACGCCGACGGTTACCGCGTTGGCGCGGGCGTCGAATATGCGATGAACGAACGCAGCTTCGTGAAGCTGGAATATCGCTATTCGAACTACAGCGATGCCGAGATCGACTATGCCGGCGATGCGCCCGACACGGCGAATTTCGACATCGACACCGATCGTCATCAGGTCGTGGCCGGGGTCGGCTTCCGCTTCTGATCGAAAGAGGTGCAAGGATCGGCGGGTCGCAGCCTCGTGCTGCGGCTCGCCTTTTCTTTTTGGTTCCTAGCCGCGTCTTGCGCAGCCGACGGTCGCGGCATCCATCGCCGATGCCACGCCGCTCAACGCGTAGCTGTCGACGAAGCGGCGCCCGCGCGTGTCGGTAGCGGTCACCCTCATCTGCTTTGCCGATCGCAACGCCGCAGTGATAGCGGCATCCATCCGGCGATCGGCCCCCCAGGCGTTGACGCCGCCGCCGGTCAGTTCGAAGCGTTCGCTACCGATCTGCAACGTCGCCGCGCTGTCGACCCGCCTTGCGCGCGACAGACGGAAATGAACTTGGCCGCGGATCTCGTGCTGCGGCCAGGTGGCGATGCTCGCAAAGGCTTGCGCATCGCGGGAACCGGTGTTCGTGCGCGGGACGGCAATCGCATAGCAGCGTGGCCCCGCCTCGTCCCGGAAGGCGCCCCAGCCATCGAAAACGCCCAGGCTCTCCTTGGCCGCTAGCGGCAGGGCGATGGCGAGCAGAAGAACGAGGAAGCCCAGCCTAGCCATAGGCGATATCGATCACTTCCCATTCCTTCACCCCGCGCGGCAGGCGGACCGAGCGCAGATCGCCGACCGAAGCGCCCTTTAACGCGCGCGCCAGTGGCGAAGACCAGCCGATTAGTCCTTGGGCCGCATCCTGCTCGTCGTCGCCGACCAAGGTCACGCATTTCTGTTCGTCGTCCTCATCCGCAAGCGTCACGATCGCGCCGAAAAAGGCGCGCTGCTTGTCAGGCTGCTCGCTCGGATCGATGACGCGCGCCGCCTTCAACCGCCGCGCCAGATGCGCGAGCTCGCGGTCGATCTCGCGCATCCGCTTGCGGCCATAGATGTAATCACCGTTCTCGCTGCGATCGCCATTGCCCGCCGCCCAGCTCACGATCTCGACGATCGCCGGGCGTTCGGTGCCCAGCAGATGATCGTAGCGCGCCTTGAGCGCCTGGTGCCCGGATGGCGTGATGGGGTTGGCGGGCGCGGGCATGGTGCGCCTCCCTAACGCATTCTAGCGGAGGAAGTCACTCACCGTCCGCGCCCGGCCATAGGGCGTCCGATCGGGATAGAGCTGTTCGTAGACCGCCGCGTTCTCGATCACCCGGTGGATGTAGTTCTTGGTTTCGAAGAACGGCACCTTCTCGATCCATTCGAGCCAGCCGATCGCGCCCGTGCGCGGGTCGCCATTGGCGCGGAGCCATTTGTTCACATTGCCCGGTCCGGCGTTGTAGGCGGCGAAGGCGAGCGGATAGCTGCCGTCGTAATAGGAGACGAGCCGCTCGATGTGGTTGCTGCCCAGCCGGATGTTGTAATTCGCATCCTCGATCAGGTCGGCGCTCATGTAATTCATGCCCGCGCGACCGGCTTCCTCGCGGGCGGTGCCGGGCATCAGCTGCATCAGCCCGCGTGCACCGGCATGGCTGATCGCGTTCTGCGCGAACTGGCTTTCCTGGCGGGCGATCGCGTGGACGAGCGTGAAATTCGCTCCCTGGGGCAGCGTGAGCGTGGGGAAGCCCTGCGCCACGAAGCTGTCCACTCCGTCCGCCGCAGCCGCTTCGGTGACGTTGACGGCGAGGTCGCGGCGTCCGATCTCGCGAGCGAGTTCGGCCACCAACGCGTGTTCTTCGGGCGTATCGGCGGATTGGGCCAGCTCGCGATAGAACTGGATTCCCGTGCTCCACGGTGCGCCCTGAGCCACCTGGCGGGTCGCTGCCACCAGCGGCGAGTTGGCGAATTCGCGGCGCTGCTCTTGGGTCGGCGTGGCGACGGCGACACGCTGCAGCGGCGGTACCGGTCGTCCGAGCTTGTCGAGCGCCAGCTGGCCGTAGAAGCGGTCGGGATATTGCGCCGCGAGGTTGAAATAGCGCTCGGCCTCCTGCGTCATTCCCGCGCGCGAAGCCGCGAGCCCGGCCCAGTAGAAGCCCTTGGAGCGGGTTTGCGGGGTCTTGGCCGCCGCACCGTAGCGATAGAACAGGGGGGCGGCGCGCGCACCGTCGCCGAGATCCCACAATGCGCTGGTACCGCCCAGCCACATCAGCGAGGTGTAATCGTCGCGCAGACGATAGGCGCCGTCGCTGACGTCGTAGCCGGGGGCGAACAGATCGTCGACCGAGGCGGCTATCCGCGCTGCCTGATCGGATCCGGCGCCGCGCGCGACGCGCAGCATCTCGCCGATCATGGCCTCTCCATCGAAAGCGGGACGGGTGAAGGTCGGACGGCTGGTCAACAGCGCCGCCGCCTGCGGAATCTGATCGCTCGTGCGATAGTGGCGGAGGAGATTGTAGACATAGCCCGGATCGGACCGCGCATCGTCGGGAACCGCGAGGCCGGCGGAGGAGGGCGTCTCGCCCTGGATCAGCGCCAGCCGCGCCATGGCCAGATCGCGCTGCGCCGGAGAGACGCGCAGGACGTGCCGCGCGGCACCTTCGCTATCGCCCTGCCACAGCAGCGCGTTCATTCGCTCGTCGTGATCCTCGGCGGTGAAGCGGGCGCCGTAGAGGCCCTGCAGATAGGCTTCAGCGGTGCCGCTCATCGTGCCGCCGCGCCAGGCATCGCGCGCCACTCCGAAGGCTTCGGGGCGGTTCTGGGTCGCCAGCGCCAGCGCGTAGCGCGCCTTCGCGGCATTGGTCACCGGCGGATTGCGATCGAAGAAGGCGATCAGCGTTTCGGGACCGACCGGATCGCTGTCCAGCGCGGCTTCGGCGCGTTGCTGCAACCGGTCCTGCATGGGGAAGCCGGGATAGGTGGTGATGAAGTTGGCATAAGTCGCGAACGGCAGGTTCTGCTGTTCGCGCAGATAGTTCCAGCGGTCGACCGCTTCGGCCATCCGGGTGGGCTGCATCGCGACCATGTTCGAGCGAGCGTCCTGCGCAATGTCCATGGTCTGCGCAGCCAACGGTGGGGCCAGCGCGGTGCCGGCGAGGAGTGCGAAAGATGTAAGTGTTTTGTGACCCATGCTGGACATAATGCCTCTCGGCTCCTTATCAGGCGCTGAACGATTTACCTCCCAGCGCGCAAGAATTCTGCGTTCATGGGACCAATGCAGGACTTCCGTAAATGTTCTCTGGCTCGATACCGGCCCTGGTGACTCCTTTTCGCGACGGAACGTTCGACGAGGGCGCTTTCCGGCGGCTGGTCGACTGGCAGATCGACAATGGCAGCTCGGCTCTGGTGCCTTGCGGCACGACCGGCGAGGCCTCGACGCTGTCCAACGCCGAGCACCATCGCGTGGTCGAGGTCTGCATCGAGCAGGCCGCGGGCCGCGTGCCGGTGATCGCCGGCTGCGGCAGCAACGACACCAAGAACGCGCTCCTGCACATGCATTTTTCGAAGAAGGCCGGTGCCGCGGCGGCGCTGTGCGTGGCGCCCTATTACAACCGCCCCAGTCAGGCGGGGCTGATTGCGCACTTCAGCCATCTGGCGGAGAACTGCGATCTGCCGATCGTGCTCTACAATGTCCCGGCGCGAACGGTGACAGATATCGCACCCGAAACCACGATCGCGCTGGCGAACAGATATCCCGACAACATCATCGCCATCAAGGATGCCAGCGAGGATCTGAGCCGGGTTGCCGATCATCGCATGGGGATCGGCAAGGAATTCTGCCAGCTTTCGGGCAATGACGAACTGGCGTTGCCGTTCAACGCCGCGGGCGGGAAGGGCTGTATCTCTGTCACGGCCAATGTCGCGCCCGCCCTGTGCGCCGAGTTTCAGCAGGCCTGCGCGGACAATGATCTGGTCAAGGCGCGCCAATTGAACGACCGGCTCTATCCCTTGCATTACGCCATGTTCGAGGACAGCTCGCCCGCCCCGGTCAAATACGCGCTGTCGCGGGTCCACGACTGGCTGACCGACGAGGTGCGCCTGCCGCTGTGCGCCTGCAGTCCCGAGGCGCGCAAGGCGGTCGACGCCGCGCTGGAGCACGCCGGGCTGGTGTAACATCCCGCCTCTGGGTCTTTCCGGCCAGAGCGCCCCCGGGGGCAACATCGCACCCGGCCCCTTTCCCTTTGCCATCCGCCGTCCTAAGTGGCCGTCATCATGGCCCGTCCCAAGCCCGCCACTTTCGACAAGCAGAAGACCGTCGCCGACAACCGGCGCGTGCGGTTCGACTATCACGTCGAGGACACGCTCGAAGCCGGACTGGCGCTGTCCGGTACCGAGGTGAAGGCGCTGCGCGCAGGCCAGGCCTCGATCAAGGAAAGCTATGCCGAGATCCGCGGCGGGCAGGTCTGGCTGGTCAACGCCAACATTCCCGAATACGCGCACGGCAACCGCGAGAACCACGAGCCCAAGCGCCCGCGCAAGCTGTTGCTGCACGAGCGCGAGATCGAACGCCTGTTCGGCGCGATCGAGCGCAAGGGCATGACGCTGGTGCCGCTGTCGGTCTATTTCAACTCGACCGGGCGCGCGAAGGTCGAGCTGGCGCTGGCCAAGGGAAAGCAGGCGCACGACAAGCGCCAGACGATCAAGGATCGCGATTGGCAGAGGGACAAGGCGCGCCTGATGCGCGACCGCGGCTAGCCGCTTCGCGTTGTACGCACAATCTGTGGGTTGAATTCACGCAGCCGACAGGCCCGTGCCCCTAATCACCCAAGCTCGGATGCTCTTCATGCCGCCAACCTTTTCAGCCCCCTTGCGTCGCGCCATTTGGCGGCACAATGCTGCGGCGAAGCGATGAGCAGTCGGCGATCCAAGACCTTTTTGGCGGACTTTCTCCGCAAGCATATGCCGACGCGCGAGCAGATGGCGCGCAACAAATATCTGCAGCCGATCGGTCACCGCTTCCTCAGCCCGGAGCTGTGGCGGTTCACCCGGCGCTCGGTACCGCGGGGGGTCGCGCTCGGCCTGTTTGCTGCATTCATCGTGCCGTTGGGGCAAATATTCCTCGCTGCGTTCCTCGCGCTGCCATCCCGGGCCAATGTGCCGCTCGCGGCAGCGGTCACCTTCGTGACGAATCCGTTCACCTTCCCTTTCTGGGTGCTGGTGGCCAATAAGGTCGGCGCCACCGTCCTCAATATCGACGCCGCGGTCGGCGTCGGGGCTGCGTCCGAAATTGCCCACGACCGGGGGCCTCTGGCGGAGCTCTTCGAGATGGCGGGCACTACCGCGTTCGGCTTCATTGTCTTGGCGGTCGTGGGCGCGGCCTTGGGTTATCTTATCGCCGGGTTCGTCTGGCGAAATCTGGTGATACGTCGGCGCAAAAAGCGGCTCGATTCTATGGATGGGACGATTGTCCGATCAAAGGCGGAGGACGCATGATGACCGCGAACGAGGACGGTCTTTTGCGCCTGCCCCCGATCCCGCTGCTCATCGGCCTACTGATTGCCATGGTTCTGTCGGCCGGGTTGCTCTGGCTGATAGGGTCGAGCGGTCTAATCGCGACCGCCTACGCCGGGGGGCTGCTCACTCTCGTGCTGGGCCTGCTGTTGGCCGGTCGCTTGAAGGCCACACAGACCGTGATCGATCTCGCGCCGCCCGATTGGTCGGTGACCCATGCGGCGATCGAGAACAAGCGGACCGCCATTGCGATCACCGATCGTGCGAACCGGTTGACCTGTGCCAATTCCACCTACCGCCACTGGTTCGGTACGGACGCGGAGCCGCAGGCGCTGGCTCTGGACGAGCATGGGCGGGAGGCCGCCAACGCTGCCGCGCGGGCGGCATGGCGCGACGGTGTCGGCGAGGCCGAGACGCTTCGTCTCGCTCATGGCGAACGGACTTTTCGCGTTGCGGTCGAGCGCAGCGGGCGCGGCGAGAACTATCTGATCTGGCGGTTCAACGAGATCGTCGAGCACCGCAGCTACGACGGGTTGGGGGAGCGCATTTCCGGGCCATTCGGCGCGACGATATCGCGCGCCGGGCTGGAGGTCGCTCTGGTCGCGCCCGATGGCGTCGTGATCGACCACACCCCGGGGCTGGCCGAGCGGACGACCGGCAATGCGGAACGCTCGCTCTCGGGGAAGGATTTCGTCCAGCTGCTTCGTTCCGACGACCGCGACCGGATATATTTCGCCCGCGAAGGGCAGCAGGGATCGCCGCAGACTCTGGTTCACATCCCGCTCGACGAGCCCGGCCGCAGGCAGGTGAGCGGTGCCGACGAGGCGCCGTCGCTGATGTTGTTGGTCGACAGCAGCGTGGGGGTCGGCGGCTCTTGGGAGGGCAGCGGGCGCGCGGCGGTTCCGCAGCTCGAAGCCTTGCTTTCGGCATTGCCGCTGGGGCTGGCGTTGACCGACCGCGACGGCCGCTTCCTGTTCGCCAATAAGGCGTTCTTGCGCGCTATCGATCGGGAAAAATCCGGTCTGCCCCAATTTCCCTCCGACCTTGTCGTCGCCGAAGACAAGGCGGCGATCTCCGACACCGTACGACGCTTTGCCAAGGGCGTCGCGGCGAGCGGCGACATGGCGGTGCGACTGGGGGGCGACAAGGAAGAGCCGGTGAGCATCGGGCTTGCCGGGGTGCGCGGGCTGGGCGATGCGGCGGTCCTCCTGTCCTTGTCCGACTCGACGGAAGAGAAGCGCCTGAGGCGCCAGGTCGCGCAGGCCACCAAGATGCAGGCGGTGGGTCAGCTGGCAGGCGGCGTGGCGCATGATTTCAACAATGTGCTCACTGCGATCATCGGCTATTGCGACCTTATGCTGCTGCGCCACACGCCGGGCGACAGCGATTACGACGACATCCAGCAGATCAAGGCCAATTCCAACCGCGCCGCCTCGCTCACTCGCCAGCTGCTCGCCTTCAGCCGCCAGCAGACGCTGCGCCCGGTGGTGTTGCAGATGCCCGACGTGGTCAGCGAGGTGAGCCAATTGCTCAAGCGGCTGATGGGCGGCAAGGTCGAGTTCTCCGTTCGCCACGATCGCGAACTGGGGCCCGTTCGCGCCGACCCGCAGCAACTCGAGCAGGTCATCATCAATCTCGCGGTGAACGCTCGGGATGCCATGCAGGCCTATGCCGAGCGTAAGGGTCAGCCCGATCTCAAGGGTAGGCTGACGCTGGCGACGCGGCACGTCTCGGCGCGCGACGTGCGCAAGATGGGCATCGATATCATGCCCGCCAACGACTACACCGTCCTCATCGTCCAGGACACCGGCGGGGGCATACCCGAGAACGTGATCAACAAGATCTTCGAGCCTTTCTTCACGACCAAGGAGCAGGGCAAGGGCACGGGGCTGGGGCTTTCGACCGTCTACGGCATCGTCAAGCAATCCAATGGTTTCATCTTTGCCGACAATGTGCCGGGTCCTGACGGATCACCTGTGGGCGCGCGGTTCACTGTCTATCTGCCGGTCCATAAGGGCGAAATGCCGGCTCCGCGGCAGCGCGAGGAGGTGGACGATGCCAAGGCCAGCGACTGGTCGGGCGGAGGCAATCTGCTGCTGGTGGAAGACGAGGACATGGTTCGCGCTGTGGCCGAGCGCGCTTTGACCCGCGCGGGCTACTCGGTCACCTCTGCCGCCGATGGCGAGGCCGGGCTCGCGGCGGTGGCCAACAGCGGGATCGTATTCGACCTCATCGTCTCGGATGTCGTGATGCCGGCGATGGACGGCCCGGCGATGGCGCGCGCGGTTCGCAAGGTGAAACCCAAGATCCCCATCCTGTTCATGTCGGGCTATGCCGAGGAACAGCTGCGCAACGACATCGATATCGAGAATATGCACTTCATTCCCAAGCCGTTCAGCGTCCAGCAGATCAACGCGAAAGTCGCCGAGGTGCTGAGCGAACAGGGCCAATTCGAGAGCTGAACTTCCGCTCGGACCGAATTTTTACGTTCCACTCTTGTTCTGCCGGAACAAAAGCGGTACACACTCTTTCGTTGATGAGTCGGCAGCGACTCTGGTCAAGCGCAGGAGGGAATGTCATGGCGGCAAGTCTGAAGCTCGTAAAAGACAAGGAAGTCGACGTGGACCGTCAAAAGGCACTCGATGCCGCACTTGCGCAGATCGATCGCGCATTCGGCAAGGGCTCGGCGATGAAGCTGGGCCAGAAGGAAGCGATGAGCATCGAGTCGATCTCGACGGGATCGCTCGGGCTCGACATTGCGCTCGGCGTCGGCGGCCTGCCCAAGGGGCGCGTGATCGAAGTCTATGGGCCGGAAAGCTCGGGCAAGACCACGCTCGCGCTGCATGTCATCGCCGAGGCGCAGAAGGGCGGGGGCACCGCCGCCTTCGTCGATGCCGAGCATGCGCTCGATCCGGTCTATGCCAAGAAGCTGGGGGTCGATATCGACGAATTGATCGTCTCGCAGCCGGACACCGGCGAGCAGGCGCTCGAGATCGTCGATACGCTGGTCCGCTCGAACGCGATCGACGTGCTGGTGATCGATTCGGTCGCCGCGCTGGTGCCGCGCGCCGAGATCGAGGGCGAGATGGGCGACAGCCATGTCGGGCTCCAGGCCCGCCTGATGAGCCAGTCGCTGCGCAAGCTGACCGGCTCGATCAGCCGCTCGAAATGCATGGTGATCTTCATCAACCAGCTGCGCATGAAGATCGGCGTCATGTACGGCAATCCCGAGACCACCACCGGCGGGAACGCGCTCAAGTTCTACGCGTCGGTCCGGCTCGACATCCGCCGCACCGGACAGATCAAGGATCGCGACGATATCGTCGGCAATTCCACCCGCGTCAAAGTGGTCAAGAACAAGGTCGCACCGCCGTTCAAACAGGTCGAATTCGACATCATGTATGGCGAGGGCATCTCCAAGATCGGCGAGATTCTCGATCTCGGCGTCAAGGCCGGGATCGTCGAGAAATCGGGTTCCTGGTTCAGCTACGACAGCATCCGGATCGGGCAGGGCCGCGAAAACGCCAAGACCTATCTGAAGGAGAACCCCGAAGTTTGCGACCGGTTGGAAGCCGCCATTCGCGGCCGCACCGACGAAGTCGCCGAGAAGATGATGACCGGTCCTGACGCGGAGGACTGAACGCATCTTCTCAAGCGGACGCCGCAGCCGTCACCCCCGGCTGTCCCCATAAGCGGCGTCCGGACACGCGGAAAGCCGCCGTGCGCAAGGACAGGCCCACAAGGACCCCTTGCCACGGCGGCTTTTCGCTGTGCGGCGGCGATGCGGCGTATCCCGATGTGCCGACGAAATGCCGCTCGGAGTTGCGGTGGCCGTAGCTTTCGAGATGGCTTAGGTCCGGCGCGAACCATTCGAGGAGTTGCGCCATGACCATCACCGTCCACCATCTCAACAACAGCCGTTCTCAGCGGATCCTCTGGCTGCTCGAGGAATTAGGCGCCGATTACACGATCGTCCCTTACCAGCGCGACGCCACCACCAATCTCGCGCCGCCCGAACTCAAGCAGGCGCACCCGCTCGGCAAATCGCCGGTGATCGAGGACGAGGGCCGGATGATCTCCGAAAGCGCCGCGATAATCCAGTATCTGTGCGAGCGGCATGGCGGCGATGCCTGGCTCCCGCCGCGCGACAGCGCGCAATGGGTGGAATACCTCGAATGGATGCAGTTCGGCGAGAGCAGCTTCTTCGTCCCCGTCATGCTCAAGCTCTATAGCGCCCGATTGGGCGAGGCCGCTGCACCGCTGATGCCGCGGATCGAGGAACAGCTCGAGGCGCATGTCCTGTTCACCGAACGCGAACTCGGCGAAGCCCTTCATTTCGTCGGCAACGACTGGTCCGCCGCCGACGTGCTGATGAGCTTCCCCGCCGAGATCGCGGTCATGCAGGGCTATGCCGAGCGCGCGCCAAAGCTGGCGCGCTTCGTCGAGGCGGTCCACGCCCGCCCCGCATGGCAGCGCGCGCGCGAACGCGGCGGTCCCTATTTCGGCTGGTAGCGGGCGGGGCCGGGGGAGTCCGACGCTTCCGGCCCGGTCCTGCGATAACCGCAATCGCCTTTCCGCGCTTGTCGCTCGCGCGGCGATTGCCTAACTGCGCTGCATGACTTCGACCAACGACATCCGCCGGTCCTTCCTCGACTATTTCGCCGCCGCCGATCATGCGCAGGTGGCGTCCGCGCCGCTGGTGCCGTTCAGCGATCCGACGCTGATGTTCGTCAACGCCGGCATGGTGCCGTTCAAGAACGCCTTCACCGGGCTCGAGACCCCGCCGAGCCCGCGCGCGACCAGCAGCCAGAAATGCGTCCGCGCCGGGGGCAAGCACAATGATCTCGACAATGTCGGCTACACCGCGCGGCATCACACCTTCTTCGAAATGCTCGGCAATTTCAGCTTCGGCGACTATTTCAAGGAACAGGCGATCCACCATGCCTGGAACCTGCTCACCAAGGAATGGGGCCTTGCGTCGGACCGGCTCACCGCCACCGTCTATCACACCGACGACGAAGCCTTCGATCTGTGGCGCAAGATCAGCGGCCTGCCCGAAGAGCGGATCATCCGCATCGCCACCGCCGACAATTTCTGGTCGATGGGCGATACCGGCCCCTGCGGCCCGTGCTCGGAAATCTTCTACGATCATGGCGACCACATCTGGGGCGGCCCTCCGGGTTCGCCCGAGGAGGATGGCGATCGCTTCGTCGAGATCTGGAACCTGGTGTTCATGCAGTTCGAGCAGCAGGCCGACGGCAGCCGCGAAGCGCTGCCCAAGCCTTCGATCGACACCGGCATGGGGCTCGAACGCATCGCCGCGGTGTTGCAGGGCGTCCACGACAATTACGACACCGACACCTTCAAGGCGCTGATCGCCGCAGGCGAAAGCCTGACCGGCGTCCTCGCGCAGGGCGACAACACCGCCAGCCATCGCGTCATCGCCGATCATCTGCGCTCGACCGGGTTCCTGCTCGCCGATGGCGTGCTGCCGTCGAACGAGGGGCGCGGATACGTGCTGCGGCGGATCATGCGCCGCGCGATGCGCCACGCGCATCTGCTCGGCACCGCAGAACCGCTGATGCATCGCCTGGTCCCCGCGCTGGTTACCGAGATGGGTCAGGCCTATCCCGAATTGCAGCGCGGCCAGGCGCTGATCGAGGAAGTGCTCGAGCGCGAGGAGACGCAGTTCCTGCGCACGCTCGACAAGGGGCTGCGCCTGCTCGACGAAGCCACCGGCGCAATGGGCGAGGGCGGCACACTCGACGGCGCCACCGCGTTCAAGCTGTACGACACCTATGGCTTCCCCTACGATCTCACCGAGGATGCGCTGCGCAGCCGCGGCATCGCGGTCGATCGCACCGGCTTCGATTCCGCGATGGCGCAGCAGAAGACCGCTGCCCGCGCGGCATGGAAGGGTTCGGGCGAATCCGCGAGCGAGGAGGTCTGGTTCGACATTGCCGATCGCGAGGGCTCGACCGAGTTCACCGGCTACAGTTCGACCACCGGCGAGGGCGCCGTCATCGCCATCGTCCGCGACGGGGCCGAGGTCGAGAGCGCGAGCGAGGGCGAGAGCGTGATCTTGCTCACCAATCAGACGCCCTTCTACGGCGAGAGCGGCGGCCAGACCGGCGATGCCGGGCGAATCTGGACCCCCGAGGGGCTAGAATTCGCGGTCGAAACCACCAACAAGCCGCTCGGCCGGCTGCACACCCATGTGGGCCGCGTCACCAAGGGCGCGGTGAAGCGCGGGGACACGGTCCACCTCGAGGTCGATGCCCAAAGGCGCGACCGTATCCGCGCGAACCATTCCTCCACCCATCTACTCCACGCCGCGCTGCGCGATCAGCTTGGCGATCATGTCACCCAGAAAGGCTCGCTGGTGGCGGACGACCGCTTCCGGTTCGATTTCTCTCACCCCAAGCCTCTCATGCCCGAGGAAATCGCGGCGCTAGAAGCCGAGGTCAATGCCGAAATCCGCGCCAACGAGGCGGTCCAGACGCGGCTGATGACCCCCGACGACGCGGTCGCCGCCGGGGCGCTGGCGCTGTTCGGCGAGAAATACGGCGACGAGGTCCGCGTGCTGTCGATGGGCACCGGCCGCGATGGCCGGCGCAACTATTCGGTCGAGCTGTGCGGCGGCATCCATGTCGAAGCGACAGGCGATATCGGTCTGTTCAAGATCGTCTCGGACAGCGCCGTGAGTTCCGGGGTGCGCCGGATCGAGGCGGTGACTGGCGAGGCGGCGCGCCAGTGGCTCGGCGCGCGCGATCAGGCGCTGCAGGCGATCGCCGGCACGCTGCGCACCTCGCCCGACGAGGCCGCGGCGCGGGTCGAAGCTTTGGTCGAGGAGCGCAAGAAGCTCGAAAAGGAACTCGCCGAGGCCCGGCGTGCGCTGGCGCTCGCGGGCGACGGAGCGAGCACAAGCAGCGAGGCAACCGCGGACGAAGATATCGGCGGCGTGGCCTATTCGGGCAAGGTCATCGAGGGGTTAGATCCCAAGGACTTGCGCCCGCTCCTCGACGCAGCGAAGAAGCGGATGGGCTCGGGCGTCGCGGCGATCTGCGCGGTCAACGACGGCAAAGGTGCCTTCGCAGTCGCGGTCACCGACGATCTCACCGATCGCTTCGACGCTGTGGCGCTGGTGCGTGCAGGTGTGGAGGCGCTGGGCGGAAAGGGTGGCGGTGGCCGCGTGGACATGGCGCAGGGCGGCGGTCCGGACGGCGAAAAGGCGGCGGGAGCCATCGCGGCAGTGCGCGAGACACTGGCGAGGCAGTCCGCCTAACTTTGCCCTGAGGTCTTGCTAGCGGCTCGGCGTTTCCTTGGTGACGCCGCTGCTGCCCTGCTCGATGTCCATTCCGCCCGTGTCGCCTGGCTTGCCACGGTCCTTCCCGCTCTGCTGCGGATCCTGGACGTTCTGCGGCTTGAACTTTTCCTTGTTCGGAGTCGGTTTGGTGGGGTCGTTGTCGGCCATTGCGATTTCTCCTTTCCTCCCCAACGCATGGAGCGGCGGAGAGTTCACCGATCGGTATCGCAACCCTCAGGATTGGGCGGTGCTGGTGCGCAGCTTGGGCTTGTAGGCCAGCGCGCCCTCTTCTTCGATCTGGACGCGATATTCGTCGCGCTTCTCGTGGATCGATGCGATCACCGGCCCCATTGCCACGCCGATATCGACCAGCACCGCTTCGCTGAGCTGGAGCGAGGCCTCGAGCGCTTCGGGCACCGCATGGCTGGCACCGGCACGGTAGAGTTCGGCGGCATGCCGCGTGTCGCGTGCGCGGGCGACGATCAGGAGATCGGGATAGTCCTTGCGCAGCCTAGTCACCAGGCGCTGCGCCAGGACCGGCTCGTCCATGGTCAGCACCACCGCCAGCGCGTCTTCGACCCCGAGCTTGCTTAGCGCGACGCCGCGTGCCGCATCGCCGAAGGTGGCGCGAATGCCAGCCCGCTTGGCGTCGGCAACAAGATCGGAGTTGGAATCCAGCGCGACATAGGGCTTGCCGTGCTTTTCCAGCATGCGCGCGACGAGGCGACCGACCCGGCCCGCGCCGATGATGATGACACGAGGCTCGCCCGCGTCCTCGGGCGGCAAGTCCGGGACCGCTTCGACCTGGCGGCCGATTACCCGGCCGAGGCGCGCAAGAAGCGGGGTAACCGTCAAGCCGATGGCGGTGACGATCTGCCAGAATTGCGCTGTGCCGGGCTGGATCAGCAATGCCGATCCTGCCGCTGCAAGCACGATGAGCGTTGTCTCCGAAGGGCTCGCCATCAAGATGCCCGTCTCGGCGGCAGTCGAGCGGCGTGCGCCCATCAACCGCAGCAGCATGCCCGTCACGAGGGCCTTGAACACCAGCACGCCCACCACCGCGGCGGCCACCGCGCCGACGTTTTGCCAGATCGTGGTGAGATCGATGCTCATCCCGACGGTTATGAGGAAGATGCCCAGCGCCAGCCCCTTGAAGGGCTCGATGATCCCCTCGACCTCGGTGTGATATTCGGTCTCGGCGATCAGCAGGCCCGCGATCAGCGCACCGACGATCGGCGACAGGCCCGCGAGCGCGGTGGCCAAGCTCGCCCCGATCACCACCAGCAGGCTGGCGGCGAGGAACAGTTCGGGGCTCTTGGTGCGCGCGGCCTGCGCGAACAGACGGGGCAGGGCGATCCGCCCGACGACCAGCAGCACGGTGATGACCGCCGCCCCGAGCAGCAGCGTATCGAGCAATCCTTCCCAGCCTTCGGCTTGCGCGGTCGGTCCCATGGCGCCCAAAATGAAGATGATCGGGACGATCATGATGTCTTCGAACAATAGCATCGACAGCGCCGCGCGCCCGACCGGGCTGTTGGTGCCCGAGATCGGCAGGACGATCGCGGTGGAGGAGAAGGCAAGCGCCAGTCCGAGGGCCAGCGCGCCGGTCCAGTACTGCCCCATCATCCCGAGAAAGATCGCCAGCAAGGCGCCAATGATCACTAGCTCCAGCGCTCCGAGCCCGAACACCAGCCTGCGCATCTGCCACAATCGATTGAAGCTCAACTCCAGCCCGATCGTGAACAGCAGCAGGATGATGCCGAGTTCGGCGAAGGGCTCGAGCGCCTCCGGATCGGTGATGGTGATGTGGGTGAGCCAAGGTCGCTCGAACACCAGCTGGCCCAGGCCGTACGGCCCGACCGCAATGCCGATCAGGATGAAACCGATGACCGGGGTGATCCGGAACCGGGCGAAGATGGGGATCACGAGCCCCGCCGCGCCCAGAATCACCAGAGCATCGGACATCATCGGGGTTGCTTCGATTTCGCCAGCCATGATCAGCGACTAGCCGCAGCCTTGCCGCCTGTCACCCGGCACGCGTCTCTCTTGCATGCATGTGGGGTGCGGCTGGCTACCCGCCGCCGACGCTCTGAGGTCCCAGCGGCTCGGTGCGGGGCCGGGTCTTGCCGGGATGATCGCCATCCTCGTCCCATTCGATTCGGTAGAGATCGAAGCGACGATCCGCGAGATTGCGCACCGTGCCTTCCGCCCGGGCCCAGGACAGGTCCGCGAGATTGACGTCGCTGATGGTCAGCGTCTCGACGTTCTCGGTCGCCTCGGCTGCGATCCCGTCGCGTGCGAAGGGGAAGTCGCAAGGGGTGAGGATGCAGCTCTGCGCGTACTGGATATCCATATTGGCAACATTGGGCAGATTGCCGACATTGCCGCTCAGCACCACGAAGCACTGGTTCTCGATCGCGCGCGCGGCGGAGCAATAGCGGACCCTGAGATAGCCCTGGCGGCTGTCGGTGCAGAACGGCACGAAGATGATCCGCGCACCTTCGTCGGCCAACTTGCGCGACAGTTCGGGGAATTCGGAATCGTAGCAGATCTGCACCCCGATCGGGCCACAGTCGGTCTGGATCACGTTGATCTTGTCGCCGCCGCGGATGTTCCACCAATAGCGCTCGTTGGGCGTGGGGTGGATCTTCTCCTGCTCGTGGACCGAGCCGTCGCGCAGGCAGATATAGGCGACGTTGTGGATGTCGCCGTCTTCCATCCGGGTGGGATGCGAGCCCGCAATGATGTTGATGTTGTAGCGCATCGCGAAGTCCGAGATGTCGGTCTTCAACCGCGGGGTGTATTCCGAAAGCCGCTCGATCGCCTCCATCGGCGAGAGTTCCTCTTCCTCGAAGCTCAGCAGCATCAGCGTGAAGAGTTCCGGGAAGACGATGAAATCGGCTTCGTAGTCGCTGGCGACATCGATGAAATAGCGGATCGCGCGCAGGAATTCGTCGTAATCCTTCACCGCGCGCGCCTGTAGCTGGCAGGTGGCGACGCGGACCGATTCGACCCCGCGCGGGATGCGCATCTTTACCGGCGTGTCGCGCTCGATATAGGGGTTGCGCCACACCATCTTGACTGCATTGCCCGCCGAACGTTTGTCCTCGGGCAGATAGCCTTCCAGAATCCCGACCGCCTCGAACCCGTTGGCGAGCTGGAAGCGCAGCACAGGATCGTGGATCTTGCCCGCGATCACCTGGTCGAGATAGTCCTGCGGGCCCTCGACCTTGCGCTGGTGGCGGCGGTAGTTGGGCATTCGCCCGCCGAACACGATGCCGGTCAGCTCGCGCTCCTCGGCCAGCGCGCGGCGTTCCTCGTAGAGCCGCCGACCGATACGCACGCCGCGCACCTTGGGGTCGACGCACATCTCGTAGCCGTAGAGCCAGTCGCCGGTCGGATCGTGGCGGCTGCCGTAGCCATTGCCCGAGATCTCGTCCCAATCATGCGGCGCGAACACCACCGGTTCGGGCAATTGCATCGAGGCGCAATAGCCCACGACCTGCTCGTCGAGCAGCGCCACGAAACAGCCTTGCGGGAAGTTGTTGATCTGGCCGCGAATTTCGCTCTGCTTGTAGGCGGGCAGATCGTCATAGGCGCGGCGGACAAGCGCGGCGATGCCGCGGATGTCCTTGATCATCGCCTGACGGACGATCAGCCGCGCCTTGCCGACCTTCTCGCCCGCCTTGCGCGCGGAAGGACGCTTCTTCGCAGCCTTGGCCATCGCGTTCAGCTCCCTGGAAAGGGGAACCGGAGCCTCAGCTCCAGTTCGCCATTTCCTGCTCGAGATTGGTCACGATCGCCTCGAAGAACTGCTCGGTGGTGAGCCAGTTCTGCTGCGGACCGATCAGCAGCGCGAGATCCTTGGTCATCTGGCCGTTCTCGACGGTCTGGATGCAGACCCGCTCCAGCGTCTCGGCGAAGCGCACCACATCGGGAGTTTCGTCGAACTTGCCGCGATACATCAGCCCGCGAGTCCAGGCGAAGATGCTGGCGATCGGGTTGGTGCTGGTCGCCTTGCCTTGCTGGTGCTGGCGATAGTGGCGGGTGACGGTGCCGTGCGCCGCCTCCGCCTCGACGGTCTTGCCGTCGGGGGTCATCAGCACGCTGGTCATGAGGCCAAGCGAGCCGAAGCCCTGCGCCACGATGTCCGACTGGACGTCGCCGTCGTAGTTCTTGCAGGCCCAGACGAACTTGCCGCTCCACTTGAGTGCGGATGCGACCATGTCGTCGATCAGGCGGTGCTCGTAGCTGATCCCGGCCTTGTCGAAATCGGCCTTGTATTCGGCTTCGAAGATCTCTTCGAACAGGTCCTTGAAGCGCCCGTCGTATTTCTTGAGGATGGTGTTCTTGGTCGAGAGATAGACCGGCCATTTGCGGTCGAGCCCGTAGGCGAAGCTGGCGCGCGCGAAATCGCGGATCGAATCGTCGAGATTGTACATCGTCATGGCGACGCCGGGGCTGGGGAACTCGAACACGTCGATATCGATGTTCTTGCCGTCCTCGCCCTCGAACACCATCCGCAGCTTGCCCTTGCCGGGGATCAGCGTGTCCTTGGCGCGGTACTGGTCGCCATAGGCGTGGCGGCCGACCACGATCGGGTCGGTCCAGCCCGGCACCAGCCGCGGCACGTTGTCGATCACGATCGGCTCGCGGAACACCACGCCGCCCAGGATGTTGCGGATCGTGCCGTTGGGGCTGACCCACATCTTCTTGAGCCCGAATTCCTCGACCCGCTGCTCGTCGGGAGTGATCGTGGCGCATTTGACGCCGACGCCGTGTTCCTTGATCGCATTGGCGGCATCGACGGTGATCTGATCGTCGGTCTCGTCGCGCTTCTCGATCGACAGGTCGTAATACTTCAGGTCGATATCGAGATAGGGGAGAATCAGCCGCTCGCGGATCCACTCCCAGATGATCTTCGTCATTTCGTCGCCGTCGAGTTCGACGACCGGGTTCTTGACCTGAATTTTTTGCATGAGTGCCCTGCTTGTCTAGAATGTCCGGGAATATGTGAGTCCCGCGCGCTTTAGCAGAGCGAGGGGAGGGCGCAAGGCGAGGGGGCCGACAGTCTGGCCGCAGTAGGCGGTCGCAGACGCCTATCGGCTCAGCAGTTTGCGATTCCATCCTCGATGCCGTCGTAGATCGACGCAAGATCCTCGTCCGAAATGCAGTAGGGCGGCATGACGTAGACGGTGTTGCCCAGCGGGCGCAGCAACAGGTCGGCCTGGCGGAAGCGCGACAGAAGCGCCGGACCGAGCCGGGACAGGTAGCCATCCTGCGCATCCTCGATCTCGACGGCGGTGATCGTGCCGGCGCGGCGGGGGTTGGCCACCCGGGGATTGCGCGCCAGCTTCTCGAGCTGTGTCGCCTGACGTTCGGCGAGGCCGCCGATCCGCTCGAGCACCGGTTCGTTCTGCCAGATCGCGATGTTGGCTGCCGCCGCGGCGCAGGCGAGCGGGTTCGCGGTGTAGCTGGACGAGTGGAAGAACATTCGCGCGCGGTCCCGCGACAGATGGGCCGCGAAGATCGGCTCGGTCGCCATCGTCACCGCCAGCGGCATGGCGCCGCCGGTCAGGCCTTTCGAGAGGCAGAGAATATCGGGGACGATCCCTGCCTGTTCGCAGGCCAGCAGCGTGCCGGTGCGTCCCCAGCCGGTCATCACCTCGTCGGCGATCAAGAGCACATCGTGAGCCGTGCAGATCCGGCGCATTTCGGCGAGGACATCCGCATCGTAGATTTTCATGCCGCCGGCGCCGCATATCAGCGGCTCGACGATCAGCGCGGCGGGTTCTTCGCGGCACAGGGCGGTGAGTTGTTCTAGAGTCGTCGAGCCGTCGCCGTGCGGAAAGGGCAGCGTTTCGACATCGAACAGCAGCGGCGAATAGGCGGCGTTGAAGACCCCGCGCGCGCCCACCGACATCGCGCCCACCGTGTCGCCGTGATAGGCATGCTCGAGCACCAGGATCTTGTGCCGGGGCCGACCGGTGTTCGCCCAATATCCGAGCGCCATCTTGAGCGCGACCTCCACGCTGGTGGATCCGGAGTCCGAAAAGAACACGCGGGTCAACTCGTTGGGCATCAATTGTAGCAGGCCCTGCGCAACCGCTTCGGCGGGTTCGTGCGTCCAGCCGGCGAAGATGATCTGGTCGAGCTTTCCGGCCTGTTCCGCGATCGCCGCCATGATCGCGGGATGGCAATGGCCATGGGTCGTCACCCACCACGACGAGATCGCATCGACGATTCGGCGGCCGTCGGCGGTGAAGAGCGCTGCGCCCTCGGCGCGGGCTATCCGCGGGATCGGCTCGCCAAGCCCGTGTTGCGTGAAGGGGTGCCAGACGGGTGAAGCGTTCACCGGAAGTCCTCCAGCCGGAAACTGGCCGCGAAAGCGCTCGCCAGAGCAGCCGGGGTCAGGGGGTCGAGCAGGGGCAGCCGACCCAGCCTGCGAACGCCGCCGATATGCGCGATGGTGCTCTCGCTCTCCGCGTTGGGGTCTCCGACGAAGGCGATTCCGAGGATCGCGACGCCGCGACGGCGCAGCGCCTCGATCGTCAGCAGGCTGTGGTTGATAGTGCCGAGCCCCGTGCGCGCCACGACGATTGCGGGCAGGCCCCAGCGGGCGAAGGCATCGGCGAACAACAGCTCGCGCGTCAGCGGCACCAGCGCGCCCCCCGCGCCTTCGATCACCAGCGGGCGGACCGCGGGCGGCGCGAGCCGGCACGGGTCGATCGCGATCCCGTCGCGCGATGCCGCCTCGTGCGGCGAACACGGCGTGGTCAGTCGGTAGGCTTCGGGCAGGATCTTCGCCGCCGGCAACCCGCTCAGCGCCGCCACGCGGTCGCGGTCGCCGCCGCCGTCCACGCCCGCCTGGACCGGTTTCCAGTAATGCGCCTGCAGCGCACCGGCGAGCGCGGCGGCGAACACGGTCTTGCCGATCTCCGTGTCGGTGCCGGTGACGACCCAGGCCGGGCCGCTCATGGTATGACCTCGGCCAAAGCCTCAGCCAGCGCCGCGATATCCGGCTCGTCCGTGTTGAGCGTGATCGAAATGCGCAGGCGCGAGCCCCCTTCCGGGACCGTGGGGGGGCGAATTCCGCGCACGTCAAAGCCGCTCTCCTGCAGAGCCTCCGCCAGCGCCATCGTCCGCGCCGGATCGCCGATCACCAGCGGCAGGATCGGCGAGGCGGTGCTGCGAACCCCCAGCGGCGCGAGCAGGTGTTCCGTCTGCGCGATCAGGGCTGCGAGCCGGGTCCGCCGTTCGGGTTCGTCCGCCAGGATGCGCAGCGACTCGCGCACCGCGCTCGCCATCAGCGGCGAAGGCGCCGTCGAGAAGATGAACCCGCGCCCGCGATTGACGAGGAAATCGCGCACGATCTGTGGACCGCACAGCAATGCACCCTCGCAGCCCAGCGCCTTGCCGCAGGTCTTCAGCGTCACGACGTCCGGTCGCCCGTCCAGCGCGGCTGCGAGCCCGCGGCCATCGGGTCCGAACACACCGGTCGCATGCGCCTCGTCGATCAGCAGGATCGCATCGTGACGCTCGGCGATCGCGGCCAGATCTGCCAGTGGAGCCTTCGTGCCGTCCATGCTGTAGAGGCTCTCGACCGCGATCCACGGGCGCCCGGTGCCTCCCTTGCGCCGCCAGCCGCCTATCGTCTGGTCGAAAGCATCCGCGTCGTTATGCGCAACGGCCAAAGCCCCGCAGCGGGCGAGACGAAGGCCTTCGTGCGCGCTGGCGTGGATCAGCTCGTCATGGAGGATCAGGTCGCCCGGCTGCGGCAGCGTCGCGAGCAGCGCGGAATTGGCCGCGAAGCCGGTCGAGAAGAACAGCGCGGCCTCGCTCCCGAAAAAACCCGCCGCCTCGGCCTCGAGCGCCTCGTGCTCGGGATGGTTGCCGCGCAGCAGCCGCGAACCGCCCGAGCCCACCGGGACGCCCCGCGCGATCGCATCGCCCACCGCGCGCGACAGTCGCGGCGAACCGGCGAGCGCCAGATAGTCGTTTGACGAAAAATCGATCCCCCGACGCGGCTGCAAACGCCTCGTCCGGCCTTCGGTCGCAAGCCTCGCAAGATCGTCCACCTGGCTGGCGAACAGCCCCCGCTCACCCGCGGTCGGCAGGACTGGAGGGGTGAGCGCATGCGTATCGGTCAGCATGCGCGGCCCTCTGCATCAGCCGCCCCGGGAACTCAACCGGTCGCGACCCGCGTCGCTCCCTCAGCCGCTTTCGCTCAGATCGCAGCCCCGGCACCGGTGCGCGCGGTGCCATTGTCGGTCCCGCAATAGCGTCGATATTCCTCGGCGTAGCGCTCCTGCAGCCGGGCCTTGCGTTCCGGGGCCATCTCCTTCGCGAGGTCGGGAAGCCAGCTGTCCTCTTCCTGATAGATATGCTGCGCGACCGCGCTCTCGATGTGCTCGAGCTTCTCCGTCCATTCCTTGCTGCCCGGCGCCATATCCTTGAGCTTGGCGAGCTGGATCTTGGTCATGGCATGCTCTTCATAGGCCATCCCCGCATGGAGCTTGCTGCTCTTGTCGGCGATGTCCGGATAGAGCACGGCTTCTTCCGCATTCGCATGGCCGGTGAGGACCGTGGAGAGCCGCTCCACCGCCTCGTGCGAGGGCGCGGCGTAGGCTTCGCGGAAGCAGCCTTCGATTTCCCGGTGCTGATCCACGATGGGCTGGATCCACGGTTCGCGGGTTGCAAGCGCATCGATGTTGCGCCGGGCCTCGTTGCGGGATTCGTCGGAAGCGGCCGGAGTGACGGCGGCGGCGATGCGATCCAGAAATGACATGGTGATGTTTCCTTGAATTGGTCGGGCGATTGTTCGCCTTGGAAAGGAGAGACAAGACGGATCAGGCGATTCGTTCCCTCAACCGTTCCATGGCGGCGAGGTGACGCTCGACCACCGGAGCGGTGCTGGCCGCGAACGAGCGCAACTGGGCGTTGTCGCCGCCGTCCTTGAACCCGTTCATCAGATCGACCGTCTCCTTGTGAGCGAGGATCTGCTGATCGAGATAGGTCGCATCGAACTTGTCCGCAGGCGCGGCCTGCAGATGGTCGAGCATCGTCTTGCGCCGGGCGTCGATCGAATCCGGGAGCGCGGGAACGCCCTCGGTTTCGTCCATGATCATCGCCGAACGCAATTGATGCGTGCTGGTGGTGTGATCGGCGATCATCTTGAGTGCCGCAGCCTTCACCAAATCCGATTGGGCGTGCTGGAGGGCCACCTTAGCCGCCGCGATCTCGTACATTTCGCCGATCGCGGCGTTTTCCACGAAGCTGGCGGCCGAGGTCGAACCGGCCGTATTCGCGGCGGCGCGACCGATTATTCCGCCGAGGGCGTCGGAGGTCTTGTCGACCGCGCGATGCAAGGTGCCGTGCTTCTCGTTGCGCTCGGTCATCATGCGTTCTCCGTTAGATTTTGGGCGGGATGCTGGCCGTGGCCGTGCCGGGCGTGGCGTTCGATCGTCTCCATGTAGGTCGTCCCTTCGGCGGTGCCGCTTTCGTCCAGCGCCGCGATCGGGTGGCTGCCCTCGGTCGAGAAGCGGTATTCGCCGCCCAGTTCCTCGCGGTGGCGCCGGATCACGTCCTCGCTGGGAACGCCGCCCGCATTGACGGTGGCCTGATAGTCGAAGAAGCGGTGATCAGCCGGAAGCTGGTCGACCGGGACGAACTGCGAATCGCTGGCCGAATTGGTGACCGTGCGGGCTAACACGTCGCGGACGTATTGCTTGTTCGGCTCGAAGGTCATCGGCGCGCTGACGCCTTCCCTGGGGAAGATGTCCGCCGGGTCGATCCCATCGACTTCCTTCATCATCTCGCAGGCGAGCCGCAGATGCTCGATCTCCATCGCGAGGTGGGTTTCCCAGACCTGCTTGATACGCGGGTTGGTCTCGGTCTGCATGCACGACCAGTAGAGCCAGCACTCGTTGTATTCGTGCAGCGCCAGGTTGAGCAGTTCGGGCGTGCTCGGATCGAGGATCGATTCGTAATGCGAGACGTGCTGTTCCTCGACCATCGCGATCTCGAGATAGAGCGAGCGGGCCATCGGATCTTCCGGGCGATTGCCCGAATTCATGTAGAAATTCATCGTCTGCTGTTCGGCCGAAACGACCGTCAGCGCGTTGAGGATCGACTGGAACGAACTGGCCTCGACCGTCATCGGTCGGCGCAGCTCGTCATGCGGGTGGCGGTGATGGAAGATCGTCGGCCGTCCGGGAAGTACTTCGGTCAGATCGCCGGTGATCTCTTCGGCCTTGCGGCGTTCGCCCATCAGATCCATCAGATTGGCGTAGCGATAGAGGTGGTCGTAATCCTCGAGCACGCCGAATTCGTAGACCTGATTGAGATAGGGATCGGGCTCGTGACGCGCGATCCAGCTGGTGAGGTCGACCGCGACCTGTTCGTAGCCGATGGTGTTGGCGATCGTGCTCTCGCTTCCCGGGATCAGCCAGTTCACCGCCTTCTGCTGCTGCTGCTCGGCCTTGCGGACCAGCGCCAGCATCTGCTTGATACCGGTATCGGCGATCCGGCGCGCCGCATTGTGCGAATTGATGATCGCCTCGACCTCGATCCCGTTCATCAGGATCACCCGGCAGCGGGTGTAGGGATGCACGTCGCGCGTGTCGTAAGGCTGGCTCGCCAGTTCCGACCAGCTGCGGAACTGCCGCTCGATCGGAATGCCTTTTTCGGTCAGCGGATTGAAAGCCATCGGTATCTCCTGCGGGGAAGCGATCGTAAATCGCATGGATACCCGAGGAATTGCCAAGTCAGTGAAGCGTTCCGCCCCAATTGATTATCAAATGCGAACAGCGATGTTAACAAAAGTAAGGGTATTTACATAGGTTAGACTATGGATTTGGAGAGCCATTCGCGATCGTCCGGCTGTCGCGCAAAGAAAAACCCCGCAAATCCGGCGATTTGCGGGGTTTTCGAATGGTGGGCGTAGAGAGAGTTGAACTCCCGGCCCCTGCGATGTCAACACAGTGCTCTACCACTGAGCTATACGCCCACGATATCGAGTGTATCGCGCCCCTGGAAGGGTGCTGCGACAGGCGGGCCATTTAGCGAGCAGGCCCTGCGCGCGCAAGAGGTCATTTGAGGCCCGACTAGAGGATCGCCGAAATCCGGTCTTCGAGCACGCGCTCGACCTCGAGCACCAGATCCTTGAGGTGGAAGGGCTTGGATAGCACCTTGGCCTGCGGCTGTTCGCGGCTGGCCTTGAGCGTCACCGCGGCAAAGCCGGTGATGAACATCACCTTGGTATCCGCACTGAGCTCGTTGCATCGCTGCGCAAGTTCGATTCCGTCCATCTCCGGCATGACGATGTCGGACAAAAGCAGATCGTAATGCGTCGCCTCGAGGAGAGGCAGCGCCGCGGTCCCGCGATCGACCGCATCGACCGAGAAGCCCGCCTGCTCCAGCGCGCGGACCAGATAGGATCGCATGGCATCGTCGTCTTCGGCGAGAAGGATTTTGGCGCGCTGAAAATCTGTCATGGACCTTCCCATACGCCATGCTCCTTAAAAAAGCCTTGGAAGTTGTGCACCTGTCCACGGCTGGGGCAGGTCGCCGGCGGGAATGGTTTTGACTTGCGCGCGCGATCCGTTCAGCAATCGGGCATGGCGTCTTCCAGGATCATCGCTTGGCCGCTGTCCGGCACCCACGAAGGAGGCTGCATTCCCGGGACGCAGGATCCCGCCTTCGTCTTGCACGTGCCCGAGCGGTTGACGCTGCCGATCGTGATCGCCGCGCCCCATGGCGGGCGCAACTATCCTCCCGGTATCGGTGCCACCATGCGCGAGCCCGAATGGTCGATGCTACGGCTGGAGGACCGGCTGGTCGACCGGCTGGCGCGCGAGGTCGCCAGGGCAAGCGGTGCGGCGCTGCTGGTTGCGCATGCCCCGCGCGCGCTACTCGACCTCAACCGCGCGCCCGACGATGTCGACTGGTCGATGGTGGAGGGCGCATCGCGCGCGGAACGAGCCACGAACGCATCCAATCGCCGGTCGCGCAGCGGCTTGGGACTGGTTCCACGACGGCTTCCGGGGCTGGGCGAAATCTGGCGCGAAGCGCTTGCGCCCGCAGATCTGACCGAGCGGATCGATACGATCCATCACCCCTACCACTCGGCCCTGCGTGGTGTCCTCGAACAGGTCCGCGATCAATGGGGCGCCGTGCTGTTGCTCGACCTGCATTCCATGCCGCCGCTCAAGGCGCGAAGTGGCCCGGATCGTCCGGTCGAATTCGTGATCGGCGATCGTTTCGGCTCGTCGTGCAATGATCTGCTCTCCGCAACGGCGCTGCGGCATCTGTCGGCGGCGGAGCGCCGGGTGACGCACAACCGGCCCTATGCCGGCGGCTATGTGCTTGAGCAGCACGGCTCTCCGCGCCGCGGGATCCACGCGCTGCAGTTGGAAGTGTGCCGCACTGCCTACCTCGACGCGGAGCTGCGCGAGGCCGGGCCGCGAATGCCGGGAATGGTCCGGCTGCTGGCGGGTCTGGTGCGGGCGCTGGCGAGCGAAACCGCCGCGCTGGGCGCGGACGGCAGATTGCCCCAGGCGGCGGAGTAGCCACTCTCTCCCAGAAAAAAACCACCTCGCGCAAGCTGCACGAGGTGGCCAAGGTTCAGGGAGGAGGTGCATGGTAATGCACCCAGCCGGGCAAGCTATGAGGGGGGATGCCGCCCGGCCCGCACAAGATGGCGCGCCTCCCGGAGGATTCAAGAGGCCGGCAACAGGTCGGCGCAGCCCGATCGGCGCACGTCTGCCCCGTCCTGTCGCAAACGGTTCCACACCCGCGCCAACAACAAGGCGCGGGTACTGGAAAATGCCGCCTAGTTGACGGTCTGGGCGGCTGGCGCTGCGGCGGCCGGAGCCGTACCCTGCTGCACCTGACGCGAGAAGATCGTGCGCATCAGGTCGAGCGAGAAGATATGAGCATGGATCAGCAGCATGAGCCCGTTCTGGTTCCAGGTGCGCAACTGATCGCCGCGAATTTCGAGCAGCTTCTCCTGATTGACCATCTGGAAGCCGCGATAGACGTAAGGCCTGTCGGGGTTATCCTGCTGCTGGATCGAGATTTCCCCATCCATCAGCAGATCGTGCTTCTTGAGCTCGTCGATGAAGGCCTTGGTGCGCTGGCCGGACTGTTCGAACTGCTCGCAGAATTCGAGGATCCGCTTGGTGTTGTCCGAGGCCTGACCTTCCTCGTTGAACAGCGCTTCGCCTTCTTCGAATTCGCCAATGGCTTCGCTGGTCGGATCGAAGCACAGCGAAAGCTCGTCCTTGTCCTGCTGGAGCTTGGCGAGCATGAAGGGGTAGCGGCGGATGTAGGCCGGCAGGTAGACAGGCTCGTTGATCTTGCCCTTGTCGTCGACGAAGGTGTTGACGCCTTCGTTCATGCCCATCAGCGCGAGCGGCAGCGGGTTTTCGCCCGAGGAGAAGACGATCGGATAATTCCGCTGCGCCTGGACGAATTCGTCCACGGTCAGAGGGATCGCATGGGCGTTCTTCATGAAGTCCGCGCTGTCCAGCGAACGCGTCCGCCATTTCTGGTGATCGCGGCTGTTGAGCGGCATGAGGTCGTTGTAGAACAGGGGCAGGCTGGGCTGCGGCGCGCTGGCCATGGAGCGTCTCCGGATCGGACTGGAATGTCGGTCGCGCCCCCGGAACGGGTCCCGGGGGCGCGCATGGAAAGCGCGCTTTAGGCGCTGCCGTTCGCGGGTGCAACCCGGACCAATTTGCCCGGATTGAGGATGCCTTTCGGGTCGAGCGCCTGCTTAACCGCGCGCATCATCGTCAGCGCCACCGGATCGCCGAGCCGCTCCAACTCTTCCAGCTTCACCTGCCCGATTCCATGCTCGGCACTGATCGATCCGCCCCAGCGGGTGACGAGATCGTGGACGAAGCGGCTGATCGCCTGGCCCTGATTGCGCTCCCATTCCCCGCGGACCGCGCCGGGAGGGGCGAGAACATGGAAATGGACGTTTCCGTCGCCCAGATGACCGAAGGCGATGGCGGTGGAACCGGGAAAGCGGGTTTGGACCTGCGGGATGGCGGCTTCGACGAAATTGGCCATGTTGGCCACCGGGACCGAGACATCGTGCTGCATCGCTGGGCCGATCGCCCGTTCGGCCGGGGCGATCGAATCGCGCAGCAGCCAGAACGCTTCGGCCTGCGTTTCGCTTGCGGCGATGGTGGCATCCTCGATCAGGCCGCGCTCCAGCGTTGCGGCCAGCAGGTTTTCCGCCAGCGGCTGCAAGCGATCTTCCTCGTCAGCTTCCGCGACCAGTTCGATCAGTGCGTGCCAGCCGTGCCGGCCCTGCAGTGGCGCGCGCGCGTCGGGTAGATGGTCGAGCACCGCGGCGAGGGAATGCGCCGGGATCACCTCAAAGCCTTCGAGTTGGCCCGCCGCTTCGGATTGTGCGTAGAGCAGCAACTGCCGCGCCTGTGCGATCGTGCCGAGGCCAGCCCAGATCACTAGCCGACCGCCGATTTCGGGCAGCAGCCGCAGATTGGCCGCGGTCACAACGCCGAGCGTTCCCTCCGAGCCGATCAGCATCTGCTTGAGGTCGAAGCCGCGATTGTCCTTCTTGAGCGGCGTCAGCGAATCGAACACGCTGCCATCGGCGAGAACGGCTTCGAGCCCCAGCACCTGCGCGCGCATCGTGCCGTGGCGCAGCACCTGCGTCCCGCCGGCATTGGTCGAGACCAGCCCGCCGATCGTGGCCGAGCCCTTGCCGCCCAGAGTGAGCGGGAAGCGCATCCGCGCCGCCGCGGCTGCCTCGTGGAGGTCCTGGAGGATGACGCCGGCTTCGCAGACGATCTCGCCGGCTTCGACGTCGAGCGTGCGGATCGTATCCATCCGCCTGAGGCTGAGGAGGAGGGCGCTGCCGCTCTCATCGGGGGTCGCGCCGCCGGACATGCCGCTGTTGCCGCCCTGAGCGACGATCGGCATGCCGTGACTGGCGCACAGCCTTACCAGCGCGGCGACCTCCTGGGTGTTGCACGGCGAGGCCAGCCCGAGGCACGCGCCGGTGTAGCGGCCGCGCCAATCGGTGAGCCACGGCTCGATCAGTTCGGGATCGCGAGTGAAGCCGCGCTCGCCCAGCAGATCGGCGGCAGCGGCAAGAAACGGTCGATTCGCGTCGGGTTGGGCAGCCATGCCGGTCCCATGCCACATACTCTGCCCGACCCGCCACCACTTGTCGCCACCCCCTTGTCAAAGAGCGACGAGGGATTAAGCCGCTATTCAAACAGGGGAGGCCAACAGCGAATTTCATCGTCCGCTCGCCGCAAGCCCGGCGTGGCCAGGGAGCATCGTTTCGACAACGCAATGAATTCGCTTGCCGCCATTCTCGCGTCCTTCGGACTGCTGTTCCCCACTGCTGGCGGACCCTATCGCCCGGAGGCTTCTGAGGACGCAGGCGCGCGCCTGACCGAGCAAGCCGCTCTGGCAGAGACTCCGGAAGGACGCGCGGTGCGCCTGTTGCCGGCCGCGTATCTGCCGCTTCTGACGCCTCAACAGACACCGACCGTCGAGCAGGTGCGGATCGAGCGGCGGGTGATCATCCGGATCTCTCCGCGAGCTGGCCCGATGCGCCAGAACCTGACGGCCACGATGGTGCCGCGCAGTTCTCAGCCGCGCTATCTCGAGCGCCCAATGGGCGATTGCCTGCCGGTGCAGAGCATCGCCGGCGTGCAGGCGGAGGGCAGCAATCGCCTGCTACTGTTCCTGCGCGACCGACGACTGATTTCCGCCACTCTGGAAAAGGCCTGTTCGGCGCGGGACTTCTATTCGGGCTTCTACGTTGAAAACAGTTCGGACGGGCAGCTATGCGTGGATCGCGACCAATTGCACGCCCGCAGCGGCGCGAAATGCGAAGTGGCGCGGATGAGCCAGTTGATCAGAGTGGCCGAGTAGCCGAAGAATCGTTGTCGCTCCTTTCCTCGCCGGGGAATTCTTGACTTTCGCGAGGTTTCCGGCGATGGGCGCGGCGCTCGTGCTGCATTTGCGGACGCAGCGCCAATTATTCCTTTCCACTATCGGACCACGCGAAACCGCATGACATTTGCCGACCTCGGCCTCTCCCCGACCCTGCTCGAAGCGGTGGAATCTGCGGGCTATACCGTGCCCACCGATATCCAGGCCCAGGCCATTCCGCCGATCCTGATGATGAAGGACATCGTCGGGATCGCTCAGACCGGGACCGGCAAAACCGCCAGCTTCGTCCTGCCGATGATCGATATCATGGCCAGCGGCCGACGCCGCGCGCTGATGCCGCGCTCGCTGATCCTCGCCCCGACGCGCGAACTCGCGGCGCAGGTCGCGGAGAATTTCGAGAAATACGGCAAGAACCACGATCTCAAGCTCGCGCTGCTGATCGGCGGGGTCCAGATGGGCGACCAGATCAAGGCGCTCAACGATGGCGTCGACGTGCTGATCGCAACCCCGGGCCGGCTGATGGACCTGTTCGAGCGGGGCAAGATCCTGCTCAACGGCTGCGAACTGCTGGTGATCGACGAGGCCGACCGGATGCTCGACATGGGGTTCATCCCCGATATCGAATTCATCTGCTCCAAACTTCCCGAACAGCGCCAGACCATGCTGTTCTCGGCGACCATGCCGCCGCCGATCGAGAAGCTCTCGAAGAAGTTCATGAACAATCCCAAGCGGATCGAGGTCAGCCGCGCGGCGTCCACCAACAAGGACATCACCGCCTTCAAGATCCAGGTCCCGGCGCGCAAGAAGCGCGAGACGCTGGAATGGCTGCTGCGTAACGATCATGTCGAGACCGCAATCGTGTTCTCGAACCGCAAGACCACGGTGCGCGAACTCAACAAGCACCTGCAGCGCGAAGGCTTCTCCAGCGGCGAGATTCATGGCGATATCGATCAGGGAACCCGCATCCAGGAACTGGAGCGGTTCAAATCCGGCGCTATCAATATTTTGGTCGCCAGCGATGTCGCCGCGCGCGGGCTCGATGTGAAGGGCGTCAGCCACGTCTTCAATTACGACACCCCGTGGCATCCGGACGATTACGTCCACCGCATCGGTCGCACCGGTCGGGCCGGGGCCAAGGGACGCGCTTTCACCTTCGTCACCGACGAGGATGCCGAGGCGATCGACAATGTCGAGAAGCTGACGGGTCACAAGATTCCTGTGTTCGGCAAGGGCGATGTCCGCGTCGATCTGAAGGACAGTGGTTCCAGCGCGGAACAGGACAAGCCCTCACAGGCGAAGTCCGCCGAAGACAAGCCGGCTGGCGAGAAGCCCCGCCGCGCGCGCAAGCCGCGCGGTGAAACGGATCGTAGCCGGCGGGAAAACCCGCAGGACGCTCCCGCCGAAGAATCGGCCCGCGTCGAGACTGGCGAGGAGCGTCCCGCCAAGCCGCGCCGCGAGCGGGCGGCCAAGGCCGCTAAGCCCGCATCCCGGCCCGCGAAGTCGCAGCCTCGGGACGATGCTGCAGGCGAAGGCGAATGGAACGGGCCCAAGCCCGATTTCCTCGGCGTAGGTTTCCGCTGAGCGCCGTCTGCGGCCGGTAACGCTACTCCGCGAGCTTGACGAAGCTGTCGAGCACCCGCTTGGTACCGGCCTTCTCGAAGGCGATCTCGAGCTTGTTGCCGTCCTGATCGGCGACCGTCCCGTAACCGAACTTGTCGTGAAAGACCCGTGCGCCGATCGCGACATCGCTGCGCGGCTTGGCGGCGAAACTGGCCGCGCTGCGCTTGTTCTCCGCAACCCGGACCGGCTTGCTGTCGTAGCCGGTCGCCAGCGCCCGCTGCCAGCCGGGGCCGCGGGTCGCCGACTTGTCGGGGCGGGCGGTAGAGACATGCGCGAAGGGATCGTCCTGCTCGCTCCAGTTCGCGCGCCATAGGGAGGCGCCGCCGGTGAGCGTGGTTTCCTGCTCCACAAGCTCGCTCGGCAATTCCTCGATGAAGCGGCTGGGGATCGAGCTGGTCCACTGGCCGTAGATCCGCCGGTTCGCGGCATGGAGGATGGTGCAGCGGCGCTTGGCGCGGGTGATCGCGACATAGGCGAGGCGGCGCTCCTCCTCGAGGCTGGCAAGCCCACCTTCGTCGAGCGCGCGCTGGCTCGGAAACACCCCTTCCTCCCAGCCGGGCAGGAAGACATGATCGAACTCGAGCCCCTTGGCGGCGTGCATGGTCATGATGGTGACCTTCTCGCCCTGATCGCGAGCGTCGTTCTCCATCACCAGGCTGACGTGCTCGAGAAAACCGGTGAGGCTGTCGTAATCCTCCATCGCCCGCGCGAGCTCGGAGAGGTTTTCCAGCCGCCCTGCGCTTTCCGGGCCGCGATCCTTTTGCAGCATCTCCTCGTAACCGCTCTCGGTCACGATCCGGCGCAGCAGGTTGGCGGGCGTCTCGCTCTGCGCGTTCTCGCGCCAGAGCAGAAACTGCTGGAGCAGGGCCTTGAGCGAATTGCGCGCGCGGGCGGGCAGTTCATCGCTGTCGCAAAGGTCTATCGAGGCGGCAGCGAGCGGCATGTCCGTGCGTTTCGCGTGGCGCCGCATGGCGTCGAGCGTTTTGGCGCCGAGGCCGCGTTTGGGCTGGTTGTAGATGCGTTCGAAGGCAAGATCGTCGGCGGGCTGCTCGATCACCCGCAGATAGGCGAGCGCATCGCGGATTTCGGCGCGTTCGTAGAAGCGGAAGCCGCCGATAATGCGATAGTTCAGCCCGATCTGAATGAAGCGGTCTTCGACCTCGCGCGTCTGGTATTGCGCGCGCACCAGGATTGCCACTTGGTCCAACGATGCGCCTTCGCGTTCGAGCCGCTCGATATCTTCGCCCAAACGGCGCGCTTCCTCGGGACCATCCCAGACGCCGATCGCCTTGACCCGGTCGCCTGCGGGCAGATCGGTCCACAGCGTCTTGCCGAGCCGCTGGCTGTTGGCATCGATCAGACCGGAGGCTGCGGCGAGGATCTGAGGGGTAGAGCGGTAGTTCTGTTCGAGCTTGATCACCGCCGCGCCGGGGAAGTCCTTCTCGAACTTGAGGATATTGGCCACCTCGGCCCCGCGCCACGAATAGATCGACTGGTCGTCATCGCCCACCACGCAGATGTTGCGGCGCTCCTGCGCCAGCAGCCGGAGCCACAGATACTGGACCTGATTGGTATCCTGATATTCGTCGACCAGAATGTATTTGAAACGCTGCTGATACTGCTCGAGGACATCGCGGTGCCGCCGCAGGATATTGAGCATGTGCAGCAGCAGATCACCAAAATCGCAGGCGTTGAGCGTCTTGAGACGTTCCTGGTAGAGCGCATAGAACTGCTGTCCGCGGCCATTGGCATAGGCTTCGTTCTCGACCGCATCGAGGTCGCCGGGATTGAGCCCGCGGTTCTTCCAGCGATCAAGCAGGCTTGCGAGCTGGCGCGCCGGCCAGCGCTTCTCGTCGAGATCGTTTTCGCGGATCAGCTGTTTGAGGAGGCGCAGCTGATCGTCGGTGTCGATGATGGTGTAATTGCTGCCCAATCCGACCAGCTCGGCATGGCGGCGCAGCATCTTCGCGCCGATCGAGTGAAAGGTGCCGAGCCATGGCATCCCCTCGACCGCGTCGCCGATGTGCCGTCCGACCCGCTCGCGCATCTCGCGTGCGGCCTTATTGGTGAAGGTGACGCAGAGAATCTCGCTCGGCCAGGCGCGGCGCGTAGCGATGAGGTGCGCAAGCCGTGCAGTGAGCGCGGCGGTTTTGCCGGTTCCCGCGCCTGCCAGCATCAGCACCGGTCCCTCGGTGGTCAGCACGGCGTCCTTCTGCGGACCGTTGAGGTTTTTCGCATAGGCGGGCAGCGCACCCGGGTCGGCGGGCGGCGAGGAGGTTTCGAGAGAATTCATGATCATGCGAACAGTTAGGGAACGGCGGGGGGCAAGGCAAGGGTAACGGAACCCACGCGCCGATGCTGCGTAGAGAAGGGGGACAGCAATTGTAATCGGAGACGAATCCTATGCGTAACCTTATTCTTGCCGGCGCCGCAGCGCTGGCATTCTCAGCAGCTCCCGCCATGGCGCAGAATACCGCACAGGACATGGATGCAGGTGCCTACAACATGACCCCGGCGCAGCAGCAGATGTTCATGAACTGGGAAGACGACCAGCGGATCGCCTACACGCGCTGGCCCATCGAAGTTCAGGAATACTACTGGACTTTGAACGATAACCAGATGCGCGGCTGGTGGGTACTCAACGACGAGCAGCGTCTGCGTATCGTCGATATGCAGCCGCAGCAGCGTGCCGCAGCCTGGACCTCGATCATGAACCAGATGAGCGGTGCGACGCCGATGCCCGCCACGCCGAGCGCCACGACCACGGCACCCAGGACGGCGAATACCACGGTAGGTAACATTCAGTACCGGAGCACGGCGGTGGTTCAGAATACCCCTGGCGACCAAGGCCCGCCCACCGGCGATGTCCCGATCTGCTCGCCCAACGAGCAGGACAATTGCATCAATGCCTGGGAAGCTGGCAAGCGGGGTCCGGGTGTAACCAAGCCGCTCGGCTATTGGCCGGGCCAGCCCGCCAGCAACATGTAACGTTGGCTAACTGACGAAGAAGGGCGGGACCGTGCAGACGGTGCCGCCCTTTTCTTTTGTCCGGCACTGGCGCATCTGCGTTACGAAACCTCAAGGGATTCGATACGATGCTGACCGGAGGATGCCATTGCGGGGCGATCCGCTACGAGATTTCCGGCGTCCCGCTCAATCACGCGCTGTGTCACTGCGTCGATTGCCGCCGCGCCTCGGGTGCGCCGATGGTCGGTTGGGCGATGATGACACAGGAACGATTGGCGGTGTCGGGCGAGCCGTCTACTTATGCCTCATCGGCGCATGCCCGTCGCCATTTCTGCATCCAGTGCGGAACGGGCCTGTTCTACACCAACGACGCGATGCTGCCCGGGCTGGTGGACGTGCAGAGCGCCACGCTCGATGAGCCCGACGAGCTTCCTGCGCAGGCGCATATTCAGACGGCAGAGCGGCTCGGCTGGATAGCGGAGGCGCACCGTCTGCCCGAATTCGAGCGCTATCCTCCGCAGGAATGAAAGCTAGCTGGCGAGCCGCAGGAAGGTAAGCTTGGCCTTGCCGACGCGGCGTTCCGCCTCGATGTCGAGTTGCTTGATCGATACGATTTCGTTCACGCCGGTTTCTAGAACGATCCAGCTCGAGGCGTCGAACCAGCCGTAGCGCATCATCCGGTCGAGCGCGACCTGGCCAGCGCCGGTGCCATAGGGCGGATCGAGCAGGATAAGGTCGTGTGCCGAACGGGCAGCGCCCAGCGCCATGACCGAGCCGGCCTGAACGCTGGTCCGATCGCGCGCACCGAAGGCGGCAATATTGGCGCGAATGGCCTTGAGCGCCTCGGGCTCCTGTTCGACGAATAGGCAATGCGCCGCGCCGCGCGACAGCGCTTCCATGCCGAGCGCGCCGGATCCTGCGAAGAGATCGCCCACCGAAAGCCCCTCGAAGCTCCCGAGCCGGCTGGTGAGCATGTTGAACAGCGTCTCGCGCGTGCGGTCGGCGGTGGGACGGGTGGTCTCGCCCTTGGGCGCGACCAGCTTGCGTCCGCGCCAGGCCCCCGCGACGATTCTCATGATTTCGGCCTCATGCCTGCGGCTTCGCTTTCTTGGGTTTGGGCAGGGTGCCCATGAAGCGTTCGACATCGGCGTGGCGGATCTGGACCGCCTGTCCGCGCGGGAGGTCGGCGAGCTCGAAAGGGCCGTAGCCGGTGCGCAGCAGACGGTTCACCTCGAGCCCGAGATGTTCGAGCACGCGTCGCACTTCGCGGTTCTTGCCCTCGGTCAGCGTCAGCACGATCCAGCGATTGCGGCCCGAGCCGCGCTCGAGATCGGCTTCGATGCTGCCATAGCGCATTCCGTCGATTTCGATCCCGTGGGACAGATCGTCGAGCTGCGCCTGGGTGATGTCGCCGAAGGCGCGCGCGCGGTAGGTGCGCGGAATCCCCGAGGACGGCAATTCCATCGCCCGCTTGAGCTCGCCGTCATTGGTGAGCAGCAGCAGCCCCTCGGTGGTGAAATCCAGCCGACCCACCGGCATCAGCCGCGGGGTGTCCTTGGGCAGCGCATTGCGCAGCGCGTCGTAGATCGTCGGACGTCCCGCTGGGTCGCGCTCGGCGGTGATCAGGCCCGAGGGTTTGTGGAAGGCGTAGAGCCTGGCTTCTTCGGCGCGGCCGACCGGCTTTCCGTCCACGGTCACGCCGCGCAAATTGAGCAATTTCACCGCGGGCGTGTCGAGCACCTTGCCCTCGATCGCCACGCGACCATCGGCGATCATGCGCTCGACTTCGCGACGGCTGGCGACGCCGGCGCGGGCGAGCAGCTTGGCGATGCGATCACCGGCTTCGGGCAGTCTGTCGGGCATCTGCGCGCCGCTACGCGCTCACTCGGCGGCGCGCAAGGCTTCCGCCACCGTCTCGTGATAGCGCGCGATCCCGCCTTCGAGCGCACCGAGGATCAATTCGGGCACCGCGCCGGTCGCGAGCCCCTGCTGACCGAGCTCGGCGGCGCGGAAATCCTCGGCGGCGAAGACCCCGCCATCGAGCAGCGCCCAGCTACGCTCCCAATGCGCGCGCGCCTTGTCGGTTGCGGGCTCCTCGGGAATGAGCATGAAGTCTTCGACCAGCGTGAGGTCATGCGCCTGGGGCATCATCACCATGATGTTGAGATAGTCGGGACTGGGGATGATCAGCGCGCCGGGGACCAGTTGATAGGCGAAGGTCACCACCCGCCGGAGCGCAGCCATATCCGCCAGATCGACACTGGCCATGTCTTCCAGCCGTCCGACCGCCGAACGGTGGTGCGGGCCGATCAGATCGCCCGAGGTCACGCCATCCTTGAAGAACGGCCCGATGGTCTTCGCATGGAGCCGGGTGACGTGATAGCTTTCGAGGAAGGCGTCCATGATCAGCTTCCAGTTCGCCTTGACCGTGTGGGTCTTGCGCCGGAACAGCACGTGGTCGGCGGTGCCGAAAGCATCCATATCCTCGCCGATTTGGCGAACGTGGCCGAAATCTGCGCCCTCGACCGGGGCGAACCAGATCAGCCCGCCGCTTTCGCAGCTCGGCAGTTCGACCAGCCCGTGCGAATCCTTGTCGATGCCGGGAAAGGTGTCGGGCCGGGGCAGGGCGAGCAGGCGGCCATCCACCGAATAGGTCCAGGCGTGATAGGGGCAGACGAGCTTCTTGGTGCAGCGCACCTCGTCGCCCTCGACCAGCCGGGTGCCGCGGTGGCGGCAGACATTGAGGAACACATGGACCTGCCCTTGCGCGTCACGGGTGATCAGCAGCGGGCGTCCGGTGGCGTCGTGCGGCACCGCCATTCCGGGGTCGGGCAACAGCGCGCTGGGACACAGGATCTGCGGCATCCGCTCGTAGAGCGCTGCCTTCTCGCGCGCAAAATGAGCCGGGTCGGTGTAGACGCTCGCGGGCACCCGCGTTACCGGCTGCTCCGGCGCCCTGCCGCCATCGGCGACCTCGCGCGCCAGCGCGAGCTGCCCGTCGGTGGGGCGGTGATGGGGGGATAGCGCGGTGGGGTCGCCCATGCGTCCTGTTCCTTTTCCTGCAACCGACCTAGTGTCGCAAAAAATCCACCGAAGCGAAAGGACCCAGACGAATGGCCGAAGCTGCCGAACCGGTAAAGCCTTCCAGCTGGAGCGTGCTCAAACTGGCGCTGAAGAACCGCAAGACGGGCTATATGGCGCTGTTCGGCTTCGCCAGCGGGCTTCCTTTCGCGCTGTTTCTCGGGACGCTCTACGCCTGGTTGAGCGAGGCAGAGGTGGATCTGGAGACGATGGGCGTCTTCTCGCTGATCGGATTGGCCTATGCATTCCAGTTCCTGTGGTCGCCGCTGGTCGACCGGCTCGACATTCCGGCGCTGCGCCGCCTCGGCAAACGCAAGCAGTGGATCGCGCCGATGCAATTGCTGCTCGGGATCATCCTGGTCACGCTCTCGCTGCTCGACCCCAAGAGCCAGCTGGGCTGGTTCAGCCTGCTCGCGGGCATCGGCGCCTTCGCCAGCGCGACGCAGGACATCGTCATCAACGCATGGCGGATCGATATCGCCGACGACGAGGCGACCATCGATATCCTTTCCACGGTCACGCAGATGGGCTTTCGCCTCGCCGCGCTGGTCGGCGGCGCGCTGGGGCTGATCATTGCCGAGCGGATCGGCTGGCCGCAGACCTATGTCATCATGGGCCTGATCATGCTGGGTATCGGCATCGCCGGCCTGTTCGCGCCCGATGCCGATGTCGACAAGGCGGCAGCGAGCGTGATGAACGAGGAAAAGACCGCCGAACTCTACGAAGTCGGCGAGATCGAACCCCGGGTGCGCAATTGGGCGCTGCTGGCCGTAGGCCTGCTGTGGGGCTGGGCGATCCTCACGGTGCTGATCTTCATGGTCCGCTCGCTCACCGCGCTGCCCGAGGATCGCCCAGATCCGACGCTTTTCACTGCGACCTACGGCCCGCTGATCATCGCCGCGACGATCATCATCCCGGCCTTCATCGCCGCCTGGCTGGTCAAGCTGAACCGCGACGGGAAGCACGTCATCAAGGAAGGGCGGGTCGCCAAGAAGGCCGATGGGCTGATCCTGGATCAGCTCTACCGTGCGCTGTTGCTGCCGCTGGTCGAATTCGTTGGTCGGATGGGCTGGTCGTTGGTGCTCGTGTTCGCGCTGGTACTGACTTATCGCATCACCGACGCGATCTGGGGCACATTCGCCTATCCTTTTTACCTCGGCGAGTTGAACTACACGCTCGACGAGGTTGCGGTGGCGTCAAAATTCTTCGGGGTCGGGGCAATCCTGCTCGGCCTTGCGCTGGGCGGGTGGATGATCACCGCCTTCGGGCGCATGTTCACGCTGACGCTGGGGGCAGTTCTCGCCGCGGCGACCAACCTGCTCTACGCCGATCTGGCGCTGGGCGGGGCCCGGATGCAGGCGGTCAGCGATGCGATCGGCTTCACCTGGGCAGTGCTGCAGTTTCCGGGCGGAAGCGAGCGACTGGCGCGGCTGATGATCACCATTGGGGGCGAGAACCTGGCGATCGGCATCGCCGGTGCCGCCTATATCGCCTGGCTCTCGTCGATCGTCGCCAAGGGCTATTCGGCGGTGCAATATGCGCTGCTCGCCTCGCTGACGCTGCTGGTCGGTACGCTGGGGCGCGGGGCATTGGGGCAGATGATCGAGGAGCGCGGCTATTACGACGTTTTCATCTTCACCATGCTGATCGGAATGGTGGCGGTGGTGCTGTGCATCCTCGAATGGATGCGCGAGCACCGGGCAGGGCGCAAATCCGGCGTCGTCGCTGCCGATCCTGCACCCCAGGTGGCGAGGAGCCAGTAATTCCTGCGCTCGGGCAAGCCCTCAGTCGGGCAGCGTTCCGTTGAGCCGCAGCACTTCGCCGGCGAGATAGAGCGAGCCGGACACCAGCACCGGCAGACCGTCATCGGGCAGGACGGCGAGCGCGGTGGGCACGTCCGGTGCCGCTCTGGCGGATGGTCCGAAGACGCTGGCGGGGTGGCACTCGTGCCCGGGAACCGGCACCACCGTGAGGCTGGCGATCGAATCCAGCAGAGGCGCGGTGAGCGCGCGCGGGTCCTTGGCATCGAGCATCCCGACGATCAGATGGAGCCGCTCGCCCGCGAAATGCCGGCCAAGCGCTTCGCCCGCGCTCGGGTTGTGCCCGCCATCGAGCCAGATCGCACGGTCCGCGCTTCCCGCGCTGCGTAGCGTGCCGGGCGCAAGCCCTTGCAGCCGCGCGGGCCAGTCGGCAGTGCGAATCCCCTCGGCCATCGCCTCGCGCGAGACGGAGACGAAGTCCTGATGTCGCAGCATGGCCACCGCCAGCGCCGCGTTCTCGGCCTGATGAGCGCCGGGAAGGGTGGGTAGCGGCAGGACGAGTTCGCCATGGCGGTCGGCGTAGTGGAGGCCGGTTGCGGTGGTGCTGCAATGCCAGTCCCGCCCCCGCATCGCCAGCGGCGCACCGGCGCCGAGCGCCGCCCGCTCGATTTCGGCCTGCGCTTCGGGCGGGTAGGACAGGGTCGCCAGCGAGGCCCCGCGCTTAACGATACCCGCCTTCTCGAAAGCGATCCGCGCGAGCGGTATCTGCGGCGTCCCCTCCTCGGGAGCGAGCAGGAAGCGCTCGTGATCGATACCGAGCGCCGCGATCGCGCAGGCGGCGGGGCTCTCGATTACGTTGGTCGCATCGAACCGGCCGCCCAGACCGACCTCGATCACGCAGACATCCGCCGGAACCCGCGCGAATTCGGCAAAGGCTGCGGCGATGGTGACCTCGAAAAAGCTCGGCGCCAGACCGTGACCTGCGTCGAGCACTTCCACGAGCAGCGGGGCCAGCCGGTCGTCGGATATGAGCTCGCCCGCGAGCCGAATCCGCTCGTTATAGCGCACCAGATGCGGACTGGTGGTCATGTGCACCCGCTGGCCATCGGCTTCGAGCATGGCGCGCAGGAAGGCGCAGGTGCTGCCCTTACCATTAGTCCCCGCGATATGGAGCACGGGCGGCAGGCGCTTGTGCGGATCGCCCAGCCGCGCCAGCAGCGCGCGGATTGTCTCCAGGCCCAGCCTGCCCTGCGGCACACTCAGCGCCGCCAGCCGGTCGAGCTGCGCCTGAACGGCGGGATCGGAAGAGGTGGCGAAGTCCTTCACGACCTCATCCCAAGCGGCTTGCGATTACGCCGCAACCTTTGGCTGCAGATAGTCGAGCACAGTCGCCAGCCGGTCCCTGAGATCGTGGCGGTGGACCACCATGTCGACCATACCATGCTTGTGCAGATACTCGGCGCGCTGGAAGCCTTCGGGAAGCTGCTCGCGGATCGTGTCCTGGATCACCCGCTGGCCGGCGAACCCGATCAGCGCACCCGGCTCGGCGATGTGGATATCGCCGAGCATGGCGTAGCTGGCGGTGACGCCGCCGGTCGTGGGATCGGTCAGCACGACGACGTAGGGCAGGCCCGCTTCCTTGAGCCGCCGCGTCATCACGGTGGCCTTGGGCATCTGCATCAGGCTTAGAATGCCCTCTTGCATCCGCGCGCCGCCCGCCGCGGTGACGACGATATAGGGGCAGCGCCGGGTCAGCGCGCGCTCGGCGCCCTGGCAGAAGGCGGTGCCCACCGCCATGCCCATGCTGCCGCCCATGAAGCCGAAATCCTGCACCCCGACCACCGCCGGGCGCTCCTCGATCGTCCCCGAGCCAACGGTGAACGCGTCCCTGTGCGGGTTCTTGGCGCGCGCCTGCTTGAGGCGGTCGGTGTATTTCTTGGTGTCGCGGAACTTGAGCGGATCCTCGCGCACCTCGGGCTGGGGCAGCACATCGTAGCCCTCGTCGAGCAATTGCCGCAGCCGCTCGTCGGCCCCGATCCGGCCATGATGCTCGCAGCGCGGGCACACCTGGAGGTTCTCGGCATATTCCTGCGCAAAAACCATCTGCTGGCATCCCGGGCATTTGACCCAGAGATCCTTTTCGGTCGCGCGCTTGGGGAGGAAAGCGAGCGAGTTGCGGACACGATTGAACCAGTTCATGGGGCAAGCCTATAGGGCGCTGGCCCGGAACCGCCAAGACCGGTCGTTGCTACCTGCCTTCGTCATTGCGAGGAGCGAAGCGACGCGGCAATCCATGGACTAGTCGCGCAACTGGGGTGGTGGCTGAGAGGGCAATGCATATATTGCCGCACATCCTGACGGACGCTCGCAATGACGAGTACAGAGGCTAACGCGCCGAGTGGACCGCGTCAGCAAGCGAACGAGTGAGTGCCTGCAGATGCTCCGGCGCTTCCGGTCCGTGCTCGGCAACCAGCTCGACCAGCGCCGATCCGACCACCACGCCATCCGCGACCCGCGAGATTTCAGCGGCTTGCTCGGGCGTTCTCACACCGAATCCCACCGCGACGGGGATATCGGTGGAACGCTTGATGCGCGCGACGTTGTCCTCGATCGATCCGATCGCCGCCTGCTGCATTCCGGTAATCCCCGCCACCGCGACGTAATAGAGAAAGCCTTCGCTCCCCTCGATCACCGCCGGCAGCCGCGCGGCATCGGTGGTGGGGGTGGCGAGGCGAATCGGCGCGATCCCGGCGGCGCGAAGCTGCGGGCCGAGCGCATCGTCCTCCTCGGGCGGGATATCGACGCAGATCACCCCATCGACGCCTGCATCCTTTGCGGCAGCGGCGAACCATTCGGCTCCGCGCCGAACCATCGGATTGGCATAGCCCATCAGCACCAGCGGCACCTCCGGATGGCGCTGGCGGAACCCGGTCGCGATGCGCAGCACATCGGCGGTGGTCGTGCCGACCTTGAGCGAGCGGATGTTGGCGTTCTGGATCGCGGGGCCGTCGGCCATCGGATCGGTGAACGGCATCCCCAGCTCGATCACATCTGCGCCGCCCGCGACCAGGGCGTCGAGATTGGCCGCGGTGTCGCCATCGCCCGCCGTGAGGAAGCAGACGAGCGCGGCGCGGGGAGCGGAGAAGGTGGTGGAGAGGCGGGTCATCCGAGCCACCTCGTCCTCCATCGAACGAGCGTCAAGCCAGCGAAGAACAGAGAGAACTTAATGATCCGAAACTCGACCGTTTGCGGTTCGGTATCATCAAAAACTACTGTGGAAAGCAGGAGGCTACCTCCAGAAATGAAGATAGCCAAAAGCAAACCAACGAACGCTGAGGGCAAAAACGTGCGCTTCAAATCTCCACTCCCAGCTTCCCGACTCGCTCTTCGTCACCCCGGCCCCCGAGCCGGGGTCCCGCTACCTTTGGCGTTGCGCCGAGAGAAGCTCGACCCCGGATCAAGTCCGGGGTGACGGGAGGGGAGTGGGTGCGCACTAGATCTCAACTCCGAGCTTCTCGGCCACGGTGAAGATGTCCTTGTCCCCGCGCCCGCACAGGTTGGCGAGGATGATTTCGTCCCGGTCCATCTCCTTGGCGCGTTTCTGCACCGCTGCGATGGCGTGGCTGGGTTCCAGCGCGGGTATGATCCCCTCGGTGCGGCACAGCAGTTGGAAGGCTTCGAGCGCCTCGTCGTCGGTAACGGCGGTGTATTCGACGCGTCCACTGTCCTTGAGCCAGGCGTGTTCGGGACCGATGCCGGGGTAGTCCAGCCCGGCGCTGATCGAGTGGCCCTCGGTGATCTGGCCGTCCTCGTCCTGCAGCAGATAGGTCTTGTTGCCATGCAGCACGCCGGGTGAACCGCCGAGCAGGCTGGCGGCGTGCTCGCTGCCGTCGAGGCCATGCCCCGCTGCCTCGACCCCGAGCATCTTCACGTCGGCATCGTCGAGGAAGGGGTGGAACAGTCCGAGCGCGTTGGAACCGCCGCCGATCGCCGCCACCAGCAGGTCGGGCAGGCGGCCGATGCGGTCCTGCATTTGGCTACGCGCTTCCTTGCCGATGACGCTCTGAAAATCGCGGACCATCTCGGGATAGGGGTGCGGCCCCGCCGCAGTGCCGATGATGTAGAAGGTGTCGTGGACGTTGGCGACCCAGTCGCGCAGGCCTTCGTTCATCGCGTCTTTGAGCGTGCCGCGCCCGCTGGTGACGGGCACCACTTCGGCACCCAGCAGCTTCATCCGGAATACGTTGGGCTGCTGGCGGCGGATATCCTCCGCGCCCATGTAGATCACGCAAGGCAGGCCGAAACGCGCGCAGACCGTGGCGGTGGCGACCCCGTGCTGGCCTGCGCCGGTTTCGGCGATGATGCGCGTCTTGCCCATGCGCATGGCAAGCAAAATCTGGCCGATGCAATTGTTGATCTTGTGCGCGCCGGTGTGGTTCAACTCGTCGCGCTTGAACCACACCTGCGCGCCACCCAGCGCCTCGGTCAACCGCTCGGCAAAATAGAGCGGGCTGGGGCGGCCGACGTAATGTTCGAGCAGATCGTCGAATTGCGCCTTGAACGCGGGATCGGCTTGCGCCTTGCGGTATTCGCGCTCGAGATCGAGCACGAGCGGCATCAACGTCTCGGCGACATAGCGACCGCCGTAATCGCCGAAGTGGCCGCGTTCGTCGGGTTGGGTGCGGAAGGAGTTGGGCTTGGTGTCCATCGGGTCCCCATGGCGGTCGTGCCCGACGAAGTCGAGACAGCTTGCGTTTGTTCCTGCGCACCGCGAGTTTACGCGCTCCGCACGGCCTCGCAGAAGGCGCGGATCAGGTCGACGCTCTTCTCGCCGGGCGCGGTTTCCAGCCCGCTCGAGGCATCCACCAGCGGCGCTCCGGTGGTGGCGATCGCCGCGGCGACGTTGTCGGGCGTCAACCCGCCCGCCAGCGCCCAGGGCATGAACGGCTCCCAGCCCTGCAACAGGTCCCACTGGAACGAGACCCCATTGCCGCCGGGCAACGACTTGGCCGGTGCGTCGAACAGCAGCAGATCGCAGCAGTCCTCGAACTGGCGCGCGCGTTCGAGCGTCGCGGCCTCGCGCAGACCGAGCGCGCGCCAGGTTTCGGTCTTGATCGTCTTGCGCACCAGCGCCATCCATTCGGGCGTCTCGGAGCCGTGGAACTGGATCACATCAGGGCGCAGCGCCTCGTAGCAGCGCGCGAGATATTGCGGCTGCATCGCCACGGTCACCAGCACCAGCTTTACGCCCTCGGGGACCCGGCGCCGCAGCTTGGCGGCGTCTTCCAGCTCGATGTGGCGCGGGCTCTTCTCGTAATGGACCAGTCCGACATGGGTCGCGCCGGCATCGATGGCGGCGTCCATCGTTTCGGGCGTCGAGAGCCCGCAAATCTTGATCTGCGTGGTCATGGGTATCCTACAATGTCGCTTCGATGTCTCTCGCCGCCTGCCGGGGATCGGCAGCCCGGCTGATCGGCCGACCGATCACCAGCACGCTCGCTCCGTCGTCGCGCGCCTGGCGCGGGGTGACGATGCGCTTCTGGTCGCCCGCCGCGCTGCCCGCGGGGCGCAGGCCCGGGACGACCAGGAAGCCATCCTTCCATTCGCGATGCACGGCCGCGACCTCTCGGCCCGAACACACGATTCCGTCGAGCCCGGACTCGCGCGCCAGATCGGAAAGGCGCATGACATGATCGTGAGGCGAACCTGCAACCCCGGTGCGCGCGAGATCGCGCTCGTCGAGGCTGGTGAGCATGGTCACCGCCACGACCTTGCACTGTTCACCGGCGGCGGCCTTGGCATCCTCCATCATCGCGCGCCCGCCGCTGGCATGGACGGTGACGATGGCGGGCTCGAGCACAGCCACGGCCTGCATGGCCCGCGCGGCAGTATTGGGGATGTCGTGCAGCTTGAGATCGAGGAAGATCGGCAGGCCGAGATGCGCGATGTCGAGCACGCCGTGATGGCCGTGCGCGTAGAAGAATTCCATCCCCAGCTTGACCCCGCCGATATGCGGCTTGGCGCGCTCGGCGAGCGTATGCGCTTCGTCCAGCCGGGGTTCGTCGAGCGCGAGATAGACCGGATTGCTCATGGGTTGGTCGTCACTGGCGAGGAAGTCGAAGGAGTTGGCGAAGTCGGCGCCGGGCTCAGCGGAACGGTAGATTCAGAGGTTGGCCGCGTAGGCGCTGGGTTTGCCACCGCATCGGGCTGCGTCGGCGCGCGCGAGCGGCTGCCGACCCGCGCCGCCGATTCCAGCGCCGCGATGCGCCGTTCCAGCCGCCATTTGGTACCGCGATGGATCAGCCACATCGGCACCAGCCCCAGCAGGAAGGCGGCGATCGCCAGCGCCGGGATCTTGGTCTCCAGGACGGTGTTGGTCCAAATCGTCACTTCGACCGGTCGCCAGTTGAAGGCCGTAAAGACGAGCAGCATCACCAGAATCAGCACCCATACGAGCGTGCGAATGATCTGCATGGCCTCCATTCCTTCCTGCTTCGAGGCGCCGATGCTAGGCTCGGGCGACGATTGCGTAAAGCCGCAAGCTCAGCCTTCCGGCTGCTCATCGAACACCCGCGCGAACAACGTGTCGACATGCTTGAAGTGATAGTCGAGGTCGAACTTCTCCTCGAGCTCGCCTTCGGGCAGCGCGGCGGCGACCTCGGAATCCTGCTTGAGCAGGTCGAGCAATTGCAGCCGCCCGTCCGAGTCCCACACCTTCATGGCGTTGCGCTGGACGATGGCATAGGCGTTCTCGCGGCTGACCCCGGCCTGGGTGAGCGCCAGCAGTACCCGCTGCGAATGGACGAGCCCGCCCATCCGATCCATATTCGCCTGCATCCGCGCAGGGTACACCAGCAGCTTTTCGATGACCCCCGTCAGCCGCGCGAGCGCGAAATCGAGCGTAACGGTGGCGTCGGGGCCGATAAAGCGCTCGACCGAAGAATGCGAGATGTCGCGTTCGTGCCACAGCGCCACGTTCTCCAGCGCGGGTAGGGCATAGGCGCGGATCATCCGCGCCTGCCCGGTGAGGTTCTCGGTGAGGATCGGATTGCGCTTGTGCGGCATTGCGCTCGAACCCTTCTGGCCGGGCGAGAAATATTCCTCCGCTTCGAGCACCTCGGTGCGCTGGAGATGGCGGATCTCGACCGCCATCCGCTCGATCGATCCGGCGACCACCGCCAGCGTGGCGAAATACATCGCGTGGCGGTCGCGCGGGATCACCTGGGTCGAAATCGTCTCCGGGACCAGTCCGAGTTTCTGGGCGACATAGGCTTCCACCTCCGGATCGACATTGGCAAAGGTGCCGACCGCACCCGAGATCGCGCAGGTGGCGATCTCGGCGCGCGCGTCCCAGAGCCGGGCGCGGCAGCGTTCGAACTCGGCATAGGCCTGTGCCAGCTTGAGGCCGAAGGTCACCGGCTCGGCGTGGATGCCGTGGCTGCGCCCGATGGTGGGGGTGTATTTGTGCTCCATGGCCCGGGTCCGAAGCGCGGCGAGCAGCCCGTCCATGTCCTCGAGCAGCAGATCGGTGGCGCGCGCCAGTTGGACTGCCAGCGTGGTGTCGAGCACGTCGGAGCTGGTCATGCCCTGATGCATGAACCGCGCCCAGTCCTGCCCCGAATGCGCCGCGACCTGTTCTGACACCCAGGTGAGGAAGGCGATGACATCATGCTTGGTGACCGCCTCGATCGCGTCGATCGCCTCGACATCGATTTGCGGGTCGGTGGCCCACCAGTCCCACAGCGCCTTGCCGGCTGCTTCCGGCACCACGCCCAATTCGCCCAGCTTCTGCGTCGCATGCGCCTCGATCTCGAACCAGATGCGATATTTCGCCTCGGGTTCCCAGATGGCGGTCATGGCGGGGCGGGCGTAACGGGGGACCATGGGAAACTCCGGGGGCAGGGGGATCGCTGCGCGGCTAGAAGGCCGCTGCCCGCTTGGCAAGTCGGCTGCATTCGCCAGACGATTGATCTTTGCGAGACTACGGGGCAGTGTCGCTCGAAGCCGGGGTGGGACGCCCGGTCGGGGGAACAGCATGCAATTCAACAGGGTCGCCGCCGCGCTTGCAACATCTTGCGCCGCCTTTATCGTCTTTCCGGCCTACGCCGGGGAGGTTCCGCTCTACGACACGCCGCCCTCCTGGGCCGTGGTCGCCGAGCTGGATGAGATGCGCGAAAGTCGCAATCCGCTGCTGCTGGCGGAAAAGCAGGTGCGGTTGGAAGAAGGGCGGCTGTGGGTCTACACCGACGCTGCCATCAGGCTCGATTCTCCGGAAATGCTGACGCAGATGGGGACGCTTCAGACGGCGTGGTTCCCGGACAAGGGCGATCTGACCGTCCACCGGGTCGAATTGCTGCGCGGCGACGAGATGATCGACGTGCTGGCCGGCGGCACTCGCTTCGAGGTGCTGCGGCGGGAGGCGCGCCTTGAGCAGCGGGAGCTCAACGGTCTGCTGACTGCGACGATGCCGCTTTCGGGCGCGCAGATCGGCGATGTGCTGCGGATGGCTTTCTCCACAACAGTATCCGATCAGGCGCTGGGTCGCGAGGTTCAATGGACCGACCAGCTGATCGCCGAGCCGATCCCGCTGGAGAATGGCAGGGTAGTCGTATCCTGGCCCGAGGAATTGGACATCGAATGGAAGATCGGCGGTGTCGACGCCGAAATCGTCCCGCAAACCAGCGGCGGATATCGCGTGATCGATATCGATCTGCCGTTGGCCAAAGCACCCGAAAAGCCCGACAGCGCTCCGTTTCGCTATCTGCTGGGTCCGATGGTGCAGGTCACCAGCTTTGCGGATTACGCCGAAGTCTCCGCGGTGATGGCGCCGCTCTATCGCACCCAAGGCGTGATCGCGCCGGATAGTGCGCTGGCCGCCGAAGTCGCGGAGATCGCTGCGCAGACCGACGATCCGCTCGAGCGCGCTGCGCTCGCAACCCGTCTCGTGCAGGACAAGATCAGCTATCTCGCGAACGGGATGGCGGGAGGCAATTATCTCCCCCAGTCGCCGCAGGAAACCTGGGATTATCGCTACGGCGACTGCAAGGCGAAAACCTATCTCCTGCTCGCGATGCTACGCGACCTCGGGATCGACGGCGACGCTGCGCTGGTTCGCAGCAATGGCGGCGATGCGGTGGCCGAACTGTTGCCGATGGCGAGCAGTTTCGATCACGTCATCGTGCGCGCCCGGATCGCAGGCCGGAACTACTGGCTCGACGGGACGAGTGCCGGCACCCGGCTGGCGAACATCGACGAGGTCCCCCGTTTCTTTCACGCGCTGCCGCTGCGCGAAGGCGGCGCGGAGCTCGTCGAACTGGACGAACGCCCTCAATCCATGCCGGACCAGGTGATCCGGATCACACTGGACCAGAGTGCCGGGGTCGGGGTTCCCACCCTGTTCGATATCGAGATCGTCCGCAGCGGGTCGATGGGCGCACAATTGCGCTCGACCGCCGATCTGGACGAAGGCAAATTGCAGCGCAACGCAGTCTACAAGGTCGTCGCTTCCGAGCTCGGCCCGGTGCAGATTGTCGACTACACGGTTGCCTATGACGACCAGCCCGGTCTGGCGACAATCACCGCGAGCGGGGTGATGACCTCGCCCTGGAAACAGGAGCGCGGCATCTACGAGCTCTCTCCTCCGGCCCAGGTGGCGGCGCAGATCGACTTCGACGCCTCTCGTGCCCGCTCGGAATGGCGGGACATTCCCGTGCGTTTGAACGGCCCCTATTACGTCGCGACCGAGCTCGAGATATTGCTCCCGGAAGCGGGTGAGGGCTTCACCCTTCGCAATGCCGAGCCAATCGAACAGGAGATCGGCGGGGTCGAAGTTCGTTCGGATGTGACGCTGACGGGAGAGAGGCTGACGCTGAGTCAGTCGCGACGTGCCTATCGTGAAGAACTGCCCGCCTGGGAACTGACGGCGGTCAAGCGCCAGTTGGCGCAACATCTGCGGGCACTCCCGATCGCCCGCGCGCCCGCCACCACACGCCGTCAGTGGGATTACGGCACCGACCGATCGGCGCTTGCCGCTCTGGAAGAAGCCTACGCCGCGCTAATCGAGGATGCGGAGGAATTCGACAGCTCCGCTCTGATGAACCGCGCCGCCTTCCGCAGCGGTACGTTCGATCATGCGGGGAGCATCGCGGACTATGATGCGGCCATCGCCATGGACCCGACAGCCGATCTCTACTTCGCCCGCGCCAGCGCTCGCTTCATGCTGGGCGAATTGGAGGCGGCCCTGGAGGATCTTCGCCTGGCCGAAGACAGCGAGCCGGACGGCAGCACCTATTCCAGCCAGATCGAGATGCTTGGTCTGCTCGGCCGTGGTGAGGAAGCCCGGGCTCTTGCCGAGGATTATGTCGCTTTTGCCGAAGCACCGCACGAGGCGGACGAGGTTCTCGGCGTCGCCTTGGGATGGGCTGGAAATCCTCGAGAGGGAATCGAACTGATTCGTTCGACGCTCGCCGCCAGGCCAGGCGATGGCGATCTGCTCAACACGCTGTGCTGGGAGAGCGGCAAGTGGAATCTCGTGACCGCCGAGGTTCTCGAAACCTGTGTCGGGGCGGTCGAGAAATCCGACTTCTCGCCGTCCGCGCTCGATAGCCGGGCACTGGCGCATTATCGCCTCGGCAATTACGAAGCGGCTCTGACCGATGCGAACGCAGCGCTGGGCGAATACCGCGAGATGCCCGACACCCGCTTCCTCAAGGGCCTGATCCTGATCGCCATGGGAGACAGAAAGGCCGGACAGGCCTCGATCGCGGAGGCCAAGATCATGAAGCCGAGCGTCGAGCGTCAATATGCCGCCTGGGGGCTGACGCCCTAGCTACTGGCCTCTCGAACCCTTGGTCCTAGATCAGGCCCTTCGCCCGTAGGGAAACATGGCTGTCGCCCCCGACGATCACATGGTCGTGGACGGTGATGTCGAGATGGCGACCGGCCTCGGCGATGCGGTTGGTGATGTCGATATCGGCGCGGCTGGGTTCGGGGCTGCCGCTGGGGTGGTTGTGGACCAGGATCAGCGCGGTGGCGCCGATGTCGAAGGCCTTGCGGATCACCTCGCGCGGATGAATTGCCGCCTGGTCTATCGAACCTTCGCTGGCGAGATGGTCGAGCACGAGGCGGTTCTGCGAGTTGAGGAACAGCACCCGCACGCGCTCGTGGTTGAGATGCGCCATGTCGAGCGCGAGGTAATCCAGCAGCGCCTGCCAGCTGCCCAGCACCGGCGCGTTCTGCACCCGTCCCCTGGCCATACGCCGCGCCGCCAGCGAAACGCTCCGTAAGGCTGCGGCACCGGCGTCGCCGACACCCTTGACCTGCTTCAATGCCGCCGGCTCCGCGCTAAGCACCGCAGAGATAGAACCGAAATGCGCGATCAGCGCCTTCGCCGTAGGTTTGGTGTCGCCCTGGCGCGCCGCAGCGAAGAGCAGGAATTCGAGCAATTCGTAGTCGGCAAGCGCATCGGGGCCACCGGCAAGCAGCCGCTCGCGCAGCCGGGCGCGGTGACCGCTGCCGGGATGGCCGCTGCCGGGGTGGATCGGTTTTCTGCCCGTCTCCTGCGGCAATCCCTTTGCTCCGCTCGACGTTGATCGACGCTGCATTGCCTTTCACCGGGCTTGCGCGCAAGGGCAGGCAAATGGACGGGGCCGATACCCAAGCGACCGCAGAGGCGGAGCAGCCTCGCGAACGGCGGTCGCGTTGGCGCAAGAAACGCTGGATGGGTCCGCTCGGCATCGTGCTGGCGATGCTGCTGGCGGTGCTCGCCACATGGCTGATGCGCGAACGCATCGCGGGCGACATCATCGAGGACCAGCTCGCGCTCTACGACATCCCTGCGAGCTACGACATCGCCGAGATCGGCGCGCAGAGGCAAATCCTGACCAATATCGTGCTGGGCGATCCGGCGCAGCCCGATTTCACCGCCGAACGCGTGGAACTGCGCCTGCGCCACCGTTTCGGCACCCCCACGATCGAGCGGGTTATCCTGTTCAAGCCGCGCCTCTACGGGGTGCTGCGGGGATCGACGCCGAGTTTCGGATCTCTCGATCCGCTGATCTTCGCCGAGACCGACGGGGAGCCGGGGCTGCCCGAGCTGAATCTCGCGGTGCGCGACGGGCGTGGGCTGCTCGAGACCGCTTACGGTCCGATCGGCATCAAGCTGGAGGGCGAGGGCCGGATCGACGACGGTTTCTCCGGAATCGCCGCCGCCGCCGCACCCGCGCTCGATCTGCCCGGCTGCGCGCTGCGCCAGGCGAGCGTCTATGGCAGGCTGACGACCGCTGATGGCGAACCCGCCTTCACCGGTCCGGTTCGGCTTGGCTCGGGAGCGTGCGGTGCGCTCACGCTGGCGCAGTTCGCAGCGGGTGTGCGGGCGAAGGCGAGCTCGGATCTCAGGGATTTCAGCGGCCGCGCATCGCTGCAGTCGAGCCGAATCGCCGGCAGCGGCTTTTCGGCGAAGGGGCTCGACGGGACCATGCGCGCAAGCTGGCGCGATGGCATCTTCGCCGCGAACCACACCCTGGCGCTTCGCGGCGTCGACACGCCGCAAGTGTCCGGTGCGCTTCTGACGCTGGAGGGCACCGCGCGCGCGACATCTGGCTTCGCGAATGCGACCTGGAGGGGCGATGTCGAGGCGAATGGCCTGCGCCCCGGGCGTCAGGCCGAAGCGGCACTGTCGGGACTGGCGGGGACGGGGGCGGGCACACTGGTCGAGCCGATCGTTCGCCGGATCGCTGCGGCTTTGCGGCGCGAGGCGCAGGGAAGCGCTTTCACCGCAGACCTGACCGCGCGTCGGAAAGAGGGCGGGATCGCGCTGTTCATGGCACAAGGCGAATTGCGGGGGGGCAGTGGCCGGAAACTCGTGTCTCTCTCGCAGGTCCAAGCCAGCCAAGCAGGGGAGGCTCCGGCGCGGTTCTCGGGAAATTTCGCCATGGGCGGTTCGGATCTGCCCACCATGAGCGGCCGCATGGAGAGCGGCGGTGCCGGCGCGCTGGTTTTCCGGCTGGCGATGGCGCCCTACGAGGCGGACGGTTCGGAGATCGCCATCCCGCGGCTGGCGCTGGCCCAGCGCGCCGATGGGGGCTTCGACTTCACCGGCGAGGTCCTGATGAGCGGCGCGCTCCCAGGTGGCTCGGGGCGCGAGTTGCAGTTGCCGCTTTCGGGGCGGTGGTCGCCCGGTCGCTCGCTGGCGCTGTGGCGGGAATGCACGGAGATCCGCTTCGCGCAGCTGCAATTCTCCAACCTCAATCTCGATCGGCAGTCGTTGACTGTGTGCCCGCCGCCGGGTCGCGCAATCGTCGAGAACGGACCGCAAGGCGTGCGGATCGCGGCGGGCGCGCCCCGGCTCGATCTTGCGGGCAGGCTGGGCGCCACGCCGATCCGTCTGTCCGCCGGCGCGGTCGGTTTCGCCTATCCCGGGGTCCTCACCGCACGTCGGATCGATGCGTCGCTGGGCCCGGCGGACACCGCCAGCCGCTTCGCCATAGATAACCTCGATGCCCGCTTCGGCGATGTGATCGGAGGTCGGTTCGCCGACGCCGACGTCACGCTCCACGCGGTACCGCTCGATATTCGCGGCACCAGCGGCGAATGGCGCTATGCCGAGGGACAGCTGGATCTGACCGGCGGCAGCTTCCGGCTGGTCGATCGTGCGGAGCCCCACCGATTCGAGCCGCTCGAAGCGCGCGAAGCACGGCTCACGCTCGTCGAAAACATCATCACCGCCTTTGCCGAATTGCGCCATCCGGGCAGCGACCGGGTGGTGACCGCGGTCGATATTCACCACGATCTTTCGACCGGTCGGGGCGAGGCGGAGCTTGCCGTGGCGGGGCTGCGATTCGATCGTCAGCTACAGCCCGACGATCTCTCGCGGCTGGCGCTGGGCGTGATCGCAAATGCCGATGGCCTGATCGCGGGTACCGGCCGTGTCGAATGGGACGAGGCCGGCGTCACCAGTTCGGGGGTTCTCGAAACCGAGGAATTCGATTTCGCGGCTGCCTTCGGTCCGGTGCGCGGAGCCAGCGGCAGGATCGTGTTCACCGACCTGCTGAGCCTGACCACGGCTCCCGATCAGCGATTGAGCATCGGATCGGTCAATCCCGGGGTCGAGGTCACTGATGGCACGCTGGATTTCGCGCTTCGCGATTGGACATTGCTGTCGGTCGAAGGCGGGCGCTGGCCGTTCATGGGGGGCGAACTCATCCTGCGCGAGGTCGATCTCAATTTCGGGATCTCGGAACAGCGGCGCTATGTCTTCGAGATCGTCGGGCTCGATGCGGGGGTCTTCGTCGAACAGATGGATATCGGCAATCTGGCGGCGACGGGCATTTTCGACGGCACAGTCCCGATCGTCTTCGACGCCTCGGGCAACGGCCGGATCGACGAGGGCGAACTGGTCTCGCGCGCGCCCGGCGGCAATATCTCCTATGTCGGCGAGCTTACCTACGAGGACCTTTCGCCGATGGCCGATTTCGCCTTCGACGCGCTGCGCAGCCTCGACTATTCGCGAATGCGCCTGGTGATGGAGGGGCCGCTGACCGGCGAAATCGTCACGAGGGTGCGGTTCGACGGGATCAGCCAGGGTGAGGGCACCGCGAGCAATTTCATCACTCGGCGGCTGGCGCGTCTGCCCTTGCGGTTCCGGATCAACATCCGCGCGCAATTCTATCAGCTCATCAATTCGATGAAATCGCTCTACGATCCCGCAGCGGTGCGCGATCCTCGCGAACTGGGGCTGCTGTCCGACGACGGCAGCCGGTTGATCCGGCGCGAGATCACCGGCGAGGAAGCGGGACCGGAAGACGATCCGGACGATCCGTTCGCGGCGGAAGTCACCATTCAGGAGCAGGAAAGCGAGTGAACGCTATGAGAGGGCAAGAATTGACGGGCCGCGTGCGGCTTGCAACACTCGGCATCATGCAGCGGGCATGGGCGCAGGGGGTGCACAGCCAGCGGGGCCACAAGGCGGGCGCAATCGGAAAGGCGTTGCCGATCCTGGGCGCGCTGGCGCTGGGAGGATGCATCACGGTCAACGCGCCCGAGGACGCGATCGTCATCGAGCTCAACGTGAACATCCGCCAAGAGGTGATCTACCGGCTGGCCGCCGATGCAGGCAATACGATCGAAGAAAACGCGGACATCTTCTGATCCGCAGTGCTAGACCGACCCGCGCGACATTCGCACCAGAGGTGACATGATGAACAGACTGACCAAATCGGCGCTGGGTTTTGCCGGCGCGACGCTCGCCCTCGGCGCGCTTGCTGCGCCTGCTTTCGCGCAGCGCGATCCCGCCTACGACAACGCCCGCTCGGCCGGCCATGTCGGCGAGAAGATGGACGGCTATCTCGGGATCGTGGTGCCGGAAACCGAGGCTCTGCGGCGGATCGTCAACAGCATCAACATCAAGCGTCGGGCGGTGTATTCGGACAAGGCGCAGGCCGCCAATGCGACGCTCGAGGAATACGCTTTTGCCGCCGGATGCCAGGCGATCCTCAAGACCGTCCCGGGGGAAAAGTATCAGGCGCCCGACGGCAGCTGGCAGACCCGCGGTCCCGGCGCACCCCAGCGCGATCCGCGCTGCCCCTGAACGACGCGGCGCAGCCGGGTGGTGCCGGCCCGCCTACGATAGCGCTTCTCACGGGCGCGCCGCGTGTTGACTCGTTTCCGACCCCCGCCTAAGGGGTCGGCGCCCTCGGCGGGCGGCTTTGCCCGTGCTGCGCATTCCCATCAAACGGAGGCTGGCATGAGCGACGAGAAGCCCGCAAGAGAACCCATCGGCGAAGATGCGCGGATCGACGCGCTCGAGGCGCGGCTCAAGGCCGCACGCGAGCGGGAAGAACAGCGCAACAAGCCGCGGAGCTCGGGTGCCGATGCGAATTACAGCAGCGGCAACCGCGTTCTGGCCGATTTGCTCGGCGGGATTCTCGGCGGTCTGGTGCTCGGCTGGTTGTTCGACTGGCTGTTCGGCACCTTGCCCTGGGGCCTGTTGACCGGACTGTTCCTCGGGATAGTCGTGGCCTTCAGAAACGTCATTCGTTCCGCGAGCAGGAGTTCGGACGAGCGTACCCGCGACGGGAACGCACCGAACTCAGGACCACAGGATTAGGGATTTTCTTCAAGTGGCAGAAGAAGCCAAGGTCGATCCGATGCGCCAGTTCACGATCGAGCCGCTAGGCGGCACGTCAGAATGGGAAGTCGCGGGCTACGCCATCCCCTTCACCAACAGTGCGCTGTGGATGCTGATCACCACGGTGGTGCTGTTCGCGTTCGTGCTGCTGGGCATGAAGCGCGAACTCGTGCCCGGGCGCTGGCAGATGATGGTCGAGAGCCTGACCGGGTTCATCGACGACATGCTTGAAGCCAATATCGGCAAGGCCGGGCGCAAATACGTGCCCTATGTGTTCAGCCTGTTCATGTTCATCCTGTTCGCCAATCTGCTCGGGCTGATGCCGCTGGGCGTGGTGGGCGTGCACCCCTTCACATTTACCAGCCATTTCACCGTGACCGGTATCCTCGCGGTGATCTCCTTCTCGATCGTGCTGGGGGTGGGCTTCTGGAAGCACGGGCTCAAGTTCTTCGGGCTGTTCGTGCCGCATGGCACGCCGCTGCCGATGATTCCCTTCATCGCGCCGATCGAGTTCATCTCCTTCATGGTGCGCCCCTTCAGCCTCGCGCTGCGACTGTTCGTGGCGATGATGGCGGGCCACATTCTGCTCGAGGTTCTGTCCAGCTTCGTCATCGACGGCAGCAATGCCGGCTTCGGCTTCGGTCTGCTAGTCGGTGTGCCCAGTTTCATCCTGATGATCGGCATCTGCGCGCTGGAATTGCTCGTCGCCGGCATCCAGGCCTATGTCTTCGCGCTGTTGACTGCCCTTTACATCAACGACGCCGAGAACCTTCACTAAGCCTCAAGAACCACCTACGACGTTCACACGAAAGGAATATCTCATGGAAATGGAAGCAGCCAAACTGCTCGGTGCCGGCCTCGCCGCGATCGGAGCCGGTCTCGCTTCGCTCGGCGTCGGCAATGTCTTTGCCAAGTATCTCGAAGGCGCTCTGCGCAATCCGGGTGCCGCCGACGGCCAGCAGGGTCGCCTGTTCATCGGCTTCGCCGCCGCCGAACTCCTCGGCCTGCTGGCCTTCGTCGTCGCGATGATCCTGATCTTCGTCGCCTAAGACACGAACACAATCGGGCGCGGGCCGGGGTTCTTGCTCCGGCCCGCGGCCGCTGCAAGAGCACGCCTCATGCCCCAGATTGCCCAAGCCGCCGAAACCTTCTCCAGCCAGCTGTTCTGGCTGCTGGTGTTCTTCGGCCTCACCTTCTTCGTGATCGGTCGCGGCATGGTGCCGCGGGTGATGGAAACCGTGTCGATGCGCGACAAGCAGATCTCCGACGATCTCGCTGCCGCGCAGAGCGCACGCGACCGCGCCGATGCGGAAGAAGAGGCATGGCGTGAACGTGAGAATGCCAATCGTGCGGCTGCGCACGACCTCGTCGTCAAGGCCAAGGCCGATGCGGCGAGGAAATCCGAACAACACCTCGCCGAGGCGCAGGAGCGGCTCGATACGCAGCTGGCCGAGGCCGAGCAGCGGATCGAGACTGCGCGGACCGAAGCCATGAGCGAGGTCGAGATGGTCGCCGCCGATGCCGCGCAGGACATCGTCCGGCGGCTGGCCGGGGTCGAGGTAAGCCGGCCGGTCGCGACCCAGGCCGTTAAGGAATCGCTTGCTCATGGCTAACGCTCCCGAAGTTTTCGCCACCGAAGCCGGCGCGGCCTACACCGAAATCGACGCCGGCGCGGCCAAGCACATCGAACCCACGCTGATGGGGCTAGCGCCCTACCAGTGGGTCTCGATCGCGATGCTGGTGCTGCTGCTCATCGCCTTCTTCGGCGCCAAGGTGCACAGGACCATCGCCGGCGGGCTCGACAGCCGGATCGCCGCGATCCGCGAGCAGCTCGACGAAGCCAAGAAGCTGCGCGCGGAGGCCGAGGCCCTGCGCGACGAATACGCCGCCAAGATCGGCGACGCACAGAAGGATGCCGAAGCGATGCTGGCCAATGCGCGCACCGAGGCCGGTGCGGTCCTCCAGCGGGCGGAAGAAGACAGCGCGGAAATGGTCGCGCGTCGCCAGCGGATGGCGGAGGACAAGATCGCCGCCGCCGAACGCGATGCGATCGAAGACGTGCGCAATCGCGCTGCACGGGCGGCGACCGCTGCCAGCCGCAAGCTGATCTCCGAAAAGCACGATGCCGCCAGGGATCGCGAACTGGCCGACGAGATCATCTCGGGGCTGTAGGCTTTACGGTTCGAGGACGATCTTACCGATGATCTCGCCGCGCTCCATCGCCTGAAAGGCTTCCCGCCAGTCGGCGAGCTGCAGAATCCGGTCGATATGCGGGGCGATTTTGCCGGCGCTCGCCAGTTCGTCGATGGCCGCGGCGATCCGGCGGCCACGTTCGGGAAAGCGGCGGGCATATTCGCCGGCGCGCACTCCCACGACAGAGAACCCCTTGATCAGCGGTATGTTGACCGCGATCTCGGGTATCCGCCCGGCGACGAAGCCCACCACCAGCAGTTTGCCGCCGAATGCGACGCAGCGCGTGCTTTCATCGAAGACATCGCCGCCGACTGGATCGAAAACAAGATCGCAGAGGCGGTCTCCGGTCAGTTCGGCCACTTCCTCGCGGAACCTGCCGGTGTTGAGGATGGTCGCGTCGGGCCGGGCGATCGCCCCCAGCGCGTCGCGCTTGTCGCCCCGGTGGGTGGCGGCGATCACCCTCGCTCCCAGCGACCGCGCCAGATCGCAGGCCGCCAGACCGACCCCGCCGCTGGCCCCATGGACCAGCACCGCCTGGCCCGCCTGCAATTGTCCCAGTTCGACCAGCGCCACATAGGCGGTGTGGTAGGCAGCGCCCATCGCGGCAGCCTGCGGATAGGATAGGCCGTCTGGCACGGGACGGAGCGCGCCGGGGGGCAGGGCGGCGTATTCGGCGAACGCTCCGGTCTTGGCGCCGCCCATGACACGATCGCCGGCGGCAAAGCCGCTCTCGGCGTCGGCTTCGACGACATCGCCCGCCATCTCGAGACCCGAGACGAACGGCAGCGGCGGCTTGAACTGGTAATCGCCGCGCGTCATCAGCAGGTCGGGGTAGTTGAGCGAAGCGGCGCGGACCCGCACCAGCACTTCGCCGCGGCCCCGCTCCGGCCGCGGGGTATCGGCCAGCGCCAGTCCGGAAAGATCGGGGCTGAGCGCGGTTACCCGGAGCGCCTTCAAGAGCGGACACCCACCGCCTGATCCAGGCTAGAAATTGTCCTTGCCTGCGCGCAGCGCGGCGAAGGTCTGCGCCGGGTCTTCTCCCCCCCATTGTGCCTGCAAGGCGGGCTCGTCCGCGCGCAGGAAGGGGTTGGTCGCAAGTTCGCGGTCGAGCCGGGTGGGAACGGTCGGCTCGCCGCGCGCGCGCTTGTCGTCGATCTCCTGCGCATAGGTCTGCAATGCCGCATTGCCGGGATCGGCGTGGAGCGCGAAGCGGGCGTTGGCCTGCGTGTATTCATGCGCGCAATAGAGCACCGTCTCGGCGGGCAGCGCCTTGATCCGCTGGAGGCTGGCCCAGAATTGCTCGGGCTCGCCTTCGAACATCCGCCCGCAGCCCAGCGCGAAGACGCTGTCGCCCACGAAGGCGATGCCGTCCGCGGGCAGATGATAGGCGATATGGCCGTTGGTGTGGCCCGAGACGTCGATCACCCGCGCTTCGTGGGCGCCAATGGTCACCGTGTCGCCATGGCCTACCAGCCGGTCGATGGGCGATAGGCGCTCGACCTCCTGCGGAGCGACCACGGTCGCGCCGGTCGCCTCGACGATCGCCGCATTGCCGCCCGCGTGATCGGGATGCCAGTGGGTGTTCCAGATCTGCGTGATCGTCCAGCCCTTGGCCGCAGCCTGGCGGAGGTATTCCGCGCCGTCGGGGGTGTCGATCGCCGCGGTCTCGCCGCTGGCGGGGTCGTGGAGCAGGAAACCGTAATTGTCGGTCAGGCAGGGGAATTGGTGAATCTGGAGCATGGCGCAATTCTACGCGGCCATTCCCAAAAGGAAAGGCCCGCCTTCCCCGATGGGGAGGGCGGGCCTTGCCGTTCATTGTTGTGAGCTTCTTACGATTCGTCGGACTTCTTCAGCGCGGCGCCGAGGATGTCGCCGAGCGAAGCGCCCGAGTCGGACGAACCGAACTGCGCCACGGCTTCCTTCTCGTCGGCG